>Ga0307499_10000145_pt1 | contig 25933 bp, 26 predicted proteins | sample 13_S_MG_FD_201363 | JGI IMG/M metagenome (GOLD analysis project Ga0307499, IMG submission 201363) | Soil microbial communities from Populus trichocarpa stands in riparian zone in the Pacific Northwest, United States - 13_S | ecosystem: Environmental > Terrestrial > Soil > Riparian zone > Trees... | reverse complement strand
AACCACGGACCTGGGCGTGATAGAACATGAGCCACTGTCCGTCGACCCGCAGGACCGTCTGACCGCCCGGCCCCACGAATTCCGGATCACTGCGCAGAATCGGCCCGAGACCGCCCGGCTTCTCATAGGGACCCGTAACACGGTCCGCCGAACGGGCAAAGCCGACGGCGTAGTGGTCCGTGCTGACCGCATTGCCGCTGTAGAAGAGCACGTATACGCCCCTGCGGTAGACGAGCGTCGGTGCTTCGACGACAGCGCCTTCCCAACCGAGCGTGTTCTTGATCAACCGCGTGGGCGTGCCGCGGACGAGTCGTAGGCCGTCGCTCCTGAGCCGCTGCAGCAGGATATCGGTCGGCTTGTCGGGATTGACATTGTTCTTCCAAAGCAGGTACAACGCCCCGTCTTTGGGATCCCGGAAGAAGCTGGGATCGATGATACCGAAACCCGACTCCCGGCGAACTATTCCGCGATCCCGGAACGGACCCCAGGGGTGCGGAGCAGTGGCTACGCCGACGGAGAATTGCCCGCGCCGGTCCAGTGCCGAATAGTAGGCGACGTACTGGCCGCCGATGAGGTGGACATCTGGGCCCCAGAACTTGTGGATTCCCGTCTGGTCGGGCGCGGTCCAGGACGGCAGATGGTCGTTTCTGAAGATCTGACCGACCCTGGTCCAATGAATCAGGTCCGTCGAGCGGTAGACCGGCATCGCACCGACGTCCTGGCTATCCTTGAAGTTCGAGGTCGAGTAGGCGTAGAAGAAGCGTCCGGCGCGCAGGACGCTCGGGTCTGCCACGCGCGACAGGATGGGATTGGGCGGCAGCGTCGATTGGGCGGTAGCCGCGTCCGTCGCTGCAACTCGGATGAGTGGCGATGGTACTTGCGAACTGGCTGAGGCGACGATCATCATCGCCACAAGCCAGAGCGTCGTCAGGAGCACGGATGAGGACCCGTGCCCCCGGCTCCGACTCGACAGCAGTGATCGGAGGAACACATGACTCCTTCGTACAGCTACTAGGTGCGATGAGGACTACCGACCGAGCGCGCCGCTGTGTGTTGGGCTGGATGGTCACCTGCGTTCGCTGTACGGTGCATCAGCGATTTGCCAGTCATCACGGCGCTCAGCCGGTCGGGCCGCGCGGGAGGGAAGATTGCGGGTGGCGATCCCGGTTCCTGTCGCGCGACGGGCGTGGCAGTGGAGCCCTACAGCGTTGTGCGCCGACGGGCCGCTTTGCCTCCATAGCCATTTTGCCTCGGTGATCGTCGCCTTGTCATCGGAGCACCACCGAACTTCTCTGAACTTCGGAAAAGCGCAGGTCACGGGACGGTTTGTGCGATGACTATCACCAGGACGCCGGCCGCGTACTCGCGAGTAGGAGGGGATGAGGATGAGTCAGCGACCACGGCGGCGACGCAACCAGCTGCACCAGCCGTTTCACCGGCTTTGGTCTGAGCTTGAGGATATTAGGCGGGAGCAAGACCGTCAGTTTTCGAGCTGGGCAGCGGAGATTGCCACAATACTTCGTCAACCGTATCCGGAAGGGACCCTGCGAGACCAAGTAGCCCACGGTCGCCGGGTACGCAAGCACACCTTCGTGGTGGCCGCCGTAGCTCTCGGTCAAGCGGGAGAGCTCTGGTCGCGGCGCTGGGACGAAGCGGCAGTTGAGGACAAGCACCTTCAGGCGGCGAAGCGGCAAAGAGTCGACCGTACTTCATCGGGCCGAGCTCGACCGCGGTCGAGCTCCTCGTCCTCAAGGTACCTTCCCGTCTTGCGCGCCCCGAGCGCCGTGGCGTCGCGGCAGATACGTCGCCGGCCGCTGCACAATGGTCTTGTTGTGCCGGCGCGATCGAGCGCCCGTCCCGCAACGCTCACATATTCTCGCCCGCGAAAGCGGCGATGGCGGCCGAGCGTACGACGGCTTGCGCCAGCCGTGGCCGTTCTAGCCATCCTGGGCGGGGGGAGCTGGTTCGCATTTGCACACCGTCGCGGCGCTAGTCCGTCGTCACCGCACGCGACGATTCCCGTCGCCTGCGCTCGTGTCCTGATAGATGACGCCAAGGTTTTCTCGGCCCCAAACAACGGCCAGGTTCTTGTCGTCAAACGCAAGGACGATCCGATCACTATGCCAGTCCAAATGCCGTCGGTGACTGGACAGGACGGCAAGCGCTATCGTCAAGTACGTACGCCGACGAGAACCGCATCCACCTTCGCCTGGATGCTGGAGGAGACGCTCGTCGACGGACCCTGCCCACCACGATAGGACTTGCATCTCGCCGGAGGACTGCTCTCCAGACAGCGAACGGTCACGGCGACAATTCCTGTCCAGGTATACCGCAACCAGTCGGGCGCCACCCGATCTGGGACGGTACCGACGTGCCGCTGCTTTTGCTCCGCGACCTTGGCCACGCCACGTCCCACCAAGAAGAGAATGCGGGTAAAACGCCGAGTAGGTCGCCAGCGCCAGAGATAGCGGTCGTAGCCAATTAGAGTGAATGTCGCAGCAGCAGCAGCGCTTGAGTAAAGATGCAAAGGCTTAGGTGACAACGCTTGACCGGAGAGCAAAGCGAGTACTAACCACACGCTGGCTGCACTCGCAACGATCGCGTGAATTTTCCAGCGGTCCACCATTCCTGGCCTCCCCGATCAGCGACTACTCCGCCCAGAGAATGATAGAGCCTCAACAGTAGGATTCGGGGCGCCTCGATGGCGGTGCACCCTCACTCGATGGGATGAACGTACGTGTGGAAGCGTCTGTCGCCGTGCCTCAGCCGGCAGGCGGCCCACCGGGCGGATGCGCTCTGGTCAGGCGGCGAGGAATGCGGATGCCCGTCGCGCGTATTCGCGTACCTGGGGCTCTTGTTCCCAGGGGCGGAGTTCGATGAGCAGCCCGCGGATGTAGTCCTTGGCTCGGTGGGAGTGGACAGTGGCGAGCAGCGTGAGTGCCTGCTGGCCTCGGTGGAGGCCTTCGTCGAGTTGTCTGGCCTGTACGTGGGCTGAGGCGACGATGGCGGCGCGCATTCCGGTGGACCGGGTGTAGCCGGTGGGGCGGCGGGCTTGGGCGTCCCACCGGTGGACGAGATCGGGTCGTCGTAGGTCGCGGTAGATCTCGGTGGCGTCGGCGGCGAGTCGCTCGGGCGTCATGTATTCGAGGCCTGCGGGGTCGGGGTCGTCGGGTGTTGCCCGGCTGAGGTGTTCGTCGGCGGCGGCGAGCGCGCGCTCTGCGGCTCGGGAGTCTGCGGCGCGGGCGTGCGCGCGGCCTTCGATGAGCTTGTAGAAGGCCGCTGCGCGGGGCGAGGCGGCAGTGCTGGCGCGTTGTGTGGCGGCTTCGGCCATGTCGATGGCTTGGCTGGTGTAGCCGCGGAGCAGTGTCTGCAGCGCCATTGTTGCCAGGACGTACCCGCCGAGGGCGGCGTCGCCGGCGGCTCGGGCCAGGCGCAGGGCCTGGATGAGGTGTGCCTGGGCGAGGCGGTGGTGGCCGGCGTCGAAGTAGGCGAAGCCGGCGACCCGGCTCAGTTCAGCGGTCGCTGCGAAGAGGGCGCGGCCGGTGGCGTCGGTGTAGGTGCCTCGCAGCAGTGGGGCTGCCTGGTGGTGCAGGCATCGGGCGACTGCGGCGGTGCGCCAGTCGCCGCCGCCGTATTGGGAGTCCCAGCGGCGGGCCTGGTCGGCGGATGCGCGCAGGCTGGCGACGTCGGCGGCGCCGACAGTCCGGCCGGTGCCGCGGTGGGCGGTGCCCACGTCGGCGGGGTTGATGAGCCACCGGGTCAGCGGCGTGTTGTACGCGGCGACGGCGAACGTGCCGGTGCTGGCGCTGGCTAGGAAGTCGCGGCGTTCCACGTCACTCCAAAGGTCGACGGCGTTGCGGACGGCGGGCGCGAGCTCGCGAGGGAAATCCAACCCCATCGACAACCTGGCTGTCTCGCTCTCCGTCATACCAATCTCACCAAGCGTGATCTGGCGGCTCAGGTATTCACTGAGGGCCTGTGCCAGCAGTTGGGGGATCGGCGGCGTGGGGATCATGCCGCGTTGTGCCCAGTTCTGGACGCTGGTGTGCGTGTAGTGCCGTTCCAAGCCGCTTTCGGCGGCCAGTGCATTGATCCGGCGAGCGAGACCTTCCCGGCTGGGTCCGGCCTGTTCCAGCAGCGCGATCAAGAGCCGGTTGGGGCTGGTACGCCGCCCGGATTCCACCATCTCGACGCCTTCCGTGCCGTGCGGGCCGTCGCAGACCGCCAAGTATCTGATTTGCGACACGGTACGACCGTCTCGCGCCGCCGTGTGCGGTTGTGCGATCCGTGAGCCCCCTCGTGAGCCCTCCCGGGCTGCCGGGGGCGCTGCTTGTCTGGCGCAGACACGAGGCGGCGGTGTCCGACGGCAACGAACAGACGCTGCAGTGAGAGAAGGGACCGTTCGATGGTGGGTACCGGAGCATTGACGATGGTTGGCGACAGGCCGCGGCTGGTGTTGCCCCCTGGCGTGGGCAACGTGCTGTGCCCGATCGGTGGTGAGACCGCGGGTCCGGCGGTCGGTGAGTACGTATTCCGGGGCTGTCGGCTGCGGTTGGGCGCCGCGGGCGACGTGCTGTTCCCGACGGATGTCGGCGTCTCGCTGCTCGCGGCGTTGAACGGCGAGGCGGCCGTCCCGATCGTGGGGGCCCAGGTGCTGGATGTCGGCTGCGGGTCCGGCCTCTACACCGTGGCCTTGCTGCTCGCCGGTGCGGCGCGGGTGACGGCGCTGGATGTGAACCCGGCGTGCACCGCCGCCGCCATCGACAACGCCGCGCGCAACGGCCTGGACCCCGGCGTGGTGGAGGCGATCACCGGGGATCTCGCCGCCCTGGCCGGACCGCCGCGGTGGGATCTGGTGGTCTGCAACCCGCCGCATTTCCCATCCGATCCGGCCTACGCGAGCGCGGACGGCCTGGAGACGGCGCTGGTCGGCGGGGTGGATGGGCGGGCGCTGTACGACGTGCTGTTGGCGAGGTTGGACGATCTGCTTCGCCCGGGCGGCACCTTGCTGCTGGCGCATTCGTCGCTGACCGATGTCGCTCGCACCGAGGCCCGGCTGACCGCGGCCGGCTACGCGGTCAGGACCTTGCAGGTGTGCGAGCTGGACATCCCGCTGCGCCGGTACGCGGCAGCCCGGGACGTGCTGCTGGCACGGCTCTACCAGCTGCGGGCGGCCGGCAGCGCGGCCTTCACCGGGCTGCGGTTCGAGGTGCACACCTTGGCGGCGACCCGACCTGTGGAGGGGCAGGAGTGATGATCAAGGGCAGTGCGGACGTGACGGTTGCCGGTTCCGGGTTGCTCGGCCTGGCTACCGCTTTCGAGTTGGCGCAGCGTGGGATGGCGGTCGCGGTTGTCGGTCCCCGGACCGGCCCGCACGGCGGGCAGGCCTCCCGCGCGGCGGGTGCGATGCTGACCGTGTTCAGTGAGGTGGAGTCGACCCACCCGCCGGACCGGGTCCGGGTGGAGGTCGGCGAGCGGCTGGCAGCGCGTGCCGGGTACGAGCAGTGGCTGGCCGCCATCACTGCGGCCAGTGGCCGCTCGCTGGCGCTGGTGCCTGGCGTGTGGGTCGTTGCCAACGCGGTGGGTGCCGATGACGCCGCGGAGCTGGCGGCGATCCGAGCCGCCGCCATTGAGCACGGCGACCCCGCGGAGACGGCCGATCCGGGCGAAGTGATCGGGCTGGCGCCGCAGCACCGCGCGCACCAGGCGCTGTGGCTTCCCACCGAGGCCAGCGTCGATGCGACCGCGCTGACCGCGGCGCTGGCCGCCGCGGTGTACGGGCACCCGCGCTGCACCTGGACCGACGCGCTGGTGACCGGTGTCCGGGAGTCTGGTGAGCAGCTGGTGGTGGCGGCCGACGACGGGACCGCGATCACGTGCGCGCATGTCGTGCTCGCCGCTGGAGCGGCGATCCCCGTTGTGCTGGGGGACGGCGAGTTGGCCGAGCAGGTCGGCGCCCCGCCGCTGTGGTCCGGACGTGGGACCTCGCTGCTGGTGCGGGCGCCGTTCACGGTGCCGGTGGCGATCCGCACGCCCAACCGCGGGTTCGCGTGTGGCAGCCACCTGGTGCCCCGCCCGGACGGGCGGCTCTACCTCGGCGGGACGAACCGGCTGTCCACCCAGCCGGACTACGGCCGCAGCGCCGGTCTCGACGAGATCGCCACGCTCGTGCACGACGGCGGCGCCGAACTCAACACCCGGCTGCGTGAGGCCGAACTGCTCGACGTCCGGGTTGGTCACCGGCCGGTGACCACCGACCACCTTCCCCTGCTGGGCCGCACCGGCCACCCGATGGTGCACCTGGCCACCGGCACCTACCGATGCGGCGTCCTGCTCGCACCCCGGGCCGCGCAAATCGTGGCCGACGGCATCACCACACCGGGCCGGCACGACCGGCACCCCTACAGTCCCCGGCGGCCCATGCCGGCGCCGGCGCTGGCCGAGTTGCTGGCCGGGTCGACCCACGGCCTGGTCGAGATGCTGTGCCAGCCTGGCGGGCAGCTTCCCGCCGGCGGCGCCGAGCGGCTGGAGGCCTTCCTTAACGCGGCCCTGGCCGAACTCGCCACCGGCCGGACCGGGCCGGCCGCGGCCGTCCAGCGGATGTGGCGCCGCGCGCCGATGGCCGAGACCGTGCCGCTGCTGCTGGACGCCGCGGCGCGGGTCTCATGAACCCCGCCGCCATGACCTCCACCCGCCAGGCCGGTACCAGCCCGACCGCCATCGACCGGGCGCGGCTGCTGATCGCTGAACTCCTCGACCACGGGGCCGGCCGCGACCCAGCCATGATCGGCGCCGACGACACCCTGTCTGGCCTCGGTCTTGACTCACTCGACCGGGTCGCGCTGGCGGTCGCGATCGAACGGGCCACCGGCGCCGACCTCGCCGACACCGCCGTTCTGCGCATCCAGACCGTGACCGACCTCGCCGGTCACCTCGCCGGAGGTAAGGCATGACCACCACCAGCGCGCTGGGACCGCCGACGATCCACTTCACCGCCGAGATCGACCCCACCGCCCGCATCGGCGCCGGCACGAACATCTGGCACCAGGTGCAGGTCATGGCCGGCGTCAGCGTCGGCCGGGAGTGCGTGCTGGGCAAGGGCGTGTACATCGCCAGCGGTTCATCACTGGGTGAGCGGGTGAAAGTGCAGAACGGCTGCGGCATCTTCGGTGCCCGCCTGGAAGACGGCGTGATGCTGGCCCCCGGTGTCTATCTGCTGGAGGACCCCGCTCCCCGGGCGGTGACCGTCGATGGCCGCGCCAAGGGCGACGACGATTGGCTGCGTGTGCCGGTGACCATCCGAGCCGGCGCGACCGTGGGCGCCGGCGCGATCGTGGCGCCGGGGGTGACGATCGGCCGGTACGCGATGGTCGCCATCGGGGCGATCGTCCACCGCGATACTCCGGCCCACGCTCTGGTCGCCGGCAACCCGGCACGTCAGGTCGGCTGGGTGTGCCGCTGCGGCGAGCGCCTTGACGACGGTCTCGTCTGCCCGTCCTGTGCGAGCCGGTACTGCCAGGGCCGCGACGGCCTGTCGCACGCGGCCCCGCCGGGCGACAACGTTGATCGGCCCGGCGGCGTCTCCCACCCGGAGATCAACCACACCCACGACACGGGGAAGGACCAGTAACCCTCATGCCCGACGTCCGATACCGGATCCGCGGCGGCACGCCGCTGCAGGGAACTGTCGTCGTTCAAGGCGCGAAGAACGCCGCCCTGCCCATGATCGCCGCCGCCCTGCTGGCGACGACCGGCCGCATGGTGCTGCGCAACGTACCGGCCATCGCCGACGTCCATCGCGCGGTGGAACTCGCCCGGCACGTCGGTGCCCAGGTCGAGTACCACCCCGGCGACCGGCTGCTCGTCATCGACGGCAGCACCGTCGACAAGCCGGTCCTCCCCGCCGAGCTGACCCGGCAGTTCCGCGGCAGCGTGCTGTTCCTACCGGCCGTGCTGCTCCGCTGCGGCGAGGTGGCCTATGAAGGCGCCGGCGGCTGCAACCTGGGCACCCGCGGCCTGGACTGGCACTACCGCGGCCTGGCCCGCCTCGGTGCCAGCGTCGAGGAACACGACGGCACCATCCACATCAAGGGCGGCGACCTGCACGGCGCGCCGCTCTACCTGGACACCCCGTCCCACACCGGCACCGAGAACCTCATCATGGCCGCCGCGCTGACGCCCGGCCGGACGACTATCGAGAACACCGCGCTGGAACCCGAGGTACTCGACGTCGTCGCGCTGCTCACCGCGATGGGCGCGCACATCCAGGGCGCCGGTACCGGCCGCATCACCATCGACGGCGTCAGCGAACTACGCGGGGTGGAGTACACCGTGATGCCCGATCGGATCGAGGCCGGGATCATGGCGGTCGCGGCGGCGCTGACCGGCGGGCGGATCACCCTCGTCGGCGCGGGAGTGCTCGACCACCTTGGGATCGCCGCGCACAAGCTGGAGCAGATGGGCGTTCACCTGGCCGTTGCCGGTGCGGTCGCCACCGCCGCACGTCCCGGCGAGCTGCACCCGATCAACGTCATCACCGACACCCACCCCGGCTTCGCGACCGACCTGCAGCCGCCGGTGATGACGCTGGCCACGCAAGCACAAGGAGTGAGCTACTTCCACGAACGCATCCACGACGCCCGGTACGCCCTCGTCGGGGAACTCACCGCCCTGGGCGCCGACATCACTGTCACCGGAGAACGCGCCGTCGTACGCGGGGCCACGGCGCTGCAGGGCGGCCATGTCACCGCGCAGGACCTGCGCACCGGGGTGTCGCTGGTGTTGGCCGGGCTGGTGGCTGCCGGAGATGTCGTCGTCACCAACGCCGCCATGATCGAGCGCGGGCACAGCGACCTCGCCGGCAGGCTCGCGGCCCTCGGCGCCGAGATCCACCGCGAAGAAGACCACTAGCCCGCAACGAGTCCGGGTGCGTCGGCCTGCCGGCGGACCCGGACCGGGGCGGACCCGCCGGTGAGAGGATCACCATGCCCGCGGCCATCGCACTGTCGCGTCCGCACGTCGGAAACGACGAAATCGCCGCCGCCGTACGCGTCCTGCGCAGCGGCCAGCTCGTCCAGGGCCAGGAGGTGGCCGCGTTCGAGGCCGAGTTCAGCCGTATCGTCGCCGGCAGGCACTGCGTCGCGGTCAGCTCCGGAACGGCGGCGCTGCATCTGACCCTGACCGGGCTCGGTATCGGCGTTGGCGATGAGGTCGTTCTACCGTCATTCACCTTCGCCGCCACCGCCAACGCGGTCGCCCTGACCGGCGCCGCACCGGTCTTCGCCGACATCGACCCCCACACGTTCTGCCTGGCACCAGCCGCCGCAGCCGCCGCGATCACCCCACGGACCGCCGCGATCGTCGCCGTGCACCTCTACGGCCACCCGGCAGCAATGCACCAGCTCGACCTGCTCGCTGACCGGCATGGCCTGGCCCTGGTCGAGGACGCCGCCCAAGCCGTCGCCGCACACCTGCACCACGTGCCCGCCGGCGCCCTCGGACACGCCGCCGCGTTCAGCTTCTATCCCACCAAGAACATGCACACCATGGAAGGCGGCATGATCACCACCGCCGACACCCAGCTCGCCCGCCGGCTCCGGCTGCTGCGCAACCAGGGCATGGACCGCCCCTACCACCACGAGATCATCGGCTTCAACGCGCGGATGACCGAGCTCGCGGCCGCGATCGGCAGGGTCCAACTCGCGGCGCTGCCACGAAGAACCGCGGCCCGACAGTCCAACGCCGCCTACCTCGACACCCATCTGCGCACGGTGACGATCCCGCGAACAGGGCCGGGGGTAGGCCACGTCTATCACCAGTACACCGTCAGGACCGACCAGCGGGACATGTTGCGAGACCGCCTCGCCGCTGCCGGCATCGGCACCGGCGTCTACTACCCCGTGCCGGTCCATCGCCAGCCGGCCCATGGCCAGGCCCACCCGGCGCCCCAGCTGCCGCATACCGACGTCGCAGTGGACCAGGTGCTCTCCCTGCCCGTCCACCCCGACCTGTCCACGGCCGACCTCGCCCGGATCGTCGAGGCGGTGAACCCGTGATCGCGGACCTGCGGGCCGGGCTCATCGGCCTCGGCGCGATGGGACGCCATCACGCCAGGGTTCTGCAACACCTTCCCGGTGTCCGGCTGGTCGGCGCCGCCGACCCGGTGGGCGACCGCCACGGCTGCCTCGCCGGGCCACCCGTGCTGCCGACCGTCGAAGAACTCCTCGCGGTCGGTCTGGACTACTGCGTCCTCGCAGCCCCGACGTCAGAGCATCTCCCGATCGGCCTCCAGCTTGCCGCCGCGGGCATACCCACCCTCATCGAGAAACCGATCAGCGACGACTACCCGTCGGCGCTTACCCTCGCCGACGCGTTCGCGAGAGCCGGGGTCGTTGCCGCAGCAGGCCACGTCGAGCGATACAACCCCGCGATACAGGGCCTGCAGGACTGGCTCGCCCACGATCGCCTCGGCGAGCTCTACCAGGTCAGCACCCGGCGGCAAGGACCCCTGCCAGTCCGCGTCCGCGACATCGGGGTCGTCGCCGACCTCGCCACCCACGACATCGACGCCGTCAGCTGGGTCACCGGCCGCCCGATCGCCTCGATCAGCGCACTGACCAGCGCACGCGACTCACGCCTGCTCGAAGACCTCCTGGTCGCCGTCGGTCAACTCACCCACGGCGTCCTCACCCACCACCTCGTCACCTGGCTCTCGCCCATCAGAGAACGCCTCACCATCGCCCATGGCGCCCGCGGCATGCTCGTCGCCGACACCCTCCACGGACGCCTGACCTTCCACCCCAACAGCATCCCGGCCACCGGCAGCAGGCCCGCCATGCCGACCGAGCGCAGCCCAGTCGTCTGCCCCGTCGGGTCGTCCGAGCCGTTGGTCGCCGAACACGAAGCATTCCGTGACGCCGTCCGCCACCACGACGCACCGATCGTCACGCTGTACGAAGCCGCCGCAGTCGCCACCGTCACCGACGCAATCCTTACCTCAGCCGAAACCGGCGGACCAGTAGCCCCCTCCCGACCGTGGTCACGATCAACGCAGCCGTCCGGACATGATCCCGCCTTGGATACGGCGCGGGGTGGTCGGACGCAGCGTCAGCCGTCCCTGACGTCGGCGCCATCCTCCAGGTAGACCGCGCCCGCCGCGGTCGCGAGGCCCGCAGCCACCCGTCGGGCCAGCCGCGGCACCAGAACCGATGCCAGGTCGCTGGGCCCGACGAACGCGATCTGGTCCAGTTCGGCCGGGTCGAGCCGGATGCTCTCGATCTGGGCCGGGGACAACATGCCGCCGTCGAAGACGAACATCAGCCCGCCGTCCCACGCCGGCCGGGGCGGAACCCAATCCACACACAGCAGCGAGCCGACCCGAACACACAGACCGAGCTCCTCCTTCACCTCACGGACGCAGGCAGCCATCGGCGATTCGCCCAGCTCAAGCGTTCCGCCGGGAATCTCCCACTCATCCTTATAGACCGGATGCACCAGCAGCACCCGGCCGGACCCGTCACAGAACACAGCCCCCGCCGCCGCGCGGACCCTCACCAAGCCCGCGACATACGCCTGCTCGACGCCACCATCCGACTTGATCACGCGGGCGACCATACGCGGCTTCTCCCGCCCGCGGCCGTCCTACGCCGTCGCCTCACCGACCAGGTTCTAGCCTGCGAAGTCGCCGTCGAGTACGCCGCCGATGAAGGCGTCCCACTCGCCGGGAGTGAAGATGAGCACTGGACCGGCGGGGTTCTTGGAGTCGCGGACCGCGACGGCGGCGTCAAGGTAGGCAACCTCGACGCACTGGCCGTTGCCGCTGCTGCGGGCGCTCTTGCGCCACGCGGCCCGGGTCAAGTCGACCTCATGCACCGTCAGCACCTCCCTTCGGGCTGGGCTCCGCCAGGGTGGTGATCAGGCTTGCCGAGTCGGCAGGACTGAGGGCCACGGCGCGGAGGTTGTCAAAGATCAGGCTATACCGCCTGACGTCGGCTTCTGCTTCGAGGAACAGGTCACCGGCCATGCTGTCGATGTAGACGAGCGCGGGGTCGGCGGGGTTGGGGAAGTCCATGAGGACGAACGAGCCCTGCATGCCGGCGTGCGCGCCGGCGCCGTAGGGGATGACCTGAACGGTGACGTGCGGCGCCTTGGTGGCGGTGAGCAGCGCGGTCAACTGCTCGCGCATGATCCTGGTGCCTCCGACCTGTCGATGTAGTGCCGCCTCGTCGACGACGGCCCATAGCCGCAGGGGGTTGTCCTTGGTTAGGACGGCCTGGCGTTCCATCCGGACTCGTACGCGCGCTTCAACGTCCTGCTCGCTGGCCATGGGCAGATTGCCGATAATCACGGCACGGGCGTAGTCCTCGGTCTGGAGCAAGCCGGGGATGAACAGCGACTCGTAGTTGCGGACGCTGCGGGCCTCGGCCTCGAAGCCGATGTAGGTGGTGTACTGCTCGGGCAGGTCGGAGTGGTGCGGATGGAGCCAGCCCTGGACGTCGGCCTCCCGGGACAGCTCCACGAGGTCATGTCGCTGCTGTTCGCCGACGTCGTACAGGTCGAGCAGGGCGGCCAGCGTGCGCCGCTGCGGACGTCCGCGGCCGGTCTCGATGCGGTAGAGGGTGGCGGTGTTGATGCCCGTACGTTCGGCGACGTCCTCCCTGGTCAGGTCGGCGGCGGCACGGAGTCGCCGCAGCTCACCGGCCAGCCGGCGGAGACGGACGGTGGAGTAGGCACGTCGACCGGGCACGGGGGCAAGTCTGGCGACGATCAGGCTCGGCGCCAAGCCGAAGGACGTTTGCATACCTTGCGAATGCGCTCCTTGCGTCTTAGCACAGTGCAGAGGCATGCTATGCGAACCATAGCCTGCCATGCGCCGCTGCCCGAGGCGAGGCGTCAGCGCCGCCGACCGCCGCGGGGCGCCACATGACCTTGGGGGCAAGTCGATGGGAGCGGATAGCCGACGGCTTTGCGAAGACTGTGGCTGCCTGCTCGCCCGCGACAACAGCGAGCAACGGTGCACCAACTGCCGCCGCCGGGCGTCTCGCAGCGTGTCCCAGCAGCCGGCGGCGCGTTCACGTCGGGTCGGGCCTCGGGTTCCGGCTACCCCCGGGCCGGTTTCCGGTCAGGCGGAGCGGACGGCGTCCGGCAGGCCGCCCGCGCCTGGCGCCGGAGCATTGAGCCACCATCGGCAGGCCATGCAAGTCCTGCAGAAGTCCATCGGTGGAATCCTGGCTGGCCTACGGCGTGACGCCGGGCTGTCGCAGGACAGGTTGGCCGAGCGTATCGGCTTCAGCCGGAGCCTCGTGGGCGGCGCCGAGGTGGGAAGCCGCTTCCCGTCGAAGTCCTTCTGGGAGAAGTGCGATGACGCGCTGGGCGGTAGCGGCCGGCTCCGGCGGGCGTACCAGCCGATCGAGGTGCAGCGGGCCGCATGGGAGCAGGACCGCGCTCGGCAAGCTGCGATCAAGCGCGAGTCGGTGGCCGACATCGGCCGGGCCAAGCGGCGCCCGCGGTCGTCGCTGGAGGAGGTCGACGCCAGCGATGCCGCTGCGGGCGGGCTCCGGCTCGTAGATGCCGGGCGTAACATGACGTCGCCGAGCGGTGACCAGCGTGAGTTCGTCGCTGGCCTCGGAGAGGAGGCGGTCTTCCTGTCCATCGACCGCCGAGCTTTCCTCACCAGCACCGGTCTCGCCGTACCTGTCGCCGCTCTGGAGATCGCTCGCCGCCGGTTGGACTTGACGCTGGTCGCGGACCGCACCACGGCCGACCCGGACGAGTGGCAAGAGATCGTCTGGGAGTACGGGCACAGGTACAACACCGCGCTGCCGTCCGGTCTCCTCGATGACTTGCTGGTGGACGTGGTTGCCCTCGACGGTGTGCTCCGGTCGCATGCGGGCAGGCCCGGTGAGAGCGCGTTGCGGGGCGCCAGTGCGCTGCTTGCGGCGTTCATGGCCCAGACGCTTGCCAACCTGGGTGACGTGCAGCATGCGCGCCGGTGGTGGCGTACGGCCCGCCAGGCGGCCGACCAGTCCGGCGATGTACATACGATCTTGTGGGTGCGGGGCCGGGAGATCGTTCGGGCTCTCTATGAGCAACGGCCCGTCGCCGCGATTCTTCGGCTGCTCGACCAAGCCGAACCGGCCAGCCGCAAGGCGCCCGTTGCCGCTTTGCCGCAATACCTGTGTGGTAAGTCCCAGACGCTCGCGTTGGCCGGCCACTCCGCGGCGGCCGAGAGGGCCTTGCGTCAGGTTCGGGAGAATTTCACGAAGCTTCCGCCGCGGGTCACGCGAGATACCCAGTCACTCTTCGGCTGGTCGGAGCCCAATGTCCACTTCACCGAAAGCTTCGTCTACTCCCACATAGGCAAGTATCCCCAGGCGGACAAGGCCCAGTCAGCAGCGGTCAAGCTCTACCCAGTGGCCTACCCGCGAGGCCCGGCTCAGATCGAGTTGCAGCGCGCGCTATGCCTGGTTGGTGCTGGTGATGTCACCGCTGGCGTCCAGCATGCTCACGGCGTAATGACAAAACTTGCTCCGGCCGATCGAATCCGGCCCGTCGTCGACCTCGGCCACAAGGTACTCGACGCCGTCCCAGCGGCAGCCAGACTTCGCGGCGAGGCCGATACGCTCCGCGACTACCTGGCCAGCCAGGACTCCGCCTGAACGACCCAAGCGAAGGAGTGGTGAGGGCTTGACGTCGGCGCTGGAGCTGCGCATCGAGTTCTGCAACGCTGCCTCCGCGCTCAAGCTTAGAGACGCAATCCTTCCGGTCTACCTCGCAGCACATCAGGACCAGCAGCATGACCCGTGGGCGACGCCGGAACGGTTCTGGCAACGCCTCGAAGAAATCTACGCGCCAACCAAGGATTTCGGCCTCGTGGGCGGCTGGCTGGGCACGATGATGGTCGGCTACGCGTTCGGTAGCGTCCGCGACAACACGGCCGGGATCTGGGAACGGGTCCAGGCAGCAGCCTTGCCCGACATCCCCGCGCCACCGCGGCCCGAGCCGGTGTACATCTTCCGTGAGTTCGCCGTACGTCCCGACCATCAGGGCCGGGGTCACGGCCGGGCGCTCCATGACGCGCTGCTGTCGGCCCGGCCGGAGCCATTGGCACACCTCCTCGTCAGGCTCGACAACGCTCGCGCGACCGCTGCCTATGTGTCCTGGGGCTGGCGGCGGACCGGTGAGACGAAGCCGTTTCCCGACTCGCCGGTCATGAACGAGATGGTGTTGCCGCTCCCCTTGACCTCGAAGGGTCTCGACTGAGGGCCCGCTCCATACCAAAGCCCGTGCGTTCATTTCCGCCGCGTACGGCCGGGGTTCGGGGATCCGCCGGGATCTTTGACGGTGGTGCGCTGGTAGAGGAGGTGGTGTTCGGTCCAGTGTGTGGTGGCGCGCATGGTGTCATCGAGTATCAGTGGCTCATCCGCGGTGAGGCGGTATCCCCGCTGGTGCAACTCCGGCCGCATGTCCCGGCGCTGACCGTCGGGTTCGTGGCTCTGTAGCCGTGTGCTGTGGTTAGGAATGATGTAGAGGGCCGGGACGGCCAGCTGGTCGAGCACGTCAAGCCAGGCCGTGATGGCGGCGGCGGACATCTCGGTGAAGCTGCGGATGTTGATGGCTAGGTCGATCCGGCGGCCGGTGAGGGTGTCGGTGAGTTGGTCGAGCGGGATGACTTCGGTCTTGTGCTCGGTGCGCCGCCGGTGGAGATACCAGGCGGACAGGTAGGTGGATTCGGGGATGACGTCGACGCAGAGGTAGTGGTGCAGGTTCGCGACGCCTTCGGTCATCCGGTGCGCTAGCCGGCCGTAGCCGGCGCCGATGTCGAGGACAGTCAGTTCGGCCCGGTCGAAGAGGTGCCAGCGTCGGTCGAGAAAGCATAGTTCGTTCACGGAGTCGAGCAGATCCCGGGAAAGCACTGTGGGCCAGGTGTGCGGGAAGGTGACAGCGCCGAATGCGCCGTCTTCGCCCAGCTGGTCGAGCAGGCGGCGGTGATCGATGCGGCGGAGGTAGTGGGCATAGCGCCGGTAGGTCAGCTGCGGCGAGGCCCCGGCGTAGCTGTTGCGGACCTGCCAGAGGTAGGCGTTATCGGCACGGAAGGTAGCCAGGTCAAGGTCGTCCGGGGGACGGTCGACCTTCCACCGTGGGCTGCGCGCGGCCAGCGGCGTGTCCAGCGCGACGTACCGACGGCGTAGGTCCGCCAGAACAGGATCGTCATCCGACGGCCTCGGACTGGCCATCGGCGCGCCAGTTGAGTCGGCGCGCAGGCCGTCTTGCGGGCGATGGCCGGTCATGCCGAGCCGGGCTTGCTGAGTCGGGCGTTGAGTTGGTCGGCGGTGAGGAACCCGGCCGCGCCGCCGACGGCGGCCAGCTTGGCCGCGGCGAACATGGTCGCCCGTTCGAGCGCCTGCTTGGGCAGCAGGCCGTGGACGTGACCGTCGAGGAACGCGGCGCACAGAGCATCGCCAGCGCCGAGGGTGCTGGTGATCTCGCCGGCCGGTGCCGCGGGGACGTGGTGGAGTTCGCGGCGGCCGCGGATGGCCAGCGTGGCACCGCTGGCGCCTCGGCCGAGGACGGCGAGCTGGATCGGCCAGCGGCGCATGACCTCGGACAGCCAGTTGCCGGCCGGCAGCGGCAGGCGTTCGTCGGACATGAACAGGATGTCCGCGGCGGCGCAGAACGGCTCGTGCGGGCCGGTCAGCGCGGAGATGGCGTGCACGTCGCAAGCGACAGTGAAGGCGCGTGGTGCAGCGCGGTCGGCGAGGTGCTCGGCGAGGCCGGTGTTGACCGGGCCGACCGGTAGGACGACCACGTCCGACCGTTGCATGATCGGGTCGGCGGTGGCCGGTCGGTGGCGGTAGGAGCGGGCGGCGCGGTGGTCGGTCAAGACCATCCGCTGGGTGGGCTGACCGGTCAGCACGACGGTGACCGGCTGCTCAGGCACGGGGGCGGGGATGATCCGCAACCGGTCGTCGGTGGGTAGGGATGCGGTGACGAAGGCGGCGACCGGGTCGTCGCCGATGGTGACGCACAGGTCGACCTGGTTGCCCAGTCGCCACAGTGCGGTGCCGACGTTGTAGGCGGTGCCGGACACGCCGATCGCGATGGGGTCGGGCAGGCTCTGGTCGGGGCTGTAGGCGAGGGGGAAGTCGCCGATGCGGGCGTTGACTTCGAGGTTGGCGTGGCCGAACACGGCGAACCGGGCCGGCGGCTGCGCCGGGCGCACATCGGCGTGATCCATCCGGGACGGTGCTCCTGTCGGTCGTGGTGTCCGGCGCGGCCGGACCCGGCGGCGGGCAGACGTGGCCGCTGCCACGGTAGTGATCATCGGGCCAGGCGGAGTTGGACCAGGCCGGCGCGCGGCACGTCGTCGAATCCGTGGTAGAGCCGGTCGGGCCAGTCCGGTCCCCACTTGGCGGCCATGCCGCTGTCGTTCTCGGCCTCGGCCTCAGCCTCGTCGTACCAGGCAGCGGTCGCGGCGGTCTGCCGGCCGAGGTGGTTGAGGTAGGCGCGTTCGCTCACGGCGACTCGGCCGCCGGTCGAACGGACCCGCAGGGCGTAGTCCTTGTCGGCGCCCCAGCCGTAGCGCGGCCAGGTCGTCTGGTCGATCAGCCCGACCGTCCGCAGCGTGTCGTGCGGCAGCAGTAGGCAGGTCCCGTCGAGGAACGGCACCTCCCGCTCCCGCGCCACGGGTTGGAAGTCGGCGGCCGGCCCGGTGTATCCGGTCCGCTGCTGCGGCCAGTTCCGGTCGTAGGCCGGGCCGACCAGGGCCGCGCCGGTGTGCTCCCAAGCCTGGACCAGGCCGGCGAGGAAGCCGGTCGAGAGGCGGACGTCGTTGTTGAGCAGGGCGTAGCAGGGGTGGCCCTGATCCTGGGCGAACAGCAGCCCGGCGTTGACCCCGCCCGCCCAGTGCAGGTTGCGCTCCTGCCGCAGGACGTACTCCGAGGCGGCCGGCTCGTAGTCCCCGCCGTTGTCGACCACGTACACCGCACACGGGTACCCGTCCCGTTCCAGGTCAGCCACGACGGCGTGGGTCAGATGCTGCTGTCCGTACACCGGGATGATCACCGCCGGATCCTCCCGGCCCAGGCGGCCCGCCTGTCGCAGCCCGTCCATCGCGTGGGCCAGACGCAGGTCCCGGACGAGCGTGCCGCTGCGGGAGCCATCGGCGAGGTTCGCCGCCTGCATCGTGGCAGCGTCCAGCAGGCTGCTCAGCTGGCCGGGATCGCCGCCTGCCAGCGCCCGCCAGGTCGAGCCGACTCCATCCGGCAGCCCGGCAGTGCTTGCCAGCGCGGTCGCGCCGCGGTGGACCTTGCCGGCGAACTGTCGGCGGGTTCGGCCCGGCACATGCAGGATCTCCAGCCCCGGCAACGGCGCGACCCGTTCAGTGCCTGGGCCGGACAAGCCCATCGCCCCGTGGTCGACGACAACTCCGGCCCGGCCCCGGTGGCAGAACTTCGGATGCAGCGTCCGGCCCTGCCAGTTGAGGCCCGACAGGTCCCGCACCGTCAGCCGCTCCCACCACCGGCCAGCCTCCTCGGCTGACATCAGGAAGTTGGTCCGCGGCACCGGGACGGCGACGACCTCGGCCGGCACCCGCTCGAACGCGGCCTTCAGGTCCGGGTGCCGGGTCCACCAGAACTCATCCGCGTCACCGTGCAGCACCCAGTCCGCACCGTGCTGTGCCCACGCCACGTGCGCCAGCTCGGTCACCCACGCGCTCTGGTCGAAATCCGGCCGCGGTTCCACCACCACGCTCACCTGACCACCGGCTGCGACCTCACCAAGGATCCGCAGTGTCTGGTCGGTCGAGCCGGTGTCCCGGACCAGGATGTGATCGACTCCGGCGGCCAGGTGGTAGTCGACGAACGCCCGGATCACGTCCTGCTCGTCGCGCACGCATACGGTCATCACGAGCCTCAACGACACGCACTCTCCCTCAGACAATGGACATCCCGCCGCCGATTCCAGACGGCAGGCAGGACAGGAACGGGGCTAGGCAGACGTTGGGCCGGCTGCTGTCGGCGCCTCGCCGGGCACAGGCTCTGCCGGGTAGTTCCAGGCAGCGCAGAACGGCAGCAAGAACTCGGGCACCTCCGCCGGGGCCGGCAGCGGGCGCCCGGCGATGACGCGGCCGGTGCGGATCTTCGGCCCCCAGTCTCCGATTCCATAGAGGAACGGGCCGGCCTGGCTGGAGCCGTAGTCCAACATCGCCGACGTCCATTCGACGTCGAGGAACGCACACAGCTCGCGGGTCACTCGCTCCGGATCCGCCGTCAGGTCCTCGTACCGGACGGTCAAACCGCTGAGCGCCTGACGCGCCTCCTGCAAGCAGGCCATGTACCGCAGGACCTGCGCAGTCAACTCCGCCCGGTCCCGGTCCGAACCCGCCTCCAACGCCGAGGTCAACACGCTGGCCGGATGCCGAAGCAGGAAGACGAACCGCGCCGCGGGCCATGCCCGCGCGAGCCGTTCCCACACGAGCACGTTGGCCGGCACCTTGTCCACGATCAGCTGCTTGCCGCTGCGCACCAGCTCTCGGTGCAGCAGCCGATCCCACAGCAGGTGCTCGACCTCGTCCACCTGTAAACCGGCCATGTCCAGGCTCATCTGCACGTACGGACTCGCCAGTTCCACCCGCAGGTCCGCCAGGTGCAACTCGTGCGGAGCCCGAACCGCCGGATGCGCGTCCAGCAAGCAGCGCAGCAACGTCGAACCCGACCGGGTCGTACACAAGACGATCACCGGCGACTCGACCAGCCGATCAAGCATGCGTTCACTCCTCCCAACGGGCTGACTCGCCAGAGCACACAAGCCCGCACGCAGTGTTGGGAAGGGAGAACATCGGCCAGAGACAGTGCCTCGCCTTCAACAATTGGCCGGCGAAGGCAGTCGGCCACACCGATCACACCAGCGATTCGCCGGCCGCGGGCCGTGCTACCACCAGCTTCACGACCAGGCCGACCGGTGTGACCACCCGCGGCGGCCTGAGCCTTGTCGAGGGCTCCCTTCGCGGTTCCGCCACAGATTGTTGAAATTCTCATCCGGGGGTTCCCAACACATCCCTCAACAGCCTTCGCTGATCGGGCACGACGCACCCGAGCCAGGGACGCCACCGCTACCGCGGAACACACGTCCCGGCGATTCGCTCCGGTTACGGGCCACGGCGATGGCCGGCACGCAGGCGCCGCGCGATCCGACCCGACCGGAGGCGGCATGAGCTGGCGTCCGGGGCCGGTAGGACGACACTGGCGGCCCCGGACGCCCTCCACCCGGTCTGCCGCGCCGAGCCGACGGCGAAACCCTCCACGGGACCCGTCCCCGACCGCGCCCGTATGCGGCCTCGCGGCAAGCTTCGGACGAGTTGGCGGCCGGGAGTTGCGAATCATCTTTGTTGAAGCTGATCGTCCCTACCTACACAACATCCGTCTCAACAACGTTCACTGCCCGCATGCGACGCCAAGACAGCGCTTCGGACCGCGCACCTGCTCGTCCGGCCACGGCTGCCGGACCGACGGCCACGGGGTCAGTCAGTGCCGTCTGTCATCTTCCGAATGCCATCTGGGCTTCCCAGCACGGCATGACCGAACGGTTGGGGTCGGGCACCGGCGCGGCCCAGTCCGGGCTGCCTGGGCGCCGACGTCCCAGCAGCCACTGATGGCCGGCCGCGCCCAGATGCTGACCGGGCGGCAGTACATCCCCCAACTCGCCGACGACATGTTCTGGATCACCCACGGCGACATGAGCGGCCAACCCCAGCTTCGCCCGAGGGCGATCGGGCTAGGTCTGGCCGCAGGTCTTCTCGGCGAATTGATCCTCACCAGACACCTAGACCTGACCGAAGGCGTCGTCGTGGTCCTCAGCGAGTCGTCGCCTGCCGACGTGCTCGCTCACCTGACGTTGGACCAAATCCTTGCTGAGCGCGACGTCCGGGACGTGCGCAGCTGGCTGACGTTTCTCGCGCAGGAAGCGGAAGAGGCGGTCGGTCAGCGCCTACAGCGGGCCGGCCTGGTCGAACGACAGGTCTCGCGGTGGCGGCGGTCGGCGGTGCGGTGGCATCCGCTCGACGGCATCGCTGCCGCTCGACCGTCTCATCGGCTGTACGTCGCACTGACCCGCAACGAGTACCTGAGCCCGAGCGATGCGACGCTTGCCGGCCTGGTCGCCGCGGTCGGGTTGACCCGGACCGTGCTGTTCGACGCCGGCTCGAACGCAGCCAGCCTGCACCGGCTCAAGGCATGGGTCGCCTCTCTGCCGCTCCCGCTCCACGAACTAGTCGCCCAGACCGAGGCTGCCGTCGGCGACCTGGTCCTGACCCATCGCGCCTGATCACCTCGCCCCCGCCCGCCGTACAAGTTGGAGCCACTCATGTCGCAGCAGCACCTCCCGCAGCCACGCACCGACCGGGCAACCGCACAGCCGAGCAGAGTGGCGCGGTCCCTGGCACGCGGCCGGCTCGGCGCTCCGGCCGTGCTGTTCTTCGTGATGAGCGCGGCGGCGCCGCTAACGGTGATCGCCGGCGCGGTCACCACGGCCTACGCGGTGACGGGTGTGACCGGAATTCCCGTCGCGTTCGTCGTCGTCGCGGCGGTGCTGGCCGTGTTCTGCGTCGGCTACGTGTCGATGGCACGGCGGATCTCGAACGCCGGGGCGTTCTACACCTACGTCACCCACGGCCTCGGCCGGCCAGCTGGTGTCGCCACAGCGCTCGTCGCGGTGCTGGCCTACAACGCCTTGCAGATCGCGCTGTACGGCGGACTGGGAGTCGCCGCCGCGGGGTTCTTCCAGGCCGAGGCCGGCTGGGACGCGGCATGGTGGGCCTACGCGCTCGGCGCGTGGACGCTGGTCACGGTACTGGGACTGCTCCGGGTGGACCTCAACGGCCGGGTGCTCGCGGTCCTCCTGGTCGCCGAAATCGTCGTCCTGCTCGCGTTCGACGTCGCCGACCTGACCCATCCCGCCGGCGGCACCATCAGCCTGAACACGCTGTCGCCCGGCAACCTCGCCGCCCCGGGCCTGGGGGCGCTGCTGGTACTGGCGATCACCGGGTTCGTCGGGTTCGAGAACGCCGCGGTCTTCTCCGAAGAGACCAAGGACCCCCGCCGCACAGTACCGATCGCCACCTACCTCGCCGTCGCCCTGATCACCATCCTGTACGCCGGGTCGGCGTGGGCGATGTCCGTCGCCACCGGCCCCGAGCACATCGTCGACCGATCCCGCGCCGAAGGAACGGAGACGATCTTTACCCTGGCGGCCGGTCACATCGGCACCAGCATGGCCACCGCCGGCAGGCTGCTGTTCCTGACCAGCCTGCTCGCCGCGCTACTGAGCTTCCACAACACGGTCGCCCGGTACCTGTTCGCCCTCGGGCGCGAACACGTCCTGCCGCCGGTCCTCGGCCGCACCAGCCGCCGGACCGCAGCACCCGCTGCCGCCTCCACCGTCCAAAGCGGACTCGCGCTGACCGTGATCCTGCTGTACGCCACGCAAGGGTGGGATCCGCTGGTACGGCTGTTCTTCTGGGGCGGCATGTGGGGCGGCTTCGGTGTCCTGCTCCTGCTCACCACAACCTCCGTCGCAGTGGCTGCCTTCTTCGTCCGCAACCCTGACCAACGCAGGTCGGACAGCGCATGGCAGACCGCGGTAGCACCCGTACTCGCCGCCGCGGCGCTGATCACCGTCCTGGTCCTGGCACTGCGCAACTTCGCGACCCTTCTGGGCGTCAGCCCGTCCTCGGCCCTGCGCTGGCAACTGCCAGCCCTCTACGCGGTCGCCGCGGCGATCGGCACCGCCTGGGCAATCCTGCTCCGCGACCGACACCCCGGCATCTACCAGGCCATCGGGCTGGGCGCCAACGCCGCCACAGGCCGCGCCACCAGCACCACGCCACCGCATCCCACCGACGCCATGTTCGACCCCGCCGAGGAACCGCGATGACCATGACCGCAGCGATCCGCATGGCCGATCACATCGACGCCACCGCGATCGCCGATCTGATCGCAGCCGCCTTCCATCCCCTGGACGTCGCCCAGTGGCTGATCGACGACGATCACGACCGAGCGCGGATCTTCCCCGAGTACTTCCGGATCCTCGTCGACCACGCCCTCGACCACGGCGTCGTCCACACCACCGCCGACCGGCAGGCCGCCGCACTGTGGCTGCCGACCATCGGAGCACCAGCGCCGCCCAGCGACTACGACATCCGCCTCGCCGCAGCCGTCGGGCCCTACCTGCAGCGGTTCCTCGCCCTGGACACCGCCTTCGCGCAGCATCACCCGACCCCAGCCCACCATCACCTGGCCCTGCTCGCCGTCCACCCCGACCGCCAAGGCGGCGGCCTGGGCAGCGCCCTGCTAACGCACCACCAGCGGCGACTCGACACCGAACACATGCCGGCCTACCTGGAGGCCAGCAGCGCCCGTTCGCGGCGGTTGTACCTCCGCCACGGCTACCACGACCTGCTCGCCGGAACCCTCCACCTGCCCGCAGGCGGGCCGCTGCTGTGGCCGATGTGGCGCCCGCCGTCCGCAACAACCGGCCATTCCTGAACCTCTGTCCACTATGGAACACCGAGTGGAGACCTCAGCTGCGATACACCTGCAGGCTGGCGGACCACGTTGCTGTCACCCCTGATCCCGGAAGGAGCGTTTCTGCCGTGTCAAGGACTGTCCTGCCCGTACCGGTCGAGCAGCTAGCGGAGTGGTGCGTGCGCTGGCTGGGTTGCCCTCCCGTTGACGTCCTGTTCACCACAGGCCATCTGTCCACTGTGGCCGGTGTCCGGCTCAGCGACGGACGCCAGGTCGTCGTAAAGGCCCGCCCAGCGCCCGCGGCCCGGGTCGCGGCGTGCGCCCTGGTGCAAAGCTTCGTCTCGGCTATCGGATACCCATGCCCGATGCCGCTGATCGGCCCCCGGCCACTCGGCGCCCTGACAGCAACCGCCGAGATCCACCTACCAGGCGGCAGAATGCAGCCGCCCGGGACCGACCTCACTATCGCCTCAGCCCGCGCGTTGGCCCGTCTGATCGGCCTCACTCCACCAGCCGCCACCGTCGGGCAGCTGTACCCACCGCCGCCGTGGGCGTGGCCCCAGCACGACCAAGGCGAAGTCTGGCCAGACCCAGACGACATCGACGCCAACCTCAACGCCCACCCGGGCCCCGACTGGCTCGACGCGCTCGGCTACCGGATCCGCGCCAGGCTACGCGGACTGAGCCAGCCCGCGGTGATCGGCCACGTGGACTGGGAGGCGCACAACCTCCGCTGGTCCGACGACGGCACGCTGCACGCCGTACACGACTGGGACAGCCTCGCCGCCCAGCCCGAACCACTCATCGCCGGGCTAGCCGCCGCCGTGCACACCGCCACACACGAGCCAGGCACCGAAGCCACCACCCGCCAAGCCGGCGCATTCCTGACCGCCTACCAGCAAGCCCGCCGTCTAGTGTTCACCGCCGACGAAATCCAGATCGCCTGGGCCGCCGGACTCTGGGTACACGCCTACAACGCCAAGAAGGAGATCCTGCGCTCCCACGCCGCCACCACCACGCTCGACCGGCTCGCCGCCGAAGCGGCCGAACGGCTCCGACTCGCCGCCGCTTGAACCTCAGCACCGGCGGATGCTCGGCGCGGACAGGTCGGTGTTGTCGATCACGATCGTTGCCCGGTCACGCGGCCGGCACTCGGCCAGGTAGATCCGCTGGCCGGCGACGTAGCGGTGGTTCGCCGGCGCGGCCGGGTCCGGATCGGTGTGGTCGCGGTGGGCCATCCGTGCCGCGGTCACCGCGAAGGGGACGTCGAGGAAGACCGAGTAGTCCCAGTAGCCGTCCAGTTCCGGCCGGTGCAGGAAGATCCCATCGAAGACCAGGACCGACTCCGGTTCGGCCATCTCGGGCTGCGGCGGCACCGGCTGGTCGGTGGACACGTCGTGGACCCGCGGCAGGTAGCGGCGGTCGCCGCCCGGGCTGAGCGGGTCCAGCAGCACCTCGGCCAGCCGCGCGTAGTCGTAGGAGTCGCGGTAGAAACCGTCCGGGCTGTGCCGACCCCGTCGGTAGCGCACCGCGGCCGGATGGTGGAAGCCATCAACACTCGCGCGGACCGGCTTCTGGCCACGGCCAACCAGGCACTGCGCCAACTCATCGGCGAAGCAGGACTTGCCGGCGCCGTCGACACCGTCCACCGCCACCCGAACCACCCGACCGGCCCTCAGCCGACACACCCCATCGGCCACCACGTCGAGCACATCCGAACGTGACATCGTCCTCCGATCCTAGGGAACAGGTCCAGCCGGTGCCTGCGCAGAATCCGCGCACCGCGGTCGCGGATACCACCAGCCCGAGCTTGCGGCACTCACCCACGATCCGGCCGGGAACCGGGGCCGGCGCTTCCTTCGCAAGACACAAGCGGCGCCAGCACCCCGGACGGTTCAAGTCGGCGTGGTTGGTTCGGTACGGGCGAACTTCAGTACGATCTGCGCGGACGCTTCAGCCGATCCGGAGAATATTGCGACGCTGGCTTCGCCGGTTAGCTGCACGCCGAAGCTGACTTCGATCTCAGCGACCTGCCAGGCCGGAGGCGGAAGACCAGCGTGAGTGCGGCTAGTACGTCGGTCGTTCTGCCGCTGTTCCAGAGCCGTGATCATGTGATCGGCTACCTCGTCGACTTGCGCGGCAATTGCCCCCGACGACGACGCTAGCGCCTCATGACCAGCCGCTACCGCACGCTGCCATAACCGAGCTCGAGGGTCAGCGTGACGGGGGGACGCGGGTTCCATCCGGTCCAGAGCGTCATCTTGGGGCTCGCGCGTCGCTGTGGTGGATACGTCGAGCCAAACAACGACTTCCACTTGGTCAGGGCTCATCTCAACCACACCTACCGCCCCCCACCTGGCGAGGTCATTGGATCATCGCCTATCGCCCCGAAGATGGGTTGGTCCTCCGGT
>Ga0307499_10000144_pt1 | contig 25956 bp, 46 predicted proteins | sample 13_S_MG_FD_201363 | JGI IMG/M metagenome (GOLD analysis project Ga0307499, IMG submission 201363) | Soil microbial communities from Populus trichocarpa stands in riparian zone in the Pacific Northwest, United States - 13_S | ecosystem: Environmental > Terrestrial > Soil > Riparian zone > Trees... | reverse complement strand
ACAGCACGCCGAGCCCGCTGCGCGCGATCACGTCCGCCAGCATCCCCATGCTGCCGGTCACGTCCAGCGCGACAATGACCGGCGTGCTCTGCGGGTTGTCGGTGCTGTCGCGGCTCTCGCGCATGGCGACGCCCCGGGGGTTGAGGTCGGCGTGGAGCGTGCCGGCGGTGTAGAGGTCGGCCGTGCTCTTGCCGGTCGTCGTTCGGGTGTACGCCGCATACGCCTTCGGGTCGAAGGATCCGCTACCCATGATGAACCACCTCCGCTTCAGCGTGCACTTCGAGCGGCGTGCGCTGCTCCGCGCGCCGTGCTTCGATCGTCGCGATCCACTCGTCGCGGCCACGCGATCCGAACCCGTGCTTCACGACCCAGCCCGGCCCGCTCTCGACATAAATCTTCGTCCAGCCCCCCGCGGGGAGGGCTTGGTCGATGACGCAGTTGTGGTCCATGTCGAGTGCCGTCGTGTTGACCTTGTGCTCCCAGCCCGGCGCCACCGCATCGAGCCACTCGGCGCCGCGCGCCACCTGTACGGCGATCGTTTCGTCCATCATGCCTCCGCGTTGAAAAGTGGCGCGTGCCTCGAACATGCTGCCCGCCCGATGGGAACGCCCGATGAGCGCTGGGCGCCGGCCGCCTCTCAGCGGCACATCTCGGCACTGCGGGATTTTGGTCGAGCTTGTAAGCCGTGAACTGGTGATCGTGTGAGCATCCGAGCGTTTGACCGTGTGAGCCCTGACCTTCTTCGTCGTACTTCAAGTGGCTCCAAGTGCCACCGCATTTTCAAGTGCGGTACTAGGTCGCTCGTGCTTCTCCCGATTCGCCTGCCAAGGCGCGCGTGTCCTTATAGAATCTCGAACTCCGTCAACTCGCGTTCGGTCAGCAGGTACTTTTCCGTCACCTCGACGTGCTCGGCGAAGAACTGAAGCGCATCAGCCCGGCGGCGGCTGTGCATGATCTTGCCGACGTACTCGCGCGCGGTGCCCCGCGCGTAGACTTGGGTATTGCTCAACAGTTCGTCGATCTCGACGTCGTCCATGTCCTCGGCTTCGAGCCGGCCGCGCGCCTCGACGCCCGCGCCCACGATCGCCGCGCGCTTCTGTTCGTTCGCCTCGGCCCGCTTGCGGTGCCACTCGACGCGCCGCAGAAGACGCTCCCGAAGCTCGCTACCCGTGACGCCAATCTTCAAGCCCTCGATCATCGCTAGACCTCGATCGTGATGGTCGCGTTCTTCAGTGAAAGCTGCCCGTCCAAGTGCCCGAGGATTTCTTCGAGCGCCTCGATCTCCTTCGCCAACGCGTACTCGTCGACGTTGATGACGACGTCGGTCGGCTTCGCTGTCTCGCCCGCGTTGACCGCGAGCCCCTTGGTCTGCGCGTTCTGACGGATCTTCCCGACGTGGCTCTGGATCGTGGCGAGGAAGCGCTTCTGCTCGGGGGCGACGTCGCGGCGCCACGTGAGCCAGTCGTTGATGCTCTTGGTCTTCTCGCCGGCCGTGATCTGGTTCGAGCGGTTCGCCAACTGGATCGCCGAGCGGATCGCGACGACGCGGGTTTCGAGATCGCCGATTGCCTGCCGCTCGCGCTCGATCAGGCCGCGCGAGCCGCCGTCCTTCTCGTGCGGATCCTTGAACGCCTCCTGCCGCCCGAGAATCCCGGTGACGAACTCGCGCTTCTTGCCGATGCGCGCGGTCAGGGTCTTCAGTTCTGCGAGTGCTTCCGTGATCGTGGTCGCCATGCTAGATCCTCCCCCATTTGACGCCGGCCGCCTTGAACACGCGCACGATCAGATCGTAAGCGCGCGGCGCGCGGCCGGGCTTGAACGCTTCAGTGTCCTCGTTGAAATTGGCCGCGCGGCTAAACGTGGAGTCTTCGTAGGGACACGGTCCGCCCGCCGCCCAAGTCTCGAACGCATCGGGGTTCTCGTGATTCTCCGCGTCGTAGCGCATCAGGTCGCGGACCAGCTTGTCGTCGTCGAGATTCGGCCAGTACGCGGTCAGCATGACGCTCGGCGACGGCAGGCTCGCGCTTCGCAAGTCCGCCCCCGAGAAGTCGGCGCCGCGCACGTGGCAGTAGCGCAGGTTCGCGCCTCTCAAGTCGGCGTTCCGAAGGGGCGCCTCCGACAGATCGAGCCGATGCAGTTGAATATCAACCCCGCGCAGACGGGCCGGCCGACCGGCCTTCGCCGCCGCGCGAAGCTCTGCGCGGAACTGCATGAGCGGGCTCAGGGGTCGCTTTTTCTTATTCGCGAGCTTCTTCTTGGTGGTCGCCACTACCGACTCCAATTCGTTAGAGGGTTACGCCGCCATCAGCAGGTCGTAGACGCGATTCGCCGCGTCGAAGACCTCGTGCAGTTCTTCTTCGGTGAGGGTCCGCTTGGAATCCAAGTGCCCCAAGGGGACCACTTCAAACGCCTCGTCGTTCACGTTCTTCGGCAGCCGGACGATCGAGGCCCACTCGATCGGCGCCCACTGGCGCGCCATGCGGCAGTAGTGCGCGACCTGCACGTGATGGTCCGGATAGATCGCCTTGCTGGTCTTATAGTCCGGGATCCCCAAGCGCCCGTGCCGGTCGTAAGCGAGCAGGTCGATCGTCCCGGCCGTCATGCTCGGCGCGTGGTAGACCGGCTGCTCGGCTAGAAACGGCGTGATCTGCTCGTCGTGCATCCAGCGCTCCCACGCTTCGACCGCGTGGGCCGCTTCAATTCGTAGCGGCATCTCCGCCGGGGCCGGTGCTCCGAGCATCAGGAGCGTGCGGCGCCGGATCTCGTCGTGCGCCGACGTGCCCAAGTCGCCGGCTTCCGTCTTGCGGCGCTCGCCTTCTTTCACCGCCGGCAGGCTCGCCCAGATCAGGTCGATGAAACTCTGGACGTCTTCCGCCTGCCCCCCCGCGAACACTTCCGCCGCCGCCGCGATCATCGCCTCGCGCTCGACCGACGCCGACCAGCGAACGAGCCCCTCGGTCTTCAAGCCGAGCGCCCTGAGCACGTTCGTCGTTCGCTTCATGTCGCCGTGCGGGGTCCGGTAGCACTCGCGCCGGCCGACCTTCACCAAGTAGACCGAGCCGGCCGCCGGGAACGGATTCTCCTGCCCATACGTGTAGCCGGGCTCCATCTCGCTCATCGGCCGCGCTCCAGATTGAATAGCCGCACCATGGTGTTCCAGCGCCAGATGGCCGTGTCGGACTTCTTGGCTTCTTCGCCGGGAAGCAGCACGCACGACAGGTCGTAGCAGCGGACCCGATAGCTCCGCTCGTAGGTGTCAACAACGGACTCTTGTCCGCAGGGGCAGGGCAGCGGGTTCACGGCAGGTACGCCTTCATGGTCCGATAGGCCGTGATCGCGATGCTGATCGCTGCCGCCGCCGCCTCGTCCGCCGTGTTGTGCTCGATCGGTCGCGCCGCGATGATGTGAGCACCGAAGCGCAAGGATTCCCCGGCGAGGACCGCGTCGCTAGAATCGCTCAGGAGCGACGACTGTGCGGCGGGTGCCTGTGGGGTCGGGGGCGTCCACTGAACGCCCGTGACGGGCGTCTGCTGCGTCGGCAGGGGCGGTTGCGGCATCGGCATCGGGCCGCCGGCCGGCGCCTTCTGCTGGCACCACGAGCCGTCCGCTCGCTTCTTCGGGCAGAACCAGCCGCCGGTCTTCGGCGACGGGCTCATCGGGGTCTGGTGATCGGGACAGATCGGAGCGTACTGCATGTTCACGGGATCCTCCGGGTTTGTTCCACGTGGAACGTTAGCATAACGTTTAGTGAGCCGTCAAGCGGTATGTCGTGCCTTAGCCAGTTGCCGGCGCCACAGTTCGGTGCGCGTGTTATGTAGAATATGGGCAAGCTGTTCGGCCGAAAGCTGGTACGTGATGCACATGCGATCGAACAAGGCCGGCCCGGGGGAGCCGCGCCCCGACTCGATCATGAGCAGGTACTGGCGCGAGATGCCCAAGGCGTCAGCCGCGGCCTTCGCAGTTGCTAGCCCCGCGGCCATGCGGGCTTGCCCTAGTAAACTTCGAGTGAGGCGTCCCATGGTCTCGTTGTACTCCTTCCGTGGAGTTGTCTGACACGCTGAAGAAAGCCGCGCAGGGCGGCCCGTTCGTTTGCGGCCCGTTGCAAGGCGCCCGCGCGCCAGTGGCGCAGGCTGGAGCGGCGCATAGATAATGCCCAATCGAACACACGCTGTCGACTCGGGAGCTTGCCCGGGATCGCCCAGATCGTATCGGCCCGCCACGCGCCCCGGACATGCCACTTGTGGCGCGCGGGCGGTAGCTCCGGGAGGCGGCGCTTCACTTCGGGAAGCAGATCCGGCTCTTCGGCTCGCTCATGACGGGTCGCCCAAGGCGGCGTTGAACTCGTGGAGGCAGCGGCCCCAACTTACGCCGCAGTCCTGTAGCGACTGGGTCTCGTTCGCGATTTCCGTCAGCCGGTCGGAGAGACCGAAGTCCGGGAGCATCTCCAAGGCGGTAGCCCCGCGCTGGCCGAGCAACACGTCCTGCTCGACTCCGAGCCGGGCCAAGGCTTCCCCGATCAAGCAGCCGGGATCCCCGTCGCGCCGGTGGTAGACGAACTGCGGCGCCAGATCCTTGCGCCCGAGATAGCGGTACTCCGGCGCTTCGGCGGCGACCGCGCGGATCGCTTCGATGAACTGCGCGTCAGTGAACTTCATTCGCTACCACCTTTCTCAAACTCGGCGTATCCCGCCCAAGCCAGCGCGGTCTCCATGTCCGAGACGCGCGTGCCGTTGTCTTCGGCGTCTTCGGCCTGCGGGATGCTCCACTCGTCCGCCTCCAAGAAACACCGCCCGTACTCTGCCAATTCGATCAGCCCCCGGCGGACCTTCGGAGTCATTCGCGGCCCACTCACGCCGCACCGCCGCTGTCGAGGATGCGGCCGAGCTTGCACATGCGCGCGAGCGGCCCGGCCGATCCCACACGAATCGTAAGCCGCGCCGCGTCCGCGCTCTCCGCCTCCACCAGCCAGTGAGGAACGCCCCGAAGGTCGGCGGCGGCGGCCCACAGAATCGCTTCCCCCGGAACGCGATCGGGGTGCCATCTGACCACCTTCGGCCCGTCGCCGCTGTCGGCCAGCAGATAGACGCGGGCGGTCACTTGCGCCTCCGAAGCTGCGCGCTCGCCTGCCGCTCGCGCTTGCGCTCCGCGCGCTCGCTTGCGACGGCTGCCGCGACGGCGCGGGCAAAGAGCGCGTTCAGGTCCAAGGCGAAACTCTTGCGCCGGCCGCGCTCGCGAAACTCGATGCGGCCGTCCGGGTGTAGTGTCACGTGGATGACGCCGCGCACGAGGCGCGCGGTTCGGGTGACGGGCTTGGTGAGCGCTGTCATTCGCCCCTCGCGAGCGAGCGGATCGCGTCGAGGTAGCGCTCCGCCTCGGCCAGTGCTCGCCGGTCGCTGTTGGTCTTGCCTTCCAGCATGAGGTGGCCGGCGAGCGGGTAGAGCTTCGTGACGATCATCTCGGGCGTGATGCTGTCGAGCGTGGGCGGCGCGTTGGCGTCGGCCTCCGCCTTCTCCTTGCTGCGGAACGGTCCAATCCAATCGGCCGGGTCGGGGCCATCGTCGGCCGGCCGCCAGTACCAGCCGACCGAAGTCGGGTCGCAGCCGTCGCGCACGTTGGCGGCGGCGGCGCTCTTGTCGAGATACATCGTTTCCATGGTGCAGCCTCGCAGGGTGAGAGGTAGGACAGCGGAGAGTCTAGCAGCTAATTACTAGACGGTCAAGTAGTGAACGGTGCGACCGAAGCGCAGCATCCACGTGGTGCCGCGCGTGGTAGCGTAGCGTCCCAGTGCTGCAACGAACGTGCCGACCTGCAAGCTAAAGAGGCGGTTCATTTGTATTCCTTTCAATCGTGCGTCGTGCATTGCGTAGCCGTGCGAGACGCCCGCGGCCATGGGTGGAGAGGGTGTAGCGCGCCTCTTTCGCGTTCGGGTGGGTGGAGCCGCAGCACGGGCAGCGCGCCGGGGCGAAGGTCTGCCGGACGTTCCAATACCAGCCGGACAGGGGATCCAGCGTCCCCTTGACCGCCAGCGTATTCGCATCGTCGGAATGCCCGCGCTTGTGCCGGCGCAGCGTATTTGTCATGCCGGCCGCTAGCTTGTTCGGCCGACCGCCGACCGCGCCGGACGACACAATGCAGTTGACCCATTTGCCACGGAAACGCGGCTTGCCGTTGAGGTTCGCCATTAGTCGATGCCCCACGGGGCGGCATCGTAGCCGGGGAGCGCGTTGATAGCGGCGCCGCGGATGGTGCGGACCAGTTCCCGGGCGCGGCTTTGCTTCCAGCCGGGATGCTCGCATGACTGGTACTCAAGGCAATCGCACGCCTTGATGACTTCGACCGGGGACAGGCTCGGGGCCGCATTGACGTCCGCGAGCGTGAAGCGGTGCGGCATCTCCGCCGGGTGATTCGGATAGCGGTAGTTCACGCTCAACGCGTTCTCTTTGTGGAGCATATCGGCCAAGGCGATGCAATCGTCCGGCTCGCCGTTCGCGTCGTTGTGGGTGTACCAGCGAACGATAGCCGCGACGTGTCGGGGTGACGTCATCCATGCGCTCATGACTGCACCTCGCCCGGGTCGACCGCGTCCAATTCGGCATCGGTGAAACCCAAGGCGGACAGGTCCGCTTTGAGCATGGTCCATTCCTCGCGGCCGGTCTCGTTCAGAAAAGACGGGTCGCTATCCGACTCGATTCCCCAGATGCCGGGCGAGCGGAGCGTTTGCGTGTGCGACGTGCCGCGCTCATCCGTGAGGCGGATGGTCGCGGTTGCGTAGACTCCGACCATCCACCAGTCACCCCGGTTATAGGCTTCCATGCGGCGCCAATCCTCGTGCGCGTGCGCGCGGTTTTCGGCATTGGCGGAGATGAAATAGCGGAACGTGCGGCGGTCGGATCCGTCGTGGCAAATCTTAGTCTTCGCGGCCGGCCCCGGCTTGTCGGAATACGCGCCAATCCACGACAGGTCGGGAGACTCATCCACGTGTGCCGCGAGTGTGACTCTCTCGATTTCGCGGTTCATTATGCAGCCTCGCTTTCGGTTTGGGTGTCGGTGGAGGTATCGGCCGTGCTAGCCGATCGGTTGAGGATTAGATTCGCGGCTTTCTGCGCGGCGCCGGCCGCGACTACCACGGCTTTCGGATCCGCGCGCAAGGCGCCTATCCAATTGGCGAGGTAGCTAGCCGAGTCGGGGATGGTGGCACCGTCAATGCCGGTCTCCGCCGCGAGGAAAGCCGCGGTCATTTCGGCAACGAGTTCTTCGCGCCCGTAGGGTTCGCTTCCGAAACCGCCTTTCATGGTGCGGTTCAACCGGCTCGCATGGCCCGTGCTATGGCCCAGTTCATGAAAGAGAGTCGAGTAGTAGTGTTCCATGGTGGAGAAGGCGCCGGCCGGCGGCATCGTGACCGCATCGCGCGACGGCGAATAGCACGCGACGTTTCCGCCTTCGGCCATGGACGGACCGTTGAGGTAGCCGCGCACGATTGCCTCGCACGCGGGGATGCTATCCGGGCGCGGCACAACGACAAGCGCACGTTGCGGCATCTTGCCGTCCGGTATCTCACACTGCGACGCGTTGAAAACCGTAAAGCGCTTGAGCAGGGGGAAGCGGCGCGCCTTGCCGTCTTTGTCCTCACGGTCGAGGAAATTCCAGAATACGACGGGGAAGCCTTTCTCGCCGGCTCGCACGTGCCCGCCTAGGTTGCGTGCCTGATTGAAGGTCAGGAAAAAGCGGGACGGGAAGCCTAGCGCGGGCAGTAGCAAGGCGTTGACCCCGGAATAGTTCCGCCCGGTTACCAGATTCGCGACGCCTCCGGAATCGGTCTCGCGCCACGGCTTGCGCCACGGCGCCGTGCCGCCTTCCAGCATGGCAAGGACGCGTTCCGTCACGGCATCATATGCGTTGTTAGACATGGTGTTAGCCTCGCGGTTTAGGTTTGGACGTCGTAGCCGCGCGCGCGTGCCGCCGCTTCGGCTTCGGCCTTGGTGGCAAAGCCTTCCCCCCACGGGGCGATTAGCTTGCCAGTGTCGTAGTCTTCCAGATGCCAGCGAACCGGGTTTGCGGTCTCGTGCACGGAGACGAAGCCGTGCGCGGCGAGCGGGATTGCCCAGACGCGCGCGGTCACGCGTCCCCCCGCGCATCGGCGAGCGCTTCGGCCTCCGTCGCGAACGGGCCGCAGGCGTCGCCATCGGGCAGGCATCCGGGAAAGCACGGCCACCAGTACCAGCCGCTTTCCAGAGCGGTTTCGCCATCCTCTGCGGGGTATTCGTCGGAGTGGAATACTTCGGTGTCGGGCAGCGCGTGCGGGTCCGTCTCCCGCGCAGGGTCCGAATAGTGTTGACTCATGACTTCCCCCCGCGCGCTTCCATCGCAACCGCAAGGACGATGACCGGCAGCCAGATGAGCGCGAGAGTCGCGAAGACCAGCGCGTTAGGCGTCATCGCGCACCGCCTTCTGTGCCGCGTTCGCGAGCATTGCGCTCGCTTCGATCCACGCGGCGGCTTCCGTCTTCGCGCAGCCAGCGTGCAGGGTGTTGCCGTCCCCGTCCACGACGTCCCACGCGTAGGCGTCAACTCCCGAATTGACCGGCACCAAGGTCACGCTGGCCCGGTACGTCCTAACCTGATAGCGCTTCACGTTCCGCTCCGCTCATTCCGCCTTCGGTCACCATGACCGGGCACCATGGAGCATTGCTAACACTGTGCCATGTGCCGCTAGCGTTGTGCCGCAACGAGTTACAGAGTTATCCACAGGCTTATACTATGCAATCCGCACGGACGACGATGCGGAACGCAACGACGAACGACGCCGGGAGCGCGAGTGTGCAGGACGCACGACGCGCGTGCAGCGTGCACGAGGGGATTCGCCACGCGCCACGTAGCGGAAACGCACGCAGCGCGCCGTACGTGCCCGCACGCACGCTCGCGCGCCGCGCGTGGGCGCAGGGGCACGCCTGCGCACGCGCTGCCACGCACGGGCACGCACGCGCGCGTGGCGCGGGGCGGCGGGAGGGCCCCCGCTCGATCGTTGCGTGGAGGGAATACCCACGCGCCAATCCCGCGCAGAAAATCGGCGCACGGAAACCGGCGCACGCCGCGGTCCCGCTCGCGCGCGCGTACGCGCGGCGTAGAATCTACGCTGCGTAGAGTCTTTCGCCGGGCGCGCGTGCGCGCGCGTGTATGTACGCGTACGCGCGAGGCTGGGTCTCCGCACGGTGGCGGACCTATACAATTCTGCTCTTGCTACGCACTCGCGTGGTGGTAGAGTGTGGACGTGTCCACGAAATGAGCGGCGCGGCGTGGAAGGACACGCAGCGCGACCCGGACTGGCGCGCGTGGTGATGCTCTGGAAGTGTCCGGCTGTTTGGAGGCCCACTACACGAGCCGGAATCAAGCCCGGCCGCCGCTCTGACTCACCCTGACAGGGAGGTTTCGGTGTTCGGGAAGATTTTCGTGAGCTTGTGGGACGGGACGTTGGCGACGGACTGGCCGGCGTGGTCGGTTTTCGTCTTCATGATCGCGAGCGCGACGGACGATGGGGTCTTGGACTTGACGCCGCAGGCGATCGCGGCGCGGACCGGGATCCCTTTGGAGCAGGTGCGGGGGGCGATCGTGGTGTTGGAGGCGGAGGATCCGGAGAGTCGGACCGGGGAGGCCGGCGGGCGGCGGATCGTTCGGCTCGACGAGCACCGCTCGTGGGGCTGGCAGATCGTCAACTACATGAAATACCGGGAGATCCGCGACAAGGAGACGCGCAAGCGCCAGTACCGCGAGTCGAAGGCCCGCGCGCGGTCAGCCACGCGTCAGCAGGACGTGATGACACGTGATGACGGACGTGGACGCGCGTGGACAACTGTGGACCAATGTGGAATGTCCACCCAAGCAGAAGCAGAAGCAGAAGCAGAAGCATTAGAGTCAAAAGACTTGTCCGAACCGGAGGTTCTGACGACTCTTTTTCCTGATAGCTCCGCATCTGCGAAGCCGCCGAAGAAGCCGCGGACGTCACGCTCGCTCGTCGGCGTCGCCGAGACCGAGCGCTTCGTCGAGTTCTACGAGAAGATCTGGCCGCGGCGCGTCAAGCGGCATTTCGCGAACGTCGCGTGGCATAGCGCCCTTCGCAGGCATCCAACATGGACCGAAGACATGATCTGTGACCGGGCCGCTGACTGGGCCAATCACTACGCGGATAGCAAGACTGAACTCCAATTCGTCCCCCATCCGAGTTCGTGGCTCTCCGGGGCCGCTTTCTTGGATCCACCGCCCGCGCTGAACGGAGTCGCGACATGAGCCCCAATTTCGTCTCTAGCTGGCACTTCTGGCGCCGTAAGCCCGGCTTCGGCCCCGGCCACGAACGCATCCAAGTCCTCCAACTCGACTCGGACGGCACCCTCTGCCCCGCCCAAGGCACCCGGACCGAAATCCAGTGCGCCACCGAAGACCGCATCCCCTTCACGATGAAACCCCAAAGCCTGAAACAGCGCTACGAGCCGGAGATCCCCGAAAATGGCGGATGATTTCTTCGAACCCTCCCAAGAGCCCGAGGATCGCCGTACGGCTCGCCGACCACCCTCCAAGTATGGTGAGTCCAAATCCCGCGGATCGTTCACCCTGAACGGAGGGTGGAACCCACACGCGGACGTAGAGAGCGAGTCGGAGACCCACATCCGGATCCTGATCCGGACGCGCGAAGCGTCGAACTTGTCGCCGGCCGACCTCGCCGCGGTCATCGACGAGCGCTACGCCCTCGCGTTCCCGAACCGCTACCTGTGGGTCGCTTTCGACAGTTACGACGATTGGCCCCTCGTTCCGACGTCCTCCAGCGCCGAAGAAGCCGTCAAGCGCTCCGGCCGCGGCGCGCTCCAAGGCGCCGGCTGGAGAGCCGGCCGCTGGGTCGCGACATGAAGCGGATGCTCTACGGGAAGCTCGACGGGAAGAACGTTGTCCCGTGCGACAGCGACGAGTGGGCGCGCAACTTCGAGCGCGATCGCCGGGTCGCGCGCACCGACGTCGCCGAAGGCATCCACGTCTCGACCGTCTTCCTCGGGCTCAACCACTGGTGGACCGGATCCGGCGACTTCTGGTTCGAGTCGATGACCTTCGGCGGCCCCACCGATCAAGACATGGACCGCTACCCCACGTGGGACGAAGCCGAAGCCGGCCACGCGCGCATGGTGCACAAGGCCGAGCAGGCCCACGCCAAGCTCCAGCACGCGATCGAGTCCTTGACCACCCCCGATCCCAAGGATTAGCATTCAATTCGTCACCTGCACATCGCGGGGGTCCGGTGGTGACAACGCTCCGAGGGAACCGGCCCCCGCTCCAATTCCCGGGAGCCCCGCGTGGAAAACCTCGAAGACGCGCTCTACGACAAGATCCGCGAAACCACCCACGGGCTCGACCCCGAAGACGACCGCGACTTCTGGATGCCGATCGTCCGCGAGTGCATCCGGCAGATGGAATGGACGCGCGATCAGTGCGCCGACGAGGTTGGCGGCGCCGCCGAAGACACCCACGAGCGCATCACCGAAATGGACATTCGATCTGCCCCCCACGGCTGGGAGCCCAAGAAGTGAGCCACACCCTCGGCGACCTCGTCGACCGCCTCTCAATCACGAATATCAAACTGTGGTTCGTACAAGACGAACTGCATAAGGCTAATACCAACGGCACCGGCGTCGGCCCCGAAACCGTCGCGCGCTCGGTGAATCTCAATCTCGAACGCAATCGCTTGATGACCGAGATCGACCAGTGCCTCGCGGACGCCGCGGCGAGCGGGAAGGCGCGCGTCGATCCGCGCGTGAAGATCACGTGACGCGGTGGTTGCGGAAGAAGTGGCTGTGGGCGAGGCTCGTGTTCTACCCCATCGACCCGATCTGGGGGATCGACGGGCGGGACGAGGGTCTCAACAAGATCGTCGATGAACTCATTTCACTGGAGGACGCCGATGTGGCAGCGCATCGCGATTGAGGGCGGCTGGCTCGCGTTCGACGGCTCGCGCGGAATTCCGAGCACAAGCTACCCGTCATCCACCGACCCCGAGATCATCGACCGGATCGTCGACCTCTTGAACCACGCCGAAAAAACGCTCTCCGCGAGCACGCCCCAGATTCAAATCCGACAGACTGGCAAGGAGGCCACGGATGGCACGCGCACAGGCTAAGATCTTCAAGGTCGCAAACCCCGCCGGCTGGACGTGGACGTTCGACCGGCTCGACACCACCGACGGCGTCATCGACAACGTCGCCTCCGCGGCGAATCCGAACGCCGCGTTGGACGCGATCAAGCCCCTGATCGGCGGAATGCCGGGCAGCCTCTCGACCGTCATCCTGACGATCGACACTTTCGAGCCGCCTGCGTGATTCGGCTTTTTCGGGGCCGTACGCACTATTCGAGCGCCGGACAGGAGCAGTGGGTCTTCAACAACCTGCCGCTCGATAGTGGATACGCGATCGACGCGGGTGCCAACGACGGCTGGTTCAACAGCAACACGATCGCCGCCGAGGTGCGTGGCTGGACCGTGCTGTGCATCGAAGCGAACTCGGAGTACGAGGACGTGCTACGCAAGCGCCGCACGTTGGTTGAAATCTGTGCGGCGGGCGCCGCGTCGCAGGACGACGCCTATTTCTACGTCAACCCCGCCGCCCCGATGTCGGAGTCTTCGTTGCGCTATAGCGACTCCAAGCACTTCTACAACCGGCACATCATCAACGTGCGAACGCTCGATCAGCTTCTGGAGAAGCACGCCTTTCCGCGCCTCGACTTGGTCAGCATCGACGTCGAGCACACCGAACTCGATGTCTTGAAGGGGCTCGACATCGGGCACTGGTTGCCGAAGGCGTTCATCGTCGAGTCGGTCGCCGATGAAGACCAGCAGGCGATCGCCGCCCACTTAGCACCCCACGGCTATCGCATGGTCGAGCACATGGAGTTCGACTGGATCTACGTCCGATGAAGCCACTCGCGATCGTCTGTCCCTCGCGCGGGCGCCCCGAGGCGTTGCACACCATGATCGCGACCGCGCTCACGACGAGCCGTGCGGACGTCCTGATATACAACGACGTGGACGACCTCGCCGCTTACTGGGATTCGTGGTCTCACCTCGAATACAAGGACCGGGTGTTCACCGTCATCGGCGCTCCGGTCGGCCGCGTCGGCGCGGTCAACGCGCTGGCGCACAGCTTCGGAGAGACGTATCGGATGTTTCTCGTCACCGCCGACGACTGCACGTTCACGCGCAAGGGCTGGGACGCCGAGGTGATCGCCGCGATGGATGCTTTCGGAGACGACATCGGCTGCGTGCATCTCGCCTCCGACAACGGCCTGCCGCACGTGAACTTCCCGTGCGTCTCGCGGCGCTGGATCGAGACCCTCGGCTGGCTGGAGTGTCCGCGCCTGAAGAACTTTTGCGTCGACACCGTCATCGAAGTGCTCGCGATCGCGTTGAATCGCATCACACAGATCGCGCCCGAGGCGGTGGTCCATCACGTCGTCCGCCGAGACGGCTATCAGGAAGCCGCGCGCGCCGACGTCTACGAGTTCTTGGCCTACATCACGCAGGACTTCGCCGCCGACCTCGCGAAGTTGCGGGCGGTGCTGCGATGAACGAAGTCGTCGTCCTGATCCCGAGCCGCAACCGGCCCGAATTGCTCCTGAAGGCGTGGGAGTCGGTGCGCGACACCTCGCGGGCGTGCGTCCTCGCCTACGTCGACGCCGATCAGGAAGCGCTCTACGAGGGGCTGCCGGCGCATGTCGTGCGGGTCGACAAGCCCGGGAACAACACCTACCTGCGCGTGCGCGACTCCGACCCGCGCTTCACGATCGTGATTGGCCCGCGCTTCGGACCCGTGAACGCAATCAACACGCTCTGCCAAGCCGTCCACGGCGAGCACCCCGAGGCGGGGCTGCGCCGCCTGTTCCCACAGGCGAACATCTTCACCTACATGACCGACGACTCCACGATCAGACCAGCCGGCTGGGACCAGTACCTGATCCGCACCATCCACGGCTTCCCCAACCAGATCGGCGTGGTTGGGCTTGCCCACGACGGCGGCCACGCCGAGTACATCAACTTCTACGCCCTCTCGGCGAACATGGTCGGGGCGATCGGCTACTACGCCATTCCCTCGTCGGCGCACGCGTGGTACTGGGACACCGCGATGGAACTGGTCGGCGACGCGACCCGCATGGTGTACGCCAAGACCTCCGACGTCGAGGTCATCCACGACTACCAGCCCACCCTCGGCTCCAGCGGGCTGCCGGCCGAGGACTGCGAGCGCTTCGCGCGCTGGTGCATCACCGAGCGCAAGCGTATCGTGAAGGCGGTTCGGGAGAGGATGTAGCGATGAGCGCGTGGAAGACCAAATGCCGTTGCGGGGCGTCGCTCGTCTACTCGTGCGAGGACGTCCAGACGCGCCGCCCGGCCGAGGGGGCCGACTACTGGTGTGTGGACGCGCGTCCCGAGAACGGTCCGCACGACTGGGGTGTGATCGTCTACAAGGACGGCGAGGCGCAGGCGTTCGGCCCGCCCCCGCAGAAGATCCCCGATGAGTAACTGGCCCCAGACCTGCAACTACTGCGGTGCTCCGCTACAGGGGGCGCGCTGCCCGCGTTGCAGCTTCGAGCGCAAGCCCTTCGGCGAGGTGGTCCTCTCGGGCTACGTCGAAGGCGCGGGGGGCGCGGTCGTGACACCGCTCGTCTACGAGGCGATCGGCACCGATACCGGCAGCGGCACCTCGATCACGCTCTCGGTCATGAACCTGACCGTACAGGCTGGCACGCTCCTATGCTGCTACGTCGCCGCCGCCAATGACGGAACACTCGCGGTGTTCCCGAGCGTCACGTGGGGCGCGACCCCACTCGCGCAGACCAACCCGGGCGGCAACAGCGTCATCCTGACCGACACGTTCGTCCTCTTGGTCAGCGCGACCGCGACCGCCAACCTGACCATCTCGCTCAACGACCCCGCTTTGGAAGCGATTTCCATCATCGTGTTTCGCCTGATCGGCGCCACCCAGTTCGTTCAGGGCGCGCATCAGGACAACACCGGCACCGGCGACGACGATACGATCACGACCTTCACCGCCGGCTCCAACGCGACCCCCAACCTAATCGCGGTCTACAACTCCTTCGACTTCGGTCCGACCACCGACACCGGCACATGGGCGGCACCCGCCACCGTGCAGCAGGGCGTCTCCTTGGTCGGCAACCCGATCGGCGGTGGCGCGCAGGGCTGGATCTCTCAGGCGAGCCGCGCGTTCCCGACCGGCTTCATCAGCGGCACCGAGTCGAGCCGCCAACTCGCGGCTCCCGCCGCCTACTGGCTGGTCGACGGGAACCTCTACAAATGACGATCGAGACCCTCCCCCAGAAGCGACGCATGTCCTTGGACGAGATCTTGGATCACGTCACCGAGGTCGCGCGTGATCCCGAGGCCGGCGCCGACCGCTTCCGAGCACTCAAGATGCTCGCGACCACCGAGAGTGCCAGCGTCGTCATGCCCGAGCCGCAGGCGGATGGCGAAGTGGTGGAACGTCTCGCGCGCGTGATGAAAGGGGCAGGAGCCCGACTGACGCAGGCGGCGTACGGCTACGCGTTTCCGAACGCGAACCGGACGACCGTCTTCAAGCCGAAGCCGGAGGCCGAGGACGCAACCCCCGAGATGCGCTTCCGTGCCAAGCGCATCACCAGCCTGAAGATGCTGAACAAGGCGTACCCCGAGGCGAAGATCCGCGGGGTGCCGCGCGGCTTCCCGAGCGGCAGATCCATCGCGATCAAGGCCGCGTGGTGTCAGGATCAGGCACTGAAGCTCGAAGTGGAACGAGCCGCGCGAGAGCGCGCGGACGCACAGCAGGCGCTCGCCGATGGCGACGCGGTGGTACGCAACGACAAGGACGTCGTGGATGGCCCGCTTCACAGCGAAGGATCCCAATAACCCGAAGCTGACTCCCCTTCTCAAGTTCTGCGCGAACTGCAAGAGGGAGATGCCACCCGGTCAATCGCGTCGCGGCGAGTGCTGGACCTGCTACAACAAGGTTCGCACCGCCGCGCGGAACAAACTGCGTGCCGCCGCCCGCGCCGGCATGGCGCGCCACATCGGCGGCTGGCAGAGCGACGACGAACTCGAATTGATGCGCGAGTTGGGCCGGCGCGATTTCTGGACGTTCTTCCTGCACTGCTTCGGCGACGGCCGTTCGCCCAAAGGGCAGAAGTGGATCGACCCCGCGATTCACGAGCCGATGGCGAACTGGTATCAGAAGAACGTCGAGGAATGGCTGGAGAACCGCGCCAAGGGCTTGACGCTCCAGAAGCACCTCGCGGTCCTCGTGCACCGCGAGATGGGCAAGAGCCGGATGATCTCGGCGGCCGGGCAACTCTGGCTCCACCTACGCGACCCGGAACTGTCCAGCTACACGGGGTCTGAAAGCATCCAACTCGCGACCAAGCTCGCCAGCATCATGCGCGGAGTCTTGGACGGCTCGGACCCCTATTCGTTGTTCACGAAGCTCTACGGCAACTGGGCCGCCAACGCCCGGCAGTGGACCGCGACCGCGATGACCCACTCCGCGCGCAAGCAGACCTCACGCGCCGATCCGAGCCTTGGCACCTTCGCCGTCGAGACCTCGATCGTCGGTGCACATCCCGACGCGATCTTCTACGACGACCCGATCAGCTACGAGCGGATGCTCTCCGACGAGAACTGGCTGACCTCGGTCAACTCGCAGGTGACGAGTCTCTTTCCCGTGCTCCAGAGCGACGGCATCGTCGTCTGGGTCGGGACGCGCTACGACGACGAGGATCACTTCGGCGTCGCATTCCGCGAGGAAGGCATCCGCTCCTTGGCGGGGATGCCCTGCGAGTCGATGGAGGCGAGCCCGGAAGGGAAGTGGGACGTGTATTTCCTCGCCGGCCGCGACGCGGCGGGCAAGCCCACGAGCCCGAAGGTGTGGCCCGAGACGCGGCTGAACGACTACCAGCGCCGCGATCCCTTGCGCTTCGCTTCACAGGTGATGAACGACCCCGAGCTTTCGGAGTTCAACCCGATCACGAAGGACCAGATCAAGCAGTGCTACATCAAGTCCTCCGAGGTGCCGTGGTCCTCCCTGCGCTTCGGCATCACCACCGACATCGCCTTCTGGGACGGCAAGAGCCGCGAGAAGAAGGACGAGACCGTCATGATCGTCCACGGCTACCCGAGAAACGGCAGCGGCGACGTCTACATCATCGAAGCCTACGGCTCGCCGACGTGGCGCATGGAGGACTTCGGGCACCGCTTGGTGGCGACCGTCCAGCGTTATCGCCGGCAGGGGCGGCGCATCATCGGGATCTCCGGCGAAACCGCCCGCGCGGGGCTGAAAGGTTCGCTGGCGGCGAATCTGAAGAACTTCTTCGCCGACGCGAACGAGCCGATGCCCCCCTACTACGAGTACAACCGCGGGGACACGAAAAAGTACATGCGGATGGTCTCGGCGGCCTCCTTTTGGGTTGACGGTCATGTAAGGGTGGTAGAGTCTGCTCCCGGGGTGGAGCGCATCGCCGAGCAGATGGCGAAAATCGGGCAGTACATGGTGAACCCGAAGCTGCGAAACGACTGGGCTGACGCCCATTCGGACGCCTTCCAGCCCGAGTTCTACCAGCCGATGCGCCGGGTCGGTCCGCAGAAGGCGCCCTACGAGCCGGGCGCGACCGCGATGGCGGTGGAAGGGCTCGCGCGCGAGATGTTCGACGACAGTGAGGCCGCGGAATGGATCAGGGACTGTCCCCGGGAGCCGATCAGATCATGAAGCCAGCGCCCCAGAGCACCGCAACGCCGATCTTCCAACCGCGCGCGACCTGTCGCGCCTGCGAATCCCACCACCTGATGCCGATCTTGGACCTCGGCGTCCAGTATCTGCCCCGCTTCGTCCCCGAAGCCGACACCGACCTCCCGAAGGCGCCCCTCGAATTGATCCGCTGCGCCGAGTGCGGCCTGCTGCAACTCGCGCACACCGTCGATCCCGACCTGCTGTACCGAGAGTTCTGGTATCGCAGCGGCATCAACGAGTCGATGCGCGCCTCGCTCGCCGACATCGTGCGGGTGGGCGAGATGTTCTTCACCGCGGGCGCGTGGCTGGACATCGGGGCGAACGACGGCTACCTGCTCTCGTGCGTGAGTCAGGAGTTTCGCAAGGTCGCGGTCGAGCCGGCGTTGAACTTCGCGAGCGAGCTTCAGGAACTGGCCGACCACGTCGTCAGCGACTACTTCACGGCCAAGGCGACCGGCGGCGAGCGCTTCAACGTCATCACCTCGGCCGCGATGTTCTACGACTTGGACCGCCCCGGTCCCTTCCTCGATGACATCTACGACTCCCTCACCGAGCACGGCATCTGGATCAACCAACTGAACGACGCCCCCTCCATGCTCCAGCAGAACGCGTTCGACGCGATCTGTCACGAGCACGTCTGCTACTACGACGCGTGGAGCTTGGACGCTCTCTACCGCCGCCACGGCCTCCTGATCGAATCCATCTCCTTCAACGAGACGAACGGATCCTCGATGCGCGTCATCGCGCGCCGCGCCTCGGGCGTCCTCTCGCCCCCGGTCGGGCTGTTGGGCGGCATCGCGAACGTCTCCAGCGACGACGCCGAGGCGTTCGCGAAGCGCGTGCGGAAGTGGCGCCACGTCTTCGGCAACCTGATCGCGAACATCGGCCCCCACCTGTGGGCCTACGGGGCGTCCACCAAGGGCTCGACCCTGATGCAGTACCTCGACATGCACGAGTATTTCGAGGCGGTCGCCGACCGCAACGCGCGCAAGCACGGCCTGCGGATGGTCGGCACGTGGCTGCCGATCAAGAGCGAGGCCGAGTTCCGCGAGGCGGCGCCGCGCTACGCCTTGGCGCTGCCGTGGGCGTTCAAGCCCGAGTTCGACATCCGCGAAGCGCACGTCCGCGCCGCCGGCACCACGTTCCTGTATCCCCTGCCCGACATCGGACTGGTCCTATGAGCCTCGTCTTCACGATGCCCGGCAAGCTGGGCGATTCGCTCCACGAGTTCCCGGTCGCCTACTGGTACTGCGTGGACCAGAAGACGACGTGCACGATCTGGCTCGACGAGACGACCTGCAAGCCGCTGGTGAAGCTGTTCGCGGCACAGCCGTTCGTCGACGCCGTCGAGTTGAAGCCGGGGATCACCAGTTGGCATATGGGCGGGCAGCCGTGGGACTTCGGCCTCTCGATGAAGGACCACATGGACCACGAGATCTACCACCTCGGGATGCGCCGCTTCCCGATGCGCCAAATCACGCTCGACGCACTCGATCAGGTGCCGCTCTCGATCACTCGGCGCGATAACCAGCGCTGCCTGACGGTGGTCTCCCCCGCGATCGAGCACCGCCGGTTGGTCCTGCACGGGACGTTCATGAGCCATATGAGCGGTGTTCCGGGCTTCTGGCGCTTCCTCTCCGATCAGGCCGACGATCTGGCAACCCGCTTCGACGAGATCGTCTTCGTCGGGACGGACGAGGAACGCGCGCGCGCCTTGGAGGTCTACCCGCAGTGGACTTCCTTCGACGATCAGGGGGATTTCTTGAAGCTCGCCGAGTTCATGGCGAATGCGAAGATGGTGATCGGCTCGGGGTCTTCCAACGTGGTCTTGGCGAGCTTGCTGGGGATCCCCTGCGTGCGGGTGCACGACCCGATCGGCGAGTACGCGAAGGTCATCTGGTCGAACTTGGGCGAGAATCAGATCAACGACACGGAACGCGAACTGCGGGACACATGGCCCGCGTTTCGCGACCGATGGCTGCACGTCGGAGTCGAAGCGCCCGCGTAGGCGAGCGCAGAAAGGCCACGGATGGCCTCCGGAATCAATCTGAACACCGGCGCCCCGTCGCGCGACTCCCGCGTGGCGGGGCCGAGCAGTGCGCGGACGATCGAACTGGTCGACACCCGCCGGCAGGAGTCGCTGCGCTACAACTACTCGATCTTCGCGCGCCTCCAGAACTGGTACAACAGCTACCGCGGCTACTGGCAGGGGCGGCTCTCGCAGTTTCGCAACAACGTGACGCTGCCCTTCACCTTCGCGATGATCCAGTCGGACGTCGCGCGCAAGGTGCAGACCACGTTCGGCGCATGGCCGATCGTCGAGTTTGAAGGGTACGCACCGGAAGACGTCGGGCGGGCCAAGAAGAACAGCGTCCTGATCTCGGCCCAGATGAAGGACTGCGGCTCGCTCCTGAACGCCGTGGACTTCATGCTGCAAGCCGACATCTGCGGCACCGCGGTCGCGCGCTACGGCTGGAAGCATACCGTTCGCAAGTCGAAGTTCGTCCGCTACGAGTCGATCGCCCCGGGGCTGCGGGTGCCGGTACTGCATGAGCAGGACAGCGAACTATTCAACGGCCCGACGTGGAAGGCGATTGACCGGCTCGACTTCTGGCAGCAGCCGGCGAAGAAGCGGATCGAGGACATGGACTGGGCGATCGAGCGCTACTGGCTCGACTTGGACGAGATGCTGGAGGATGCCCAGCAGCCGGACGGCTACTTCGACCCGATCGCGGTCCGCCTCTTGCGCGACTACCCGATGGGCCAAGGGGCGCAGACGATGTTTCAGGAGCGCCGCGTCATGTACCGCAACGAATACGACTACACCGCGCGCTCGTCCCTGCGCTTCAACAAGCCGATCGAGGTGTGGGAGATGCACGGGACGGTGCCGGCCGAGTTCGCACCCGACGGGATTCGCGATCGCTGCATCGCGATCGGCAACGGCCGCGTCGTCCTGAAGAACCGGCCCAGCCAGTTCCCGGGCAAGAAGCCGTGGCTCTCCTACGCGCCGATGCCCGACCCCTACAGCTTCGACGGCGTCGGCAAGGCGGAGGTCGCCTACGGCCCGCAGATGACCGCCAACCGGCTTGCCAACCAGAAGCTCGACGCGCTCGATCAACTGATCGACCCGATGTGGGTGATGTCGAACTCGGCGAACGTGAACTCGCAGAACCTGTTCACGCGCGCGGGGCGGATCCTCTTGGTGGACGGTGCCGCCGACGACAGCAACGTCCGCGCGATGGCGCCCAACATGCAGGGGGTGCAGGCCGCGTATCAGGAGATCGGCCAACTCTGGCAGTTCATGCAGTTGGGCGTGGGCATCAACGACATCATCATGGGTCTCTCGCAGGGCGATCGCGAGACCGCGCGCGGCTTCCTCGGCCGGCAGGAGAACGTGATGACGCGGCTCTCGTTCGAGGCGCGGCTTTTGGAGGAACAGTTCGTCGAGCCGCTCGCCAACGAGTTTCGCAATCAGGACCGCGTGATGCTCGACCTCCCGCATGAGATCAAGATCTTGGGGAGCCTCGCCACGGTGAACCCCGGGACCGGGCTCCCGTACCAGTCGACCGACGTGTCGATTGACCAAGACGACCTCGTCCCCGACTACCGCGCCCGCGCGGTGGGGGCGAGCCAGATGCTGTCGCGCTCGGTCCGCCAGCAGAACCTCGTCTCGCTCTTGCAGGTGTTGAACGCGAACCCGGCGATGATGCAGATCGTCAACTGGGCCAACTTCGCGCGGCAGGCGTTCGAGTTGTTCGACTACCCGAACGTCGACGAACTGCTCGTCCAGCAGGTGCCGATGGTGAACATGATGGCGCAGGAGAGCGGGATGGACCCGATGGCGGTGGCAAACGCCGCCGGCCAGCCCTTGCAGGGGCTCAATCCGGGCCTGCTCCAGATGCTCGGCAACAACGCGGCGCCCTCGATGGTGGGCACCATGACCGGCGGGACAGGGGGCTAGGTGCTCAACGAGGACCAGATCAACAAAATTCGGGTTGTGCTGACCGGCGACGGATGGAATGATGTGATGAAGCCGAAGATCGCGGATCGGGCACGAACCGCGATCAAGGCGCTGACGCTCTCGCGCTCCGAACGAGCCACGAGCTACGCGAAGACGGTCTTCGACACGGACGACGATGTGCTTCGTGCGATGATCCGTGAGGATGAGTGGATGGTGACGGCGTGGGAGAACGAACTTCTCGTCCACGACCGCAACGCCCGCCTCGACGAACTCGACCGCGGGAGGGATGGAACCCCAAGCACGGCGAACCCGTGAGCAAGGATGCTCAAGATGGCAGACGAGTTTGCAGGATACGATTCGGTCGATGATCTGGTGAAGGCTTACCGATCGTCGAGCGACGAAGGGAAGCGTCAGCGTCAACGCGCTGACACCGCGGAAGCGGCGGCCCGCACCCTGCTCGAACAGCAGGTTCAGCGACAGGCCGTTCCCCAGCGTGGCGACCCCGCGAGCCGGCTTGCCGAATATGGCGTGCCGGTGGATGCGCTCGACGAATACGTTCGCTCGCGAGTGAACGAGACGTTCGAGCCGATCGCGCGTGGCGCGATGGCCCGCAACTCGATGCTGTCGTCACACCCCGACTACCAGAAATACGAGGCCGATGTCGCCCAGTTCATCAACGAAGACCCCTCCCTGTCGCAGAGCTATCAGAAGCTGTTCGCGGCGGATCCGGTCTCGGCGATGGAGTTCGCGTTTCTCAAGTACGGCGATGTGAAGCGTCGCGAGCACCCGAACGGGGACTCGACGCCGCAGCAGATCGCGCGTTCTGAGGCGCAGATTCCGAGCAGCCGAGCCGGCGATGCGCGCACCCAGCCGGCCGCCCAGCAGGACGAGCGGCTGAACCGGACGTGGGAGCACTACCAGAAGACGGGCGATCCTCGGGCCTTCGCTAAGGCGCGGTTGTCACAGGCGGTCTCGGACGACTTCCTGAATAAGTAAGACGTCACGAGGTTGCCGCTCCAAGGAGGGAGCGAACAATGGCTGGTGCACTTCCTGCCAACCTGCTGTCGACGTTCGACATCGGGTTCTTTCCGAGCGCCGGTGCGGTCCATCACGAGGATCTGACCGACGTTCTCACCATCATCGACAGCTTCCAGACCCCGTTCTTCTCGGGTGCTCCGAAGATCCGAGCCCGGGACGTGGTCCATAGCTGGCCGATCGACTCGCTGACGGCGGTTTCGTCGGCGGGCTCGCCGGACGGCGCCGAGCACGCGGGCGACGCGCTCACCACGCCGCTGCGGCTCTACAACAACACGCAGATCTTCCGGCGTGACGTGGCCGTGTCGGATCGCGAGCGGGTTGCCAACCCGGCCGGCATTCGCGATATGTACGACCACCAGATCATGAAGGAGATGAAGGTGCTCGCCCGCAACTGCGAGTACACCATCTTCAAGAACTCGTCCATCACCGCCTCGGCGGCAACGGGTATCGAGTCCTCGGCGGTTTCCAACTCGCCGCTCATGGTCGGTCTGCGCGGTCTGTTCGGTGGCGGCGGCTCCATCTCCACGGCCTCGGCCGCGGCGGTGACGGTCTTCGCGACCGGCGACATGGTCAATCTCGCGATGACGATGTTCAACAACGGTGCCGAGCCCGACTCCGTCTGGTTCGCGCCGTCCAGCAAGCTCCAGTTCGTGAATCAGACGATGGGCACGGCGATCAATGTCCGCAACATCGCGGCCACGGATCAGCGGCTGGTGGCGAACATCGACGTCTTCGAGACGCCGTTCAACCAGTTGTTCGCGGTCATCACCGATCGGTTCATTCCGATGGGGACGACGTCGGCGAACGGCTACGCCTACTTCCTCGGCGATCGCTCGATGGGCAAGCTCGCATTCTACCGCCCGCCGCAGCACAAGGAGATGGGCAAGACCGGCGACAACACCAAGGGGCTGCTCCTGATGGAACTGACCCTTGAGCTTTCGCACCCGTCCTCGTGGGCGGCCTTCACGTTCGTGACGGGCGCCGCGGGTCTGGTGTCGTAGTTCATTCGGGGACGCTGGGGCGGGGCGTGTTGGCCCCGCCTCGGCTGAACCGGAAAGGAGATCAGCATGTCTCGCATGAACAACCAGTCGCGCTCGCTCAAGATCATCAGCAAGCAGAACGGCTGGGATCCCGACGTGATTCAGGGCTTCGGCTCGATCGAGGCCGACTACAACGTGCGCGAGACGCCGTATCAGACGGACGGCGGCGGCCCGATCCCGGGCGCGATGAGCGATCCGACCTTCGTCGGCCACTCGCCGGAACAGGGCTCGGCCCCGGGCACGCCCGACTGGGCGAAGCGCTCCGAGGCGCACGATCTTCAGGGCAGCGACGCGAAGCGTGGCACCCACGCCGACCCCTATCCGGGGATGCCGGGGGCCAAGTGAGCTTCTTCGTCGACAAGTCGGACGAGGCGCTGGATCTCGTCACCGAGCGGATGGCGGCGAATCCGGCGTACGCGGACCGCTACAACGCGATCCACGAACTGCGCCAGCAGGACCGCATGGGCACGGTGATGGGTGTCGACGAGGCAGCGAAGGCGAACGGCTTCTACCGGGTCGCGAGCTTGCAGGGGCCGATCGAGTCGCTCGCGCACGTGCTGAACCCGGACTGGATGAAGAACAAGAAGGACTTCTACCGGTGGCTTTCCAAGCACCCGCAGCACTGCACGTACGATCGGCGCAAGGATCCGATCTCGAAGCAACTGACGATGATCGACGGGAAGGTGGCGCTCTGATGCCTCTGACGATTTTTGGGAAGCGTTCCGTGAAGTCGCGGCCCGACAGCGTGAAGGTCGGTTTCCGGACGAACGACTTGGAGAGCCGCAACGTGGGTGCGGCGCGCAGCGGGGGCGGTATTCAGCCCGGCGCGCATCCCGAGTTCAACGCCGAGACGCCGGGCGAGAAGCTCGTCAACTTCGGCAAGCGCGTGATCGCCAAGTTCCGGAAGAAGTAATGGCCGAGCCCCTCGTCTTCTACACGTACATTCCGAGCAACTGGAACGCGAGCTTCTACTACCGCCTGTTCGTCCCGTATCACACGGCACGCGACTTGGGGCTGCCGATCCGTGTGCACGTGGACACTGACGGGTCGGTGGACCCGCAGCAGCGGATGACGGCGTTCTGCGAAGCCGACATCATCCAGTTGTATCAGGCGGTGAGCGACGCGACGTTGCAGAATCTGCGGACCGCGAAGCGCTTCCTGCCGTCCAAGCGCGACGGCGGCTGGAAGTATCCCCCGAGCGTGGTGATCGACACCGACGACAACCTGTTCAACGTGAATCCCTACAACGTCGCCTATCGGGGCTTGGGGATTCGCGACCACGAGGGGGTGGACATCCCGCCCGGGCACATGATCGGCGTGATGCAGAACGGCGAGAAGAAGGTGCTCTGGCAGGACGGCAAGGACGGCTTCGACATCACGCGCAACCGCCAGACCATCGAGACCTATCGCCAGATCGTCGACATGGCGGACGCGGTGACGTGCTCGACGCCGCACGTGGCGGCGTGCGTGAAGGCGGACGCGAAGCCGCGGCGCGTGCAGGTGTTCCCGAATCTGGTGCGCTTCGACCACTACGAGCAGGTGGCGTTGGCACAGGATCCCGCGCGGCTCAACATTCTCTGGCAGGGTGGGGCGAGCCACTACGAGGACTGGTATCCGCTGCGCGAGGCCTTGGGCGAGATCACGCGCAAGTACCCGCATGTGCACTGGACGATCTGGGGGCAGATGTACAACTGGGTGACGGAACTGATCCCCCCGGACCGCTACACGTTCAAGAACTGGTGCCCGTACCCGGAATACAAGCTCCGGCTCGCGATGATGAACCACGACATCAACCTCGCACCGCTCAACAACAACCGCTTCAACCGCTGTCGCTCGGCGATCAAGTTCTACGAGGGCTCGGTCCTGAAGAAGCCGGCGGCGACCTTGGCGCAGGCGACCGGCCCCTACAAGGACGAGATCCTGCCCGGGGAGACCGGCCTGCTGTTCGAGACGCCGGCCGAGTTCGTCGCGCAGCTTTCGCTCCTGATCGAAGACGCGACCTTGCGAAAGACCCTTGCGAGCAACGCGAAGGACTGGGTCTCGGATAACCGCGACGCCTTCAAGCAGGTGCCGAAGCAGTTCGCCTACTTCGAGCAGCTTCGGGAACTGAACCGGCGCGAGAT
>Ga0307499_10000143_pt1 | contig 26063 bp, 26 predicted proteins | sample 13_S_MG_FD_201363 | JGI IMG/M metagenome (GOLD analysis project Ga0307499, IMG submission 201363) | Soil microbial communities from Populus trichocarpa stands in riparian zone in the Pacific Northwest, United States - 13_S | ecosystem: Environmental > Terrestrial > Soil > Riparian zone > Trees... | reverse complement strand
CGTGCTCGGCGCCTGCCATGCCGTGCTGTACTGGGTCTCGGTCTCGTTCCTGACGCCGCTGGTGCTGCTGGTGGGGCTGTTCAACGGTCGCCGCCGGCTGCTGCACGACATCATCCTGGGAACCGTGGTCATCAACAGCTCGGTTCGTACCCAGGTAGTGCCTTCGCCGCGCAGCAGCTATTGAGCGAACAGCAAACTGTAATTGACCGTCAGCCCTGGTGGCGCGATGTTAGAGTTGGCCCGGCCCGAAAAAGTATCCGGGCCGGACCGGCTCTTTTTTCGCTTTGACGCGTTTTCTTAACGCGATCCGGTGTCTAATTCGCGCGAAAGCGCTATGGTTGATCTGTTTCGGAGGCCTGACGACCCCTCGTGACCCAGCATTCGCGTGACACCCCGCAATTCTATCTCACGGCGCCCTCGCCCTGCCCGTACCTGCCGGGCCGCCACGAGCGCAAGGTGTTCACGCATCTGGTCGGCGACAAGGCTGGCGACCTCAACGACCTCCTGACCCATGGCGGCTTCCGCCGCAGCCAGTCGATCGCCTACCGCCCGGCCTGCGACCAGTGCCGCGCCTGCGTCTCCGTGCGCGTGGTCGCCAACGAATTCCGCCCCTCGCGCAATTTCAAGAAGGTGCTGGCGCGCAACGCCGACATCGTCGGGGAACAGCGCAGCGCCGTGCCGACGTCGGAGCAGTATTCGGTGTTCCGCGCCTATCTCGACAAGCGGCACCGCCATGGCGGCATGGCCGACATGACCGTGCTGGACTACGCGATGATGGTGGAAGACAGCCACGTCGAGACCCGCATCATCGAATATCGCAAGCGCGGCATCGACACCGGCATCACCGGCCGCGGCGAGGAACTGATCGCGGTGGCGCTGACCGACGTGCTCAGCGACGGGCTGTCGATGGTGTATTCGTTCTTCGAGCCGTCGCAGCAGAGCCGCTCGCTCGGCACTTTCATGATCCTCGATCACATCACCCGCGCCCGCAGGCTCGGGCTGCCTTACGTCTATCTCGGCTATTGGATCGAGGGCTCCAAGAAGATGGACTACAAGGGCCGCTTCCTGCCGCAGCAGCGGTTGGCGCCGTCAGGCTGGCTGCGGATCGACGCGTCGGGCGAAATGCTGTCCGAGCCGCAGGATTGAGGGGGCGAATGGTGAGTAGCGAATAGCGAATGGAATATCCTCTTTCCTACTCGCCATTCGCTACTCACCATTCGCGGCTTACCCGAAAAACGTCTCGAACAGCAGCTTTACGTTCAGCGCGACGATGATGCCCGCGACGATCCACGCCACCGCGGCCACGCTGCGGGAGATCGCGAACTTACCCATCTTGCGGCGGTCGGAAACGAACTTCACCAGCGGTATCACCGCGAACGGCAATTGCATCGACAGGATGACCTGGCTGAACACCAGCAACTGGCTGGTGCCGCGCTCGCCGTAAAACGCGGTGACGATTACGACCGGAACGATGGCGATGCCGCGCGTCAACAGCCGCCGCGCCCAGCTCGGCAGGCGCAGGTGCAGAAACCCCTCCATCACGATCTGGCCGGCCAGCGTCGCGGTCACCGTCGAGTTCAGGCCGGAAGCGAGCAGCGCCACCGCGAACAGGGTGGAAGCGATACCTAGGCCGAGTAGCGGCGACAGCAGTTCGAACGCCTGGCCGATCTCGGCCACTTCCGTGCGGCCGCTCGCGTGGAAAGTGGCGGCGGCGACGATCAGGATCGCGGCGTTGATGAACAGCGCCAGCATCAGCGCGATCGTCGAATCCGTCGTCGCCCATTTGATCGCCTCGCGGCGGCCCTTGTCGTTCCGTTCATAGGCGCGGGTCTGCACGATCGCGGAGTGCAGATAGAGATTATGCGGCATCACGGTGGCGCCGATGATGCCGATGGCGATGTAGAGCATCTCGGGGTTGGTGACGATCTCGGGCGACGGAATGAAACCCTTCAGAACGGCGGCAACCGGCGGCGCGGCCGCTGCGATCTGAACCCCAAAGCAGACAGCGATCACGATCAGCAGCGAGATGACAAACGCTTCGAGGAAGCGAAAACCCTTGTTCATCAATAGCAGCAGCAGGAAGGCGTCGAGCGCGGTGATCAGCGCGCCGCCGATCAGGGGAATGCCGAACAGAAGTTTTAGCGCAATGGCCGTGCCGATCACTTCGGCCAGATCGCAGGCGATGATCGCGGCCTCGCAGGCCACCCACAGCATGAAGTTGACGGGTCGGGAAAAACTGGCGCGGCAGGCCTGCGCGAGATCGCGGTCGGTGACGATGCCAAGCCGCGCGGCGAGCGCCTGCAACAGGATCGCCATCAGGTTCGACAGCAGGATCACCGACAGCAGCGTGTAACCGAACTTCGACCCGCCCGCGAGGTCGGTGGCCCAGTTGCCGGGGTCCATGTAACCGACGGAGACCAGGTAGCCGGGGCCGAGGAAGGCCAGCAGCCGGCGCGACCAATGCCCGCCAAAGGGCACCGAGATGGTCGAGTTGACCTCAGGCAGGCTCTGCTGGGTGCCAGCGGCAGCGTCAGCGCGCCAGCCGGCGGCAGTGGTGTCGGTCATCGGTGCACTCTCAATCGGTGGCTTCGGGCCTAAGGCGGGCGTTCGGGCATCCATTTCAGCAAGATGACCGATATCCCCTCTTATTGCAACTCATTTGCAACTGCATCTAGCAATCACGAAAATGATACCGGTGCGGCCATGGAAAGCACTGAGGAAGTGCTTTACGCTGAGAGCATGATCAAGATCCCGGTCGAGACGCCGACAGCCACGCTGCGATACGCCCTCGCCCCTGACGAGGCCGGCATCGCCGCCATCGAGGCGACCTTTGCGGCCTATGACCGGATGATGGCGATCCTCGCCGAGGTTGCGCCGGTTGGTGCCAACCTCGTCGCCCTGCACGCCCAGGCCTACGAAAAAATACGCGTCGAAACCGGCCTGCCCGCGCGGCTGGTGACGCTCGGCCTGCGCGACCGCGCCGGCTATGTGGCAGGCGCCGCCGTCCGCCGGATTCCGCTCGACGACAAGTTGTTTGCGATCAAGGGCCCAACTTCACTGACCATTAGCACTGTGCAGGGACGCGTCTTGGTGCCGTTCGATGTGCCGGGCTATCTTGCCGGCTGGGATAGTCCCTTCCCGGCTCACTTGGTCTCAGACGGCCACGCTTACGAAATCCAGATCGCCGTCAAATCGAAATCAATCCAACCGGAGGAGAAGACCATGCTTCACGAAGGCATCCTTGCACGTATGGGCCGGCTTCTTGCCGCCATCGCCAGCCAGACCATCGACAACGCCGAGAACAGCAACAAGCTCGCGCTGGTCAAGCAGGCGATCCGCGAAATCGACGCCGGCGCCGACGAAGCGCGCTATGCGCTCGGCAAATCGCGCGCCGAGGAATTCCGCCTCAAGCGGCGGCGCGAGGAGCTCGACGCCGAAGTCTCAGGGTTAACGGAAAAAATCCGTCTCGCAATTGCGGAAAATCGCGAAGATCTGGCGCGCGCCGGCGTTGCACGGCAAATTGATCTGGAGTCGCAGACCATTGCGCTCGAACGCGCGATGGATTTCGTCGAACTCGAAATCGATGAGCAGACCAAGGCCTTGCAGGCGATGCTTGGCGCGCGACGTGAAGCCGAAAGCCGCCTCGCCGATCTCGAGGCGAGCCTGCTGCAGCACGCGCCACTTGAACCTGGTCGGGCCGTTCCCACGACTAATACGATGAGTGCCGATCGCGCCATGGCGGCGATTGCACGCGTCACCGGCGTGCCCGCTGCAAGCGTGCTCGGCGACAAGGAGCTCGACGAACTCGACCGGCTGCACCGCGAAAAGGAAATCGCGGCGCGGCTTGAAAGGATCAAATCGCAGCAATGAGTGCAGTGACCGATATCCTGCTGGCGCCCGACGTACGTCCGTTCGCAATCGCAGCCGCGATCATGGTCACCCTGGGCGGCATCGAATTGCTGACGACCCTGGTCGGATTTTCTCTCAGCGAAATCATCGGCAAGGACTTCGCGGCCGAGACCGACAGCGACTCCGGCCTCGGCGGCCTTTTTCTGTGGATCAACGCCGGACGACTGCCGCTGTTGATCCTGATCGTTCTCGCGCTCGGCGTGTTCGCGATCGCGGGATTCTTCCTGCAGGGCCTCGCGCACGGTGTGGGACTGTCGGTCCCGGTCGCGATTGCCGCGATTGCCGCCGCAGGCTTCAGCCTACCCGTAATCCGCCTCACCAGCCGTAGCATCGCCCGCATCATCCCGCGCGACGAGACCTACGCGGTGAACGAGGCCGATTTCATCGGCCACGTCGCCCAGGTTTCCATCGGCCCGCTCGACCAGGGACTGCCCGGCCGCGTCCGTCTCAAGGATGTCTTCGGCAACTGGCACTCTCTGGTGGCACGCGCCAGTCCCGAATCGACACCGCTTCCGGTCGGCGCCAGCGTGTTGCTGGTCGACCGTGACGCCAGGAGTTTTATCGCGATTTCCGCACCCGCCGACCTCATTGCGCAACAACGTTCAGACAGGGCCTAAACAACATGTGGGAACTTGCAGTACCCGTCGCTATTGCCGTCATTGTCGTTCTTGTTATCGGTCTCCTGCTTGCCAAACTCTACCGCCGCTCGACGCGTGACGAAGCCTACGTCCGCACCGGCCTCGGCGGCCAGAAAGTCGTCCTCGACGGCGGCTCGATCGTGCTTCCGGTTTTTCATTCCGTCGCCGCCGTCAATCTGAAGACGCTGCGGCTGGAGGTGGCCCGCGGCGGCCCGGATTCGATGATCACCAAGGATCGCATGCGCGTCGACATCGGCGCTGAATTCTATCTGCGCGTCAAACCCGACAGCTCGTCGATCGCGCTCGCCGCGCAGACGCTGGGCAGCCGCACCAACAATGCCGGCGAACTGCGCGAACTGATCGAGGCCAAATTCGTCGACGGCCTGCGTTCAGTGGCGGCCACCATGCACCTCGAGGAGCTGCAGGAGCAGCGCGCGACCTTCGTCAAATCAGTTCAGGAGGCGGTCGGCGCCGACATCCAGAACAACGGCCTCGAACTTGAATCGGTGTCGCTGACGCGGCTCGACCAGAGCGATATCAAGCATTTCAATCCGAGCAATTTCTTCGACGCCCACGGCCTGACGACGCTGACCAAGATCACCCGGGAGCGCGAACAGGAACGCAACCAGATCGTCCGCACCACCGAGGTCAACATCGCCCAGCAGGACCTCGTCGCCCGACAGACCACGCTGACGATCGAAGCCACCAAGCGCGAGGCGGAGCTGGCGCAGCAGCGCGACATCGCCAACAAGACCGCCGCAATGCGCGCGCAAACCGCGCAGGTCGAGCAGACCGCGGTGCAGAACGAGGCCGAATACCGCATTCAGCAGGAACTGGCGGTCGCCAACAAGCAGACCGAAGCCAATCAGTTGCGCGACACGCGAAAGATCGAGGCCGATCTCGCGGTGAAGCGCCGCAACACCGAAATGGAGCGCGATCTGCAGATCGTCGCCCAGGAAAGCGCGATCGCGGTCGCGACCAAGAGCAAGGAGCAGTCCGAGGCGCAGACCGTCGCCGAGACCGCGCGTGCGCTGGCGATTGCAGCCGAGGAAAAGGTCACCACCGCAAAAGCCGTCGAAATCGCCGAGCGCGACAAGATCATCAACGTGATCGCGGCGCGCAAGGCCGCCGAAACCGAGGCGATGCCGATCACCGTGATGGCGGAAGCCGAGAACCAGGCCGCCAATAACAAGGCGGAAGCCATCAGCGTGCTGGCCAAGGCCGACGCCGATGCGGCGATCACCCGCGCCACCGGCGTCAAATCGCTCGGCCAGGCCGAGGCCGAAGTGGCGGCCTTGAAGGCGGAGGCGCGCAACAAGCTCTCCCAGGAGATGGTCGACTACGATCTCACGCTGGCGCGTATCAACATCATCCCGAACGCGCTGGCCGAGGCGGTCAAGCCGATCGAGAAGATTTCGGACATCCGGATCTTCGACACCGGCGGCATGCTGGGTCGCGGCGGCGGCAACGGCGCCATGAACGGCCATGGCAACGGTATCGGCCTTGGCGACGGCCTCGCCGCGCAGTTGCTGTCGGTCTCGGCGTTCAAGCCGATCATCGACAAGATCCTCGCCGAGGGCGGTTTCGCCGCCGGTCCGGACGCGCTGACAACCCTGACCAATGCGCTGGCCGCGCAGCAACTGGCCGCTCCCGCCGAACCGCCTGAGGTGGACGATGCCGATGACGTGGTGACGCCGCCCGCGACAATCTCGGGAACGGGCAAGGCGACGCTGGGGCCGAAAACCTGATCGGTTGGCGAAGCGCGGCGCAACTTACTTCCTTGGCGTCATGCACGCTCGCAATCCCTCATCCTGAGGAGCCGCCACCGGGTCGCGCGAATGCGCGCCCGATGACAGGCTCCGCGGCGTCTCGAAGGATGAGGCCACAGACGGGCCCGCATGGTTCGAGACGGCGCTAACGCGCCTCCTCACCATGAGGGTTCTACGAACCGGCTCGCTTTGGATGTGATGAGGCCCGTCGCAATGTCGGCGGGCCTTTCTCTTGGGCGTTGTGCCCGATGCTTGTCAGGAAACGGGTGGGTTCGATCGTTCTCTGGGTGGACATTGGCGACAGAATCGAACCTCAGGGAATCCTGCCATGTCCGCCGCCGCTACACTTCAGTTACCCGCAACGTTCAACCGTCTGGCCTGGTCCAACCTCGCCGCACAATCAGCGGAGCAGATTGCGCTGGCCGCCGCTCCCATCGTCGCCGTGCTGCTGCTCGGTGTCGGCGAAGGCCAGACCGGCCTGCTGCAGACCGCGCTGACGTTGCCCTTCATCCTGTTTGCGATTCCTGCAGGTCTCCTTGCCGACCGCATCTCGCGGCGCTGGGTGATGGCGGGCTCGGAGGCGCTGCGCGCTGCGGCGCTTGCGGGGATCCTGCTGCTGATCTGGCTCGGCCAGATGACGCTGCCGCTGCTTTCGCTGCTCGGCTTCATCGCGGTGTGCGGAACGGTGGCCTACAGCGTCGCCGCACCGGCTCTGGTGCCGTCGCTGGTGACGTCGCAACAACTGCCCGCGGCCAATGCGCGGATCGAACTGGCGCGCACGATCGCGTTCGCCAGCGGTCCGGCGCTCGGCGGCGTGCTGGTCGGATGGGTTGGCGCTGCGCCCGCCTTCGGATTCGCCGCGGCGCTCTCCGTGATCGCGGTCGTGCTGCTGTCGGGCATCCATGAACCGGCGCGCGCGCCTGCCCCGCGCCGCCATCCGCTGCAGGAGATCAAGGAAGGCGCTGCGTTCGTGCTGCATCATCCGTTGCTGCGGCCGGTGTTCATCACGCAATTCATCTTCAACACGGCGTCGTTCCTGCTGCTCGCGGTGTTCGTACCCTACGCCGTGCGCCATCTCGGGCTATCGGCGACCGGCGTCGGCGTGACGCTCGGCATGTATGGCGTGGGCATGGTGGTCGGCGCACTCGCGGCGACACGGGTGATGAAGCGGCTGGCCTTCGGCACCGTGATCGGCCTCGGGCCCGTTACCGGCTTCGTCGCCGCGGTCGTGATGGCGCTGACCACCATCGCGCCGGCGCCATGGCTGGCGGCCCTCAGCTTCTTCCTGCTCGGCGTCGGCCCGATCCTGTGGGTGATCTCGACCACGACGTTGCGGCAATCGGTAACGCCGCCGTCGCTGTTGGGGCGCGTCTCCGCCATCAACATCATGAGTTATGGTGCCCGGCCGCTCGGCTCCGCGCTGGGCGCCATCGTCGGCGGTTTTTATGGCGCGGAAGCCTGCCTCTATCTGGCGGCGGCGATCTTCGGCGCGCAGGCGCTGGTGATCTGGGTCTCGCCGGCCGTCGCGCTGGCGCGGCAGCCGGACATGGTGGGCGAGCCGGCGGGATGTTGAGGCGAATGCGCGACTATGTCCGCCAAAGCCCAAACCCGGAAGTCGCCACGACAAGACTTCCGGGTTCAAACTGGTCGAGCGCCCGGCCTTACCTGCGTAATGGCGACGAACGATTCATGCCGCCGGCCTCCCAGCGTCCGTGAACACCTGACCGGAAATGCGGCGGTCGTAATCGTCCGCAAGGGCACGCAAGGCTGCGGCGCCGTCGCCCGTAAAAGAGGGACCGTGCATGAGTGCCAGCGTGCGCGGCGCGAGGCTGGCGAGGCCGCGGATGGTACTGCCCATGCCCGGGCTGAGGCTTGAATAGTTGAAGATGTCTTCCGCCGCGATCGCAGGCCCGACCACGTCGCCGTCGGTCAGCGCCTTGTCGTTGCCCAGCTGCGTGAACAGGTCGCCGCACAGCAAGGTTCGCGTCGATTCCTCGAACAGGACGCCGGCGTCCCAGCCGTGCGGCGTGTGCGGCGTATCGATGAAGCGCACGCGCTTGCCGCCGCCAATGTCGATCACCTCGCCGTCCATCAGCGCGCGCGGCTCACGGTCCGCGAAATCGGTCAGCGACACCATGCAGCCGGTTTGACCGTGCGCGGGCGTCGCCTGTGGCGCAATCGCGAGCCACTCGTTCATCGCCCCGCACTCGTCGGCCTCGAAATGGCCGTAAGCGATCCAGCGCAGCCGCTCGGGCGGGATGATCCGGCTGAGCGCCTCGCGGTTGAGCGGAAACATCTTGCGCAGGCCGGTGTGAAACATCAGCGGCTCGTCGCCGAGGACGAGGAACTGGTTGAAGGTGAAGCCCGCGGGCGGAGCAATGTCCGGCACATAGGTCGAAAGGCGGAAGATGCCGCTGGCGATTTCGCTGACCTTGGTCTCCATGAATTCCTCCATCACGAGAATTAGTGGGAAAAACACTGGGCGTGATGTACATATGTCAAATTTGATAATACACATATGTACAGTTAAATTCTGACGACTGTCAATAATGGACGTACACATTTGTGCAATGAAATAGAATGCCCCGCACTTACACCCTGAAGCGCCGCGCCGAGCAGCAGGCGCAGACCCGGCAGCGCATCGTCGAATCCGCCGTGGATCTGCACGGCAGCGTCGGTCCGGCGGCGACGACGATCAGCATGATCGCCGATCGTGCCGGCGTGCAGCGCCATACGCTCTACGCGCACTTTCCCGACGAACGCAGCCTCTATCTCGCCTGCTCGGGATATACGATGGATCGCGACCCGCTTCCGGAGCCGGAGCCGTGGCGTTCGATTGCGGATCGCCGCGAGCGTCTGCGGACTGGCCTCACGGCGATTTACGGCTGGTACGCGCGCAATGCATCGCTCGCCGCCTGCGTACTGCGCGACGCCGAGTATCACGCCCTCACCCGGGAAATCTCCGACATGCGATGGGGGCCGTACATGGCAGCCTATCCGGACGTGCTGGGCGAAAAGCTGAAAAAAAGGCAGCGCGCGATGCTGCATCTCGCGCTCAGCTTCCACACCTGGCGGACGTTGTTACGCGAAAGCGGCTTGAAACCAGGCGATGCCGTAGAGGCCATGGTTCAAGCTGTAGATGGCGCAAAATGAAATTTTTTCGGGACGCCGCTACTGAGGGAAACGTTCGGACCGAGGTTGGTACAATGCGCTGCCCCTGGTTCAAACTGGTCGAGCGCTCGGTCTTACCTGTGTAATGGCGACGCCGGAGATCGCGAGCAGCCCACCGATAATCAGCTTTGGGGTCATGCGGTCGCCAAGGAACAGCACGCTCGAAATCAAGGCGAATACCGGAAGCAGCAGACCGAAGGGTGCGACACGGCCCATGGAGCAACGGGCGATCAGCCAGAACCAAAGGCCAAACCCGACAATTCCTCCGATGAAAATCGTGTAGGCGAGTGCCAGCCAACCACGTTCATCCGCCGTGACAAGGCTTGCCAGCTGGCCATGCTCAAGCAGCAACGACATCAACGTGACCTGAGGCACCGTGAGCAGCGACGACCATCCCATCAACATCAGGGGATCAAAAGGGCCATAGCGTTTGGTCAGGACGTTGGACACCGCGAATGCGAAGGCTGCCCCGACCACAAGCAGCAGGGGAAGCGCGTTGGCCGACAGGCCAGGTCCCGCTGCCAGCACGATCACGCCGGCGAATGCAATCACCACGCCGGCGGACGTGGTGAGAGACGGCCTCTCTTCGAGCAGCGGCCAGGCTAACAGGACGGTGAAGGGCGTGGCGAGCTGATATGCGACGGCCGACATGCTTCCCGAGCCGAGCCCAAGGCCAACATAGAACAGCCCGAAGTTCAGTCCGCCAAGGAAAATCGAAATAGCTGCGACAGGGCCGAATTGTTGACGCGCGGGCCTTTTGACGAACGGAACAAGCAGCAACGCGATGGCCAGGAAGCGCAGCGCGAGGAAGAAGAGCGGCGGAAACTCGGTAACGCCCACCTTGATGGCCACGAACTGATAACCCCAGAGCAAGGGAACGGCCACCGCGCAGACGATTTGGATGGCAGACATGAAACCTTCCGTTCAAGACCGATCGGTCTAGATATTGACGCGCCAATAGAGGAGGCGTCCATGGGTTATTCACTTCATGAAGCGGTCGAGAAGCGCGTCAGCGGTGGCTTGCGAAGTGATCCGTGCCGGCGCCGTTTTGCCGACCACGCGCAGCCCCTCGACGAAACAGACGAGAATTCGCGCCGCACTTGCAGGCTCAACGCCATCGGCCAACTTGCCCGCCGTCTCCGCACGGGAAAGGGCATCCGCCACCCTCGCCTCCATGGCCTTGAAAAAGCCCGCGATGCGACGGCCGACTTCGGCATCCTGGCCAGCCAGTTCCATGGCTGTGGCCACCAGCAGGCATCCGCGCCGGCCCTTGGCGCCGGTCGTGCGGTCAACGTAGCCGGCAAGGTAGGCCCGCAGGCCGTCGACCGGCTCTCGGCGGGAGTCAAATTCGATATCCATCCGCGTCAGGGCATCGGCGATGTAGCGATCAAGCGCCCGCAAGAACAGCGAGTGCTTGCCACCGAACGCGGCGTAAAGGCTGCCACGCGAGAGTTTTGTCGCGCGAAGAAGGTCCGGGAGCGCCGTGGCGTGATAGCCGCGCGACCAGAACACGCCCATCGCGCGTTCGACAGCGGCTTCCACGTCGAAACTTCGCGGGCGGCCACGGGGTAACTGCACGGGGGTTTGGCGGCTCATTGCCAATATATAGACCAAACGGTCTTTAAATCGCAAGTGCAAGCGGGCTCCGCCCTGGCATTATCAAGCGCGGTATCCCGGTCCAGCGAGACAATCCATTCTCTGTGCGGAGATGGATTGCTCCGTTTCGCTCGCAACGGCGCGGTGCGCGCGCATTTTCTTCCAAAATCCCCGTCCGCAGCCGATTGCTGCTTTCCCGCCCCACTTTATATGATACACATCATCTAAATCGTGTAGAGCAGGGAACCCGCCATGACCGACCAGACCGCCGCGATCGACGCCCCGCCCCGCGCCGAGGCCTCCTCGACCGTCCTGCAGATCGCCGTTCTGGCCGGCCTTGCCGCGACCGGCACACTCGCCACCAATATCCTGCTGCCGTCGCTGCCGCAGATGGCGGCGTCGCTGAACGTCACCAGCGCGGCGGTCACCTCGGCGATCACGATCTTTCTCGCGGTGTTCGCCGTCGGTCAGCTCGCGGTCGGGCCGATCTCGGACCGTTACGGCCGCCGCTGGCCGGTGCTGATCGGATTCGCCGTGTTCTTTGCCGGCAGCGTCTGGTGCGCGCTGGCCACCGACCTGACCGGCCTCCTGATCGGCCGCGTAGTCCAGGCGGCCGGAGCGTGCGCCACCTCGGTGCTGTCCCGGGCAATCGCCCGCGACCTGTTCTCCGGCGCGGCGCTGGCGCGCGCGATGGCGCTGATCATGATTGCGATGGCGGCGGCACCCGGCTTCTCGCCGTTGCTCGGCGGCGCGCTCGATCACTATTTTGGCTGGCGTTCCGAGTTCGTGCTGGTCGCGGCCTTTGCCGCGCTCGGCGCCCTCGCCTACGGCACCGTGCTCGGCGAGACCCACCACGCGACGCGGACGCCGCTCGATCCGCTCGCCATCGCCAAAAACTATTTTGGCCTGATCGCCGACCGCCGCTTCGTGGTGCCGGCCGCAACCGTGAGCCTGATCATGGGCGGCCTGTTCTCGATCTTCTCGGCCGCGCCACGCATCCTGATCGAGGCGATGCATTTCACGCCGATTCAACTGGGCCTGTTCTTCGCGGGAACCGTGTTGATCGTGTTCGCCGCCGGCATGCTCGCGACCAAGCTGGCGCCGCGCTACGGGCTCGACCGCTCGATCCGGGGCGGATTGTTCGCGGCGGCCGCCGGCAGCATCGCGATGCTGCTGGTCTCGCTGTATAGCCCGTCTTTCCTGCCGTTCCTCGCGGCGATGAGCGTGTTCCTGCTCGGCATGGGCATCGTCAACCCGCTGGGAACCGCACAGGCGCTGTCGCCGTTCGGCGAGAAGGCGGGCGCGGCCTCCGCCCTCGTCGGCTTCTGGCAGATGATGACGGCCGCGATCGGCGTCTGGCTTGCCGCCACGATCTCGCATGAGGCGTTGTTCGCGCTCGGCGTGGTGCTGACGGTGTTCTCGCTTGCCGCGGTCGGGCTCTACACGCTGCGGGCCAAAGCTCGCTAAGGGCGCATGAACATGAAGTCCGTGTCGGGATCGCAGTTCTCAGCGACAAAGCGCAGTTCCGACTGAACGTCGGACACACCTCGGCTATCGAGATATTTACTGACCACAAGGCCCAGCATCGCGCGGCATATGCTGTCGGTCCCTTGCCCGGCGGCTTCCGCCTCGGCCATGGCAGCAGCAAAGTGACGCTCCGCGATTTCCGTTGCTGACATCCCAGCCCCCAATTCTCCAATTCGAGGCCTTGTGCCCGGAAATGCCTGCGAAGCCTTTGATCCTGGTCAAGCCGGGAGCGAATGGCGCAGCTTGGGGCGCGCCTCAGGACGCCAGATACCGCTCATACTTCCCCGCCACGACTTCGTCCGCGGCAATGTCCGGATCGAGGGTGTAGAGATCCTGCGCGCGGCCGATGCCGCGCAGCGCGTAGCGGCCGGTGGACACGAGGTAGTTTCGCCCGGCGGCATCGAGACCGGCGCGGAACGCCGACGACATCAACAGTTCCCGGTCGACCGAGCGGCACATCGAGGCGATGCGGCTGACTTCGTTGACGGCCGGTCCCACCACCGTGAAGTCGAGCCGGTCGTCGCTGCCGATATTGCCGTAAAACACCTCGCCGACATGCAGACCGACATGGGCCGTCGTCACCGGGCGGCTTTCAGCCACGCGGCGGGCGGTGAGCGCCTTCATGTTGCGGCGGAATCTGTGCTCGGCGCGCAGCGCAGCGCGCTTGGCCGCCGCCAGGTTCTCATGCGAGTTCTCTTGGGTGAACATCGCCAGCACGCCGTCGCCGATCAGCTTCAGCACCTCGCCGCCGGCGTCATGGATGGCGTCGATCGAGGCCTGCGCATAATCGTTGAGGAACGGAATGATCTCGCCGGGCTCGATGCTTTCGCTGATCGCGGTCGAGCCGCGCAGGTCGGAGAACCACAGCACGGTGTTGATGCGTTCGGTAACGCCGCGCGCGATTTTTCCGCGCAGCACCTGCTCGGCGGCGTCGCGCCCGAGATAGACCCGCCCCAACGTCTTGGCGATATCGGCCTGCGCCGCGGTCTTGATCGCAAGCCCCAGCACCGGCACGAGGTCGCGCAGCGCGGCCAGCCCCTGCGCGCCAAAGCCCTCGGCGCGCCGCGTCCCCCAATAGGAATAGACGCAATCCATCTGCCCCATGGTGCCTGCTTCGCCAAAACGGTGCACATAGGCCACCACATGCTTGTGACCCTTCTCGGCGAGTTCGCCCATGAATTTGAAATTGGGGGCCGCACCGCCATTGGTGAGATCGACCGGCAGTTCCTCGTGGCCGTTTTCGAGCATGTGGTAGAAGATCGAACTCCGCCAGGCTTCCGCGGCTTCGCCCTCGTTGGTCGAGCCGTATTCGAAAACGTCGCTTTCGTTGGTTTCGGCATCGTTCCAGCGAAAGCCGCGGCCTTCGAAAATCGGGTGCAGCGTGTCGATGAAAACCATCCCGCGCGATACGTGAAGGCCCTCGGCGCAGCAGCGCTCGCAGAAACCGCGGATCAGGTCGTTCTCGGGCAGGCCTGTGAGGCCCTGGCTGACCAGCCAGTTCATCAGGCGCAGACGGGGCGTGAGTTCCATACGCCATTATGCCGCGCAATCGTGACGAGTAAAAGCCTCGCGCGGCTCAGCCCTTCGCGCGCGTGACCGCCTCGCCGTCCTCCTTGACGAAGGACTGGACAGGCTTGTCGAGCAGGTCGAGCACCAATTCCGACGGCCGGCACAGCCGCACGCCCTTTGTCGATACGACAATGGGCCGGTTGATCAGGATCGGCTGCGCGAGCATGAAATCGATCAGTTCGTCATCGCTCCATTTGGGATCGGCCAAGCCTAGCTCGGCGTAAGGCGTGCCCTTTTCGCGCAACAGCGCGCGCGGCGAGATGCCCAGTGCTCCGATCAGTTCGACCAGCCGCGCGCGGCTCGGCGGGGTCTTCAGGTACTCGATCACCTCGGGCGCCTCGCCGCTCTCTCGAATCATGGCGAGCGTGTTGCGCGAGGTGCCGCAGGCGGGGTTGTGATAGATTGTGACGCTCATGGCCGGGCCTCCCTGGTCGTTACCGCCTCGCCTGCCCCGCGCAACAGCCAGTTCATGAAGATCAGCGCCGCGACCGCGCCGCAGAGTTCGGCCGCGATGAAGCCGGGAAGATCGGCGGGGCGAATGCCCGAAAACGTATTGGTCATCGAGCGCGCGATCGCAACGGCCGGATTGGCAAACGAGGTCGAGGCCGTGAACCAGTAGGCCGCCGTGATGTAGAGGCCCACCAGCCACGGCACCGCTGTGCGGTTGAACCTGATGCCGCCGAGGATGGTCGCAAGAAGGCCGAAAGCGGCGACGCCTTCCGCAAACCATTGCGCGCCGCCGGTCCGCATTTTCAGCGAGGCGTCAATCAGCGGCAGCGCAAACATCGCATGCGCCACCATGGTTCCGGCGATCCCCCCGGCCACTTGCGCGGCAACGTAACCCACCGCATCGCGCGGCGTCAGTTCGCCCTTCAAGGCAAAGACCAGCGATACCGCGGGATTGAAATGCGCGCCCGAGATGGGCCCGAGAATGCTGATGAGAACCACCAGGATCGCACCCGTCGGCAGCGTATTGCCGAGCAGCGCCAGTGCGACATCCTTGGTCAGGGTTTCGGCCATGATGCCGGAACCGACCACTGTCGCGACAAGCAACGCCGTCCCGAGCGCTTCGGCCGCGAGCCGGCGTGGTAAATCGAATTCGGGCATCAGCTAGCCTTCTCCTGGCCTGAGGTCGAACCGTCGCTGCGGCCGATGTCGCGCAATCTGGCGCCAAGCGAAAGCTGGTCGATGCTTTCCAGCGGCAGGCTCGTGAAGGCGGCGATTCGATTCTTGAGATAACGGAACGCCGCGACGAAGGCCGCTTCCTTTTCGATGTCCGTCCCCTCAACCGCGGCCGGATCTTCGATCCCCCAATGCGCCGTCATCGGCTGTCCCGGCCAAATCGGACAGGATTCGCCGGCGGCGTTGTCACAGACCGTAAAGACGAAATCCATCACGGGTGCATCGCTGCGGGCGAATTCCTCCCAACTCTTCGAGCGCAATCCGTCGGTGGGGTAATCGAGGCGATCGAGAACCTTGATCGCGAACGCATTGACCGTACCCTTCGGCTGGCTGCCGGCGGAGAAGGCGCGAAAATTGCGGCGGCCGTCCTTTCGCAGAATGGATTCGGCGAGGATCGACCGGGCGGTATTTCCGGTGCACAGGAAGAGCACGTTGTAGATACGTTCAGACATGCACTTTCCTCCTTGTCTTTGGCGGACAACACGGCGTGAGGTCTTTAATCAATGGCCCGCAGATTTCGGGGCGGCCGTCGCAGCAATCCCGCAGCATGAACAGGACCACGGCCTGAAAGGCCTTCAGATCGGCGCGGTAGACGATCGAGCGGCTGATGCGCCGCGCCGTCACCAGCTCCGCACGGGACAGAATGGCAAGATGCGAAGACATTGTGTTTTGCGGCACGGCGAGTGCCTTTGCGATGTCGCCGGCGGCGAGCCCATCGGGTTCGTGCTTTGCCAGCAGGCGAAACACCTCAAGGCGGGTCGATTGGGCAAGCGCGGCGAGAGCGAGAATGGCTTGTTCTGATTCCATATATCCAGACTTATCGATATATTACGACCTGTCAACCTGAACGGCAGACGCCCCTGCCTTTATTTCGATATTTCTAGAAATACCGTTGACGAGGCTGGATTCGCGTGAGAGGATGCCAGCATGAAAATCGACGACGCTGCCGCTCACCTGGAAGCGCTGGGCAATCCAACCCGGCTCAAGATCTACCGGATGCTGATCCGCGCCGGTGGCGCCGGGCTTGCCGTTGGGCGCCTGCAGGAGAAGCTGAAGATCGCGCCCTCCACCCTTTCCCACCACATCAAGGCGCTGGTGGTGGCCGGCCTCGTGACGCAAGTGCGCGATGCGACCACGCTGGTCTGCCACGCCAACTACGAAGTGATGCGGGAGCTGGTGGGGTTTCTGGTCGCGGAATGCTGCACTGAAAGTGCCGAAACCACGGATGCCAAGACCAATGCAAAGACTGCGGCATAGCGCGCCGCGTCTTTCTGACCATTATTTCGATATTTCTAGTTTTACGGGAGGATAGCATGAGCGAAGCGAGGACCGTCGCGATCATCGGAGCCGGGCCGGTCGGCCTTGCCGCCGCCGCCCATCTGCTGGAACGCGGCCTCGAGCCGATCGTGCTGGAAGCCGGGGACCATGTCGGCCACGCCATGCGGCAATGGGGCCACGTCCAGCTGTTCTCACCCTGGGAATACAATGTCGACAAGGCGGCGGCGCGGTTGCTGGCGACATCAGGATGGAATTCGCCCGCGCCGGATCAGTACCCGACGAGCGCCGAGATGGTCGAGCGCTATCTCGAACCGCTCGCCAACAATACCGCGCTCAAGCCGTACATTCAGAAATCGAGCCGCGTCACCGGCATCAGCCGCGTTGGCTTCGACAAGATGAAGACCAAGGGCCGGGACAAGGCTCCCTTCGAAATTCAATACCAGAACGGCCAAGGTCCGAAGGTCGTGAAGGCCGACGCAGTCATCGACGTATCCGGCACCTGGCATTCGCCGAATCCGGCGGGCGCCAATGGTCTGTCCGCCATCGGAGAGCGAGAGGCTGCGGAGCAGGTCGCCTATGGCATGCCCGACGTACTGGGAAAGGACCGTGCGCGCTATGCCGGCAAGACCGTCGCCGTGCTGGGCGCCGGTCATTCCGCGATCGGCACCCTGATCGACCTCGCAAAGCTCGCGCTCGAAGCGCCGGAGACCCGGCCGGTCTGGTTGTTGCGGGGTAACGATCCGGCCAAGGCTTTCGGCGGCGGCGCCAACGACAAACTGGCCGCCCGTGGCGAACTCGGCGCCGCCTTCGCCGCGCTGGTGACGGCGGGCCGGATCAAGGTCGAAGGCGAATTCCGCGTTTCGCATCTCATCCCTGACGGCGCTCGCCTCGTCGTCGGCGCCCTCTCCGCTTGCCCGGCCCGTCGGGTCATTGCCGACGAACTCATCGTGGCGACGGGCTTCCGGCCGGACCTCGACTTCGTGCGCGAGTTGCGCATCCGGCTCGATCCGGCGATCGAGTGTCCGGTTGCGCTGGCGCCGCTGATCGATCCCAATGAACATAGCTGCGGCACCGTGCGGCCGCACGGCGCACGCGAGCTGGCGCAGGATGAGCCCGGCTTCTATTTCGCGGGCATGAAATCCTATGGCCGCGCGCCGACCTTCCTGGTGCTCACGGGATACGAACAGGTGCGTTCGATCGCGGCCGACATCGCCGGCGACCGCGCGGCGGCGGAGCGGGTCGAACTGGTCTTGCCCGAGACCGGCGTTTGCAGCCGGCCGCTCGCCCCAGATGCCAGCAATTGCTGCGGCGGCCCTGCGTTATCGGATGTTGACGCATGTTGCGTGGCGGATGCACAAGCAAAGCAGGACGGCAAGACCGGATGCGGGTGCGCGTCGTAAGGGAGTGAACGGGATCTCGTTGGAAGGTCGCTCGGTTATCGTCGCGATGTGCATGGGGCAGCTTGGCAGCTTGCTTCCACATGTCGTCGTGCCTTCCATTCTCGCGGCATTCTTGATTCCGGAATGGCATTTGAGCGGCGCGCAGGCGGGCCTTTTGGCGGGCTCGGGCGCCGCCGGCTACATGCTGACCGTGCCGGTGCTGGCGACGCTGACCGATCGCATCGACGCGCGCAAGATTCTGATCGTGGGCTCTGCGGTCAGCGCCCTCGGCACGCTGCTGTTCGGCATGTTCGCCACCGGCCTGTGGTCGGGCGCGCTATTCAACGCGATCGCTGGCGCGGGCTTTGCGGGCGCCTATATGCCGGGCCTCAAGGCGCTGACGGATCGCCTTGCGCCGGGCGATTCATCCCGCGCCATCACGCTCTACACGTCGAGCTTTTCGTTGGGCGTCGGCGTGTCGTTTCTGGTTTCCCAACTGGTCGCGGAAACCTGGGGCTGGCGCAGCGCATTCTTCGTCACCGCCGCCGGGCCGCTGGTGATGCTCACCGTCTGCTTCCTGCTGCGGCCGGTCGAGCCAAAACCGGCGACGGGACGCCTGCTGGATTTCGCGCCGGTGTTCAAAAATCGGCAAGCGATGGGGTTTGTCCTCGGTTACGGCGCACATTGTTTCGAACTCTACGGCATCAGGACCTGGATCGTGGCGTTCTGGACCTTCGTCTCGCTGAGAAGCTCAGACGCTTCGTTTTTGACGCCGATCGTGGTCAGCGTCGTGTTTTCGCTGCTCGCGATGCCCGCGAGCATTCTCGGCAATGAATTCGCACTCCGGTTCGGCCGCCACCGCGCCATCACGGCGGTGATGTTCTCCTCCGCTGCGGTCGCGCTTCTGATCGGCGTATTTGCCGACAAGTCGCCGTGGCTGTTGCTTCCGCTGGTGCTCATCTATGCCATCACGGTTCCCGCCGATTCCGGCGCATTGACCTCGGGCATGTCGATGTCCGCCGATCCCAGCTACCGCGGCGCAACCATGGCGATGCATTCCACTGTCGGCTTCAGCCTGTCCGCGCTCGGCGCATGGGCGGTGGGTGTTGCGCTGGATGCTGCGGGAGGACCGCAGAGTTCAGCGGCCTGGATGGCGGCATTTTCGGTGCTGGCGGCGGGCATCCTGCTCGGGCCGCTGGCACTCTATTGGTCGAGAAGAGAGATGCCGTGAACCGCAGCCAGTTTTCCATCATCGTGGCGCTCGGCACGACGCAGACGCTGGCCTGGGCTTCGAGCTACTACCTGCCCGCGATCCTCGCCGATCCGATGGCGCGCGATCTCGGCGTTTCCTCGAACTGGATCTTTGCCGCTTTCTCGGCGTCACTTGTCATCTCGGCCATGCTGGGCCCGCGCATCGGCCGGCAGATCGATCTGGTCGGCGGCCGTTCCGTGCTGTCGCTTTCCAACCTCGTGCTGGCCGCGGGGCTGGCGCTACTCGGCCTCACCTACTCAATACCTGTTCTGCTGGCCGCCTGGCTCCTGCTCGGCATCGGCATGGGGGCGGGCCTCTACGACGCCGCCTTCGGCGCCCTCGGCCGCATCTACGGCGACGCGGCGCGGCGCTCGATCACCGGCATCACCCTGATCGCAGGCTTTGCTTCGACGGTGGGGTGGCCACTGACCGCGTGGGGGCTGGAGACGATCGGCTGGCGCAACACCTGCTTTGCGTGGGCGGCGGCGCACATCCTGATCGGGCTGCCGATCAATTGGCTGATGCTGCCGCCCGTTGCAGGCGCAAAGGCGGCCGTTGCCGCCGCCGTCAAGCCGCACATTCCGCTCGACCGCACCATGATCCTGCTGGCGTTTGCCTTCGCTGCCGCCTGGAGCGTCACCGGCGCGATGGCGGCGCATCTGCCGCGCATTCTCGAATCCGCAGGCGCGACCTCGCTGCAAGCGGTGGCCGCCGGCGCGCTGATCGGACCATCGCAGGTGGCGGCGCGCATCTTCGAGGCGAGCTTTCTGTCGCGGTATCACCCGCTGCTGTCGGGGCGGCTGGCCTGCCTCACCCATCCGATCGGCGCGGCCATCATTGGTGTATTCGGTGGCGGTGCAGCCAGCGTCTTCGCCGTCTTTCACGGCACCGGCAACGGCATTTTGACGATTGCGCGCGGCACGATGCCGCTCGCGATCTTCGGCCCGCAGAACTACGCCTACCGCCTCGGGATCATCGGCGCCCCGGCGCGGATCGCGCAGGCCGGCGCGCCGCTGGCGTTCAGCCTCTTGATCGACGTCATGGGCAGCCGCGTCCTGATCGTGTCATCGGCGCTGTCACTCTCCGCGCTGCTGGCGCTGTGCTTGCTGCGGACGCCGCCGCGGCCGAAGGAGTGAATGGAATTCCGGCAGCTACCGCGAAGAAGTTGCGATCCAGATCCCGGCGAACACCGCGACAAGCCCCAGCACGAGATTGGGCGTGATCGGCTCGCCGACGAGCTGCGTGGCGAGCAGCCCCGCCGCAAGCGGATTGACGGTCATGGTATTGGCGACCCGCGTCGGCGACGCCCGTTCCAGCGCCAGCACCCACAGGATGAACGCCAGCGCGCCGCCGGCCACGCCAAGATAAATACCGGCGATCCATTGCGGCGTGCTGAACTGGCTCAATGCCGCCACGCTTCCCGTCAACGCGCCGACCAGGACCAGAGCTGCGGCGCCGGTCCCCATGCCGACGGTGAGGAAGCCAAGCGCGCTCGATCGCTGAATGAAGGGGCGCGACCAGACATTGTAGAACGCCATGCACAAGACCGCCGCGGTCATGATCAGCTCGCCGCGCCAGGCGCCCGGCGGCGCCGCCGACAATCCCGTTGCGAGCGCAGCGGCGACACCGAGTACCGCAATGCACACGCCGATCGATTTGCGTTTCGTCAGCGGCTCGATGCCGAGTATGGCGCCGATCACCATGGTGTGCAGCGGCAATGTCGCCAGCGCGAGCGAGGCGCGTGCGGCGGTCGTGTAGGACATCGCGATATTGTAGAGCACGAAGAACACGCCGAAGAAACAGAAGCCGAGGGCGGCGACGGCGGGCCAGTCGCCGCGGCGCGGCCACCGCGCCTTCAAGAACAGCGCCGCCGGCAGCACGCAACAGAAGCCGATCGCCCAGCGCAGAATCGCAAGCGTAATCGGATCGGTGTTGCCGGCGAGATAGCGCGTGATCGCCGCCGCAGTCCCGCCGAGGCAACTCGAGACCAGCGCGATCGTGACCCCGACCCATTCGCCCACGCGGTCCCCCTCATGTTGCCAGTATGTTGTGCAATCCTGTTATGGCATCTTGCCGGCCGGCAAAGCCTCCGCAACTACCTTGCAGGTACTCATGGCGCATCGGCAAGATTTCGCAGCGAACCTCCGGTTGTGGCGGCGCAAAAGAGGCCTGTCGCAGCTTGAACTCGCCGGTCGGACCAACATCTCGCAGCGACATCTGAGCTTCCTCGAACTCGGCCGCGCATCGCCAAGCCGGGACATGGTGATACGGCTCGCGATTGCCCTCGATGTGCCGCTGCGGCAGCACAATTCGTTGCTGATGGCGGCGGGCTTCGCGCCGGTGTGGCGGCAGACCAACCTCGCCGCCCCTGAATTCGCTCAAATTCGGACCGCGATCGATTTCATGCTGGCCCAGCAAGAACCGTTTCCTGCCGTCGCGGTCGATCGGCACTGGAATCTGCTGCAAAGTAATTCCGGCGCCGTCCGCCTGGTCGAATTTCTGGTCGGGCCATTGGCACCCGATGCTGCGATCAATCTGGCCGACGCGCTGGTCGCTCCGGACGTGCTACGGCCGCACCTGGTCAACTGGGTCGAAGTGGTCGGCTATTTCATCCGCAGCGTGGAAGCTGATGCTGCCGCCGATGGAACGGCGGAGACCGCGGCCCTTCTGAAACGACTGCTGGCTTACGAAGGCGTCCAGGCGGCGGTCAATGCGCCGCCGGCCGAACCGGCGATCGCGCCGGTGCTGCCGATGCATTTTCGCAAAGGCACGACCGACCTGCAGCTGTTCACGACCATCGCGACACTGGGCATCCCGCAGGACATTACGCTGCAGGAACTTCGCATTGAGAGCTTCTTTCCCATGGACGAGGCGACCGCCGGCGTGCTGCGCGGATGGAACAATGGGCCACGACCGGCTCCGAGTTAAGATCGGCGCGCGCCCCGTTCGGATTGCCGACCATATATAATACACGCAAAGGTAGATGTATGCAGAAAGGTCGGCCGACCCATGCTTGGCGGGCAGAATAGCTGGGAGCAAAAGCGATATCCGGCGAAAGCCTGCAATCCCGATGGGTTGCGCGAAGCAGCAGCGCTATCTCATTAATCCATTCCTAAATTTCAATAAATTGCCTCACACCTCCCTAGCTTACCGCTAAGAAGTTTTTGTCAGACAGCTTAAACGGAAGGGGTCTTCGATAGTACGCGGCTCCGGCACGTTGGAGCCACCAGGTTCTGGAATTGGCAATGAATGAAGCGACCCGCCTACGTGAATTGGAAGCCGAGTGCCGTCAGCGTGCGCTCAGCGAACCGGACAAGAAATGGTACTGGCTGGCGCAGGCCGCCAAATACCAGGTGCAGGCAAACCAGAAACTCGCCTTTCACTCGGACGAGACCAACGCCCCCGACTCTCCGGAGATCAAGCTGGTGCAATGGTCGCATGTCCGTGATGAGCGGCGGGTGATGGAGCCGCTCCCCGACGGACGGCGAAGCCCCTGGTAGTCGCAGGCCTGAACAGTTCTAACGTCCCTGCTCCTCCGGCGGTTTGATGTGGCGGAACGAGAACAGCAGCGCGAGATCGTAGGCGATCTTCAGCGTGCCGCAGACCACCAGTGGCAGCCCCGTGAACGACGTCATCAATAGCGCGCCCGAAATCGCAGGACTGATCGCGGATGCAAGGCTGCGCGGCACGGCGGTGACGCTGGCAGCCGCCGGCCGCTCGGCCGGCGTCACCACCGCCATGACGTAAGAGGTGCGGGTCGGCACGTCCATCTGCGACAGCGCCGAGCGCAACAGCAACAATCCGAGCGCCACATAGAGGTTCGGCGCGAACGCCGCCAGGATCAGGAAGATGCTGGAAGGAATATGCGTGAACACCATGGTGTTGACGAGGCCGATGCGTTTGGCGATCCAGGCCGCGACCGGATAGGAAAAAGCGCTCAGCGTGCTCGACCAGAAGAAAAACAATCCGGCCGCGGACAATGAAAGATCAAAGCGCTCGAACAGCCAGAGCACCAGCAGCGACTGCGCGACGAAACCGCCGGCAAAGGCATCGATGCTGAACAGCGCAGCCAGCTTGTAGACGGTGCCGCGCGACGGCCCGAGCGGGGTCTGCGGCGCCCGCTCCTCGCCGCGCGTATGCGGGACGTAACGGTAAAGTGCGGCGCTCAGTATCCCGAGCGCAGCATACGCATAAAACATCAGGCGGAACGCGCCGAGCATGGTGCTGCCGTGTGACACCAGCAGATCGGGCAAGGTTGCTGCCAGCGAGCCGGCGGCGGTGCAGAGCGCCCCGATCAGGCTATAGCGGGCAAACACCTGCGTGCGCCGGTCGTCAGTCGCGCTCTTCGCCAGCACCGCATGCTCGAGCGGAACCAGCACGCCGAGATCGCCGCCGGAGGGATTGATGGTACCGATGAACGCGACCAGCGCGATCAAGGCAAACTGCTCCACGGCCGGAAACGCCAGACCGGTGGCAGCCATCAGACCTGCGCCAAAGATCAGGAGCGCACGCAGATCATGGCGCGGCGCGATCCAGCCCGTGATCAGCGTCAGCAGCGCAGTTCCCATAAGCGACGCTGTCGCAACAAGGCCGACCGCGACGGCGTCATAGCCCAGCGCGGTCATGTAGGCCGGCAGGATGATGACGGCAAAACCGTCGCCGAAACCGCGCAGCCCCCGCGCGAAATAGAGCAACCTGATCAGCGCGTTGGCGGTGGAGGGTTTTGGTTCAGCCGCAGTATCGGTCACGCTTGCGTCCATGCGCCATCCTCGACACGTCGAGAGTGCGCAGAGCTTGGACGGCGGTCCGTCTGACGGGGAGCCTGCTTCGTCCCCGATAAAGGGAAGCTAGGACTGAAGTCGGGGTGGCGCAAGCGCCCTGCGTAGGATGGGTAGAGCGCAGCGAAACCCATCATTTCATTCATCGGTACCCATTGATGGGTTTCGCTGCGCTCTACCCATCCTACGAGAATGCCCGAGAACGGGTTGACAGCCGAACGGCCACGGGGTTAATTCGACCCATGGGGGTTTTGCGATCTCCCCACGAGGCGACATGCCCAAGTATCGCGTCCCGTTTTCTTTTACGAGGGCGCAGCCATGTCATCCTACACCACGATATCTCCAGACAAGCTTTCACGACTGATCGGCACGGCGCATATGCCGGCGTTGATTGACGTTCGTACCGACGAGGATTTCGCCGCCGACCAGCGGCTGATTCCCGGCGCGGTCAGACGCAGCCACAAGGATGCCGACGACTGGAGCGGCAAATTTTCCGGAAACTCAGCCATCGTCATCTGCATGCGCGGGGCAAAGCTCGCGCAGGGCACAGCCGCCTGGTTGCGGCATGCCAATGTTGCCGCGGAAACGCTCGAAGGCGGCTTTGAAGGCTGGAAGGAGGCCAAGCTTCCGCTGGTGAACGCATCGAAACTGCCGCCGCGCGACGCGCAGGGCCGCACCGTCTGGGTGACCAGGGCGCGGCCGAAGATCGATCGCATCGCCTGCCCTTGGCTGATCCGCCGTTTCGTCGATCCGAACGCGGTGTTCCTGTTCGTGGCGCCTTCCGAGGTTGTCGCCGTCGGCGAGCGCTTCAACGCCGCGCCCTTCGACATCGAGAATGTGTTCTGGAGCCACCGCGGCGAGCTCTGCACCTTCGACGTCATGATCGAGGAATTCGGGCTCGCCACGCCGCCTCTGCTGCGGCTGGCGGCGATGGTCCGCGGCGCCGACACCGGGCGGCTAGATCTGTCGCCGGAAGCGCCCGGCCTGCTTGCCGCCTCGCTCGGCCTGTCGCGCATGTTCGATGACGATCTCGAGCAGCTGGAGGCCGGCATGTTGCTGTACGACGCGTTCTACCGGTGGTGCCGCGACGCATCCGGCGAGACGCATAATTGGCCGAGCAACAAGGCGAAGCCGTAATGGATGCCATCATGGACAAGGCGACCGAGGCCGGCGCAAGCCGCGACCTCGGTCACGGCATCAGCTTCGGTGAAGCCTTCCGGGTCTGGCTGCGGGTCGCCGTATTGAGTTTCGGCGGCCCGGCCGGGCAGATCGCGGTGATGCACCGCATCCTGGTCGAGGAAAAAAACTGGATCTCGGAAAGCCGGTTCCTGCATGCGCTGAACTACTGCATGCTGTTGCCGGGACCGGAGGCGCAGCAGCTGGCGACCTATATCGGCTGGCTGTTGCACCGGACCGTCGGCGGCATCATGGCCGGCGGCCTGTTCATCCTGCCCGGCGTAATCGCCATCATGGGCTTGAGCTACGTCTACGCGGCCTATGGCAATGTCGGCTTCATCGAGGCGGTGTTTTTTGGATTGAAGGCCGCGGTGCTCGCCATCGTCGTCCAGGCCGTCGTCCGCGTCGGCAAGCGCGCGTTGCGCAACCGGCTGATGATCGCCCTCGCCGCCATCGCCTTTGTCGCGATCTTCTTTTTCAACGTCCCCTTCCCGATCATCATCCTCGCGGCCGGCGTGATCGGCTATTTCGGCGCGCGCAGCGGGCGGCCGGAATTCGCCGCCGTCGAACACGGCGGCGGCAACAAGAAAACGGCAGCGGTCGACAGCCTGCTCGGCGAAGAATTGCCCGATCATGTCCGCCCAAGCCTGGCGCGCGCGCTGAAGGTGAGCTCGGTGTGGCTGTTGCTGTGGGTAGTGCCGGTCGCGGCGCTATTGATCGGGCTTGGACAGGCCAACGTGTTCAGCCAGATCGCGCTGTTCTTTTCCAAGATGGCGATGGTGACGTTCGGCGGCGCCTATGCGGTGCTGGCCTATGTCGCCCAGCAGGCGGTCGAGCAT
>Ga0307499_10000142_pt1 | contig 26239 bp, 32 predicted proteins | sample 13_S_MG_FD_201363 | JGI IMG/M metagenome (GOLD analysis project Ga0307499, IMG submission 201363) | Soil microbial communities from Populus trichocarpa stands in riparian zone in the Pacific Northwest, United States - 13_S | ecosystem: Environmental > Terrestrial > Soil > Riparian zone > Trees... | reverse complement strand
ATGATCCTGTCCGGCTATCTCGGCTCGGCCGATAACGCCAAGGTGGTCGCGGATTTCGTCGCGCGCGCCAAGGCCAAAAACCCCACGCTGCTGTATTGCTGCGATCCCGTGCTCGGCGATCGCGACCGCGGCCTGTTCGTCCACGCCGACATCCCGCCGCTGGTGCGCGACCTGCTCTGTCCGCTGGCCGATATCGTCACGCCCAATCATTTCGAGTTCGAATGGCTGAGTGGCGCGAAAGCCACCACGATCGATCAGCTGCTCAAGGCGGCGCGCGCATTCATGGCGCGCGGCACGGTCGTCATCACCAGCGCCGAGCTTGCCGACACGCCTCAAGGCGAGATCGAGAGCCTAGCTGTCGAGCGCGCCAACGCCTGGCGCGTGCGCACGCCAAAACTGCCGATCAGCCCGAACGGCACCGGCGACCTGTTCGCCGCGCTATTGGTCGCCGCCCGCGTCGGCGGGTCCGCCACGCCGGATGCTCTGAGCCACGCCGCCTCCGCCATCTTCGCCGTGCTGGAACGCACGGCAGCCCGGGGCACCGAGGAAATGCGTATCGTCGAGAGCGCGGAAGAGATCGTTCATCCAATGCGCAAATTCGAATGTATCGCCATAACCCCGTAGGATGGGTGGAGCGCAGCGATACCCATCAATGGCTGTCGAACATGTCGATGGGTATCGCTGCGCTCCACCCATCCTACGCGACTACTCGCCGGAGAGAAAAATGAGCCGCTTCTGGAGCAGCCTGACGCACGACCTGAAACCCTATGTGCCGGGCGAACAGCCGCGCATCGCGGAACTGGTCAAGCTCAACACCAATGAAAGCCCCTTCGGTCCTTCGCCGCGCGTGCTGGAAGCCATTCGCGCCGAGGCGACGGATACGCTGCGCCTCTATCCGGACCCGCAGGCATCAGCATTGCGGGCCGCCTTGGCCGCCTACCACCAGGTTCGACCCGAACAGGTATTCGTCGGCAACGGCTCGGACGAGGTGCTGGCGCACGCCTTCGCCGCGCTGCTGAAGCACGATGCGCCGCTGCTGTTTCCCGACATCACCTACAGCTTCTACCCGGTCTATTGCCGCCTGTTCGGCATCGCGTACCAAGCCGTGCCGCTCGATCAGGCCATGCAGATCCGCGTCGCCGATTATCGCCGCCCGGCCGGCGCGATCATCGTTCCGAATCCGAATGCGCCGACCGGCGTTGCGCTGTCACGTGCGGAGATCGCGACCCTGCTGGAAGAACATCCCGACGCGCCCGTGGTGATCGACGAGGCCTATGTCGATTTCGGCGCCGAGACCGCAATCCCGCTGGTCACTTCCCACCCGAATCTTCTGGTCGTTCAGACCATGTCAAAATCCCGGGCGCTGGCAGGCTTGCGAGTCGGCTATGCCATCGGCGACGCCGACCTGATCGAGGCGCTCACCCGCGTAAAAGACAGTTTCAACTCCTATCCGCTTGGCCGCCCAGCCCAGGCCGGCGCCATCGCCTCGCTGCGGGACGATGCATATTTTCAGCAGAGCCGCGCCCGCGTGATCGAGGGAAGAGTGAAATTAACGGGCGGATTGAACAGGCTGGGCTTCGAAGTGCTGCCCTCCTCCGCCAACTTCGTCTTCGTGCGCCACCCGGCGCACGAAGGCGCTGCGCTCGCCACCGCGCTGCGCCAACGCGCGGTGATCGTCCGCCATTTTTCCGCGCCGCGCATCTCCGACTTCTTGCGGATCACCGTGGGCACCGACGGGCAAATCGACCGGCTGCTGTCAGCCCTCTCGGAAATCCTGGCGGCCCATAACCAGTAGCCCGTTGGCTCATCCGGGCTACTCTACTCGCTACTCCACGACGTCGAGTTTGACCTTGGCCACACCCTTGCCCACCATCCCCAGCGCGTCGGCAGCGGAATAGGAGACGTCGACAACACGGCCCTGGACATAGGGACCGCGGTCATTGACCCGCACCGTCACCGAACGCCCGCTCGCGACGTTCGTCACCCTCAGCTTGGTGCCGAACGGCAACGTCGGATGGGCGGCGGTCATTTCGAGCGTGTTGAACTTTTCGCCGCTCGCCGTCTTCGTTCCCTCGGTGTAGTAGCTCGCAACCCCATGCGAAGCCGTTTTGACATCACCCGCATCCTTGCGCGGCGCGGAAGGCGTATGCCTTCTCACGGCGGCCACGCGCCTCTTCATCATGGACGAAGTCGTTTGATCGTGGCCCAGCGACGCCTGCCGGCTGGCGCGAAGTTCGGATCTATGGGTAACGACCGAGGACTGCGCGCAAGCCGCAAGCGATGCGGCTGCGAGCGTGACAGCCAGCAGCCGGATGACTTTTCCTGCACGCACGGCCGGAACCAACGACGCTTCAACTTGAGTACGGCCAGCTCTGACGTCAACGCACGAAGTACTGGTGTAGCCAATGGAAGACATGTTGCAATCCCCCGCTCGTGCCCCAGCCCAAGCCGAAAACCAACACGCGGCAATGGCGTGCCCGAATCCGGGCGGAAGCGTGGCCGGACGCGATCACGCGGGGTTTCCCCAGCGCAATTCCGTTCGAGTGTGGTGATTGTGTCACAGCTCGCAGGATGTATGGCGGATTAGCGGAACGTAATCCGCCGTCGAGGCATTCAAGGCGGCGGATTACGCCTTCGGCTTATCCGCCCGCCTCTAGGCGCGCTTTTCAGCCGTGAAAAATTTCGTTCCGTCGAAGAACCGGTTCGGGCGATTGAACACGGAGAGGAACATCGCGCCGTTCGGAGCATGCGCGACATGGATGTTGCCGCCCGGCCGCCACACGAAGTCACCCGCGCCACAGCTGCCCTCCGAATCTTCCAGCGATCCTTCGAGCATGAAGGTCTGTTCGAGCGCGGTGTGCTCGTGCAGCGGCACGACCGCGCCGGGCGCCATCTTGAACAATATGGTCGAGCGGCCTTCGTCATCCCTGTACAGGATCTTCATCTCAATGCCGTCGAACTCCGTTCGCTGCCAAGGCATCGACGAGGCGGCGACGAAGGTCGATCGGAGTTCGGGCGGGTTAACGGGCGAAGGCTTGTTCATGGCGACTTCTCCGAAAATATTACTCGCTCAAGAAATCTCGTAGACCGACACCTTGTCGGAGATACCGCTCAGCGCCACGCGCCGCGGCGTCGGCTTCAGCCCGCTGGTTTCGAGCAGCGCGCGGGCATGCGCGTTCTCCACCACCTGTTCCGTCACCACGATCGAGCGCGAGGCCGCAAGGCCCTGGACGCGGGAGGCGATATTGACCGTCTGGCCAAAATAATCCTGCTGGCCATTGAGCGTGACCGCCAGGCATGAGCCTTCATGGATGCCCATCTTCAGGCGCAGGCTCTGATGCTGACGCTCGGCGCCTAGATCGCTCATCGCCTCGCGCATGCGGATCGCTGCCGCAATGGCGCGGTCGGGTGTCTCGAAGGTCGCCATGATGGCATCGCCGATGGTCTTCACGACCGCCCCTCTTTCGGACGCGATGATCTCCTGCAACAGCCTGAAATGCTCATTGACGAGATCGAAAGCCGTGAGATCACCGACGCGTTCGTAGAGTTCGGTGGAATCCTTGAGATCGCTGAACAGGAACGTCAGGCTCAGGATCTTCAGGCGCTGACCGATCGCGAGCGTGTCGGTCCGGTAGATATCGCGAAACGTCTGATTGGTGAGCAGGCGCGTTGCCGTGAGCACCGACTTGCGCCGCTTCAGCAGGTCATCCAGCGCAGGGTTCGCGACCCACACCGCCGGCAACACGCGGCCGTCGGTGCGGTTGTCCAGGGCGAGGCGCAGCGGCCCGGGGCGCAAGGCAACGGTGTCGACGGGAACCTGGATCTTGTTGAAGATCACCGACAGGTTCTGGCGCTCGCTGGTCTCTTCGCCGCTGACCTCCAGGAACTGGGCCGCATGCGTCACGGGATCGAACACAATCAAGGTGCCCTGCGGCACCTGCAGGGAGAGGATGGCCCGCTCGCCTGCCGGCAGGTCGACGATTTCGAGCGTGACGTCGTCCAGCAGCTTCTCCAGATCGGTGGGGAGATCGATCGCCGAGCTCCAGAAGATCTGGCGATAATATTCGGCCGCGGACAGTTCGTCGGGATTATGGGCCGCGATCTTCCGCAAGCGCGGGCTTACCGTGAAAGTCACCTCGACCAGATTGTCGAGCGTCGTCTCATAGCCCGCGGCGCAGAAAGCGCAATTATACTGCGCGCTATTCAGCGTCTTCAGGCTCTTGTTGGCGGACAGAACCCCGGCGCAGCTCGGGCACATCACGTTCCACGTCATCTCGAACATGCCGAGCCCGACCGCATTCAGGAATGCTGCGATAACCCGCTCTTCGTCGAGGCCTGACGTGCGTGCGAGGTCAAGCGCATTCATCTTGTTCAAGGCATGATCCGGGGCATCCCGCACCATGCGCGCGAGCATATCGACAACGGCCTCGTCGGACGACTGACGCAGGGCCGCAAACAAGGTCTCGGTTTCGCTCATGCGACAATGCTACCTGAAAGAAGGCAGCCCGAACACCCGCTAACCCATCCCGTGCGAAGCCCGGATGAGCCATCAGGACAAAAAGCCCGCGACGAAATCGCGGGCTTTTCGCTTAGATAGTGATGCGGATGTCGATCAGCGAATGGCGCGACCGGTGGTCGGGGTTGGCGCGGCGGTCTCAGCCGTCCGTGTCGTCCGCGGTGTCAGGACGCTGAGCTGATGCGCAGTGGCTGAGGAGGTCAGCACCGGCGACTGCTCTCTGACCTCAGCGGCTCCCAGCACGCGAACCTGCACGGCCGATATCGGCAGCCCCTTCGTTTCATAGCTCGGCAACTCCGCCGCAAAACCGGCAGTGGTACCTGCAATCGAGAGTGCGGCGGCGATGGATAGGTAGGTCTTCTGCACTTCAATTCTCCGGGGTAAGATTCGAACCAGCAGGCTACCCTCTTTTGCTGCAATGCGATATCTCGATATTGCATCGCAACAATGCAGTTCCGCCGCTCAATTAATAGTGAGAATTTAACCGGTTAGCGGCGGGGCCTGCCGCAGGGAGAAAAGCATGCAAGTCGCAGTCGTCGGTGCTGGAGCGGTCGGATGCTACTATGGGGGACTGCTGCTCCGGGCCGGACATGACGTGACCTTCATCGGCCGGCAGCCGCATGTCGACGCCATCGCCGCCCATGGCCTGCTGCTCGACACCAAGACCTTCAACGGCCGCCTGCCCGCCAAAGCCGCGACCGACACAACCGCGCTTGCCGCGCCCGACCTCGTGCTGGTTTGCGTGAAGTCGGCCGACACCGAGCAGGCCGGCCGATCGCTCGCCGGACACGTGCAGGCGGAAACATCCGTTCTCAGCCTGCAGAACGGCGTCGACAATGCACCGCGTCTTGCCGCGGTCATCGGCCACGCCGTCATTCCCGTGGTGGTCTATGTCGGCAGCGAGATGGCCGGGCCCGGCCATGTCAGGCATCACGGCGGCGGCGATCTCGCCATCGGCCCCTCTCCCGCCAGCGAAGCGCTGGCGCAAACGCTTGCAGCCGCCGGCATCGGCATCACGATCGCCGACGACATCGACAGGACGCTATGGAGCAAGCTGGTCATCAACTGCGCGTTTAACGCGCTTTCAGCGGTGGCAGGCATTTCCTACGGACCGATGCTGGAAGTCGAGGGTACCAGGGATGTCGTTACCCGCGCGGTGCAGGAAGCAATAGCCGTTGCCCGTGCCTGCGGCGTATCGATGCCCGAAGACCTCCTCGAGCAGATTCTGAAAATCCCCACCATGATGCCGAACCAGATGTCATCCACCGCCCAAGACCTTGCGCGCGGCAAGCCCAGCGAGATCGACTTTCTCAACGGCTATGTGGTGCGCAAGGGCGCCGAACTCGGCATTGCCACGCCGACCAATCAGGCCCTGCAGGTAATGGTGAAGCTGGTGCAACGAAGCAAGGAGTTGCCGCGGCCGGGCAAAACCGAGTAGCGCGCCACGGCCGATTAAGATGGGGCACCATTCGTTCGCCGTGGCGCTATGATGCCGAAGCCTGCGGTGCGATCCAATCGCCAATGCTACGAGCGCGAGTGATTTGGTACGACCGCTTTGCGCAGCGCCAGCGTATGCTCCCAGCCTGTCTCACGCGACCCGCCGCCGCTTTGTCATCTGTCTACTCGCCACGGGGCGCGCCGAAAGGGTTAGGCCCAGAGCGCGAACAATACGCATGACCGTGCCGAATTCGGGATTACCGGCCGCCCCAAGCGCCTTGTACAGGCTTTCGCGGTTCAAGCCGGCCTTCTTCGCAATCCCACCCATCCCGCGTGCGCGTGCAACGAGACCAAGCGCGTCACGCACGAAATCCGCGTCACCGGATTCGAGCGCCGCCGCAATATAGGCAACCTGACGTTCTTCCGTGTCGAGATAGTCGGCGGCATCAAATCGCGTTGTCTTGGGCATCACCATATCTCCGCCAGCTTCTGAGCCCGTTTGATATCTTTCGGTTGCGTGCGCTTGTCGCCACCACCACAATCTTTGCTCCGCGATGCACATAGTAGATGCGGTAACCCGGCCCGTAGTCGATTCGCATTTCGAGGATGCCGTGACCGACGCCTTTGGAGTCGCCTGGATTCCCCATCTCCATGCGGCGAATGCGGCCGACGATGCGCGCGACCGCATTGGCATCCCTGAGCCGGTGCAGCCAGCCCGAAAACTCCTCCGTCTGACGCACCTCGGTCATCAGGATGAATGTAGTCCATAGGCGACAACACGTCAAGCGACGGCGGCGCGACCGAGCATGAAAGCGCCCCTGCGCCACGCCGAAGCGGCTGACAGCACTTTCCATGTGCGGCTATCGGGGGATTAATGCGACGCTTGCGCGCCATCAGGCAATAATATCGCACAAAATCGTACAATGGCGCGCAGGGCGCATATTCGAAGGCGTAGTCTGACATTCGTCCGCGACTGCCAGCCTTGCCAACGCTTTCGCGGCAACGAAGTTGCGCCCGCGCGGCTCGCCGGCGATCTCGCTACTGAATGCCTTATCGAGCCTCGCGCCGAACCTGCTCCTGCACTTCCTTGAAGGTCGGCAAGGCCGGGTTTGGCTGCATCGGCGTAGCTTTGACGGTGACGACGGTCGGATTGCTCAGGAACCAGGACGCCCCGACGGCTGCAATAACGAGGGCCACAGCTATGGCAGCAATTCCCTTCATCTCAATCTCCCAGAAAATCGTGTTTTCGGAATCAACTCGAGATAATCACGCTGTGCTGGCGCCGTGACGGATGATCGGCGCCGACCAGCGCTTCTGGATCGGTCGCGATCACGACTTCAGGCAACGGCACCGGCTCGATACCGGCAAAGCGACGGTAGAGCGCACCCATGATGGCGCCGTTGACGACCGCCATCGCCAGAAACAGGAACATCAAAGGGATCGGCAACAGCGGCGTCAGCAGTACGACGCAAGCGCCGGCCACCAAACTTCCGATCGCCGCATATTCGCCGCCGCGTCCGCGGCCGAGCGCCCTGGCAATATGGTGCGCGGCGAGCACGAGGATCGAAGACGGCACGATGGTGGCGATCAGGACGGTCAGGAAGGTCTGCGCCGGGAGGACCGCCGTGAAAATCGGATCAGGGCCTGCCGTCCCGAACAACGCCATAAACGTAAATACCAGCATCGCCGAAAGCACCGCTGGAATCGTTGCCGCGATGATGACGGCGCCGATCGAAGTGCGAACGCGCACCGGACCGTCGAAGACACGCGGCACGGCGGCGCTCCCGATCGCAGCGGCGGTGGCAGGCGCTGCCGCCTGGGGCGCGACGGCAATGGCCAGGAGACCCGCGAACTGGCCGTAAAGAAAACCTGAAAGCGCGCCGGCCGCCGTCGGCAGCAGTCCCGCGGTGATTTCGCTGCCGGCGAGCGGCGTGAACATCAAAAGACCGTTGCGCATGGCGAGCAGGTAGCTCGTTGCAGCCATCGCGCCGCCCATCAGCGCATAGGCGGTGCGGCTGAAAATATTGAACTGCCGAAGCGCCAGATGACCGGCGAACAGCAAGGCACCGTCCAACGCCAGCCGGCCTGCGTAATGAATCAAAATCTTGTCCGGCGGCGGCATCGTCGCTTGAGACGGCAGCGCATACGCCCCCAGCAACGCCATGGCGAGCAGAACGGCGTGCACGACCGCCAACGGCACCAGCGCCACAAGCAGCGCGCGTTCGGAATTCTTTACGACATACATCGGTGTGCCCCTGAACGCGCACATCCTAGGCGCGAGGCATTACCGGCCGTTCCAGGAACTGGCTAAAATTTTACGCAAACCCTTGGCGGCGCGGTGTGCAGCGCTAGTCGCCCGGACGAGCGTCAGCGACGTCCGGGGCTGACACTGCGCCTGATCTCGCGGAGTCATCACTGCGCGGGCGCAATTGCGCCCATCGTCAAGCGCGCATTCGCGCGACCCGCCAGCTCATTCAGGCGACGAGCGACCGCCGCCTATGCGACCAAACGCTTCTCGAGAATTTTGCGAAAATCGGTTGCCAGGCTGCCATAGTAACCGGCCAGCACCTCGTAAAAGCTCTGCGCGGCCTTGTCGGTTGCCGCCCGCGCCTGCTGTTCGCAGCGCGAAGCTTTCGTCTCGTACTTCTCCACCTTGGTCTTAAGCTCAGCCACCACCATCGTCAGCACTCCCCGCCACGCACACGCCTAGGATGCTAGGCCGGCAAAGGTCGAAAAGATGGCGGAGCTGAGGAGATTTCGTAGCGCAGCGGTGAGCAAGTCGTGGCTGATCGCCCAAAGCCGGCCCCTAGCGCGCCGGCACCGGGGCCGGCGGCCGCAACAAGCCTGACCGCGCCGCGCCTTTCGCAGCCGGCCGCTTGGCCGCAACGCGCTTTCCGCTGTCAATGGATTCCAGATAGGACGTCAGCGCCCAGGCCGAGCTCGAACTGCTGGAATAGTGTTTTTGCAGAAACAGATAGAGCGTGAGGTGAAAGCGGCCCTTGGCGAGCCCGCGCGGGCTGCGATGGCAGGTTACGCAACTTTCCGCGAACAGTTTTGGCGCCGACTTGCCCTGGTCGAGATTCTGCGCGACCGCCACCGATCCGCCCAGCGCGACTATCGCGGCAAGAACAAGCAGACCGCAGCGCGCTTTCATTGGCGACATCAGTTTTTCCGGTTTACGGAGCAAATAAGCCGCCTGGGAAGAAGGCGGGAGATGGCAGGTGAAGCGCAATCTGCTGTCCAGGCGTGGCGAAAAATGGGTGCGCTTCCGCCATTATTGCGTTTCAATCGCGGCTGCTCCGATCCTGCATCCTCTCAATATGGCGGCTTTCTCTTCTCCCGCTGCGCCCTCGCCGCTTCCATCCACCATACGAGATCATCGGCAAAGCGCGGAAACGCATGCGAGAGCGCCTTGCCGCCCTCGCCGGTCGGCTTGCCATCTTCGGTCAGCGTCTGCGCGATCGGCCCGACGGCGATCGAGCTCGAGATCACCACCATGCCCATTTCCGAAAGCGTGCCGTGCCATGCAAGGGCTGCGCGCGCGCCGGAGAAGCGGCCGGCCGAATAGCTCGCAATCGCGGCAGGCCGCCAGAACCACTCTTCGAGGAAATGGTCGGTGAGGTTCTTCAGTCCCGGCTGCATGCCCCAATTATATTCGCCGGTGACGAACACAAAGCCGTCGGCGGTGCGGATCTTCTCCGCAAGTTTCTCGAGCGCGTCCGGCGCTCCGCCTTTCGGATGTTCCTTGTACATTCGGTCCAGCATCGGCAGCCCGATCGCCTTGGCGTCGATCAGTTCGACATTGTCGCCGCGCGCGGCAAATCCCTCGATGACGAATTGCGCGAGCCGGATGCCCATACGGTCGGACCGGTAGGAGCCGTAAAAGACGAGAATGCGGTTACCCATGACGCCTGCCCCTTGAGACATTGGTTGATGCGAGTCGAACCATGCGGGCGCTACCCATGCAAGGCCCCCGCCAGCGGCCAATGATCCGTGCCAAGCAGCCAACAAAAAAGCGGCCTTACGGCCGCTTCGTTGCAGTTACGCGTCCGGCTCTACCAATAGCCGGGCCCGTCATAATAGCCGTAGGAATTTCGGTACGGTGCGCCCGCGATGGCGGCCGCCGCTCCCACCGCTACGCCGGCCGCAAGCCCAACGGGGCCGGGCCCATAATACGCGCGAGGCCCGTAGCCCTCATGGTAGTAGCTATAATCGTGGCGACTCGGCGTACGCACACCGTATCCGCCGCGCAGATAGTTGGAGTTCGGGTAGTTGAACCCGATCATCCCAGGCTCCTGGGTCGCTTCCTGCGCCATCGCTGGCGTCGCAAGCGCCGTCGCAAGGATCGCGGCCGCGCCAAGCAGTGTCAGTTTCGTCATCGCTCACCCTCCAGTTATGAAGAGCGAACGGATGAGGCGCGATGCTGGTTCCGGAGGTCGATTCACAGCGCCGTGATTGTCAGAGACGACGGCCTCTCAACGGCAAGAGAAAAGGCCGGCGGGCATTACGCCGCCGGCCTTCTCTTGCAACTGCCGGCTCGGGAGGTCCGGTTCCGCTGCGCTTCCATGCCTAAAATTTCACCACCGCAGTATTAATAAATCCTATCGATCAACTGTGAGATGCATCACGGATGGGCAAAACCTTCTGGCGCTAACTTCGTACCAATAGGAGTAGCCGCGCTTACAGGAGGCCAACATGACGCAAGTCTATTTCCACTGCTCCAACTCCCGGGAAGTCCGGATCGATCGTTCCGGCGAAGCGGTGAGCGACCTCGCCGAGGCGCGCGACCGCGCAGCCGGCATTGTCCGCTCGCTGATCATGGGGCGCGATGCGGAAGACTGGCGCGACTGGGTCGTGCATGTCAGCGACGATTTTGACGACGAGATCTTCGTTCTGCCGTTCGCCTTCGTCCTTGGCAAGCCGCACTGAGAGATTGCCATGCTGCCGGCGCGACCGCCCTTCATGCCGCTGCTCCGCCGCCTCGATGCGATCGTGGCGCGCTGCCACCGCCTGATCGCGCGCGCCCGTGACCCGTATCGTCCCGAGCGGCATTACATGCGCGGTCCCGGCCCGAAATGGCATGCCAGACATCGCGCTGACATCGCAGGCGTTGCCCTCTAGGACGCGGCCGACCGTGCACGCGGCGCGTTCTGCGCCAAACCAGAAAAATCCCTTATTCTCCCCGCACTCCTTTGCGCGCCGGTTCCAGCACCTGGAACCCGCGGCCCCAACCTCTTCATGAGATCGCCTTGCTTTGGTCAAACCTAGCAGGCCGTGTGAAGGCTTGGACAAGGCTTTCTGGGCAGAGGGTTTTCCACGCCGCAAAGCATGCTCGCCGCCCGATGCGGGTGACATTGGACTGAGCAAGGGACCGCCAATGCAATCCACGCTGAAAGATACCGATCCGCACGACGTCTTTGCGATCGAATCGCTGCTGCACGCACATGCCGAAAAGGCGCCACCGCTGGCGCACGATCCGGCCGCCCCGCCGGCGGCGCCGGAAGTCCACGTTGTGCCCCCGATTTCAGCCGGCGCGCCTATCCCGCAGGTCGAACCGACGTTTCGGGCCCCGGACGCGCAGCTCGATAATGTCAGGCCAAGCGAAATCAAGGTCGATGGTCTCAAGCCTCCCGGCGCAGGCCCGATGTCCAAATGGGTCAAGCGCATCGTCATGGCACTGCTCGGCCTGTGCGGCGCCACGGCTGCCGCTGCCTGGCAGCATTATGGCGATCAGGCTACGGCGATGGCCTCCGAATGGGCGCCGCCCTTCGTGCTGGCTGCATTGCCTTCGGCAGTTAAGCCGGCCGTCTCCGAGCAGCCCAGCGCGCCCGCCACTGAAGCCGCCGCAACAGAACAGGGCGCCGCGCAACCGGCAGCACCGGCAACGGCTGCACCGGTTCAATCCGAACCTGCCGCGACCGCGGCAGCGGCTGCTCCCTCTGCGGAATCGCCCCAGTTGCAATCGATGGCGCGGGATCTCGCCACCATGAACCAGCAGGTCGAGGAGCTGAAGGCGACCATCGCGCAGCTCAAGGCCAGCCAGGCGCAAATGGCGCGCGAGCTTGCCAAAGCCTCGGACGCCAGAACGACCGAGACCAGGCCTGCCGAGCAGAATCTGCGGCCCAAGGTGTCGGCGCTGACGCCGCCGCCGCAGCGGCCGGCCGCGCCGCCGCCCGTGCGCAAGCCGAAGCCGGCGGCCTACTCCTATTCGCCAGCCCACGCGCCCGCTCCTGTCGCCGCCGCTCCCGCAGCGCCGCTCCCGCCGGCGCAGGCCGCCGCGCCGTTGTCGCCAGCACCGCCCAGGCAAACGATCGCCGATGACGGCGAGCCGGTGGTTCGCCCGCCGATGCCGCTGCGGTAGCAAGCCGGATCACACGAAGCCTGCCGGTCGCGCATTCGCGCGACCCGCATTGCTCATTCCAGCACTTGAGATCACGCGGAACTCAGCTCTGGTGCGGTCCCCGCATCATCTTCATGGCGTCCTCGATATGACGCCACTCCGTCGCTTCCTCGGCATCGCCCTTGCTTTCGCAGGCCTGCGCATTGTGGGCAGCTTGCGCGATTGCGGTGAGGCCGTGCTTCTCCATCATCTGGCGTGCAATCGTGTGGATCTGCATTTCCGACATCATGTCGCCCTCCCAGGGTTCCACCAGCCCTGCCGCGGCGTTTCAACTGCCTACGGCTTCCTCGTGAAACGGCCGAACCGAACGTCTCGTTCCCTGCCGTGGCGATAGATAATTTTCGGACAAGTTTACAGATCGCGCGGTTCCACTCGCAGCCCCGTAGTCTCCCCGAATATCAAGTTGGTCTTCCGACTGTTATTTTTCTGCGCGAATCGCGATCGCGGGAGTCGGACATGACCAGAGTCTATTTTCACTACTCCAATTCGGAGGGGGTCTGCGTCGATCAGCGCGGCACCGCCGCCGGAAACCTGACCGAGGTCCGCGAGCACGCCACCCGCGTCGTGCACTCGCTGATCGCGACGGAGTGCCCGGAAGACTGGCGCGACTGGACACTGCATGTCAGCGACGATCTCGACGACGAAATCTTCGCCCTGCCGTTTTCGTCCGTGCTCGGCAAGCCGCACTGAGGGGCCGTCATGCTGGTCATGCAACTGCTGCTGCGACGCCTGACAGAGATCGTGATCCATTGTCACCGGCTGCTCGGCCTTGCCCGCAACCCCTACCGCCCCGAGCTGCACTACATGCGCGGTCCCGGCCCAAAATCGTACGCCAAGCATCACGGACGCGCGATGTAACCTGTAGCCCGGATGAGCGCAGCGACATCCGGGACGATGGTTGGAGCGGTCCCGGATATCGCTGCGCTCATCCGGGCTACAAGATGCTCCCGCTGGATGGGTAGACTGAAGCGACATCCATCAAGCGCGATCACGCAGCGCAATGGGTATCGCAAAATTCAAGATCGTGCCGGCCAAAGGCCGAACCCGTTTGGCTCCCTCCTCCCTTGGTAAGCATTCGCGTTACTGCTCGAGCTTATCGAGAATGAACAAAAGCGACATTTCGGGATTGGCCCCCCGGAGGCCTTGAAATGTCGAATTTTATTGCCCTTGTTGTGGAAAACGACACCTTTCAACGGGAGGCACTTACTGAACTGCTCAGAAGCGAAGGGCTGGAGGTGGTGGAGTGTGCCACTGGGGCAGTCGCGGAACTGGTACTGGTTTCAACCGGCACCGAACTCCGGGCCTTGGTGACCGACGTCGAGCTTGGCGAGGGCATGTCAGGGCTGGAGCTGGCGCAATACGCCAGGATCCAATTCCCGAACCTGAATGTCGTCATCGTCTCCGGCCGCGATCCACCCTACTTGCCGCAGGACGCTCGCTTCCTCATGAAGCCCTATCGGGCGCGGGAACTACTCGACGCAGTGCTGCGCTGAGCTGCACGACTATTCCTTCAACGGCCAACGTGCGTTCGCTATTGCCTGAGTCTAATCGCAGCCTGCATTAGCAAAACCCCTCGCTGACGCGGTGAGATATCCAACTCCCCGACGGAACTTCGTTTCCTGATGCTCGTTGAGGGCGGAACGATAGGAAACGATAGGAGGGGACGATGGACCGTGTCACCCGCTGTTTGCACTGCGGCAAGAGGATGGTACCGACTCCCAGCTATACCGGACGCACTGAGTTGAAGTGCGTCTTCTGCGATCGGCTGGACCCTTTCGAGATGGCGGAGCCGGCCAGATGGGGCGATAGCCCGCTCGCCATTCCCGTTTCCAGTACAGTCCCTTCTTGAACGCGCTTGCCCGCAGAGGTCTTCCGAGCTGATCTACAACTCCCCCAACTCCGGCGGCTCGAACCAATTGGTTAGCGACAGCCCGCCATCGATCACGATCGCGGCACCCGTGACGTAAGCCGATATCCGGTTCGACAGCACCGCCAGCGCCAGCGGCGCAAGGTCGTTGGCCTGGCCAAGCCGGCCGAGCGGAATGTGTCTGGCGAGTGCGGGATCGGCGACGAAGCCGCCGGCCGCGATCGCGCCGGGCACCAGCGCGTTGACGCGGATGTCGAAGCGGCCGAACGTCTTGGCCAACTCCTTCACCAGCATCGAAAGACCCGCCTTCGACGTCGAGTAGTGCGGCAGGTTGCGCGGGGTGCCGGCATGCAGCGAGGTCAGCAGCAGGAAGGAGCCGGGCTGCTTGTCGGCGATCAGCTTGCGCGCCAGTTCGCGCGAGAGATGGAATCCGGCTTCAAGATTCACCGCATGCATCTGCGCCCAGGTCTCCGTGGAGACGCCCAGCGCGTGATCGGCTTCGCGCCGCGGCGGCGAGGCGCTGTGCACGAAATGCGTCACGCGCCCGAGCGCACTGGCAGCTTCCGCCAGCAGCGCATCGCGCGCGGCAGGATCGGCGAGATCGCCGACCCAGGGCACCGCGAGTTCCGGACGCGGCGAGGCCTTGATGGCCGCCGTCACCGTCTCCCGATTCACGTCGGCAAACACCGTGCGCACGCCCTCGCCGACCAGGGCTTGCGCGATCGCGCGGCCGATCCCGTTGCCCGCGCCGGTGACGAGCGCCGTTTCGCGCGCAGGATCGAATGGATTGTCGAAGACACTCATGACGTTCGGCTCCCGAAGACGTGGTCAGCGGCCCGCAGTCCGCCATCAATTGCGGCTTGGCGCAACCCGTCTTCGGCCGCAACGATCCACACGGAAATGGGGCGGACCCGCCATGTCCGCCCCACACGTGCCGGATATCCGGAATTGATGCGCCCGGACTCAGGACCCCGGCGACCATTTCCAGATGATATCAGACACGTTGACCGGCTTCGGAATCAGGCCGAGCTTCGCAAAGCGGTCGGCGATCGCCTGCTGGCTCTTCACGGTCTCATCATCGACAGGCACGACGCGGTAGCTCGAGCGAGAGACGAAGCGTTTGATCGCGTCGATATCGACACCGGTCGCCTCGGCTTGCGCCTTCGCCACTTCCTCGTGATGGCTGTCCGCCCACCGTCCCTCCGAGGCAAAGACGGCGTTGAGCTTCGCCACCAGCGCCGGATGCTTCTCCACAAAGTCCGATCCCGCGATATAAAACGCATTGGGCTTGTGGACGTCCTTGTCGAAAGCGATGACCCGTACATTCTCCTTCAGCTCGGCCAGCGCCAGGTAAGGATCCCAGATCGACCACGCATCGACCGAGCCCTTGAGGAAGGCTGCGGTTGCATCGGCCGGTGCGAGGGGCGCCGGTGAAATATCGCCATAGGAAAGCCCGGCCTTTTCCAGCGCCGCGACCAGCAGATTATGCGCGCTGGATCCCTTGCCGAAGGCGACACGCTTGCCCTTGAGATCCGCGATCGTCTTGATCGCCGAGTCCTTGGGAACGATGATCGCCTGGTTGTTGCCGTCCGATTTGACGGCGGCCACGTATCGTATCCTTGCGCCACCGGCCTGCGCGAAAATCGGCGGGGAGTCGCCGACGAAGCCGAAGTCGACGGCGCCGACATTGATGGCCTCGAGCAGCGGCGGACCAAACTGGAAATCCACCCACTTGATCTCGATGCCGAGCGGCTTGAAGGTGTCCTCGACCGTGTGGCGCTGCCGCACCGCCGGAAAGAATCCGCCCTTCTGCGTGCCGATGCGGATTTCGCTTGGCTTGTCCTGTGCCTGCACATGTGCGGGCGATATTGCGAGCGATGCGACGATCAATGCGCCGGCGACGATGCTTCTTCTGGTGGTGATCATGTGTGCTTCCTTTCTGACCTGATTAAGCCGTCGGTTTACAACGGCGAATGCGTGCTGGTTTGCCTGCCGCCCAGCACTAGCCTGGCCGCGCGTTCCGCCTCGCGGGCCGAGCGGAAGTCGCGGCCATCGAGACGATCGAAGGCGCGATCGGAGGAGAAGAAGGTGAAGCCGCGCTCGTCGCCCGCGACGATACCGGCAGTGCGGTTTTGAACTTCGATGACATAGGCTTTGGACATAGGTGTTCATTCGCCGACAATGTCGGCGCTCCTGTCGAATGTGTGATCGCTGGGTTTGTTACGGGAGGATCAGCAACAGGCGCCGGTCGCCGCCGAGACGCAGCGGCGGGTGATGCGCTTGCGCATGTCGCCCACGGCTGGCTTTGGATTCGATCTCATGCGGTGACCCCGAACACGAAAAGTTGCATCGAATATCCGGCGCTTCGCCGAATTGGTCAATGAAATGGGTGTCCAATCTTTTCACCGCGACATCAGCGCTTTTCTCCGCAAGCGCTGCAAAACGGGCGGATCTATCTGGCGGGGCCATCGCGCAAAAGTACCGGCGCGCTCGGCTTCAGATTACGCCGATGGCATTCCCGCACCTCCTGACCGGTCCAAGCGAGCCGCAGTCCCGCATCTTGCGCTGTATCAATCCGGCGCACCATCTGCACCGCTAAGTTGCTTCCACCTTATCGGAAACCGTCCTAATCTCTCCTCCGTCACTGGCGGGCTCACCACCATGCAAACCCGCGTTCGAAAAGTCGCTCACGTTCTGGAACGCCTTGGGCTTGCCATGGCAGGCGCGGCGAGCGGGTTGTTTGTGGCGGCCCTGGTTGGAACGAGCCATTCCGCACTCACCAACCAGGCCTTCCTGCTCTTGATGATGATCGGCGGCGCCGTCGGCTTTTATCTCGGCATCGATACCCCGCCATTGCCTTTCGCCACATCGAACGGCCGGCCCGCCGATGGCACCTGGGTCGGCAAGATCGATACGCCGGAGCTGCTCAGCGCGATCGGCACCTTCCTCGCGGCATTCTCGGCGTTCGCAAGCGTCGGCGTGATCGTGCTGCGCCACAATCCGCATTTGGGATGGATATGGACGATCATGGCAGGATGGGTAATCGGCGTCGCCATGCAGATCATCGCCGGCACGATCGCCCGCCTGCGCCGTTGATCAGGCAGACCGTCCCGGCTTCAGCTCTCGTCTTTGCAAAGCGTTAAGCAAGCCTTGCCAGCCCCACCGGCATTTCCAAAAATCTCCACAATCATCTTTAGGAAGAGGAAGGCATTCGCTTTCGAGACAAGGAGAATTTCCCATGCGGTTAGGGCAAGCACTGTTCTTCGGTTCGGCAGCCGCCCTCCTCACATTGGCAGCGCCGACGCTCGCCAGAAATTCCAGCGCGAACTCGCACACGGCGAAGACAACCGAGGCGCCAGCGTCCACCTCCTGCCAGGCCTATCAGCAGGCGGCCGACGGCTCGTGGACGCAACGGCCCTGTCAGGAGACGGGTTCCAAGGCGTCGGCCCGGCCCTACTCCACCGCAAAGAGCGCGACCGAAGAAACGCCGTAACCGGAAATCGCTACGGCTTACGCCGCCGCCCTGCCCAGCCAATCGTCGAAACGCGTTGGCATGACCCGCGCCCCGTCGTCCGGCACCAGCGTGCGCAATGCGAGCCGGGCGCGCTGAAATAAGGGACGTCGCGACAATCGGGCCCGTGTCACCCTGCCTGCGGAGCCAGCGGCCGACGAAGTCCGCTAGCGGCCGCCGTTGTGACACGTCCCACCGTAAACCCCGGGTTAATTTGCACCACCTATACTGGTGGCCTGCATGCCCGCACCAGCGCAAATGGCTTAAAATCCAATGAAAATCGGCACCCTCCTCACCGCTGTCATCGTCTCGCTCTCCGCCGTCGGCGGCGGGCTCGCCATCTATGTGGCGGCTTCCAAATATCAGACCATGGAAAAGGTCTCGGTGGCGCAGAGCCGGCTGGAAGTGGTGCGCGCGGTCGGCGACATCCCGCGCTATATGAATTCCGAGCGTGGCTTTGCCACCAACATCCTCTATGGACCGCCGGCGGTGGATCCCGCGATCCGTAAGGAGCTCAATGAGAAGGTGCGCAAAAATACTGATGGCGCGCGCGACAAGATGAACGCGGTGCGCAAGAACCTGTCGGGCAGCCTTGACGACGCCACGGCGATAGGCACCGGCATCGACGATCTGAACGTGAAGTTCAATGCGCTGCGCGAGGCCATGGACAAGGCGATCGACGGCCCGGCCGAACCGCGCAAAGACGCCGCCAGGAAGCTCGTCTCCGACAATGCCGTGTTCAACGCCGCGGCCACCAAGCTGCTCGACGAGCAGGTGCGCCGCATGGCGCAACTCGACGGCGATGCCTACCGGCAGGCGATCTACGCCAACATCGCCTGGAATTTGCGCGACGTCGGCGGATTTAACTCCAGCCTTCACAAGAACCTCGTTGGCGCCAATCGCGCCGCCACCGAAGCGGAAAAAATGGAGTACTCGCGCTCGCAGGGCCGTGCCGACCAGATCCAGATGTCGCTGATGGAATTGCGCGGCAACCCGGCAACGCCTGCCAACGTGGCCGCGGCGCTGGAGAAGATGAACGACATCTTCGTCACGCGTTTCGGTAAGGAACTGAAGCTCGTCAAGGACGGCGCGGTTTCAGGCAAATACGAACACAATGTCGACTTCTTCTATGCCGAATCCCAAGTCGCCCTCGGTGCCGTCGTCGATGTTCGTAACGCCCTCTACGACAATGCCGAGCAAATCCTCGGCGCCAACTATTCCGCCGCGCGCTTCAGCTTCCTGATCGCGCTCGCGGTCCTTATCGCAGTCGCCACCGCCAGCGCCGGCCTGATCGTGATGGTGCGCCGCCGCGTCTGCAATCCAATCGTCGACCTCACCGCCACGATGACGCGGCTGGCCGGCGGCGACGTAACCGGCGAAATCGCCGGCGCCGGCCGCGGGGACGAGATCGGCGCGATGGCTGCGGCCGTTGGCGTCTTCAAGGATAGCATGATCGAGGCGGAACGTCTCGCCGCCGAAAAGGCCGCCGAGAGCGACGGCAAGATGCGCCGCGCCCAGGTGCTCGACGAACTCACCCGCGTGTTCGAAGCCAAGGTCACCGAGCTGGTCGGCGGGCTGTCGTCGGCGTCATCCGTCATGGAAGACACTGCGCAGTCGATGTCGTCGACCGCCACCCTCACCAACCGTCAGGCGGCCATCGTCGCTGCGGCTTCCGAACAGACTTCCGGCAACGTGCAGACGGTGGCGAGCGCCACCGAGGAACTGGCTTCCTCGATCTCGGAAATCGGCCGTCAGGTCGCGCAATCGACCGAGATCGCCGCCCGCGCGGTCGACAATGCGCGGCGCACCGGCGAGACCGCGCGCTCGCTCGCCGACGGCGCGCAGAAGATCGGCGACGTCGTGACGCTGATCCAAAGCATTGCTGCGCAGACCAACCTGCTGGCGCTGAACGCGACCATCGAAGCCGCGCGCGCCGGCGATGCCGGCCGCGGCTTTGCCGTCGTCGCCTCTGAAGTCAAGTCGCTGGCCGGCCAGACCGCGAAGGCCACCACCGAAATCTCCGAGCAGATCGCCGCGATCCAGGCGGCGAGCGACCAGACCGTGACGGCGATCCAGAACGTCGCCAACGTGATCGCCGAGATCGACCAGATCGGCACCGCGATTGCGGCGGCGATCGAGGAACAGGGCTCCGCGACCAAGGAAATCTCGCGCAGCGTGCAGGAAGCCGCACGCGGCACCCAGGAGGTCAATTCCAACATCACAGGCGTCCAGAAGGCCGCCGATGACACCGGTTCCGCCGCCAATCAGGTGCTTGGCGCTGCCGAGCAGTTGTCCTCGCAGTCCAAGGACCTTGCCGGTCAGGTCAATCGCTTCCTGTCGGAGGTGCGGGCGGCGTAGGCCCGGGTTCAATCAAGGCGTCTGCTGGCAGGTTTTTCCGGCGCGCGACGGCGTGCTAGAAACGGGAACTTTCAGTCTCCGTCGAACTTGATATTGCCAGCGTGCCTATAGTGTTCCCCAAACGACCGCCGTTTCCGCGGTTGCCCCAGGCGGGTATCCGTGACAGTCGATATTGAACAATTGCATCGCCGGATTGCCGCGCTCGAAGCGGAGAATGCGCGGCTCAATGCCCTCGCGGCCTCCGACAATCGCGAGCTGCATCGCGCCGAAACTGCGCTTGCCGACAGCGAACAGCGGTACCGAACCCTGTTCGACTCGATCGACGAGGGCTTTTGCATCATCGAATTCTTCGATGGCCCCCACGGTCCCCTCAGCGACTACGTTCACATCGAAGCCAACCCGGCCTATGCGCTGCACGCCGGCATCCCCAATGTGGTCGGGCAGAAGCTGCGCGAGATGGTGCCCGACGAGGCCGACGGCTGGGCCGAGCTCTACGGCTCAGTGCTGCGGACGGGCGTGCCGATCCGCTTCGAGCGCGAACTCGTCGCCACCGGACGCTATCTCGAACTCGCGGCGTTCCGGATCGAGCCACCTGGCCGGCGCCAGGTCGCGGTGCTGTTTCAGGATATCACCTCGCGCAAGAAGGCCGACGAGGCCATGCAACGCATGAACGAAACGCTGGAAGCGCGTGTGGCCGAGGCGATCGCCGAGCGGAAGCACGCCGAAGACGCCTTGCGCCAGTCGCAAAAGATGGAAGCCGTCGGCCAGCTCACCGGCGGTATCGCGCACGACTTCAACAACCTCCTCACCGGCATCATCGGTTCGCTGGACCTGCTGCAGGTCAGGCTGCGTCAGGGCCGTACCACCGAGATCGACCGCTATGTTGCCGCCGCGCAAGGCGCGTCCAAGCGCGCCGCCGCCCTCACCCATCGCCTGCTCGCCTTCTCGCGGCGACAGACGCTGGATCCCAAGCAGACCGATGTGAACCGGCTGGTCATCGGCATGGAGGAGCTGATCCGGCGCACGGTCGGCCCGCAGATCACGGTCGAAGTCGTGACGGCGGGCGGATTGTGGTCGACGCTGATCGATTCATCCCAGCTCGAGAACGCACTGCTCAATCTGTGCATCAATGCGCGCGACGCCATGCCGGAAGGCGGCCGTATCACGATCGAGACCGCCAACAAATGGCTCGACGACCGCGCAGCCAAGGACCGCGACCTGCCGCCCGGCCAATATCTGTCGCTCTGCGTCACCGACAACGGCGCCGGCATGATGCCCGACGTGATCGCGCGCGCCTTCGATCCATTTTTCACCACCAAGCCGATCGGCCAGGGCACCGGGCTTGGCCTGTCGATGGTCTATGGATTCGTGCGGCAATCCGGCGGACAGGTGCGCATCTATTCGGAAGTCGGGCATGGCACCACGATGTGCCTCTATCTGCCGCGCCATTACGGCGACTCGGCAGAGACCGTCGCCGCGGCTGCGCCCGCAACATCTGCCCACGCTCGCTCAGGCAAGACGGTGCTGGTCGTTGATGACGAACCGAGCGTCCGCATGCTGGTGACGGAAGTTCTGGAAGAACTCGGTTACATCCCGGTCGAGGCTTCAGACGGGCCGGCTGGCTTAAGGATGCTGCAGTCGGACATGCGGGTCGATCTGCTTGTCACCGACGTCGGCCTGCCCGGCGGCATCAACGGCCGCCAGCTTGCCGACGCCGCGCGGACTACGCGTCCGGATCTCAAGGTTCTGTTCATCACCGGCTATGCCGAGAATGCCATCATTGGCAACGGCCATCTCGCGCCGAACATGGGGGTGCTGACCAAGCCCTTCGTCATGGAAACGCTGGCCCGCCGCATCATCGAGATGACCGGCGATGAAACCTAAGCGTTTTCGAGCGAAGCATGTCCGCGGACTTGATCCGGGGATGGGTACCGGTTCGCATAGCAATCAAGTTTACGCAGATTGCGTAGACTTATCTGCGTAGAAAACGCGTCGAAACAAAGAATCTAACCGCGCAGCCCGAGCACGCGGCGCGCGATCGACTGGCGGTGGACCTCGCTCGGTCCCTCATACATCCGCATCAGCCGCGCCTTCTGCGAGAGCGCGTTGAGCGGCAGCTCCAGCGTCATGCCGAGCGCACCGAGCGTCTGCATGGCATGGTCGCAGGCCTCATAGGCCATCTCGGTCGCGAACACCTTGATCATCGAGGCTTCGTGGCGGACGTCCTCGCCGCGGTCGGTCTTGTCGGCGGCATCGTGCACCATCAGACGGCACGCATGCATGCGCGTCGAGATATCGGCGACCCACCACTGGATCGCCTGGCGGTCGGCAAGCTTGACGCCGAAAGTCTCGCGCTGCCTGGCGTGTTCGCACAGCATGTCGAGCGCGCGCCTGGCGATACCGATGCAGGTCGATCCCATCTCGAGCCGCCGCGTGCGCAACCGCAGCTGCATCGGCGCGTAGCCCTTGCCGACCTCGCCCAGCACCGAGTCCCTGGGGATACGGCAGTCCTCGAACACGATCTCATAGGTTGCGCCGCCGCCCAGCATCGGGATTTCGCGCTCGATGATGAAGCCCGGCGTACCCTTCTCGACAATGAAAGAGGTTATGCCGCCCTGTCGCGCGTCGTTGCCGACGCGGGCCATGACGATGATGAAATCTGCGGCGCGCGCATTGCTGATCCAGATCTTGCGGCCGTTCAGCACCCACTGGTCATCCTCCAGCACCGCACGCGTCTTCATGGACGCGGGATCGCCGCCGGCACCCGGCTCGGAAATCGCGATCGCGGAGACCATCCGCCCCTCGATGTAGGGCTGCATGTACTTTCGCTTCTGCGCCTCGGTCCCCACGGCCTGCAGCATTCGCAGGTTGGGCGAGTCCGGCGGCAAGATAAACGGCACGCAGGTCCGGCCGAGTTCCTCGTGGACTGCAGCCATCGTGCGGGTCGGCAGGTCGTGACCGCCGAGGTCCTCGGGGGCGTCAAGGCCCCACAATCCTAGATCCTTCGATACCGTCCGCAGCCGCTGCTTCTGCTCGGCGGTCAGTTCCGGATGATCGGAGCCCGGCAGCCTGGATTTCAGGTAATGCGGCTCGAGCGGGATCAGCTCGCGGTCGACGAATTTCGCGACCGTCTCGCGGATCATCGCAGTCTCTTCATCGCTGCTCATCGACAAACCCTCTCAGTCCGCAAACCCGACATAACGCACGAAATCGCCATTCGGCTCGCGATCGGAACGAACTGTATTGGCCGGAAAGCTGTCGTCGGGATAGCCCATGGCGATGCAGGTCATGATGACCTCGTCCTCGGGGATATCAGCGACCTCGCGCACGATGTCCGAGCGCATGATGCCCTGCCCGTTGATGACGCTGCCAAGCCCGCGGTCCCAGGCGGCGAGCACGATGCCGTAGCAGAGCGCGCCGAGATCGAAGTGGCACACCGCGCCGGGATCGAGAATTTTGTCGTAAGTCAACACCAGCGAGACCGGCGCGTCGAACTGCCGGAAGCCGCGCAGCACCCAATCCTGCCGCATCGGCTTGTCGTCGCGGGCAATCCCCATCACGGCGAACAGCTTTTTGGCGATATCGACCTGCCGGCCGCGGTGCACGCCCTGATATTCGCCATGGCTGACGATGTCGCGCTTCGCCTTGGCGCCCGCCACCATCTCCTCCATGTTGCGCCGGCGCAGCTCCTCGAGCGGTTCGCCGGTCAGGACATGGATGTGCCAGGGCTGCGTGTTCATCGACGACGGCGCGCGCTTGGCGACCTCGATGATGTCCTCGATGACAGTGCGAGCGACCGGCTGCTTTTTGAACCCCCGCACGCTCTTGCGGGTCTGGACCAGCGACTCGAAATCCATCCGTTGCATTCCCATGGTCTCTCCAAATCCAGATGTGTTACGCGGCAGCCTTGCGGGTCGCCGCCGCGGCCAGCACCATCTCGGCGCACTTCTCTCCGATCATGATTGCGGGCGCATTGGTGTTGCCGCTGGTCAGCGTCGGCATGATCGAAGCATCGGCAACGCGCAAGCCCTCGATGCCATGCACGCGCAATTCGCGGTCGACGACAGCCAACGGATCCGCCCCCATCTTGCAGGTACCGACCGGATGATAGGTCGTCTCGGCATTGTTGCGCACCCAGTCGAGCAGCTCAGCGTCGCTCTGGAGCTTCGCGCCCGGCGCGATCTCCTCACCGGTAATCTCCCGGAGCGGCGACGTTGCCATCAGTTCGCGGCCCTTGCGGATCACCGCCACGATGCCGGCGCGGTCATGCTCGGTCGACAGGAAGTTGAAGCGGATCGCGGGAGGCGTTTCGGGATCCGCCGATCTGATATGGATCGAACCGGTGCTTTCCGAACGCAGCACGTTGGCATTCATGGTGATGCCCTGCCGCTTGGCGACGCGACGCTGGCGTCCGACCATCTCGTACAGAAACGGCAGGATGGAAATCGTCGCGTCCGGCGTTTCGAGCCCCTCGCGGGTACGGAAATACATGCGAATAGGGACGGCGGTCGAGGCCAGAAAGCCGGTGCCGAACAGCGCGTATTTCATCGCCTCCCGGGCGAGCCGCCAGCCTCGCGCATTGTCGTTGAAGGTCATGTTGCGGGCGGCAATCGCAAATTTCAGGCGCGGCGAGTAATGGTCGCGTAGATTCTCGCCGACACCCCGCAGTTCATGCACCGGCGTGATGCCGAGCGACCGCAGCAATTCGGGCTGTCCGATGCCGGACAATTCCAAAAGCTTCGGCGAGTTGATTGAGCCCCCGGAGACGATCACCTCGCGCGCCGCCCTCGCCTCACGACGCGCACCGGCAACCGAATATCGTACGCCGACGCAGCGCTTGCCTTCCAGGATCAGCGCCTCCGCCATCGCGCCCTGCTCGATGACGAGGTTTTGCCTTCCCCGCACCGGATCGAGGTAACAGACCGCGGTGCTCTGGCGCTTGCCGCCGGCGATGGTGACCTGCGACATGCCGATGCCTTCCTGGGTCTCGCCATTCTGGTCCGGATTGAATGGAAGCCCGATTGTTTCGGCGGCCTCGATGATCTTCTCGAGCAGCGGCACCTTGTTGCGCGGGGTATCGTTGACGCGCAGCAATCCGTTGCGGCCGCGAAATTTATCGGAGCCGCCTTCATAGCGCTCCATGCGCTGGAAGATCGGCAACACGTCCTGGTAGCTCCAGCCGCGATTGCCGAGCTGGGCCCAATGGTCGTAATCCTGCGCCTGGCCGCGCATGTAGACCATGCCGTTGATCGAACTTGAGCCGCCCATCATCTTGCCGCGCGGCACATCGATGCGGCGTCCGCCTGAGCCCTCGTCGGGCTCCGACTTGTAGCACCAGTTCACCGTGGGATCGTCGATCATCTTGGAGGTGCCGACCGGCACGCGCGCCCAGAAATGGTTCGATCCCTTGGTGCCGGCCTCCAGCAGCAGCACGCGATAGAGGCCGTTCTCGCTCAGCCGGCTTGCGACCACGGCACCGGCGGAGCCTGCGCCGACGACGATATAATCATAGGCGGCGTTGTCGGACATGTCAGCTAATCCCGCTTGAAACGATAATCGAAGCGATCGCCGTCGGCCGTGATCAGGCCCACCGTAGGCGTCGGGAAATGAACGGGGAGGATCAGCGTGTCGGTGCCGGCGACGGACGCAAAGAATTTGCGCCGTGAGATCGCCGACTGCTTCGGGTCCCAGTCGGGCTTTGCCGACCACTCCGGCTCGCGGCACTGGATTGCGTGGTGCATGAGGTCGCCGGCTACCACCGCGCGCTTGCCCTTCGAAAAGATGTTGACGCAGCAGTGACAGGGCGAATGCCCCGGCGTCGGCGTCAGCGTAACGGTATCGTCGAGCGCGTAATCGTCGTCAACCAGAACGGCCTGCCCGGCTTCCATGATCGGCAGGCAATTGTCGCGAAAAACCGTGCCGGGCGGGTTGGCGCCCTTGGCATTCTCCGCCTCCCACGCCGCATATTCCTTCTTGTGAAATATGTACTTGGCGTTTGGGAACGTCGGCACCCAGCGCCCGTCGCGCAGCGTGGTATTCCAGCCGGTATGGTCGATGTGCAGGTGGGTGCAGAACACGTAATCGACCTGCTCATAGGCGATACCGAGCGCGAACAGCTCGTTGCGCCAGCGCTCCTTGCCGGGAAAATCG
>Ga0307499_10000141_pt1 | contig 26426 bp, 13 predicted proteins | sample 13_S_MG_FD_201363 | JGI IMG/M metagenome (GOLD analysis project Ga0307499, IMG submission 201363) | Soil microbial communities from Populus trichocarpa stands in riparian zone in the Pacific Northwest, United States - 13_S | ecosystem: Environmental > Terrestrial > Soil > Riparian zone > Trees... | reverse complement strand
AGAGCCGCTGCGCCAGCCCGAGGTAGAGGCGGGCGCGCAGCAGCAGCAACCCGGCGGCGCACAGGGCCAGCGGCGGCGCCGACCCACCCGCCGCTGACAGCGGGATGGTGGCCGCCGCGGCGACCACGGCGGTGGCAGCGAGCAGGCTGGTCAGGTAGCGGTCGGCGCCGCGAGCCCGCCCGATGGTGGCCGGCGGCACCGGGCCGCCCGGGCCGCCACGCAGGTCGGCCGGCCCGGTCGGGACGGCCGGCAGCGGTAGCCCGGCCAGCCGCAGCGCCGCCTGCGGCAGCAGCGGGTTCGCGGCCAGCAGCACCGCGGCGACCAGCGCGGCCGCCCCGGCCGGCGGTGCGCCGGCCACGCACATCCCGGCGGCCAGCGCGCCGGTCGCCGCGGTCACCGCGGCGCCGGCGAGGCCCGGTCCGCCGGTACCGAGCGCGGCCGCGACCGCAGCGGTCGCGGCGAGGACGGCTGCCGAGCCGAGTAGCAGCTGCGCGCTGCCGAGACCGGCCAGCGGTCGGTTCCCGGCCAGCCCGAGCAGGCCGGCCAGCCCGGCGTAGCCCACCGCGACCCAACCCAGCACGGCGGCGGCGAGGCTGTCGCCGATCGCCCGGCCCAGTGCCGCCGCGGCGCCGAGCAGCGTGACCGCGACCAGGCCGGCCAGCAGCGCCGGCGTCCGCCACGGCGGCCCGGCGGCGGCGAGCGCGACCAGGCCGCAGCCGGACAGCCCGGCCGCGGCGGCGAGCCCGGTGCCGCGGACCGCACCCGGGCCCCAGCGCCGCGGGCTGCCGCCGGCGGTGTCGGCGAGCGCGTCGAGCACGTCGTCGTACACCGGCAGCGGGACCGGCAGTGACCGCGGGCGCAGGTGCAGCACCTCACCGTCGCGGATGCCGAGCGCCGCCACGCTCAGGCTCGGGTCGAACGGCGGCCGGCCCAGGCGCTGCAGCGTCCAGCCGCTCGGGTAGCCCGGGTCGACAGCCGGGTTCTGCTGGCAGAACCGCAGCAGCGCCGGCAGCAACTCGGCCAGCGCGGCGTCGGCCGGCAGGCTCAGGTCGACCCGGCCGTGCGGGCCGGCGACCGACACGGCGCGCAGCCCGCCGTTCGGCGCCGCGGGTGTGCCGCTGTCCCAGACCACCGCCACGGCTACCTCGCCTCGTCTGATGTGGACAGTGCCGGCCGGCCGGGCGGGGCGGGCCGCCAGTGGCGCGCGGTCCCGTGCCGGCCGACCGCTCGGCCGGCCAGCAGCAGCACCGCGGCGGCGACCAGCCCGGCCGCCCCGAGCAGCGCCGCCTGCCCCGGGCCGGGCGGCAGCGGTGCGGCCGGCCGGCGGGCAGCCAACGCGGCCGGGGCCCGCGCGGCCGGCGCGGTGCCGGGCGGGGCCGAGGCGATCGCGGCGTACGGGTCGACGACGCCCCAGCCGACGCCGGCGTCGGGCAACCGGGCGGCGGGATGGTCGGCGGTCTGCTCGATCTGCCGGCGCACCTGCTCGGCCGTCCACCGCGGGTGGTAGCCGCGCAGCAGCGCGGCCACCCCGGACACGAACGGCGCCGCGTAGCTGGTGCCGCGGACGAGGATCCCGCCCGCGCCGCCGGGCGCGACCGTGACCACGTCCACGCCGGGGGCGGCGACGCCGACGAAGTCGCCGGTCTCGGAGAAGTCGGTGTTGCGGTCGTCCGGGCCGACCGCGGCGACGCCGAGCACCCCCGGGTAGCTGGCCGGGTAGGTGCGCGGGTTGCCGGCCTGCGCCTCGTTCGCCACCGCCGCGACGATCAGCGCATCCCGGGCCGCCGCGTACCCGACCGCCTGCCGCAGCGCGGTACTCGGCTCGGCGGTCACCACCGAGACGTTGATCACCCGAGCGCCGCGGTTGACGGCCGCCCGGATCGCCGCGGCGAGCCCCGCCGCGGTGCCGTCGCGGCCGGCGTCGGCCTGCCGGATCGGCAGTATCCGGGCCGCCGGCGCGACCCCGACGAACCCGGACCCGACCCAGGGCGCCGCCGCGATGATCGCCGCGACCGCGGTGCCGTGCCCGACGCAGTCGGTGTCCGCGCGGCCGCCGCCGTTGACGACGTCCAGCCCGCGGTCCACCCGGCCGGCCAGCTGCGGGGTGCGGCCGTCCACCCCGGAGTCGATCACGGCGACGGTGACGCCGGCGCCGCGGGACAGCGGCCAGACCCGGGCGAAGCCGAGCCGGCGCTGTGGCCACGGCACGTCCGGGCTCACCTCCCGCACCGCCGCCGCGCACGCGTATCCCGGCGGCGCCACCCCGGCCGCCCCGGCCATACCAGCCCCGGCGGTGCCGGCCAGCGGGGCGGTAGCGAGCACGGCGGCCCGCACCGCGATGGCGGGCAGCAGCCGTCGTACACCGGTCGTCCGGCCCCGGCCAGCCGCGGTCATCGGGATGTCCCGGCGGGCGGCGGGGATCCGGAGGCCCCGGTGGGTGGCGGGGGTCCGGCCGTCCCGGGCGGCGGCGGGGCGAGCGCGGTCTGGATCAGCCGGGTGCCGAGCCGGCGGCTGACCAGCAGGCCGCGGCCCGGCGGCAGCTGCCGCATCCGGACGTCGCCGAGCACCGGGCCCTCGTCCCGGCTGCCGGACAGCAGCACGCCGGGGCCGCCGCCGTCCCGCAGCGTGCGCAGCACCGGCTCGAACAGGTGGCGGCCGATCCCGCCGGCGCGCTGCGCCAGCACCAGGTGCAGGCCGATGTCGCGGGCTTGCGGGATCAGCTCCAGCAGCTCCAGGGTCGGCTGGTCAGTCGGCCCGGTCACCATGTCGTGGTCGTCCACCAGCACATACAGGTCGGGACCGCGCCACCACTCGCGGGAGCCCAGCTGCTCGGCGGTCACGTCCGGGCCGGGCAGCCGTTCCCGCAGCGCATCGGCGACATCCCGCAGCAGCGCCAGGGCCGCCGGGCGGCTCGCCGCGTAGCCGATGAGGTGCTCGGAGTCGACCGCGTTCAGCAGGCTGCGGCGGTAGTCGACGATCACGATGCGGGCCTGCTCCGGCGGGTTGCGGTCCACGATCTGCGCGGCGATCAGCCGGAGCAGGTTCGACTTGCCGGTCTCGGGGTCGCCGACGATGACCAGGTTCGGCTCCTGGCCGAAGTCCAGCCGCACCGGCGCGAGGGCCTGCTCGTCCAGCCCGAGCGTGATCAGCCGCGGTGCCCCGGCCGGCGGGGCGGGCAGCTGCCCGGCCGGCAGCATCAACGGCAGCAGCCGGACCGGCGGGGCCGGCGCACCGGGCCAGGCCGCGGCTACCGCCCGCACCGCCCGGCGCAACCCGCCGGGTTCCTCGGCCAGGTCGCCCCGGTCCGGCGCGCCGGAGCCGGCCGGCTCGGCCAGCCGGGGCAGGGCGGCACGGAAATGCCTGCCCTCCTTGGTGATGCCGCGGCCGGGCACGTGCTCCGGGACGTTCGCCGCCGCCCGCCGGTGCAGCTCGGACTCGAACGGCTCGCCCAGCCGCAGTTCGAACCGGGTGCCGAGCAGATCGCGCAGTGCCGGCCGGATCTCCGACCAGCGGTTCGCGGCGACGACGACGTGCAGCCCGTACGCCAGACCGCGGCCGGCCAGGATGCCGACCGCGTCCTCGATCTCCTCGAACTCCTGCCGGAACACCTGCCAGCCGTCCACCACCAGGAACGCGTCGCCGTACGGGTCGCTGCCGGCCGGGTCGTCCCGGCGCAGCTGGCGGTACCCGGCGACCGAGTCGATGCCGAGTCGGGCGAAGTCCCGCTCCCGGCGCTCCAGCAGCGCGGTCAGCTCGGCCACCGTGCGGCGCACCGCGTCCGGCTCGAACCGGGTGGCCACCCCGCCGACGTGCGGCAGGTCGGCGAGCCCGGCCAGCGTCCCGCCGCCCAGGTCGACGCAGTAGAACTGCACCTCGGCCGGGGTCTGGGTGAGGGCCAGCCCGAGCAGGAGGGTCCGCAGCAGCGTGCTCTTGCCGCTGCGCGGCCGGCCGACCACGGCCACGTTGCCGCCCGCGCCGGACAGGTCGGCCGGCAGCGGGTCGTGCCGCTGCTCGAACGGGCGGTCCACTACGCCGACCGGCACCCGCAGCGTGCCGCGGCCCGCCGGGTCGGCCACGGTCAGGCCGCGGCCGCCGATCGGCGCCAGCGGCCCGAGGAGCTGGCCGAGCGGGGTGGGGTCGGCCAGTGGCGGCAGCCACACCCGGCGGGCCGGGGTGCCGTGCCCGGCCAGCCGGTCCACCAGCACGTCGAGCACCCGCCGGCCGTCCGGCCCGGCCGGGCTCGCGGCACCGGCATCGGCGGACGGGTCGGGAGGGCCGGGCGGCCCGCTGGGAGCGGCCGGCCCGCCGATCGGCGCGGTCGCCAGGAACGGCAGCACCTGCCGGCCGGTGCCCGGGGTCGGTGGCGGCGCCGCCCCGGCCGCCAGGTGCCGCCCGGAGACGTAGGCCGAGCGGAACCGGACCAGCACGTCGGTGCCGACCTTCAGGTAGCCGTTGCCAGGGGCCGGTGGCAGCTCGTACGCGTCCGGCACCCCGAGCACGGCCCGGCTGTCCAGCGAGGAGAACGTACGCAGCCCGATCCGGTACGACAGGTGCGTCTCCAGCCCGCGCAGCCGGCCCTCGTCCAGCCGCTGCGAGGCGAGCAGCAGGTGGACGCCGAGCGAGCGGCCCAACCGGCCGATCATCACGAACAGCTCGGCGAACTCCGGGCGCACCGCCAGCAGCTCGCTGAACTCGTCCACCACGACCAGCAGGGCCGGCAGCGGGTCCAGCTCCGGCCGGCCCGGCCGCAGCCGCTCGTAGTCGCGCTGGGAGAGCACGTTGCCGGCCGCCCGCAGCAACTCCTGCCGGCGCACCAGCTCACCGTGCAGCGCGTCCTGCATGCGGTCGACCAGCGGCAGCTCCTCGGCCAGGTTCGTGATCACGGCGGACACCTGCGGCAGCCGCTCCATGCCGAGGAACGTCGCGCCGCCCTTGAAGTCGACCAGCGCGAAGTTCAGCACGTCCGGCGGGTGGCTGAGGGCCAGCCCGAGCACCAGCGTGCGCAGCAGCTCGCTCTTGCCCGAGCCGGTCGCACCGATGACCAGCCCGTGCGGGCCCATGCCGTCCTCGGCCGACTCCTTGAGGTCCAGCTCGACCGGCATCCCGTTGGTGCCGACGCCGATCGGGACGCGCAACCGGTTGCGGCCGGCCCGGCTGCGCCAGGTGGTCACCGGGTCGAGCCGGTCCGGGTCGCCGAGGCCGAGCAACGCCGGCAGGCCGACGTCGACCGCGGCCGGCTCACCGGTTCCGTCGTCGGCCGCGGCACCGAGCCGGATCGGCGCGAGCAGCCGGGCCAGCGCCTCGACCTGCGGCACGGACAGCGCGTCCGGCCGGCCCACCACGGTGCGGCCGGCGTCGTCGGCGCCGGCCCGCCGCATCCGTACCTGCCCGGCCGCGACGGTCAGCCGGAGCACGTCGCGCGGCGTGCTGTCGATCGCGGCCGGTACGGTCGGCAGCCGGTCGGCCGGCGCGGCCACGGCGGTCAGCTCGACCAGCGTGACCGCGTGCAGCTCCCCGGCCAGCTGGCCGTCGGATGGCAGGTCCACGCCGTCCAGCAGGACGACCAGGTGCGGCCGGTCCGCCGGCGCCGGCGCGGCCCGGTCGAACCAGGGGCGGTCGGTCAGTTCGCCGTCGAGCAGCCGTTCCAGCTCGACCGGATCGGTGCTCACCAGGCAGCGCGCGCCCGGCTCGGCCGGGCCCGGCCGCTGGCGGGCGTGCGGCAGCCACTTGACCCAGTCCCATTCGGGCAACCGGTCCGGGCTGGTGCAGACCGCGAGCCGCAGGTGTTCCGGCGCGTGGAAGGTCACCAGTTGGGCCACCGCGGCCCGGGCCAGCGCGCGGCCGGCCGGCGGATCACCGTCCAGCAGCACCCGGCTGAACCCGCGCAGGTCGACGGCGACCGGCAGGTCCGGCTGGGAGGCATGGACCTGGATGAGGCCGCGCAGCGCGGCGGCCGAGATCGGCTCCAGATCCTCGACCGGTTTGGTGTCCGGCCCGACCAGGCGGACCGCCAGCCGCTGCCGGCCGACCGCGATCCGGACGTGCGCGAAGTCCTCGTTGGCCGGCCGCCGCTCCCACAGCCGCAGCCCGAGCACCACCAGCCAGAGCGCGTCCGGTTCGGGGTGCCGCCACAGCATCGCCTCCCGCTGCGCCGCGGCGGCCCGCCGGATCCGGCGCCGTACCTGCCCCAGGTAGCGCAGGTACTCACGGCGGTCCGCGTCGGCCCGGCGCCGCCGGTCCGCCCCACCGCGCCCGGCCTGGCCGCCCAGCAGCCCGAACGCGGACAGCGCGTAGACCCCGCCGATCACGTAGCTGAGCGGCTGCCCCGGCTGGTAGGCGATGCTGAACAGGGCCGGGCCGATCATCATCGGCAGGTAGATCATCGACTGGCCCAGGCCGCCACCGCCGCCGGCCGCCTGCTCGGCCAGTTCCGGTGGCGATTCCAGCCGCAGTTCACCGGTCGGCAGTTCCGGCCCCGGCTGCCGCGCGGCCCGCCGGACAGCTGCCGACATCGGATCACCTCCGAGCCGGAATGTATCCCGCCCTGGGCACCCCCCGAATATGCGCGGATGCGCGCACCGTGTGCCGCCCGATTGATAGCTCGATGCGCCGGCCGGGTGGTTGTTCACGGCCGCTGATGACATGCCGGGTCGGCCCGGGGTTGAATCTGCGAAAGTCAGCTCCAACAGCATTGACCAAGCGGAGGAATGCAATGGCGGCAGGGCGGAGCCAGGTCGATCCGGCCGCAATGCGGCAGGCCCTGGGGGTCATCTCGGAACACTCGGTGAATATCGACGGACAGCGCGTCAAGGCTGACTCGATCGTCACCGGGCTGCAGTGGATAGGGCCGGCCGGCGGGGCGACCGCGGCGCTCGGGGCCGAATGGGGGATGCGTACCGCGGATATCGTCCGGCAGCTCAATCTCATCCGCGACAAGCTCACCATGACGTTGTCGAACTACACCACCAACGACGAGACCCAGCGGGCCCGGGCGGTCGGCATCACGAACAGCATCGGCGCCCAGATCAACCTCTAGCGGAGGAGGACTCCCATGCCAGCCGCCGGTGAGACGATCGGTGTTGTCTTCGGTAGCCTGCAGGACGGCGCGTCCGGCCTGGCCGCCTCGCTCACAGCCATCCGGAGCAGCCTGGACGACCTGAAGGCGCGGGTCGAGAGCAACCTCGCCAACTGGGACGGCGACGCCCGCGCCACCTACTTCGCCGCCAAGGCCCGCTGGGAGGCCGACGCCGTCGCGCTGGCCGACATCCTGAACCGGATGGCCGTGCACGTCGGCGAATCCCACGACGGCTATTCGGTGACCGAGTCCCGCAACGCCAGCATGTTCGGCTGAGCCGCAGGTCTTCGACGGGAGGAAACATGGCCGCGGGTTTCACGGTCGATGTCGACAGCCTGCGCAAGCTGGCCACCCATCTGCGCGACACGGTGAGCTCATTGCCGCCGGAACCCGAACCCAGCCATCCGCAGTTTGGCCAGTACTCGGATTCCGGCTTCGCCCCGGCCACTCAGTTGGCCGACAACTATCGAAATCGCACCACCATGTGGGCAGCCAGCCGGAACGATTTCGAGCGGGGTGTCCGGGCGCTGGCCGAAGCGCTCGAGATCATCGCAAAACGCTATCAGGACAACGAGCAGGCGAGTATCGGCGACGCGGCGGAGGTCAGACGGGCCCTCGCTGCTGGCTGGGCCGAGAGCGGCCCAGTGACAGCATCCACACCGCAGCCTGGGCCAGCTATTCCGCACTGACCGGGAGGGCTTTCAGCAATGGCGGACGAAACGGCTGAGCCGGCCACGGTGACCAAGCTGCGCAAGCTCATGGACAATGCGAGTGAGGGCTCCCTCTATGACGCCCGGGCCAACTGGTCGCGGGTCGCCGAAGCGGTGAACTCGGCGAACAACGGGGTCAGCGACGGCGTTGAGACGATGCTCAAGGGCTGGACCGGCCCCGGTGCCGAGGCGTTCCACACGGCTGCTGGCCAGGTCATCAACTTCGGGATGGACCTCACCTCGCGCGCGAGTACTCTGGGCGGCTCGAGCCCGGCCCCGCTTACGCAGTCGGTCGCCGACTCGGCCGAGTCATCCGCGCCGAGCTCGTTCAGCTGGACCACCCAGTACGTCGGCGACTCGCTCGCGGCCATTCGTAGCGCGGCAAACAGGTGGCTGCACTACACCGACTACTACGTCGGCTACGCCGACATGCTGAAGAGCACCGACACCCCGTTCACGCCCGCGCTCATGGCCTTCGTCAATCAACGGCTCGGCCAGGCGGATACCGCCGCGGCCAACTTGCTGCAGCGGCTTGAAGAGCGCTACACGCAGGGCAATGAGGCGCTGCCGGGATCGGTCACCGCGCCGCTGCCAGCACTGCAGAACGCCTTCGGCGGCGCCGGCCGTGGGCCCGGCAACCCCGGTGGCGGTGCAGCGGGCGGGGTCCCCGCGCTAGGCGGTGGTGGCGGCGTTCCAGGCCTCGGCGCACTCGACGCGGCGGCCCTGACCGGCGGGGGTGCTCCGCTGAGCACGGCGGGTGCCGGGTTGGCTGGCGCCCCGGGCATCCCGGCGGACCTGGGCGGTGCCGGGCCGGCACTGCCCGGCGCAGGAGCAGCCCTGCCGGCTGTACCCGGTCTGGGCGCCGCCCCGGGAACCGGGCCGATGCTGCCCGGGCTGCCGGCCGGGCCGGACGCCCTGGCGGCCGGCGCGGCCGGGCCTGGGTCAGCCGGCGGTCTGCCGGATCTCGGCCTGGGTGCGGCCGGGGCGGGTCTCGGCGGAGGCTCGGCCGGGGCAGTGCCGGACCTGCCCGCGGTGCCTGACCTCGGCTCGCCCGGCGCGGGCTCGCAGCTGGCCGGCCTCGGCGCGGGGCCGGCCCTGCCGGCGACCGTCCCGGGCTTCACCGGGCTGCCCACGCCGGGCACCGGCGGGCTCGGGACGCTGCCCGGGGGGAGCCCGGGCAGCGGGATCAGCGTGCCCGGGCTGCCCGGTTCGCCGTCCGGGGGCGGCCCGTTCCCCGGCATCGGCGTGCTACCACCGGGCACCGGGGCAGGCGCCGGCCCCGGCCGGACCGGGATTCCGGGCGGGCTCTCCGCGAGTGGGAGCCGGACACCTGGCATCGGCGGCCTTCCCGGCACCGGTGCCGGCCTCGGTCGGGTGCCCGGGATCGGTGCGCTTCCGGCCGGGCAACGTGGCCTCGGCTTGCCGAGTCCCGCCGAGCTCGGCCTACCCGGCGCCGGCCGGGCCGGCGGCACCGGCCTGGTCGAGCCGGTTCCGGGCGCGTCGGCCCGGGGCGCTCCGGCGGTGGGTGGGCTCGCCGAGCCGGTGCCTGGCGGGGCCGCCGGGCCCACCGGTGGGGCTGCCGGCGGCGCTGCGGGCGGGGCCTACCCGCCGTACATGCCGTTCGGCGGGGGCGGTGGTACGGGCCGGGACGACCGCGGCCGGCTGCTCTGGCTGGACGAGGACCCGAACCTGTGGAGCGCGGACCTGAGCACCGTGCCGCCCCCGGTGATCGGCTGACCGCGGCGCCCAGGAACGGAGGATCGCCATGCCGACAGACGCCCGCGGGCCGGCTACGTCTGACCGCGACCCACTGCAGGAGGGCTCAGCCCCGCCGCCCGGCCCGACCGGGCCCGGCGGGCCGGAGGCGCGGGCCCGGCTGGACGCGCTGCGGGCCGAGGTGGACGGGCTGATGGCCGGGTACGAGGCGGCGCAGCGCCGGATCTCTGCCACGTACCGGCAGGTGCGGCAGCTGACCGGGCGGGCGCGGTCGGCCGACCGGCTGGCCAGCGTCACGGTCGGCCCCCGCGGCCAGGTCACCGTGATCGAGCTGGATCCGCAGGTGTACCGCAGGTACGACCCGCCGCGGCTGGCCGCGCTGCTGGTCGAGCTGGCCGGCAAGGCGGCCGGCGAGGTGACCGGGCAGGTCGAGGAGTTGCTCGGTGCGCTGCTGCCACCGGGCGTTCCGGTGCGGCCGCTGCTGGCCGGCGAGGTGGACCCGGCTGCGCTGGGCGCGCACACCGGGCCGACCCAGGCTGAGTTCGGCGAGTGGTGGGCCTCGGTCACCCAGCTCCCCACGCCCGGGTCGGACCGCCCGCCACCCAGCCGGCGGCCGGGGCGGCCGGCCGGCGACCGGAGGCACTGACGTGGACGGTTTCGCGGTCGACCCGGCCGGCCTGTCCACCGCGGCGACCGGCTATGGCGACGCCCGCGACGAGCTGGCCACCCTGCACACCCAGCTGTCGGCCGGGCTGGCGGCACTGGACGGCTGCTGGGGCGACGACGAGCCCGGCCAGGCATTCGCCGCGGTGTACGTGCGGCCGGCCGCGGCCACCCACGAGTCGTTCCACCCCGGCCGCCCCGGCTCGGTGGCCGCCGGGCTGCACGAGCTGATGGCCGGCCTGCAGTGGTGCGCCACGAACTACACGGCCAACGAGGAGACCACCGTGGCGCGGACCCCGCGCCTGGACCCGGCCGGCTGACCAGGCCCCCGGATGGACGTTCCGCCGCTCCTACCGCCGGACATGAGCATCTTCTACACGATCGCGGTCGGGCAGCAGTGGCCGAAAGCCAGCGAGACCCAGCTGCGCGCGCTCGGCAACGAGTGGATGCGGGCGCAGGGCGGGTTGCGGCAGGCCGGGGCCACCCTGGGCACGGCCCGCCGAGGTGTCGCCGCGGTCGACGTGTCCCCGTCCGCGGAGGCGGCCGACCAGCGGGCGGCCACGCATGTGCAGGGCATGGTCGACCTGGACCAGCGCTCGGCGACCATGGCCGCGGCGCTGATCAACAACGCCAACCAGACCGAGTACACCAAGCTGCAGATCGACGGCATGCTCGCGCTGCTCTACACCCAGGTCGCCTACGCGCTGGCCTGGGCGCCGTACACCGGCGGGATGAGCATCAGCGAGGCCTTCCTGGCCGCCCGGATGGCGCAGGGGTGGGTACGCACCGCGGTGGCCCGGCTGATCGACGCGGTCAGCTTCTTCGTGCTGCCCGAAGCCTTCGCGCAGACCGTGCAGGTCGCGAACGGGCACCGGGACGGCTTCGACGCCCCGGCACTACTCCGTGCCGGCGAGCACGGCGTGCTGCTGGCCGGGGCCGGCCTCGGGGTCAGCCAGCTGCTCGGACGGGGGCCCGGGGCCGCCCTGATGCAGCGGGTATTCGGCCGCGGCTCGAAGCTGGCGGCCGGCGTCCTGGACGGCGCGATCGCCTTCCCGGCCAGCAACGCCGCGATGTACTACGCCGACGTGACCGGCCGGACCGAGCATGAGATGCACGGGCCGTTCGACGGCTGGTGGAAGGCCGCGCTGGCCGGCGGCACCTACGGCGCCGCGTTCTACGGCCTCGGCCACGTCCGGAAGCCGACCGAGTTCAGCCTGGTCACCAAGGACGGGAACGTCCTGCGCGGCTACCGGCTGCCGGGCGGCCAGCTCTCCCTGCTGGACGCCAACGGCAAGCCGCTCGGCCGGGCCCGGCTCGGCACCGACGGCTCACTGCTCGGCCGCGACAACGTGGTGGTGGCGCCGCCGATCGAGCAGTACACCCGGACCATCCGGGCCGGCGCCGACCGCGGCGATACCGACACGCACGTCCTCGAATCCGGTCAGTTCCGCCAGCTGATGGCGACCAAGCCGATCGGCCTGGGGCCGAATGCCGGCGGAACCGCCGTCTACCAGGCCATCGACGGCCAGCTGCGCCGGGTCGCCACCCGCACCGCCGACGGCCGGTTGGTCGCCTACACCGAACCGCCCCGGCGCCCCCCGGGACCGCAGCCCGGCCCGGGGCCCGAGCCTGGGCCAGGCCCGGGCGGCGCCGGGCCCCGGCCGGCCGGCGGCCCCGGTGGCAGCACGAGCCCGGCCGGCTCCGCCCGGCCCGAACCCTCCGCCCCGCCCCGCGGCGAGTCCTCCACTCCACCCCGCGGCGAGCCCAGCGGCCCGGCCCGCGGTGAGCCCGGTGCGGCGCCTCGCGGCGAGCACGGCGCTGCGGTTCTCGGTGAGCCAGCACGGACCGTGCCGGCACGGGGTGCACCCGCCGGCGAGCCCGGACAGAGTGGGCCCGGACAGAGTGGGCCCGTCGGCGAGCCCGGACGGACCGGGCCCGGACGGACCGAGGTCGGCCCGGTCGGCGGCGGACGGGCCGAGTCAGCCGGCAGCGGCCCTGCCAGCGGTCCCGCCCGTACCGAGGCGGCAGGTGGTGCCGCGGCCCCGCACGCCACCGACGCGGTGCGCCCGGCCGACGCGAGCCGCCGGGACACCGGCCACACGGCGCACGAACCCCCACCCGCCGCTGCCGGAGCGCACGACTCCGGAGACCGCCGCGGCCCCAGCCAGAGCCCGGACGGCCGCCCCGCGTCCACGGCTGCCGGGTCGGCCGACGCCGGCCACCGGGACACCGGCCGTACCACGGCGCACGAATCGTCGCCCGCCGCTGCCGGACCACACGACTCCGGAAACAGCCACGGCCCGGACGGACGGCACGAGTCCAGCGACATCCGCCGCGCCAGCCACGGCCCGGACGGACGGCACGAGTCCGGCGACACACCTCCGCCCAGCCGCGGCGCGGAGGGACGGCACGAGTCCGGAGCGGTCGGTCGGGCCGACGTCGGCCACGGCGCCGCCGACCGGACCGCGCCGGGCACCCCGCCGCCGGACGCCGCCCGGCACCGCAGCGGGTTGTCCGATCCGGCGGCAGTAGCCGATTCCGGCCCGGCCCCGGCCGGGGCGGTCGTGGCCGGAGACGGCGGCCGGGATGGGGTTGGCGGGCATCGGGCCGGGGGTGGGCGTCCGGCCGAAGCCGGCCGGTCCGGGGCGACTGATCGGGCGGCCGGGGAGATCCGGGCGGAGCAGGAGCGACCGGTGGGTGGCGGCGACGACCAGCCCGGTTCCGGCCGGGCGGAGCCCTCCGGCCAGAGCCGCTCCGACGCCGCGGGCGATCCGCAGCCGGCGGCCGGTTCCGGTGGCCGTTCCGGCGGAGCCGGGTCCGGTCACCGGCCACCTTCGGACGGCCGGTCAGAGCCGGCGCCCGACGGCTGGGACCGGGCCGGCGGCGAGCCGGCGTACCGCCACCCGGGAGACAAGCAGATCTACGACCGGCGGCTCGCCGCTCTCGACGCCGTTCCCGAACTGCTGGAGGCGATCCAGTCCGGCCGCGACATCCTCACCGAGAGCCGGGATCTAGCGCTGGCGGCCCGGGAGAATCTGGAGTGGGCCTCCGCCCCGAACCTCGACGAGCACAGCAGGCAGAACCTGCTCGCCCGCACGCTCAACGACCTGTTCCGGCTCGACCGGGGCCTGCAGTACGAAGCACTTGCCGAGGATCACCTACTCCGCCAGCAGGACGCCGACGCGCTGGCTGTCCTGCTGAGCCAGGAGCCGCGGCCCGCGGCGCACACCGCCGCCCGGCTGGACGACCTGATCAGGGCCGTCGAGGGCGAACTGCCGGCGGCACCGCTCACCAAGGCCGGGCAGGCCGCCGACCGGCTGTTGGAGTTCTACAGCGAACGTCAGGTCGAGCTCGACCTGCACGGCCTGCTCAACCCGGACGGGACCGCCGCGGGCCGGTCGGGGGAACCGCTCCGGGTCCGCCCGAGCGAACCGCTGCTGGACGATCTCTACGCGCTGAGCACCGAGACCGCCGACGTCGCCGCCGCCTACATCGCTGACCTGGCAAAGCCAACGGACCGCTTGCAGGACTGGAGCGAGCGGACGCAGGACTGGCTCGAGGCGACCGCGAACAACCACAACCTTCTGATCAGCCGGGCTCACTGGGCGGAGCGGGTGCTCGCGGAGGCGGGCCGGCAACGGCCGCTGCTGACGGAGTTCACCGACCAGTTGCGGCGGCTGACCGACCCGGGCACGTCGCCGGACCTGCGGCGCGGGATCGCAGCCGCGGCGGAGTCCTGGCTGGTCGTCCCGCACAGCCCGGTGCCCGAGCCACCGCCCGGGTGGCGCGGTTGGCCGACGGAACCACCCGAACCCGGCGCCGGCGGCCAGCCAGCCGGCCCGGGCGACGGCGGCGGCGCGGGCACCGGAGGCGCTGGCAAGCCAGGCGCCGGCGATGACGGCGGCAGGGGCCACGGTGGCGGCGCGGGCAGTGGTGGCGCTGGCGGACCGTTCGGCGCCGGGCGCCTGCCGGGACCGCGGTCAGGCGACCGGGGCGCCACTGCCGGCGGGCCTGGCTCGGAGGGGACGGCAGGCCCGCCGGCCAGTGGTCGCGGTGCCCGTCCGGACGGCGGCGTGGACCGTCCGGACGGCGGTCGGGACCCGGGCGGAACGCCGGCGGCCGTCACGCCGGCCGGCGAGCGTCGCCCGCTCGTCGCATCGCGAGCCGCCGCCCCGGGCGGGGAGCGCGCCGCGGTGCTGATCGCACCGCCGCCGGCCACGTCGGCCGACGCCGGGCCCGCGGCCGCGCCGCCGGTCGACCACCCGCACGTCAACCACGTGCGGGCGATGTTGCGCGGCACCGATCCGGCGGAGGCGCCCGCGCTCGCCCCGGAGCCGGGCGCCGACCGCGCCGGCTGGATCAAGGAGCTGCTCGCCGGCGCCAGCCGCCCCACCGACTCAGCGGCCTGGCCGCACTCACTGACCGCCAATTCCCACCCCCGTGGCCCGGCCGGAAGCGATCCCACCCGAACCCCGACCGGCACCGCACCCGACGGTCCCGCCAGCCGCGCCGCCGAGCGCCCCGGCCCGACCGACCCGCACCCGCGACCCCACGGCACCGGACCCGCCGACGGCCGTCCACCCGAACCACCCGTCCACCCGGCGACCGCCCTCGACCCCGCCGCACCAGACCCCGCCCCGCCGACCGCGGCCAGCACAGCCCTACCGACCCCACCGGACCCGGTCCTGCCGGCACCGGACCGCCCCACCGCACCGACCCCATCCAACCCGGCCCTAGGGACCGCGGCCGGCACCGTCCCACGGGCACCAGCCACCGCCGAACCCACCCCACCCGACCCCGCCCTGCCGGCCTCGGCCCTGGCCCGTACCGCACCACCAGCACCGGCCAGCACCGTCGTACCAGCGAGCACGGCCGTACCGGCAAGCACGGCCGTACCGGCAAGCACGGCCGTACCGGCAAGCACCGCCGTACCGGCAAGCACCGCCGTACCGGCAAGCACCGCCGTACCGGCAAGCACCGCCGTACCGGCAAGCACCGCCCTACCGGCCGGGTCCGCCCTACCCGCGCCGGCCCGCGCGGCAGCACCAGCGCCGGTCAGCGCCGCCCCGCAGGCAGCGGTCGGCGCCGGTGCGGCGGGCGCGTCCACCGGCGGCCCAGCAGCCAACACCGCCCCTCCCACCGCGCCCGGCGTGCTTCCGGCCACGCCGGCCCAGGTCGTGCCGCAGGACCGACCGGCCCGGGTGGTGCCGGCCGCGCCGCCGGCCAAGGCCGTACCGGACGGCCCACCCGCGCACGTGCTGCCGGCCGTCCCGCCGGCCAGAGTTGTGCCGGCCGTCCCACCCGCCCAGGCGGTGCCACAGAACGAACCGGCCGGGGGAGCGACCGGCGGGTCCGGGCCGCTCCTGGCGCCGCCAGAGGTCGTCATCCCGGGCCGGGACGGGACGCCCGAGGTTGTGATCGTGCATGGGCCCGGCGGGCCGATCGAGGTCGAGATCCGGTCGCCGGGGCCCGCCCCGGCCACCCCGCTACGCGAGGTCGAGCCACCCGCAGGCGGGCCGGAGGTGCTACCCGCGCCCGGTTCGGTGGCTGGCCCGGAGGTGGTCCCGACACCGGGCGTCGGCGAGGCTGTCCGGTTGGCGGGTGACGAGATCGTCCCGTTGCCCGCCGGCCCGGAGGTCCCCGCCGAGCCGCTGCCAGCCAGCCGCCCCGACCGCACGGCAGGACCAGACAGCTCGGCACGACCTGGCGGTGCGGTCAGCGGCGGTGACCGGGACGCGCTGCTGGCGGCGGTGGCCAGGACGCTGCCGGGCGGGCCGCCGGGCTACCTGCTGCCGGTACGGCTGCAGGGGCCCAGCGGAGCCGGGTACGACGTACGGGTGTCGCCGGCCAGGGCCGGAGCCGGGCCCGCGCCAGCGAGCGGCGGCGGCGGCAGCGCCGGCACTGGGGTGGACCGCCGCAAGGAGTTCGCCGAGTGGCTGGAGAAGCTGCGGGCCGACTCGCCGGAGCTCGCCCGGCGCGTGGACGAGCGGCTCGAGGAACGCGGCGGTGGCATCGGGAACCTCGAACTCGCGGTGGCCGAGGTCGAGGCGGAACTGCGCCGCGAGCTGGCCGCGGCCATGCGGTCGGTCGGCGCGATCGCGGCCGAGGCGGTCGACGCGGGGCTGTTCCGGGGTGACCTGACCGCCGCCGACCCGGCTGGCGTCCAGGCGCTGGCCCGCAGCCTGCTGGCGTCCGCCGCCGAGGCCGCCAACCTCGGCCGCTACGTGACCGTCGAGCCGATCGATGACATGCCCGGGTACTTCCAGCTGACGGCCGGCGGCCGCTCGGCCCGGCGCCGCTTCACCATCCGGGTCGGTGTGTTCGCGGCCGAGCTGCCCGCGGTCCGCGGACTGCCGCCGGCCGCCCGGGGCAGCCGCGTCACGCCGCCGGACGGCTCGACGCTGTGGGTCATCGAGGTGCACCAGCGGATCGGCGCGCACAACCGGGACGGGATCGAGCGGGCGCTCGCGCACGAGCTGAGTGAGCTCAGCGCGCTCAGCCGGGGCGAGGCCGCCGAGGACGCGCACGCCGAGGGCCGGCTCACCGAGCTGGATCGCCTGGTCCGCCGGCTGCGGGCGGGCGAAGGGCAGTTGACCACCGGCGAGCAGCGCTGGCGGTACGCCCGGGACGTGTTCGAATTCGCCGCGCTGGTCAAGGAGATCTGGCCAGGGAGCCGGGGGTTCGGCTGGTACCTGGCACGTTCGGCCGACCGGGCGGCGCTGAAGGCGACGCTCTGGCGTTACCTCACCAGCCGCCGGCGCGGCCCCGGCTGGGTCGCCGACGTCTGGCGGGACAGCCAGCGCGTGACCCGGGCGGTCAGCGCCGCGGCGGCCTACCGGCAGCGGGCCGGGCTGAAGTCGGTTGCCGGCGACCCCGAGGTCCTGGCGGCGCTGCAGGCGGAGCAACGGCGTACCGCGACGGTCCGTGCCGCGATCGACGAGGCGCTGGCGGGTGCCGGCGCGCTCGGGCTGGCCGCCAGCTGGGACGGCGATCCGGGCGGTGGCCTGGTCACCGTCCACCCGACCGACCCGACGCAGCGGCGGCGTCCGCCCGGCGCGGGCACCGGCGGCGCCCCGGACGGTCCGGCGGCCAGCCTGCTGGACGTGTCGGAGCTGGTGGCGCACCTCGCCGGGCTGGCCGACGAGGGCCTGCCGCCGGACGCGCTGGCGGCGGTGGCGCTGGCCGGGCTGGGCGAGGCCGGCTACACGGAGTTCCCCGACGCGGTCGCCGCGCACACCAAGGGCCTGGTGGCCAGCCGGGCGATGGCCGTCGCCTGGACGCTGCGGCAGGCGCTGGCCGGGGTCAGGCGCACGTCGCGGAGCCGGACCGGCGGCCGGATCGACCGGGCCAACGCACTCGCCCAGGCCGTCGCCCGGGCGGCGGTCGAGGTGGCGGCCGAGAGCCTGGCCGGCCCGCCGGGCGAGGGTTTCCTCGCGCACACCATCGATGCGGCCGGCCTGGCCACGGGCTCGGTGTTCGTGGTGCCGTACAGCGACCGGGCCGGCGGCGTCGGCCGGGCCGAGCTGGTGGACGTGCGCCCGGTGATCGCCGCGGTCGCCCCGCGGGCCGCCGCGGGCGTAGCCCTGACCTCGCTGATCGCGGCGGCGGCCGAGCAGCTCGGTGCGTACCTGGGGGCCCGCTACGGTCCGGGCCCGGCGACCCGCGGCGTGGCCGGGCCAGATCCGAGCGGTCCGGTCGATCCGGCCGACCTGGGAGCGCTGACCGCGCTCGGGCGGCTGCACGCCGGTACCACCGATCCGGGCCTCCGCGCCAAGGCGGTGCGGGCCGCCGAGCGCCGGCTCGCCGGACGACCGATCGGCGACCCGGCCGGGTCGGACCGGATGCGCGCGGCCCTGCCGCCGGCGGCGTTCCAGCTGTGGGAGCAGGCCGTGGGGCTCGGCGCCGGCCCCCTCCCGGCCGCCGGCGGCGATCCGCGGGGTGGCGTCCCGCCAGTTCCCGGCCCGACCGGCGGGTCCGGCGCGCCGGGTGCCGCCCCCGCCCGCCCGGCCGGCGCGATCCGGGACCGCTGGCCGCGGCGCGGCCGGGCCGCGGACCGTCCGCGGCCGGCCAGGCGCCTGATCTGGCCGATCGAGCGCGCCAGCGACCCCGGCCAACCGGCGCTCCCCGGCGAGACCTGGACCACCGACCAGCTCCGCGGCTGGCTGACCGAGTACGAAGGGCTGCTCGCCGACGCCAAGGCCGCCGTCCAGGCGGACCAACTCGGCAGCCACGTCCGTGACTACGTGCGGAAGGTGCTTGCCTTCGCGCACGGGCTCACCGAACTGCAGGACCAGCTCATCGACCGGGCTGCGGAACATCAGCTCAGCGCGGTCCAGCTGACCGGCACCGGCAGCACCGTACCGGGCCGGCGGTCCCGCGAGGCCCAGCTGCGGGTCATCGAGGGCCAGATCGACTACCACCTGTACCGGGCCGGCCAACTGCTGAACCAGTTCGACCAGGTCAGGGAGCTGATCCGGACGGCCCGGGAGTGGGGGCGGACCAGCCCGCTGCCCGGCGTCCCGCCGCACCTGGTCGAGCAGGTCGACCGGCTGTTCGGTGACCTGAGCGAGGCGCCGCGAGCGACCGTCCTGGATGCCATCGTGCTCTACGGCTGGTTCAAGCTGCACGAGATGGAGGACATCGTCGAGCTCGGCATCGAGGGCGTGCAGGAGCGGCAGCAGCGCGAGAAGACCAGAGCCGTCGACGACGAGCGCCTGCTGGCCGCGCGTATCCAGGACGAGGAGAAGCGCCTGGCCGGCATCGACCGCTCGCTCCAGCGGGAGCTGGCCACACCGGCCGCGCCGGACGACGCGGCGGCCGCCGCCGACCGGATCGCGGAGTTGAAGAGACGGCAGGATGACAGCCGCGACCGGCTCGAGCGGCTGCACCAGAAACACGCGACCGTCGTGGCCGGCCTGCCGGCCGCGGCGGCGGCCCGCGAGCGGCTGGCGGCGGACGGCTCCAACCAGCTGCTGCCCGACGATCACCACCTGGTGCGCGAGCGCCGGATCGCCGAACTGACCGGCGAGCTCGACCGGGTCTCCGCCCAACTCGCCGGCAGCGGCGACGTGGCCGAGCTGCACCGTCTCGCCGGCCGGCAGGCGGAGCTGGTCCGCCGGCTGGCGGAGCTACGGGCGGCCGAGGCGGCGTTCCAGCACCGCCGGTCCGGGAACGCGGAGCTCTACCGGTCGCTGTACCGGGCGGCCCGGCAGGCCCAGGCGGACCAGGCGGCCGTGCAGAAGCTGACGGTCCGGCTGGCCGAGGCCCAGGCCGGCCCCGACGCGAGCCGGGTCCGGGAGCTGACCTGGTGGCTCAACTACGTCCCGCCGGCCCAACGCGCCGCCCTGGAAGCGGAGATCGAGCAGATCAGAGCCGCCGCCGATCCGCACCGGCTGGCCCGGTTGCGTGATCAGCAAGCCCGTGCCGCCGCGCGGGCCGAGGCCAGCCGGCACCGCTGGGAGGCCGCCGCCGAGCAGGTCTGGCAGGCCGAGGTCGACCGCCGGGCGCCGTTGACGGCGGTGGCCGACCGGGTCGAGGCGGCCCGCGGGCTGCGCGCCGCCGACCCTGATGACGTGCGCCACCTGCACGCGGACGCGGAGCGTGCCTGGAGCAAGGGCGCCCGCCCGCAGCCGCGCGAGCGACTGCGCCGGCTGGACGGCTTCGTCCAGAACCTGCGCGCGCTGGTCAGGCTCCGCGCGCAGCGGGCGGCGGCGCCGGCCGGCGGTGGCCTGGCCGAACAACTCGACGGCGAGATCCGGTACCTGCAGAAGTTCCTCAACGGCTGGTGGCGGGAGGCCGTCGACGGCGGTGTCCTGCTGATCCCGCCACCGTCGAAGCACTTCGCCCTCGACTGGGTTCGGGACGACCTGGGCACGCCGATCGGGCCGAAGGTGCCCTGGCCGGTGCGCGGGCCGCAGTTCGACGCCAAGGTGCACACCCCGTTCACCTCGGCGAACCCGCTCGACTGGGCCGGGCACAGCGAGCAGACGCGGCCGCCGGCCCGCCGGCACCACGTCAAGCGGCTGACCTGGCGGCTGATCGGCGGCACGCTGCCGGTCTACACCCACGCCGAGTCCCGGTATGTGGTGCGGCCGTTCGGGTCGGACGCGGTCATCAAGGTCACGGTCGAGGACGACTTCCGCTACGCGGCACTCCAGAGCCCGACCGGGATGCTCCGCTTCGGCGGTGCCGCCGGGCCGTACGTGGGCAGCCACTTCCCACCGAACCAACCGATCAGGTTCCCGATCAGCAACCACTTCCGCTTCACGGTGATCCCGCGGGCGTTCACCGGCGCGGAGGTGGGTCTGCTGCTGCCCGGCTCCGACGACGTGTATGCCGACGTCGGCAAGGCCCGCTACGTCAGCGACCTGGTCAGCGGCGAGTGGCCGTTCGACAATCACGACGTTCTGGTCGAGCCGGAACGGCGCGAACTGCTGCGGGCGCTGTCCGGGCCGCGGCTGGCACCGCAGCGGCAGTTCAACACCGGGGTCGGCCTGCTCGGCTTCCTCGAGCTGCACTCCGGCGGCCGCGATGACCCGCACAGCGTCCAGTACGCCGCCATCGGCGCGGTGATGCAGTGGCAGGTCTCGCTGGAGATCAAGGGCCACCGCTCCGCGGCCGCCGGCGCCACTGGCGCCGACCTGGTCCGGCTGCTGCGGCGCGGGCTGGCCGAGCCGGAGTACGGCCTCAGCGCTGAGCGGGTCATCGCCGGTTGGGCGTCGATCGGCGCCGGCCTGTGGGTGCCGCAGCCTGGAGAGGTCCTACCGGGCTACTTCGGCAGCGCGGGCGTGAGCGGGGTGGGGTTCAGCCGGGTCAAGGGGCGGGCGCTGGACCCGGGCGGCGCGCAGATCGAGCGCTCGCTGGGCCGGATCCCGCTCGTCGGCCGCCGGTTGCGCCGCAGCTACGAGGACGCCACCGACGCCTTCACGGCCGGCCGCGAGGAGGAGCAGCGGGCGGCGGCGGACCAGGCGGCGGCCACCGAACAACGGATGGCCGACTGGCGCCGGCTCGGTGCGGGGGCGCCGCGTTCGGGTAGCCCGCCGGCCGGACGGGTCGTCGTGATCTACGGCCCGGGCGGTCAGCCGCTGCGGACAGTCGTCCTGCGACCGAACCAGCACCCGCCCGCATCCGGCTCGACCCAGTCCGGCCCACCGGCCGCCGACCCGCCCGACAAGCCCGCGCCGGGCGGCGGCTGACCGGGAGCAGAGACGGCGGATGAACGAGCCGACGCCGTTCGCACGGCCGCTGGCGAGTGCGCGGCGCACCGTCCACTGAGGACGGTCCGCAGCAGACGCTCAGGCCGGGGCCGGGCCGGGCAGCCGGGTCACCGCCGGCGGCCCGGCGGGCGCGGCCTGCAGGCTGCGCAACCCGAGCAGCACCAGCGGGTTGTCGTCGGCGACCACCCGGACGCCGCGTCCGGGCCGGACCGCAGCGACCACGGGCCACCCCCTCGTTCGTGCCAGTTGCCCGGCCTGAGCCTTGCCAGCGGCGGCACCGGCGCAGTACATGTCGGCTATACGCGGGCGCCGGCCCCAGAACCGCTACCGTGCTGCCGGCGCCGGCGGAGGAGGAACGGGCATGACGATGGCTGGCGGCGCGCCGTGGCCTGGCGCCGAGGCGCATCCGGTGGCGGTCCAGCTGCTCGGGCCGGTCCGGGTCTGGCGGGACGGCGCCGAGGTCGAGCTGGGGCCGGCCCGCCAGCGGGCCGTGCTGGCGGCGCTGGCCGCGGCCGGCCGGGTGGTCTCGGTCAGCGAGCTGGCGGACGGCGTCTGGGGCCCGGACGCGCCGCCGAGCGCGGTACAGAACCTCCACACGTACGTGGCCGGGCTGCGCCGGGTGCTGGAACCGGCCCGGATCCGCCGGTCGCCGGGGCAGCTGCTGGTCTCCGTCGGCTCGGGCTACGCGCTGCGGCTGGCGGCCGAGCAGGTCGACGCCGCCCTGCTCGCCGACCGGTTCCGGCGGGCCCGGGAGCTGGCCGCCGGGACGCCCGCCGAGGCGGTCGGCGTCCTCGACGCGGCGCTGGCGCTCGGCTCGGGCCCGCCGCTGGACGGCATGTCCGGCCCGTTCGCCGACGCCGAGCGGGCCAGGCTGGTGGAGCTGCGGTCGGCCGCGGCGCAGCTGCGGTTCGAGCTGCTGCTGCGGCTGGGCCGGCATGCCGAGGCGGTCGGCGAGCTGTCCGCGGCCGTGGGCCGGGAGCCGCTGCGGGAGCGGCTGCGGGAGCTGCTCATGCTGGCCCTGTACCGGGCCGGCCGGCGGGCCGAGGCGCTGGCGCAGTTCACCGAGGCGCGCCGGTTCCTGGTGGCGGAGCTGGGCATCGAGCCGGGGCCGGAGCTACGCCGCCTGCATAGCCGGATCCTGACCACCGACCCGGCGCTGACCGGGCCGGCCAGCGAAGTCCCGACGCCGGTCGGGACCGGGCCGGACGAGAAACTGCCCGGCACCGCGGTGCCGGAGCTGCTGCCGCACGGGGTGACCGGGTTCGTGGGCCGGCGGGCGGAGCTGGCCCGGCTCGGCGAGCTGGTCCCGGCCGCGGTCGCGGCGGCCCCGGTGGTGATCTCCGCTGTCGAGGGCGCGGCCGGGGTCGGCAAGACCGCGCTGGCCGTCCGGTTCGCCCACCAGGTGGCCGGCCGCTTCCCGGACGGGCAGCTCTACCTGGACCTGCGCGGCTTCGACCCGCGCCAGCCACCGCTGCCGGCCGGCGAGGCACTCGGCGCGCTGCTGCTCGGGCTGGGGCTGGCCGCGGCGGCGCTGCCGGCCGGTGCGGCGGCGCGGGCGGCGCTGTTCCGCGGCGCGGTGGCCGGCAAGCGGATGCTGGTGCTGCTGGACAACGCGCGCAGCTCCGAGCAGGTCCGCCCGCTGCTGCCCGGCGCCGGCGGCTGCCTGGTGCTGATCACCAGCCGCAACTCGCTCGGCGGCCTGGTCGCCCGGGACGGCGCCTACCGGCTCACCCTCGACGTGCTGCCGCCGGACGAGGCGCACGAGCTGATCGGCCGGGTCGCCGGGGAGCACCGGGCCGCCGCCGAGCCCGCCGCGGTAGCCGCGCTGGCCCGGCTGTGCGGCTACCTGCCGCTGGCGCTGCGCATCGCCGCCGAGCGCGCGGCGGCGAACCCGCACACGACCCTGGCCGCCCTGGTCACCGCGCTGGACGCCGAGCGGGACCGGCTGGACCTGCTCGCCACCGCCGACGGTGACCAGACCACCGCCGTCCGCGCCGTCTTCTCCTGGTCGTACCAGGCCCTGCCCTCCGGCGCCGCCCGCCTGTTCCGGCTGCTCGGCCTGCACCCCGGCCCCGCCTTCAGCGACCTGGCCGCCGCCGCGATCGCCGGCCTCACCCCGGCCGCCACCCGCCCGCTGCTGGACACGCTCGCCGCGGCGCACCTGCTGCAGCCCGCCGCCCCCGGCCGCCACCGCTTCCACGACCTGCTCCGGGTCTACGCCGCCGACCGCGCCGCCGCCGACGAACCCGCGCCCGGCCGCGCCGCCGCCACCACCCGCATCCTCACCTGGTACCTGCACACGGCAGCGGCCGCCGCGCGGGTGCTGCATCCCGGCCGCCGTCTGGTCGAGGTGGGTCCACTGGACCCGGCAGTCCCGAGCATCCCGGCCGTCGCCGATCAGCAGCGCGCACTGAGCTGGTACCAGGCGGAATACGTCAACCTGGTAGCTGCCGTCCACCATGCGGCGAAAGTCGGCGAGGACACGGCCGCCTGGAAGCTCGCGGTGATCCTCGCCAGCTATATGGACCTGAGGAAGCACTGGACGGACTGGATCGAGACCCATGAGACCGCCCTGTCGGCGGCCCGCCGGCTGGGGCATCGGGGTGGCGAGTCAGCCCTGCTCAACGGGCTCGGCGTCGCCTACGTCCAACTCGAGCGATACCCCGAGGCGCTGGCGGTGTACCAGCAGGCGGCGGCGGTCCGCCGCGAGGAGGGCGACCGCTGGGGCGAGAGCACCGTCCTGGGCAACATCGGCGACGTCTACTACTGGCTGGGGCGGTATGACGAGGCCTGTGCGCACTTCGAACTCGCATTGCGGGGCTGCCGGGAGACCGGCAACCGGGAGGCGGAGGCCGGGGCACTGAGCAACCTCGGCGAGGCGTACCGCGAGATGGGCCGGTACGCGGACGCCCTGGAGCACTCAGCAGCCGCGTTGGCCATATTCGAGGCGATCGGAGACGCCTTCGGCGAGGGCATCGCGCAGGCCAGCCTCGGCCAGACCTGCCAGCGGATGGGTAGATCGGTCGACGCGCTCCACCACTTCGAGCGCGCGCTCACGGCGGGGCGCAGGATCGGCGACCGGTTCGGTGAGGCGGAGTGCCTGGAGAGCATCGGCGCGGTCCTGCACGAGATGGGCGAGACGGCATCCGCGCGGCGGAGCAGGCAGCAGGCGCTGGCGATAGTCGACCAACTCAGCGGGCCGAGAGCGGACGACATCCGGGCCCGCCTGGCCGAGGACGAGGTTGTGGCCGCCCGGCCCGCAGGCTGAGCACAGCGGTCGGCGTGGCATGGTTGCCACCCCTCCTGACCTGGTGTACTCAGATGATTACGATGAGCTACCAAAGTCAAGTCTCGGGTGTCGGGGCCGTGCGGCCGAGGCCGGCTGCCACGGTGCTGCGCGGATGACCGTCTGGTTGCTGCGGCAGCCGCAGTGGCTGGCGCTCGTCCTGGTCGTCGGCGGGCTCGCCGGGTTGTCCATCGTGGCGTTCCGGATGGTGCACGTGCGGTGGCCGGCCGCCCGGCGGCGCCGGCACAACGACGTCGCCGGGTTCATCTTCGCGGTGGCCGGCGCGATGTACGGGGTGCTGCTCGGCTTCGTGGTGGTGGTGCTCTGGGGGCAGTACAGCGACGCGCTGGCCGACACCGACCGCGAAGCCGCGGTCGCGCTGGCCGTGCAGCACGAGCTCGTCTCGACCGCCGGCCGGTCCGCCGGCGACGACGAAGCGGCCCGGCAGGAGGCCCTGCTCGCGCTGCACGCATACGTGCGCAGCGTGGTGGACGTGGAGTTCCCGCAGCTTGCTGCCGGTGGCCTGCCGGCCGACTCGACGCCGGTGCTCGGGGCACTGTGGACGGCGACGGCGCCGGCAGTGGACGCCGGCGCGAACGCGGGCGGCACCCTGGCCCGCGCCCGCGACCTGCTCGACGAGCTGGTCGAGGCCCGGTCGACGCGGCTGTCCGCGGCGCGCAACACGCTGCCGGCCACGGTCTGGCTGGCGATCGCGCTCGGCGGGGTGCTGACGATCGGCTTCGGCTGCCTGTTCGGCGCGGAGAGCGCGCTGGTGCAGGGCGTCATGGTGGCCGCGCTGGCCGGTCTGATCGGCATCATGGTCTACCTGACCGTCGAGCTGGACCACCCGTTCGCCGGCCGGGTCCGGGCCACGCCGGCCGGCTTCGAGCAGATCCTGACCTGGCCCAACCGCTGAGCCGGCCCGCCGGCGGCCCGGTGCACCCGTCCGGCGCATCCGTCCGGCGCGGGCGGCGGGCCGCGGGCTACCGCTTGGCCGGCCAGCGGGCCGACCAGCCGCCTTCCGGGCCGGCGATGCCGGTGTCGCCGTCGAGGCTCTCGGCGCAGCCGGCCACGCAGACCGAGCAGATGACCAGCCCGTCCCGGCCGCCGACCATGTGCACGTCCCGGTTGTGCCGGTCGCAGAAGGAGCAGGTGACGTCGCGGTACCCGGGGTCGGCCGGCTGGTCGGTCATCCGGCGGAGGCTACCCGGCGTCAGGCGTGCGGGGTGGCCTGGGCAACGTTGGAGTCGGGGCCCTCGCCGGCGGCGTTCCCGCCGCGGATCTTGAACTGGTAGAGGTGGCCGGCGAGCGCGTGCTGCACGGTGTAGCAGGTCGCGTTGATCGGGTAGGGCATCCGCGTCCAGGCCTGCTTGGCCGTCGCGTCCCGGTAGTACAGCGAGTAGCCGTCGGCGCCCGGGGCGGCCGTCCAGCACAGCCGGACCGACCCGGCGCCAGCGGCCGCCCGCAGCCCGGTCGGTGTTCCCGGCCGCGGCCGGCTGGGAATGGCCTGAACAACGTTCGAGTCCGGCCCCTCGCCGGCGCTGTTCCCGCCGCGGATCTTGAACTGGTAGAGGTGGCCGGTCAGCGCGTGCTGCGCGGTGTAGCAGGTCGGGTTGATCGGGTAGGGCATCCGCGTCCAGGCCTGCTCGGCCGTCGCGTCCCGGTAGTACAGCGAGTAGCCGTCGGCCCGCGCGGCCGCCGCCCAGCACAGCGACACGTTCGAGGCGCCGACCGCGGTGACCCGCAGGCCGGTCGCCGCG
>Ga0307499_10000140_pt1 | contig 26480 bp, 28 predicted proteins | sample 13_S_MG_FD_201363 | JGI IMG/M metagenome (GOLD analysis project Ga0307499, IMG submission 201363) | Soil microbial communities from Populus trichocarpa stands in riparian zone in the Pacific Northwest, United States - 13_S | ecosystem: Environmental > Terrestrial > Soil > Riparian zone > Trees... | reverse complement strand
GTCCGCCGCAGCCGGCCCGGGCTCATCGTGTGGGCCGCGAGCCAGGCGACCATCGAGACGGTCACGTTGCTGGCCGAGCTCGGCTTCGACGTGAACGCCTACGGGCGCGGCGACGCCCCGGTCGAACAGGCCTGGGAGACCGCACTGCACCACGGCGCCATGGCCGGCAACGTCGAACTCACCCGCCGGCTGCTCGACCTGGGCGCCGACCCGGGCCTCCGCGACCAGCGCTTCGACGCGACCCCGCTGGACTGGGCCAGGCACTTCCACCAGCTGTCCACCGCCGCGGTGCTCGAACCCGTCACGCCACCCGCACCGAACCGCGACTGAATCCCCGGCGGCAGGCAATCCCCGGCCACCGCCGCGGCGACCCGGGCTGACCGCGCCGCCGGACCGGGCCGACCGACCGGGCACCTGCGGGTTTCGGCGTACGGCGAATCGGGGTCAGCCAGGCGGTCGCCCGGCCGTACCTTCCGGAAATCCGGCAGCAAGGAAGGGATCAGCATGAATCGACTATGGGTGGTCCTCGTCGCGTCGGTCCTCCTGGTACTGGCGGCGCAGCCGGTATCCGCTTCGATCGCGGACAAGCGCAACGACTACAACGGCGATGGCGTCAGCGATCTCATCGCGATCTCGGACGACTGCCTGTACCGCTGGAACGGCAACGGCCGTGGCGGATTCGGTCCGGCGACGGTGGTCGGATGTGGTTGGAGTCCGTACGAAGACGCGCTCGCCGCCGTCGGTGACATCACCGGAGACGGCCGCGCCGATCTCGTGGCCCTCGACGCCACCTGGGACGGCGACCAGGTGCGGAGTTGCCTGTGGCGCTGGAGCGGCGCCGGCGCCAGTGGATTCGGCGTCCGAACACTGCTCGGCTGCGGATGGGAGGACTTCTGGGTGAACGGCATCGTCGGCGCGGGTGACCTCAACAACGACGGCGCGGGCGACCTGCTCGGAGTCAGTTCGGCCGGCGTCCTGTACCGCTGGAACGGCACCGGTACCGGCACATTCGGCGCCGGCACGCAGGTCGGCGGTGGCTGGTACGGCTCCTACGAGAACACCGTTACCGGAGCCGGGGACCTGAACCGGGACGGCAACGCCGACATCGTGGCCATCAGCCGCAGCGACAACTGCCTCTACCGGTGGAGCGGCAACGGCCAGGGCGGATTCGGCACCGGAACCAGGCTCGGCTGCGGCTGGGTCGAGTACACGACCAACATCGCCGGCATGGGCGACCTCAACCGCGACGGACCCGGCGACCTCGTGGCCGTCTATGACCTGACCGGCGAGCTCGTCCGGTGGAGCGGAGACGGCGCCGGCGGCTACGGAACCGGTGTCCAGATCGGCGGCGGCTGGGCACAGGTGTCGTTCGGCCGGTAGCTGCGCCCCGTACGACCTCGGGCCGCACCTTCACCACCGGCGCCGACTCGCCGCCCCCGCCCTGCACGCTCGCCGACGCCTCCTCCCGGGAGGCCGGCCGCGGGTGCGCGGGGGTGTCGGTACCGTAGCGGGATGGCGCAGACGCTTCGGTTGACGGCGACGCTCGAGCCGCGCGGGCCCGCCGGCGCGTTCATCCTCACCGATGAGCAGGTCGCCGGGCTGGGCGCGGGGCGGAAGGTGTTCCCGGTCCAGGTCCGGGTCAACGGCGCGGGTCTGTCGCTGCGGCTGATGCGGATGGGCGGCGAGAACATGATCGGTCTGGCCGCGGCCGCGCGGCGGCAGGCCGGGGTAGAGCTCGGTGCTTCGTACGACATCGAGATCGCGCTCGACGAGGCGGAGCGGACCGTCGAGGTGCCCGCGGACCTGTCCGCCGCGCTGGCCGCGGATCCCGCCGTCGACAAGGCTTTCGCGACGCTGGCCATGTCGCACCGCAAGGAGTACGTCCGCTGGGTCAGCGAGGCGAAGCGGGACGAGACGCGGGCGAACCGGATCGCCAAGACCGTCGAGATGGTCCGGGCCGGCCAGACCCGCTGACCCCTCGCGGTCGGCGCCAGTCCTGGGTCCTGCGGGTCGGGCCGGTGCGGTCGTCGCGCGTGCGGTCTACTTGGTCTGGAGGTTCAGCGGGCCGTGGTCGTGGGTGGCTACCTCGGCCGGTACATCGATGGCCGGCGGCACTGCTGCCGCGCTGTCGCCGATCAGCTTCGGGATGGTGACCCCGGTGATCAGGCCGGCGTCGGCGGCGGCGTCGGCGACCGCGGACCGGGCGGCGACGTGGCCGAGGCCGGTGACGCCGGCGAGCACGCCGAACGCCAGCCCGGCCGCCGCGAGCGCGGCACCGACACGGCGCGGCAGGGTCAGCTCCATCGATTCCTCCTGTACTGGACGGCTGTCGCTACATCACACCCGGCTGACCACCACGGTGGCGAGGTACGCCGCCAGGTCCGCCCCATGAGGCAGACCGCAGCCGCGGTCAGCGCACCTGGACGGTGAGCCGGCCGCTGCCCTGGTCAGCTCTTTCGGGTGGGCGGGAACCGCTGGGGCGGTGGCGGGCGTACCTGCTGGTACAGGGGAGTTGGAGGACACCATGCGGTTTCGAACGCCGGTAGTCACGCTGCTGACCGGGGCGGTGTTGGCCGCCGCTCTGCTCGCACTGAGCGCGCGGGCCAACCGGCAGGACGCGGCGGCGGTCGCCCGGGCAGCGGACAACCAGCTCGCCGACGCCACGGCAGCCGGACAGCCGCCGGGAGCGGCGTCAGACCGGCCGACCCAACCGCCGACGACCGAGCCGCCGGTGACGAGCCAGCCGCCGTCGAAGCCGGCGCCCCGGCCGGAAGCGGCCACGCTCAACCTGACCTGGGCCGGCGATGCCAGCGCCGGGGCCACGATCGCGATCGTCGCGAAGGGCACGGCCGCGATCGCGTACCTGTGCGACGGAGCCCGGACCGAGGCGTGGCTGAAGGGGACCGCCAGCGGCGGCCGGCTCGACCTCACCGGAGCCGGCGGCGCCCGCCTCACCGGCACCTTCACCGACCGTCGGGCCGAGGGCACGGTGACCGCCAGCGACCGGCAGTTCCGTTTCGATGTGCCTGCGGCGCCGGTGGACTCCCGGCTCTACCGGGCTGCCGCCACCGTCCGCGGCGCCCGGATCGTCGCCGGCTGGATCGTGCGGGCGGACGGCCGGCAGGTGGGACTGGCCACAGTGGACGGCGTCCTGGTCCGGCCATCCGCGCTGGACGTCACCTCGGGCGCCGCCACGGTGGGAGGCATGCCGGTGACGGCCTCGCCGGCCCAGCCGGACGGGGGTCCCCGGTGACGTCGGGTCCGCCGAGCGACGGGACCCCCGGCGAATGGACGACACCGGGGTCGGGCGGCCCGGCTGGAGGCAGTCCGAGCCCGTTCCGCCCGGCGGGCCCGGCGCCGGGCCCCCGCCCCGCCGCGTCAGATCCGTACCGCCCGGCGGAAGCCGCCCCGCCTCCGTTCCGCCCGGCGGAACCCGCGGCAGATCCGTACCGCCCGGCGGAGCCCGCGGCAGATCCCTACCGCCCGGCGGAAGCCGCGCCGCCTCCGTTCCGGCCGGCGGAGCCCGCGCCGGATCCGTACCGTGGCGCGGAGCCTGCGACGGATCCGTTCGGTGCCGTCGAGGCCGCGCCGGACTCGTTCGACACCGCCGGGACCGCGCGGCATTCGTTCCGCGCTGGGGACATCGCTGGACCGGGTGCGACGGCCGGTGGTGCGCAGCCCGCCGACGACCTCTGGGTGGCGGTGCCGCGGGTCCGGACCACCGCCGCGCTCGTCCTGCCAATGCTGGTCGGCGCGGCGGTGGCGGTGGCGCTGGGGGTCTACGGGCGGCTGCACGACCCGGCCGGGCAAGCTGTGCGCGCGCCCGGCTTCAGCAGCGCGCTGACGTTCAAGGTCTGGCTGACCACCGGCTCGGCCGCGCTGGCAGTGGTCCAGGTGCTCTCGGCGCTGGCGATGTACGGCCGGCTACCGGCCCTCGGCGCGCAACCGTGGCTCGGCGCCCTGCACCGCAACTCCGGCCGGCTGGCGTTCCTGCTGGCCGTGCCGGTCGCCGTGCACTGCCTCTACGCGCTGGGCTTCCAGACGTACGAGCCGCGGGTGCTGGTGCACTCGCTGGTCGGCTGCCTGTTCTTCGGCGCGTTCACGGTGAAGATGCTCGCGCTGTCCAGGGACCGGATGGCGGGCTGGGTGCTGCCACTGTTCGGCGGGCTCGTCTTCACCGCTCTGGTGGTGCTCTGGCTCACGTCCTCGCTCTGGTTCTTCACCACCGTCGGGGTACGCCGCTGACCTTGACGAACGTACTCGACACTGACTGTCTACAGTGGACTTCGTCGGCTCTGCCGGGGGCGGCTGGTCGGCGCCGGGTGACCGCGGCGCGGCCGGCGACGTACGATTTGTCCGCCATGGAGGAATCGCAGCGGGCGCGCCTGTTTGTCGACGGCGATGAAGACGCGTACGCGACGGTGTTCCGGGAGTTCCGCGGGCCCGTGTTCGGGATGGCGCTGCACGCCCTGGCCGACCCCGGGCTGGCCGAGGAGGCACTGCAGCTCGCGTTCCTGGCGGTGTGGCGCGGCCGGGCCCGGTTCGACCCGACCCGGCCGATGGCGGCGTGGGTGTTCAGCATCGCCCGGCGGGCCGCGATCGACGTCCACCGCCGGGAGCGGCGGCTGCCGGCCACCGTCGACGTCGAGCCGGAGCTGGCCGTCGACACCTTCTCGGTCGAGCAGTTGTGGGAGGTGTGGGAGGTGCGTCGCGCGGTCGAGGCGCTGCCGGCCGAGGAGGCCGACGTGGTCCGGCTGGCCCACTACTACCAGCTCACGCACAGCGAGATCGCCGTTCGCCTGGGCGTACCGCTCGGCACCGTCAAGTCACGATCGTTCCGGGCGCACCGCCGGCTCGCTGCCGCGCTTGCGCACCTGTTCGGCGACGAGCCAGCGACACCAGCCGACCCGGCCGACCCTGGCGGCCCGGCCGACCCTGGCGGCCCGGGCGGCCCGGGCGGCCCGGCCGACCCTGGCGGCCCGGGCGGCCCGGGCGACCCGGGCGAGCCGGCCGAGCAGGGTGGCCCGGGCGACCCGGCCGACCCGGGCGAGCCGGCCGAGCAGGGTGGCCCGGCCGAGCAGGGTGGCCCGGCCGACCAGGGCGGCCCGGCCGAGCAGGGTGGTCCGGCCGAGCAGGGCTGGGCCGATCCGGCCGCACCGCAGCGAGCCGCACCGGACCAGCCCGCACCAGGTGGAGCCTTGACCGAGAAGGCCAGAGGACAGCGATGAGCGATGGCCTGGACAGTGCCCTCGACGTGGGCACGGCCGCCCCGGTGTCGGCGTCGGCAACGCTGGCCGACGAGGGCGGGCAGGAGTTGACCGGCCGGCTCCGCAGCCTGCTGGCGCACCCGGCCATCTGGGCCGACACCCCCGGCGCCGCGGCTCCGCCCAGGCCCGCCGACCTCCTGGAGGAGCTCACAACACCGCCCCGGCCGGCCGAGCCGGCCGGGACCACGGTGACTCCCGCCGCGCCGGCAGCCGCCGGGACTGTCGAGTCCAGCCCGCCGGCCGGGTCCGGCGACCCGGTCGGGTTCGGGCCCGCCGCGCCGGCCACCGCCGAGTCAGCCGGGCTCGGCGACCCGGCTGAGACCGGCGAGCCGGTCGAGGCCGGCGGCCGCTCGGCGCAGCCGGTTGCACTGCCGGACCGGGCCCGCCGCCGGCGGCGGCCGCGGGCCTGGGCGGCGGCGATAGCTGGCCTGGCCGCCGCGGCCGCGCTGGCTCTCTTCGTGGTGGTGCCGGCCGTCGCACCGGATCGGGAGGTGGTCCGGGTCCAACTCGCCGGCACCGGGACGGAGGCGGGCGCGACCGCGTCGGCCACCGCGGTCCGCCTCGCCGCCGGCTGGCGCATCACGCTGCAGATCGACGGCCTGCCCGGCGCTCCCGCGGACACCTACTACGAGGGCTGGGTACGCCGCGACGACACCTACGTCCCGCTCGGCACGTTCCACCTGCGCCAGCCCGGCAAGGTCGAGCTGTGGGCCGGCGTGGCGATGACCGACTACACCAGCATCGTGATCACCCGGCAGCGGGTCGGCGCCGGCCTCGACCCGGCCGAGACCGTGCTCGCCGGCGACATCCAGCGCTGACCGACCGCCACCGGACCGACGGTCAGTTCGAATCGGCCACCCACAACCCGCGGATCCGGGTCACAGCGCGGCACAGCCCGGCTCGTCCGGCAGCAGCGGCCGGAACCAGACCGTCCACAATCGACGGTCACTGCGCCAGAGGGTCGCCGCGGTCGCGCCGGTAGCGGCCTGTCGGGCCTGAGCCAGCACGGCGCCGCGCAGCAGCGTGCACCAGGCGCCCGCGGCGGTCCCCGCCAGCGGCTCTCCCTCCAATGTGGACAGCGGCCAGTTGCGCTGCTGGCCGCCGCTATCGGTGGTGGGTGTCGCGACCACGGCCGCCGCTGCGGCCCGGTAGGGGACATAGGCTCCGGTCGGGCGCAGCGCGGTCAGCAGCCGCTGGCCGGCGGTACCGGTCGCGGGCACGGTGCTGGTCCGCCGGCCACCCGTGCCGGCCACCGTGACCGCCAGCATCGACCCGTCCTGGTCGCCACGGGTGGACGCCCCAGCGGCGGCCACGGCCACGGCGCGCAGCCGGGGAATCGCGGCGGCGTCCACCCGGTACTCGCTCAGCTGCGGCCAGGACGCACCGGGCGCGGTCTGGTCCAGCGTCGACACGATCAGCCGGCCGTCGCCGTACAGCGAGAGCAGCGGCGGAGTGCCGGCTCGGCTGCCAGCCGGCAGTTGCCGGTCGGATAGCCAGACCACCCGCAGCACCAGGTCGGATGTCCCGGTCGCCGGTTCCGCTGCCGGCCGGTGGACGACGAACTCGTGGGACCCGCCGCAGCCGGCCGCCAGGGCCAGCACCACCGCCGCCATCCCGACCCGGCCTCGCGACACCCGCGGCCTCCTCGTCAGCTCCGGACACCACCTGGTTGGACGCCGCGTCCCGGGAGCGGTTCCGGCACCTGGGGCGGGTCGTGCCGGCCGGCCAGGCGCGGGGCCGAGCGCTGCGGGTGCCGTGGGCCGGGCCGGGCCGCCGTGGCAGGCTGACGGTGTGAGTGTGAGCTTCAGTTGCCGGACGGTGATCGCGGCGCCGCCGGAGACGGTGTTCGGCGCGGCGTTGAGCATCGACGCCCACCTCGCGTCGATGGCACGCTCGGGCGAGCGTGCGGTCGCCGGCGTGACGACCGGGCGGATCGGCCTGGGCGAATGCGTCACCTGGCGGGCCCGGCACTTCGGCGTCCCGTGGACGATGACCAGCAGGATCACCGAGTTCGACGAGCCGGTCCGGTTCGTCGACGAGCAGCAGGACGGGCCGTTCACCCGGTTCCGGCACGAGCACTCGTTCACCGCGGCCGGCGCCGGCACGCAGATGGTGGACCTGGTGTCGTTCCGGGCGCCGGGCGGGCCGGTCGGCTGGATCGCCGAACGGGTACTTCTCGGCTGGTACCTGCGGCGGCTGATCCGACAGCGCAACGACTACCTCAAGACGTCGATCGAGACCAGTTAGCCGCCGCCGGCCCCGCCACAACGCGGACACCGGCATGATCATCGACGCTGGCGGCTTTGCTCCGGGCTGGCAGGATGTCCGTCGTGACGCGTGTGTCTGAGTTCGGTGGCAATCCGGGCTGGCTGCTCGACGAGGTTGCCAGCGCCGGACGGGAGAATCTTGATGCCGCCCACGTGTCGCGCTACGACGTCAAGGAGGATGCAGGCGCCGCTGAAGAGGTGCTGTTCCTGCGCGGGCATGGGTTGACGGCGGCGTCCGTGGTCGTCGATATCGGGGCCGGCACCGGGCAGTTCACCCTCGCTGTCGCGCCGGTGTGCGCGCAGGTCGTCGCGGTGGATGTCTCGCCGGTGATGCTGCACGCGCTGCGCGCCAAGGTGGGCCGGGCCCGGCTGGACAACGTCGAGGTCGTCCAGGCCGGCTTTCTGACCTACCAGCACCGCGGCGACCCGGCCGACGTCATCTACTCCCGGTACGCCCTCCATCACCTCCCGGACTTCTGGAAGGGCGTCGCCCTCGCCAGACTCCGCAGCACCCTCCGCCCGGCCGGGGTACTTCGCCTGTGGGACGTCGTCTACAGCTTCGACCCGGCCGACGCCGAGGATCGGATCGAGGCCTGGTGCGCCACCGGCAGCGCCCCGGACGCCGGTGGATGGAGCCGGGCCGAACTCGAAGAACACGTCCGCGACGAACACTCGACCTACAGTTGGCTGCTCGAGGCGATGATGCGACGGACCGGCTTCACGATCGAAGACGCCGAGTACTCCGAGGACGGCATCTTCGCCAGGTACCTCCTGCGCGCCTGACAACCCGGATCGGGTGACCCTCAGGCGTCTCGGACCCCGGCGCCTCGGGTGGGCTCTGGTCAGGTCGGGGGGTGGGCGGCGAGCCAGTTGGCCGCTCGGCGTGCTGAGGCGCGGGCCAGCCAGGCGTCCTGGACCAGCTCGGTGAGCTCGTCGCGGGTGAGTTCGGCGATGCGGCTGGCCCGGAGCAGCACCGACAGGTGGCCGGCGAAGTGCGCCGTGGTGAAGTACGGCGAGGCCTGGTCCTGCACCAGGGCCTGCTTGTCGGCTTCGGAGGCAACCCAGAAGACGATCACGTCGCCGTAGCGCTGCCCGGTCTGCGGGTCGACCGCGTCCGGCCGGGGGGTGCGGAAGAAGATGAACGACTTCCCGCCGACCTGGTAGACCGGATTGCCCGTGCTGCCATGGACGACGGTGACGTGCGGCATGGCCAACGCCAGCTCGTGCACGTCCTCGACGCGGGGCCTCCGCACGGACACCGGCACAGGATAGGCCGCGACCCGACCGGAGGCTCGGGTACCGCCTGCCGCCGGCCGGTCAGCTGTGCAGGGGCATGGTGAGCAACGGCAGGGTCCGGCCGGCGATGGAGCCGGACGGTGTCACGCCGACCGGTTGTGCGCCCATGGCCAGGTAGAAGCCCTCGGCGTGCGGGTCCGCCTCGATTCGCAGCACGGTGAAGCCCGCCCCGCGGGCCACTTCCAGCGCATGCTGCCAGAGCCGGCGGCCAAGCCCGGTGCCGATCGCGACCGGGTCCAGCCACAGGTTGCCCAACTCGCCCTGCGGCGGCCGGCCGTCCAGGCTGTAGAAGCCCAGCACCCGCCCGGCCGACTCGGCCAGCACGATCCGGCGGGCCAGCACATCAGCCGCGTCGAAGCTCAGCTCGGCCCGGCACGCATCCAGGAAGTCTTTGTCGTAGCCCCAGTACGCCTTCGACCGGAGCGCCAGCTCGCTGAGCACGCCGGCCTCATCCGGGCGAGCCGCCCGCAACACCGCACCCACCACACCAACCGCCGTCCGCCCGACCCGCAGTCCGGCGACTGTACCTGCGTCCGCTGGGCGGCGATCCACAGCGGCGGACGGCCGGTCCGGTACGCCGAGCCGCCCCGCCGGCACCGTCCTTCGCCCCCGCTTTCGGGTGGGGCGGGTCCGACTGCTAGACACGTCCTGCGGGGTAGGGCAGGCCTTCCCCGCGGGACAGGGAGGACTGGCATGGCTGATCTGGCGAGCAAGGTCGACAAGGCGTACGAGGGCAAGAGCCTGGCTGAGTTGGCCGACGCACCGGTCAGCGCGCTGCAGGGACTCAGCGCGGGCGACGCCGACCACCTGAAGGCCGCGTTCGGGATCGACACGGTCCGCGAACTGGCCACCAACAAGTACGTCCGGTGGGCCCAGGCGATCACCAACCTGGCCGACTGACCGCGACTCCAGCGGCACCGGCCGCATCCAGGCCGGTGCCGCGACCACAACCGGCGGAACCGAGACGTCCGCCGCGTCCCGCGACGGCTGGGCCACGGCGCGGCTTTCGTGGCGGCATGGTCGGCTTCGCGGTCGGCTCGTGCCGTCCGGCTCGCCGGGGTACCGGTTGTATCTGGTTGGTGGTTGGGCTGGTCTGTCTGGCGTGGAGCATGCGGAGATCGAACGGCGTTTCGGTCGGTGGGCGGCGCTCACCCCGGCGGAGGTCGATCGGCTGCTGACCGGCTGCCCGGTCCAGTGGTACCTGGTCGGCGGCTGGGCGATCGAGCTGTTCACCGGCCAACCACGCCGCCACCGCGACATCGACGTGGTGATTCCCGCCCCGGACCTGCCACTGCTACGGGCCCACCTGGCCGCCCTCGACTGGCACCGCGCCGAAGAAACCGGCCTGACCCCGTTGCCGGCGGGCACCGAACCGCCGGCCGGCGCCGACCAGTTCTGGCTCCGCCGACCCCCCGACGGCCCGTGGCTGATCGACCTACTGGCCACCTCCCGGATCCGCGACGGGCACTACGTGTCCGGCCGCGACGAGCGGATCCAGATGCCGGCACACCGCGCCCTGCGCCGGCACCCGGACGGCGTGCGCTACCTCGCACCGGAGATCGCCCTCCTGCACAAGGCCCGACGTCAACCCGTCGAAGCACCCGACGACGCCGACCTGGCCGCCGCCCTGCCCCGCCTGGACGCCGACGCCCGAGCCTGGCTGACCGCCGCACTTCAACTGGCACACCCGACCCATCCGTGGCTGACCGCACTACGCGCCTGGTGAGGTGCTGGTAGTCCACAGAGACGCCCACCGGCGTTCGGTGTTCAGCACAGGGATGGCGCGACCGGGTGGCCCGAAGGGGAAACGCCCGCGCGACCGGACGACGCGGTCAGTACCGTCGCGCGCCGCTCAGCCGCCCACCACCCGGTAGCGGAGGTGAACCACACCGCTCCGGAAGCGGTGCTCGGCCACGAGCTCGAGTTCGGCGCGGACGTCGTCCGGCAGGGCGCGCTTTCCGCCGCCGACCACGATCGGGCCGAGGAACAGGCTGCACTCGTCGACCAGACCCGCGGCCATCGCCTGCCCAGCGAGCTCGGCACCGCCGACGCTGATATCGCTGGCCGAGGACTCCTTGAGCTGTCTGATCGCCGCGGCGTCGAAATCGCGCTCGATCCGCGTCCGCGCGCTCGACACCGTCCGCAGCGTCCGGGAATACACGACCTTCTCCGCCGCCCGCCAGATCTCCGCGTAGTCCCGGGCCGCAGATTGATCGCCGCTGGTCTCCACGGTCTCCCAGAACACCATCGTCTCGTACATCCGGCGCCCGTACAGGTAAGTGCCGACCGGCCGCTCGAGGTCGTTGACGAACCCGTGCACCTCATCGTCGGGCGCCGCCCAATCGAACTTGCCCTGCTCGTCCTCGACGTACCCGTCCAGCGACGCAATCGCCGAGTAGATCAGCTTCGCCATGCCAGCCTCCCACCGTCCGTGCCCGCCGCTGCTCGCCGGGCACACGCTACGACCGCGATCACCGCCCGCCGTCCCCGGCCTCCGGCAGCGCAGCCGGCCGGCGACATCACCCCCGGACCGGACCGGCCCAGCCAGCCCTTCCGGTCCGGGCTGGTCGACTGCGGCCGGTGCGGCCCATAGTGTCGGCTGATGCCCGGTCGCCGGTACGAGATCGTCCTGCACGGTGCCACCGGATTCGTCGGGCGGCTGATCGCCCGGCACCTGGTGGCTGACGCCGGCGCGGGGGCCCGGATCGCGCTGTCCGGGCGGTCCGAGCCGCGGCTGCGGGCATTGCGGGCAGAGCTCGGCGTCGACTGGCCGGTGCTGGTGACCGACGGGCGGGATCCGGCCGCGGTGGCGGCGCTGGCCGCCTCGACCGGTGTGGTCGCGACCACGGTCGGGCCGTACGCCCGGCTGGGCCTGCCGCTGGTGCGGGCCTGTGCGGAGGCGGGCACGTCCTACTGCGACCTGACCGGTGAGACGTCGTTCGTCCGGGAGAGCGCCGCCGCCGCGCATGTGCCCGCCGCCGGCACCGGCGCCCGGATCGTGCACTCGGCCGGCTTCGACTCGGTGCCGGCCGACCTGGGCGTGCTGCTGCTGCACGAGCGGGTGCGGTCGGACGGCGCGGGGACGCTCGCCGACACCGTGCTGGTGCTGGTGTCGGTGCGCGGCGGGATCAGCGGCGGCACGGTCGACTCGATGCGGGGCGAGCTCGCGGCGGCCGCGGCGGACCCGGCGCTGCGCGGGGCGCTGGCCGACCCGTACGCGCTCAGCCCGGACCGGGCGGCCGACCCGCCCGGGCACGACGAGCGGGACCTCGACCGGCCGATCCGGGACCCGCTGCTGGGTCGCTGGGTCGCGCCGAACCCGTTCGCCCCGCACGACAGCCGCATCGTCCGGCGCAGCAACGCCCTGCTCGGGCACGCGTACGGGCCGGGCTTCCGGTACCGCGAGGTTCTCTCGGTCGGGCAGGGACCGGCCGCGCCGGTGCTCGCCGGGCTGGTGACGGCCGGGCTCGGGGCCTTCGTGGCCGGGATGCGGTACGGGCCGACACGGGCGCTGCTGGACCGGGCGCTGCCCACGCCCGGGCGCGGCCCGTCCGAGAAGACCCGGCAGTCCGGCCACTTCCGGATCGAGGTGCACACCGTCACCAGCACCGGCGCGCGCTACCGGGCGACGGTGGCGGCGCAAGGCGACCCGGGGTACGCGGCCACGGCGGTCATCTTCGGCCAGAGCGCGCTGAGCCTGGCCCGCGACGCCCTGGACTCACCCGGCGGCGTGCTCACCCCCGCCGCCGCCCTCGGCGACCACCTGGCCGACCGCCTGCGCGGGCAGGGCTTCGAACTGTCGGTGGCCCGGCTGAACTGACGGCGGCGGCGCTGACCGGCGGTACGGCGCCGGGGCGCCGGCGTGGGTCGTCCTCGCCCGAACGGCTCCTTGACGGCCCAGCTTGTTAACGTTCACATTGAGTGTCTGGCCGGACCCGAACGGCGCGGGTTCGCCCTGCCGGAGCAAGCTCTAGACCAGGAGCGGCAATGGACGGTCGATCTCGCCGGACCAGGCGGTTGCACCCGCGGATCTCGCCGCCCGCCTGGGTCGTCCTGGTCCTTGTCGCGGCCGTGTTCATCGCGGCGCCGCAGCCCGCCGGCGCGCTGAACAACGGTGCCGCGCCCACCCCGCCGATGGGCTGGAACAGCTACGACTCGTACAACTGGAACGTCACCGAGGCGCAGGTCAAGGCGAACGCCGACTACATGCGGACGAACCTGCGCCAGTTCGGCTGGCAGTACATCGTCATCGACTGGGGCTGGTACCGCCCGGGCAGCGGTACCGGCAGCCCGGCCCAGGACGCCAACCTGCAGCCCCGGCTGCGGATGGACGCCAACGGGCGACTGCTGCCGGACACCACCCGGTTCCCGTCGGCCGGTGGCAGCAACGGGTTCAAGCCGCTGGCCGACTACGTCCACGCCGCCGGGCTGAAGTTCGGCGTGCACCTGATGCGCGGCATCCCGCGCCAGGCGGTCGCGGACAACGTGCCGATCCTGGGCACCAGCGCCACCGCGAACCAGATCAACAACAGCACCACGGCGTCCTGGCTCAACCTCATGTGGGGCCTGAACATGGGCAACCCCGCCGCGCAGGCCTACCTGGACTCGGTGTTCGCGCTCTACGCGAGCTGGGGGGTCGACTTCGTCAAGGTCGACGACATCGCCGCGCCGACGTACCGGCAGGCGGAGGTGGACGGGTACCGGCTGGCCATCCAGCGCAGCGGCCGGCCGATGGTGCTGAGCCTCTCCCCCGGCCCGACCCCGCTGGCCAGCGGCACGCACGTGGCGGCCAACGCGCACATGTGGCGGATCGTGAACGACCTGTGGGACAACTGGCCGGCGCTCAACGCCCTGTTCGATCCGCTGCGGGACTGGACGCCGTTCCGGGCGACCGGAGCCTGGCCCGACCCGGACATGATCCCGATCGGGCGGCTGGCCAAGCAGGGGCCGGTCGGCGCCCCGCGCTTCTCCGGCCTGACCGCGGACGAGCAGCGCACCCTGATGACGCTGTGGTCGATCACCCGGTCACCGCTGATGTGGGGCGGCAACCTGGCCGAGAACCGGCCGGCCGAGCTGGCCCTGATGACCAACGCGGCGGTGCTCGCCGTCGACCAGAACAGCAGCGGCAACCGGCAGCTGTCCGGCGGCACCCGGCAGGTCTGGATCGCTGACGTGCCCGGCACGAACCACAAGTACGTCGCGCTGTTCAACCGGGAGGGCGCCGCGGCCAACGTCAGCGTGAACCTGGCCGACCTCGGCATCGGCTCCGCCGCGGTCACCGACCTGTGGTCGGGCGCCGGCCTCGGCACGGTCACCGGCACGCTGACCCGCTCGATCCCCGCGCACGGCGCCGCGCTCATCCGGCTGGCCACCCAGACCACCGTGCCGATCACGCCGGCGTCCACGCTCACCGCCCGGCACAGCGGCAAGCTGGCCGACGTGTTCAACGGCTCGACCGCCGATGGCGCCAACGTCGTGCAGTGGGCCGCCAACGGGCAGACCAACCAGCGCTGGCAGTTCCGCGACGCCGGCGGCGGCTTCTTCACCGTGGTGAGCGTCAACAGCGGCAAGTGCCTGGACGTCGCCGGCGGCCCGACGGCCACCGCGGACGGCGTACGGGTCGACCAGTGGACCTGCACCGGCGGCACCAACCAGCAGTGGCGGATCCAGGACCTCGGCACCGGCTTTGTCCAGCTCGTCGCCCGGCACAGCAACAAGTGCCTCGACGTGCTCAACGCCGCCACCACCGACGGCGCCCAACTCGTGCAGTGGACCTGCGGCACCGGCACCAACCAGCAGTGGCAGCGCAGCCCGGCCTGAGCCCGGGAACCACCCGGCGGCCGCCGCCTGCCGGGTTCGAGCGGCGCCCCGGCCGGGAGAGCGGGCCGGGGCGCCGCCCCGCTCAGGTCCCGTACACCTCGATCTCGGTCAGGTCCATGAAGTCACACCCGGAGAACGGCCCAGGGCAGGCACCGACCTGGAAGACCTGCGGCCGGACCATGGTGAACCGCACGAACCGCACCCCGGCGCCGGTGCCGGCCGCCGGCGTGACCAGGTTGAGCTGCCCCCGGTTCGCCGGGGTGAACGTGCCTGCCGCCGCCAGCGCCCAGGTGCTGCCGTCGGTGGACGTCTCGATCCGGTAGTCGCCGGTGGACGCGCTCCCGCCGTCGCCGCAGGTCGCCGACGGGTCGATCGCCAGTTGGCTGATCTGCACCGCCTTCGGCAGCCCGATGGTGATCGCCTTCGGGGTGGCCGCGCTGGCCTGGCCGTCATCGCCCAGGTCCGAGGTGCTGCCCCAGCCGGTCACCCGGTCCAGGTCGATCGCGCCGCCCGGCCCGCAGTCCGGCGACAGGTCGGGCCCGTCGAACGCGGTCACGGTGGCTCCGCCGGAGGAGGCCGCCCAGTCCCGGCGCAGCGCGAAGTCGTGCGTCGTGGTGCCCGGCCGGACCGTCACCGGACCGGTCACGGCCTCGTAGCCGGCGCCGCCGGCGAGCACCTTCGGGTAGGTCCCGGCCACCAGGCGCGGGATGGAGTAGCGGCCGTCGGCGCCGGTGCGGGCCGACGGGTTCGCCGCCTGCGCCGAGCCCTGGAACACCACGGTGACCGTGGCACCGGCCACCGGGGCACCGCTGGCCGAGTCGCGCACCGTGCCGGTCAGCGTGCCGGTCGCCGCGCCCGGCCGCGGCGGCAGCGAGAAGTCCTCGCCCGGAGCGGCGTCGTTGCCGTCGATCGCGCCGGCGAAGAAGCCCATCCCCCGGTGCGCGAACACCCGCCAGGCCGCGTTGCGGTGCACGCCGCGGAACACCGCCTGGTCGGCCTGCAGGATCGCGTTCCGCTCGTCCAGGAACGACGGGTTGGCCGGGGAGAGCTCCATCGCCCGGGTGACCAGCGACTCGGCCACGGTCGAACCGACCGCCGCCCGCAGGTCCCACAGCGTCTGCGCCCAGATCTCGCCGTCGCCGTGCACCTCCGGCACGCCGGCCACCTTGCCGTAGTCGCCGTAGGTGTAGCCGCCGGGCCCGGTGCCGTCGCCGCCCGGGCAGGCGGCCGACGTCGACCCGACCGCGCAGTCCACCGGCTCGGTCCGGTCGAAGAACACGCCCTCGCCGTCGTACTGGAACATGACGATCTCGCCGTCGGCCCGGGTGTCGCGCTGCAGCCCGCGGCTGACCAGGTAGTCCATGCCGTACCAGTCGCCCCACGCCTCGCCCATCGCGCCGGCCTGCACGTCACCCAGCGTCGAGTCGCCGTTCGCGTCGACCACCAGCCGGTTCGACAGGCCGTGGGTGTACTCGTGGTAGACGGTGTCGGCCTCGTCGCCGACGTTGGTCGGCGACCACGGGTCGCCGTCCGGGTAGGTGGTGCCCGGCTCGTGCTGCAGGAACATCTGCATCCGCGGCGAGATGCCGTCCGGCGGCGTGTCCATGTTGGCGTTGTCGATGTGGCCGTCGTCCGGCAGGCCGTTGTCGGTGTTCGCGCCGTCGTCGGACTCGGCCCGTACCGGGTCGCCGCCCAGGCCCTGGCGGGTCGCGTTGGTCACCTGGAAGTTGCCGGCCGCCTCGGTGAAGCCGATCGGCGCGGCCAGCAGGTGGTCGTGCCAGTTGTTCACGAACGCGAACACCTGCGTCGCGTCCTGGTTGCGGTTGGTCTGCCAGGAGAACGGCGTGTCCGGGTCCCACGAGCACGGCCACGGGTTGTCGCAGAAGGACACCGCGGGCAGGTGGAACGGCACCAGCGGGTAGTCCCAGGAGTTGCCGTGCCGCGGCGGGATCTCCTCGGTGGCGTCCGGGGCGTTGGAGTCGTCCACGTCGGCGTACGTGTGGGTGTTGTTGCCGGACAGCACGGTCGCCGTCGGGGCCAGCCAGCCGCGCTGGGTGAAGTCGATCCGCACCTGCTGCCCGCCGCGGGCCGCACCCGGGTAGTACGGGTAGGCCGTGCCGGTCGCCGGCGGCCGGTGTTTCCCGGTGTCGCCGGTCGGGGCGGCGTCGTTGCCCAGGCTGCGCCGGTAGAGCACCCGGCCGTCGAGCGCGTCGATGACGTGCTGCGCGGGCCGGGCCGCCGACATCGTGATCGTCTGCCAGCCACGGCGCAGCCCGCCCGGGGTCATGAACAGCACCTCGGTCGCCAGGTCGGCCGGACCGGGCGCGGTCGAACGCTCCGCGAGGTCGGCACGCGCCCGGCTGATCGCCTCGGCCGCCGTGCCCACCACCGCCCGGCTGCCGCGCGCCGGCGCGGCGGCACCGGCCAGCGGCGCGCCCTGGAGGCTGATCAGCTCGCCGTTCCGCGTCACGTGCGCCTTCAGCCCGTTGCCGAAGACCTCGGTGCCGTCCACCGTCTGGACGAACGACAGGTGATGGATACCGGCGATGTCGGTGTAGTCCTGCCGCAGGTGCAGCGTGGCCAGATCCGCCTGGCTCAGCCCGAACGCGGCGAGGTGGCTGCGGACGTAGGCCAGGGCGATGTCCACCGGCCGGCCACGCTGCGGCCCGGTCAGGAAGCCGTCCAGCCGGCCGACCTGCCGCGGTGTGCCGGTGACGCCGTCCATGTCGAGCACCGCCTCGCTGCCCAGCGAGCGGCGCAGGTCCACCGCCGCCGGTCGGGAACCCGCCGCGGCCGCCCGGTCCCGCAGCGCCTGCCGGGCCCGGGGAGTGTCGCCGGTGCGCGCGTCGTAGGACTGCCGGTCGGTGCCCGCCGCGGCCTTGCCGACGGTGTCGCCGGCGGCGGCTCCGCGCCCGGCCGGGGCGGGTGCCGCCCACGCCACCGGTCCCGCGGCGACCACCAGCCCGAGCACCGCCCCGACCGTGATCGCGACCCTGGTCCAGCGCCGAGCCGGCCGGCTGTGACCGATCCGCATGGTGCTCCCCTGCCGTGTCCGGAGAAAGTGTGACCCGAAGCCTCCCCTGCGTGACCACCGACGGCAACCCGCCGGGCGCCTGCATGCGCGCCGTTGCGCTCCCGCCGTCCTCGACGCTCCCGCCCAGCCCGCCGACGGCCCCGACCTCCCAGAATCGCGACCAGACAGGCGAGTGGTGACGGGCTCGGGCCGCGGGTGACGGGTTCGGGGGTGCGGGTGATGGCGCAGGGACGTCACCCGCCGCCGAAAGGCATCACCCGGGAACCTCTGCCGTCACCCGCGCCCGAAGACCGCGGAGGTATGTCCTGCGGACGGGGTCATTTCGTCATTGCTCAAAGGATTCCGGGGCCGCGCGGCGCTCGGGCAGACTGCCGGACATGAACAGACGAACGATGATCGCCGCTGGCGCCGGGGCCGTCCTCGCCGCCGCGGCGGTGCTGACCGCCGCCACTCCGGCCAGCGCGACCTCCAGGTACGGCTGCGCCTACCCGCGGGTCTGCTTCTACCTCACCGAGAACGACTACTTCGGCGACAGCCCGACCGCCGCGTTCCAGGACGTCACCAGCGGCTGGCAGACCCTCGGCTCGCGCAGCCGCGGGTCGGCGTGGATCGTCAACACCCGCAACGACGACGTCGCCTACCTGCACTTCACCGACGGTGCCACCGCCTGCCTGCTACCGAACTTCGACCGCTACAACGGCAGCCACATAGTGGACAAGATCAGGATCAGCTCGAGCTCCACCTGCTGAAACCGCACACCCAGCCCGGGACGCGCGCGGCAGGCCCGCTCTGCAGCGGAGCCTGCCGCGCGTGGCATCCGCCCGACGACGTCGTACGCCGGTCCCGTCGGCTATGCCGAGGTGTCCAGCGATTGGAGGCCCAGCACGGTGACCCGGTGGATCACCGTGCCACCGTCGCGGTGCGTCGCGAGCAGGCCGGCGCCACGCAGCACCGCGATGTGTTCGCTCGCCGCTGACGGAGCTACGTGCCCTCCCACAGCGGATCGGCGTCCGCCGCGACACAGGTACGGGCGAGGTCGTCGGGCGTGAAGTGGATCCGCAGCACGGCGTCTCCTGGCTCCTGCACTCGATCGGTCGCTTGCCCTACACCACTTGTCGCTGGTCCGGGAGGTCACCACCCGGCTCCCGGGCCGCTGACCGCCGCTGAACGCCGCTGAGCACGCGAGGCGCGCCGGGCGCTCGCACCTGTCGCGGTCGATCGGTGACGCTGGAACCGGGTTGGTGCCGGCGGCCGGGCGGCTACCAGCGGATGAGGCTCTGTAGGCCGTCGACGACTGCTCCGGCCAGGCTGCCGAGCCTGGTGGTGTGGCGGCGGCCGCCGTGGAGCGAGCCGGCCTTTCCGCCGCTCGCCTTCCACAGGTCGCGCCGGGTGACCGCACGCCGGCACTGGTCGATCCGCCGTTCGGCGTCGGCAGTGCTGATCGTGCCGGCCGCGTGCTCCGCCTCGATCGCCCGGATAGCGGTCCAGACCTCGGTCGAGGTCACATACTCCACATCACCCATGGCACACCTCCGGCGCCAAACTGGCTGGCCGGCCGGCCGCCACGCCCACCGCCCCATGCATCAATGTCTCGACAACGCCGCAGCACCGCCGTGCGGTTCCCCTCGTGCCGCCACTGGGTCGGGTGCGGCGGTGATCGGCTCGTCGTGCGCCGGGCCGGGTCAGGACGGTGGCGGGTTGCCGGGCCGCAGGTAGGTGATCGTGTGGTGGGAGATCAGGGTGCCGGCGGAGTCCCACGTGGACGCGGTGCCGTAGTGCACGGTCCGGCCGCTGCGCACCAGGGATGACTCGCAGCTGAGCCCGGTCCGCGCGGCGGCGAGGAACGTGCTGCTCTGGTGCAGGGTGACTGCCGGGGAGTCGGCGCTGGTGGCGGCCAGGACCGCGATCCAGCAGGTGACGTCGGCCAGCGTCATCGCGCAGCCGCCCTGCAGTACACCGCCAGGCCGGAACAACTCCGGGCGGGCCGGCAGGTCGACGCGCGCCAGACCGGGCTCGACCGCCCGCACCACGAAGCCCCACCAGGGCCCGAACGGGCTGCGGTCCAGCAACAGCTGCGCCGCCTCGACGTCGAACACCAGAGCAACATACGTCGTCCGACGCTCGATGGTCCGGGCGGACGAGGGTGCTCAGCATCGAACACCCGCTCGTGCCGCTGGTCGGTCAGCCGCTGCCGTACGGGCGGGTGATGATCTCCAGAAAGTGCGCGTCGGGGTCTTGCCAGTAGACGCCCTTGCCGCCGTCGTTGTTGTTGATCTGGCCGGGCCGGCGCCGGGCCGGGTCGGCCCAGAACTGCAGGCCACGGTCCTTGATCCGGTCGAGGATCGCGTCGAACTCGGCGTCGCCGACGAGGAACGCGTAGTGCTGCGGCTGGATGGGCTCCGGCTCCTCGGCGAAGTCGAGTGAGACGCCGTTGTCGAGCTCGACGACCAGGAACGGGCCGAACGGCGTGGGCTTGCCCAGCCCGAGGATCTCGGCCAGGAACTCCGCCGACCGCTGCCTGTCGCGCACGTGCACGATCGTGTGGTTCAGCTGTACCGGCATCGACAACCTCCGTCCGCCCGATCCACCGCTTCCAGTCTGCCACCCGGTGACGCCACCGACCCTGACCTGATCACGTCCCCGCGCTGGGCCCACGACGGCCTACTGGTGTGCGGTTCTGGCGCGCGGGCCGCCGGCGGCGGGGATGTCGATGCCGGTGCGGAAGGCGCGGAGTGCGTTGTTGAACTCGGTCGGGCGTTCCAGGTTCGGCAGGTGCCCGGCGCCGTCGATGATGGTGAGGGTGGCGTGCGGGATGAGCCGGCGCATGTGTTCGGCGTCGCTGACCGGGGTGAACTCATCGTCGCGGCCGAGGACGATGAGCGTCGGTGCGGTGACCTCGGTCAGCAGTTGGCGGTAGTCGCGGCGTTCGGCCCGGCCGCGGAGCGCTGCCGCGGCGCCGGCGGCGGGAGCGGCGGCCATCATCGCGTGCACGTGCGCGGCGACCGTGGGCAGGGCCGGCACGTTGTACGGCGCGATCATCTTCGGGAGTACTTCCTCGGCGTAGCCGGCCATGCCCTCGCGCAGCAACCGGTCCGCCGTCCGGTTGCGGGCCGCCTTGCCGGCGGCGGTGTCGGCCTGCGGGAAGGTGTCGGCCAGCAGCAGGCCGCGGATCCGGGGCCCGAACTGCCGGTAGCACTCCATCGCGATCTGCCCGCCCATGGACAGCCCACCGAGCACCATGTCGCCGACCCCGAGGTGGTCAAGCAGCGCGGCGATGTCACCGGCGAACGTCTCCAGCGCGGTGCTGCCGGCGACCACCGTGCTGCCGCCGTAGCCGCGCAGATCGGCGGCGATGACCCGCCACCCCGAGCCGGCGAAGGCGTCGATCTGCGGCGCCCACATCGACCGGTCGAACGGATGGCCATGGATCAACACCAGCGGCCGGCCGGATCCCTCGTCCGCGTACCCGACGCTGATCCCGTTGACCGCGACGGTGCCCATCAGATCCACCTCCCACGACCCAGATCGTGCCCGCAGCCGACCATCCGGCCAGCCAAGACTGAACACCTCCCCGGCTCCGGGCAAGATCCAATCCCGGCTCGGTGGCCCGCCCCAGTAGTGGCTCGAGACGACCTGTCGTCCGTCCATACTGGACAGATCGGCAGAGTGTCTGATCGTGCTCACCGGGCCGGGCTCTTCCGCGCGAGCGTCGAAGAGGGTTCAGACGGCGAGGGTGATGATCTTGTCGGGGACGAGCCGGACGATGAGCGGGGCCCGGGTCTGTTCATCGAAGGCTGGTGGCATGGTCGTCGCCCTTCTATTCGGCCGCCTGTCGGCAGCGCTCAACTCCGGCGCTATTTCGGCTCCCCGCGGTTAGCCGCGGCCGTCGGGCTGGAACAGTTTCCATTGCCCCGCGGAGACGACCCGGGCGGCGCCGTCGACAACGCTGATGGCGGTCTCATCGTCGATCGCGTACGTCGGCGCCGGATCCGTGCCGCCCACTTCTCCGCGTTGGCAAAGGAGGCGTCGGGGTGGTCCGGGTGCTCCAGGTGCGGGATCACCGCGAAGTCGACGAGCCCAGCTCCCTGCCCGGTGACCAGGATTCTGTCGACGTCACCCTGGGCCGTGGCGAAGACGATGTCCTCCGACTTCAGCGGTCCATCTTTTACGCGGGCGGTTCGTGATAGATCGCCTGCCACGCCATGCCGGGCCCGCCGGGGAATGGGTAGATGGCGGTAGGGATGAAGAGGGCGTTGGACTCGGCGATCGGTTTGCCCAGCAGGTCAACCAGCGCGTCGCGGATGCTGCTGTTCTTGATTCCGGACGAGGTGAGGAGAGCTCGCACGGTTCCGACCTCCTGCAATCTCGTGATGCCTGAATTTCTTACTTCGGAGCACCCACCGCGCGCTGCGCCAAACCCGCCCGCAGCGACGGCGGCTGCCCGCCGACAAGTCAACGACAGGCGCCATGCTACCGCGCGGCAAAGCTGTCTCATTCATGCGATTTGCCGTTTCAGGCCTCGACACTCCATTGTCGAATTGCCCGAAGGTGCCAATCCTGCCGTCGATCGGGGGAGGTGAAACGCCATCGATACGTTCGACGTCTGTTGAATCGTCCGATCAGTGGGACTGGATCACAATGGAGGTCGACATGCATGACGCTTCTGCGGCTGCGCAACGGCAGGCCTTGCCGCGCCCACGGGGCATCCCGGCCCGCCGGGCCAGGTTGGGTTTGCTGCCGGTGGCCGGAATGCTCGCCTGGCAACTCGTCACGCCGGCGTCGGCGCAGGCCAGCGGCGGCGCCGGGCGGCTGGACGCTACCTTCGGGGTCGGCGGCACGGTGGTCACCGACATCGCGGGCCAGTCGGACCAGGCCGACGCGGTCGCCGTACAGGCCGACGGCAAGATCGTCGCGGCCGGCGGCGCGGACGAGAGCAACGACTCCGCCCTCGATGATTTCGCCCTCACCCGGTACCAGGCTGACGGCCGGTTGGATCCACGCTTCGGCACGCACGGCAAGGTGAAGCTGGACTTCACCGGCGCGGGCGGTGACGACCACGTCAAAGCGTTGGCGGTGCAGGGCGACGGCAAGCTGGTGGCGGCCGGGTTCGCCGCGGGCCAATGGGCGTTGGCGCGGTTCACCGCACGCGGCACGTTGGACCAGAGCTTCGGCGTCGCTGGCAAGGTGACCGGCACCACCGGGCAGATCTGGGCGGTGGCGGTGCAGCCGGACGGCAGGATCCTCGCGGCCGGCGTGGCCGGGTCCGCCTTCGCGGTGGCCCGCTTCAACCCCGACGGCAGCCCCGACCTCAGCTTCGGCGGCACCGGCATGGTGCTGACCGCGTTCCCCGGCCTGTTCGCTGAAGCTCATGCGGTGGCGGTGCAGGCCGACGGCAAGATCGTCGCGGCCGGAAGCGCGGCCGCGGCGGCCTTCGCGCTGGCCCGCTACAACCCGGACGGCACCCTGGACCCGGCCTTCGGCACCGGCGGCACCGTGACGACCGCGTTCAACAACGGCTTCTTCACCGAGGCGAACGGGCTCGTCCTGCAGCGGGACGGCACGATCGTCGCGGCCGGAGGGGTGCTGCACTTCAACTTCAGCTCTGCTTTCGCGCTCGCCCGGTACACCGCCGACGGCACCCTGGACCCGGGCTTCGGCACCGGCGGCACGGTCACCACCGACATCGCCGGCACCGGCACCGCGACCGCGCTCGTCGCGCAGCCGTACGGCATGCTCGTGGCCGCCGGCACGGCCGACCCCGGCACCGGGTCGGGCTACGACTTCACGCTGCTGCGGTACCGCCACGACGGGTCTCTGGACCCCCGCTTCGGCACCGCCGGCCGGGTCACCACCGACTTCGGCGGCGGCTCCGACGTGGCCAGGGCGCTGGCCGTGCAGGCCAACGGCAGGCTGCTGGTCGCCGGGTCGCCCAGCGACAACGGGTTCGGCTCGGACTTCGCGCTGGCCCGCTACCTGACGCGATAGCCCAACGATATGGCCGCGACGCCGGCCCCACCGGCGTCGCGGCCGGCTACGTCAGAACGCGGAAACCGATACCGCCCTGAGGTGCCGCGGCGGTGAGGTCAGGCTCCTTGCAGGGCTGTTCCAGGGCTCCCGGTTAACGTCCCGGCAGAAGTCCGAATGCTCGACGAGGGAGCGGTATGCGTCTGCGGAAGACAGTCGGTGTGCTGTTCGCCGGCATCCTGGCCACGTGTTTCATGACCGCGGCGGCGCCGGCGGCCCATGCCGACCCCACCCCGCCGCCCGCCGACCAGTGGGCCGAACTGTTCCTGCCGTTCAACAACCCCGGCAACCACAAGTGCGCGGACATCCCCAGCGGCACCAGCAGCCACAGCGAGCACCTGCAGGTGTTCCACTGCCACGGCTATGCCAGCAACGGCGGCCCGCAGCGGTTCCGGCTCATCCCCGTCCCGGACGGGACCTACCGGATCCAGAACTTCGCCAACAACCTGTGCATGGTGCCGGACAGCATTCCGCCGCTGGTCCACCAGGACGTGTGCGATCCGGCGAACGTGGCATTCCGCTGGCAGATCATCCCGACACCCATCAATCCCGACGCGTTCCGGCTGCGCAATCCCGCCATCGGCGGCTGCCTGGGCGTGCTGAACGTCCCGGTCCAGGACCATGACCAGCTGCGGTTGCGGGGCTGCGACAACTCCACCGTCCTGACCACCGAGCTCCAACGACAGCTCTGGATGTTCGGATAGCCGCTCGTTCCCGGCAGGTAGCCCTGGCCCCGGCTCAGCGGCGAGTCCGCGGACGGCTCCCGCCAGGTCAGCCGGGTGGGCCGGCAGGGGACTCGCCGGTCGGGGTGGCGGGCTGGTCGAGGTCGGCGAGCTTGGCGCGGACGGCGTCGGCGTCGGCGTGAACGGGACGGGTGGCGGCGGGGCCGCGGCCCGAGGTGAGCGGCCCGTTGCACCCTGAAAATACCTAGCAGTACTATGCCCAGCGCTACTATGCATTGTGCTTCTAGGGTTTGAACGGGGTGAGCCTGGTGAAGGTCGCCAAGGACCTGGTCGCCGCCTCGGCGACACCGATGGTGCTCGGCATCCTGGCCGAGGGTGAGAGCTACGGGTACGCCATCCTCCGGCGCATCAACGAGCTGTCCGGCGGCGAGCTGGACTGGACCGAGGGCCTGCTGTACCCGTTGCTGCACCGGTTGGAGCGCGTCGGCCACCTGGAGTCGAGCTGGCAGTCGGCCACCGGCGAGCGGCGGCGCAAGTACTACCGCGTCACCGCCGACGGCCTGGCGGAGCTGGCCGAGCAGCGCCGGCAGTGGGACACGGTCGCGGACGCGCTCAAGGAGGTCTGGCGCGCCCTCGGCGACCGCAGGCCGCTGCTGGCGGTCCCGCCGGAGTGCCGGGCGTGACGGTGCGGGAGGGTCAGGAGGAGTTGGAGCGCCAGTTCGCGCAGTGGCGGCACTACCTCCAGGGCCGCCGTGAACTGCAGCCGGCCGATGCCGACGAGCTGGAAGACCATCTGCGCGGTTCGGTCGACGGGCTCATCGCGGCCGGCCTGAGCGCGGACGAGGCGTTCCTGGTCGCGGTCAAACGGATGGGCAGCCTGGACGAGCTGTCCCGCGAGTTCGCCCGGGAGCATTCGGAACGGCTGTGGAAGCAACTCGTGCTGACCAGCGAGACCGGCAGTCCGGCGGCCGGCCCGCGGGCGCGGCAGGAACTGCGGGTGATGGTCGCCTGCGCCGCGGGTGCGGCGGTGTCGATCAAGGTGCCCGAGCTGTTCGGGCTGCGGTTGACCGAGGACGGCTCGTTCTACGGGCCGAACGTCGGCCTGTTCGCGCTGCCGTGGCTGGCCGCCTTCCTCGCCTGGCGCCGGCAGGCTCGGCGCCCGCTGATCTGGATGCTGGTGGCGCTGTTCGCCGTCGGCGCGGTGGCGGCCAACGTCTACCGGCTGGCCGAGACGTCGCAGTCGGTGGTCATCAGCAGCATCCACCTCCCGATCGCCCTGTGGCTGGTGGTGGGGCTGGCCTACGTGGCCGACGACTGGCGCTCGTCCCGCCGGCGGATGGACTTCATCCGCTTCACCGGCGAATGCTTCGTCTACTTCGTCCTCATCGCCCTCGGCGGCGGTGTGCTCACCGCGTTCATGTTCGGCACCTTCAAGGCCATCGGGATCGTCCCGGAGGCGTTCATCAGCCAGTGGCTGCTGCCGTGCGGCGCCATGGCCGCGATCGTCGTGTCCGGCTGGCTCGTCGAGGCCAAGCAGGGGGTGATCGAGAACATCGCCCCGGTGCTCGCGCGGCTGTTCACGCCGCTCTTCACCGCGGTCCTGCTGACCTTTCTCGTTGCCATCGGCTGGACCACCGCCGGCATCGACGTCGAGCGCGAGGCGTTGATCCTGTTCGACCTGCTGCTGGTCGTGGTGCTGGGGTTGCTGCTCTACTCGATCTCGGCCCGCGATCCGCTGGCGCCGCCCGGCCCGTTCGACAAGCTGCAACTGGCCCTCGTGGTCAGCGCGCTGGCCATCGACGTGCTGGTGCTGGCGGCAATCACCGGGCGCATCAACGAGTACGGCACCACCGCCAACAAGGCCGCGGCCCTGGGCGAGAACGTCATCCTGCTGGCCAACCTCGCCTGGTCGGCCTGGCTCCTGCTGAGGCTCGTCCGCCGGCACACGCCGTTCGCCGCGCTCGAGCGTTGGCAGACCAACTACCTGCCGGTGTACGCCGGATGGGCCTGGATCGTGGTCTTCGTCTTTCCGCCGCTGTTCAGCTACGCCTGACCGAGCGGATCCGGCGTCGCCGTCGTCCCGGGCCGG
>Ga0307499_10000139_pt1 | contig 26620 bp, 21 predicted proteins | sample 13_S_MG_FD_201363 | JGI IMG/M metagenome (GOLD analysis project Ga0307499, IMG submission 201363) | Soil microbial communities from Populus trichocarpa stands in riparian zone in the Pacific Northwest, United States - 13_S | ecosystem: Environmental > Terrestrial > Soil > Riparian zone > Trees... | reverse complement strand
GTCCACCTTGTTGCGGCTGGTGGCGGGGCTGGAGAAGCCCGGATCCGGTATCCTGCGGGAAGACGACAACCGCATCAGGGGACCGCATCCCTCCCGCGTGGTCGTGTTTCAGGACCCGACCTTGTTTCCCTGGCGCTCGGTCTGGGACAATGTCGCACTCGGCCTGGAGGCGCAGGGCATCCTGAAGAGCCAGCGGCACCGGGTCGACTCGGCGCTCGATCTCGTCGGCCTGTCGGCGTTCCGCAACGCCTATCCGCATCAGCTGTCGGGCGGCATGGCGCAGCGCGTGGCGCTGGCGCGCGCGCTCGTCAACGATCCGAAAATCCTCATCCTCGACGAGCCGCTCGGCAAGCTCGACTCGCTGACGCGCATTACCATGCAGGCCGAACTCGTCTCGCTGTGGCAGCGCAAGCGCTTCACGACGCTGCTCGTCACCCACGACGCCGAAGAGGCGCTGTTTCTCGCCAACCGCGTCATCGTGCTCAGCGACCGGCCGGCGCGCGTCAAGGCCGATATTTTGGTGGACCGGCCTTATCCGCGCCATCGCGGCGATCCCTATCTGGCGGACCTGCGCAAGCAGATCCTCGGCTTGCTTGGATTGGACGCGACATGGTGACGTCCGCAAGCCAGAGCGCGGTGAGGGAGCCGCAGCGGCCAAACGAATCGGACCATGCGGCGCGTGCGGTTCTGCTCGCGCCGACATTCGCGGAGCGGGCGCCGATTCACGATCGCGACGGCAGTTTTCCGTTCGAGAATTTCGAGTACCTGTCGAAGGCTGGTCTGCTCGCTCTGACGGTGCCGTCGGCCCTGGGTGGTGGGGGCGCAGGTGCCGCAAAAGCGGCGCAGGTTCTCGGCATCGTCGGCAAGGCCGATCCCTCGACCGCGCTTGTCTTGTCGATGCATTACATCCAGCACTTGGTGATGGCGCGCAGCTCGCGCTGGCCGGCCCGCCTGTCCCGGAAACTGGCCCGGGAGACGGTCGATGGTGTCGCCATGGTCAACGCGCTTCGTGTCGAGCCCGACCTCGGATCGCCGGCGCGCGGCGGATTGCCCGCCACAATCGCCCGGCGCACGGAAACCGGGTGGCGGCTGAGCGGCCGAAAGATCTATTCGACCGGTGCGCCGATCCTGAAATGGTACGCAGTGTGGGCAAAGACCGACGAAGCGGAAACGCGTGTGGGATTGTTTCTGGTTCCGGCGGGCCTTCCGGGCACGCGGATCATCGAGACCTGGGATCATCTCGGCCTGCGCGCCAGCGGCAGCCATGACGTCGTGTTCGAAGACGTGGTCTTTCCGCTCGACCACGAGATCGACGTTCGCCTTCCGGGCGAATGGCGGACGCCCGACTTCACCCATGCGACCGTCGGCGCCATCTTCATCTCTGCGATCTATGACGGCGTCGCCCGCGCGGCCCGCGACTGGCTGGTCGGTTTCCTTAAAGAGCGGGTTCCGGCCAATCTCGGCGCGCCGCTGGCGAGTTTGCCGCGGGCGCAGGAGGTGCTCGGCGGCATCGAAGCGCGGCTTGCGGTGAATGCGCGCCTGATCGGCAGTTTCGCCGATGATTTCGACGACAATCTACCGCTCAACGCCATCGAGTCAAACATCGTCAAGTTGACGGTGACGAACAATGCCGTCGCCGTGGTCGAGGATGCGTTATCGCTGGCCGGCAATCATGGCCTGTCGCGAGCCAATCCACTGCAGCGGCACTATCGCGACGCCCTGTGCGGGCGCGTTCATACCCCGCAGGACGACACCACCCGAATCTCTGCCGGCCGGCTCGCGCTCGGCCTCTAAATCGTTCTTCCCGAAACTGGAGCCCCTTCATGTCCGTTGAGTTCATCGGCTTTATCTCGAACAACAATTCCTCAGAAACCATCGTGCGATCCGGCCCGATTCTCGATCCGACACACATCGAGACGGTGGCAAAGGCCCACGAGCTTGCCGGTTTTGACCGTGCGCTGCTGGCGTTTCATTCGACGACGCCAGACGCACTTCAGATCGGCCAGCACGTTCTCGGCATCACCCGAAAACTCAAGGTCATGATCGCGCAGCGGCCGGGCTTTACCGCGCCGACGCTGCTGGCGCGCCAGCTTGCAACCCTCGACCAGCTTTCGGGCGGCCGCGTCTCGCTTCACGTCATCACCGGCGGCAATGCCACCGAATTGCGCCAGGACGGCAACACGCTCGACGACAAGGACGAGCGTTACGCGCGGACCAGCGAGTTCCTCGATATCGTCCGCGCGGAATGGACCAGCGAAAAGCCGTTCGATTACGACGGCAGGTATTACAGGGTAGAAAAGGGCTTTTCGCAGGTGAAGCCCCATCATCCCGGCGGGATCTATACGTTTGTCGGCGGCGGATCGGATGCCGCCATCGAGGTCGCCGGCAAGCATGCCGATACGTTTGCGCTGTGGGGCGAGTCCTACGCGCAGGTCCGCGACGTTACCGCGCGCGTGCGTGCCGCCGCTGCGCGACATGGCCGGCCGACGCCGCGCTTCAGCCTGTCGGTGCGGCCGATCCTCGCCGATACGGAAGAAAAGGCATGGGCAAAGGCCAATGATATTCTGGCTCGCGCAACGGCGCTTCAGGACAAGACGGGGTATCGCAAGCCTGCCGATGGTCATGCGACCGCCGGCGCGCGACGTCTGCTATCGCTGGCGGAGCAGGGCACGCGGATCGACAAGCGGCTGTGGACTGAAATCGCAAAATTGACCGGAGCCAACAGCAACACCACGGCACTGGTCGGCACGCCAGACCAGGTCGCCGAAGTGTTCGGGGACTATTACGACCTCGGCATCGGCCACTTCCTGATCCGCGGCTTCGATCCGCTGATCGACGCCATCGAATATGGCCGCGAGCTCATTCCGCTGACGCGAAAGCTGATTGCCGAACGCCAGGCGACGCACGGGGTAGCCGCACAATGATCCGCCTCGCCCTTGCCGCCGCGCTTTTGCTCGGCACCGCCGTTCTCGCACCTGCGCAAACCACGCTGCGGGTAGGCGACCAGAAGGGCAATTCGCAGGCCGTGATGGAAGCGGCCGGCGTGTTGAAGGATGTTCCCTACAAGATCGAGTGGAAGGAGTTTCCGGCTGCGGCGCCGCTGCTGGAGGCGCTCGGCGCCGGTGCCATCGAAACCGGGCTGGTCGGAGATGCGCCATTCACCTTCGCGGCTGCCGCCAACGTGCCGGTCAAGGCGATCGCCGCGGTCCGGCAGTCGCGCGATGGGCTCGCGGTGCTCGTGCCGGAGCAATCGCCGATCAAGAGTTTTGACGATCTGCGCGGCAAGAAGATCGCCACCGGCCGCGGCTCGATCGGCCATCAATTGATCCTCGCCGCGCTGGAGGCGAGGGGATGGAAGACGGATGATGTCCAGATCGCGTTCCTCGCGCCCTCGGATGCCAAGGTCGCCTACACGCAAGGCTCGGTCGATGCGTGGTCGACCTGGGAACCCTATGTCAGCCAGGAAGAAGTGCTGTTCAAATCCCGCCGGGTCATCACCGGCGAGGGCCTAACGCCCGGCCTCGGCTTTCAGGTCGCCACTCCCACGGCCATCAAGGACAAGCGTGCCGAGCTCGAGGATTTCGTGCGCCGTCTGGCGGCGGCGCGGGCATGGTCCGCCGGGAACGTCAGCAGCTATGCCGAGACATGGGGAAAGCTGATGAACATTCCCACATCGGTGCCGCTCAACTGGCTGACCCGGGCGAAGATCAGGATCACGCCGATCGATGACGCTGTCATCGCGGATGAGCAGACGACCATCGATCTCTATTTCCGCGCGGGTCTGATCAAGCAGAACCTCAACGCGGCCAATATCGTCGACCGGTCGTTTACCGAAGCCATCGGCAAGGGGGCAGGGCTGTAACGCGCTGCTCGCGCGCGATGACGGATGCGTGAAGGGGGAAAGACTGTCCGGTTCGGCCGGCGCTTCGGACAAGGATTTTCCCCGTTTGTGGCAAGGTGGAATGGCATCGTTGCTATTTTCGGGGCGGGCTTGTGCGACCGGGTGATCGCGCCAAGATCAAACAGAACAAACAATGGAGTCCAGCACCATGGGCCTGCAGCAAGCCAAACTCGAATCGCTTCCCTTCGTTACCGCCGAGCTGAACTACCTCGCGCCGACTCCGGGAAAGCCCCGCACCTACGCGTTCGATCCGCCACCGGGCGAACCCAAATCTACCGCGCTGCCCGAACCGCACAACGTCCCGATCTTCGACGCGCGCCTGATCGCCGGCAGTCTCGCTTTGGACCGCGAAGGCTTTGCGCTGGTCAACCATCCTACGTTCGTCAAGGATTTCTACGACGACAAGGAAGTGAGAGGCGTCTACTACCCCGCCGTGGAGGCCTTCCTGAAGGCGACGCTGAAGGCCGACCGCGTCTTCATCTTCGACCACACGGTGCGCAAGCGCGTCGCGGGCGTCGCAGATGTCAGGGGCGCTGGTCCGCGCCAGCCGGCGACGCGCGTCCATGTCGATCAGACCGATAAATCGGGCGCCAACCGCGTTCGCGAACATCTTCCCGACGAAGCCGAAGAACTGCTGAAAGGACGCGTGCAGGTCATCAACGTCTGGCGGCCGATCCGGGGCCCGCTGCGCGATGCGCCGCTTGCGATGGCCGACGGCCAGACCGTCGAGCCCGGCGATCTCGTCGCCTCCGACCTGATCTATCCGAACCGCAGCGGCGAAACCTACTCCGTCAAATACAACCCGAACCACCGCTGGTACTACATCCCGGAAATGCGCACCGACGAGGCGCTGCTGTTGAAGTGCTACGATTCCGCAACCGACGGCCGCACGCGGTTCGGGCCGCATACGGCCTTCATCGATCCGACCACGCCCGCCGACGCGGCGCCGCGCGAAAGCATCGAATTGCGGACACTAGTGTTCCACAGGAACTGATCGGCTTATCGGGCGGATTCGCGTTCCCCTCATATTGGTGATACCTCGCCCCGAAAGAGTTTTGGGGCGAGACGGCTCATGGACGGCAAGGCCGATGGCGCGGATATCAACATCCGCGCGCTGATATTTGCGCTGCTGGCGCTGGCCTGCGGCCACATGCTGTCGAACCTGTTGCGGACCATTCCAGCGGTCAGCCTCGACGTGATGGCGGCCGACTTCCGCACGCCGCCGCAGACGCTGGCGAGCCTCACCTCGATCTATTATTTCGCCTTCGCTGCCTCGCAGATTCCGGTCGGCGCCGCGATGGATCGCTTTGGCGTCCGTCCGGTTTCGCTGAGCCTGCTCGCGGGAACCATCGTCGGCGCGCTGGCGTCGGGACTGGCGACGGGGCCGGAGAGTTTTCTGTTTGGGCAGTTCCTGCTCGGTGTCGCCACGTCGGGGATGCTGATGTGTCCGATGACACTCGCAGCCAAGCAGATGTCGGCGGCGCGCTTCGGCCTGTGGTCCGGAATCATTCTCTCGATCGGCAATATCGGCATGCTGCTGTCATCGAGCCCGCTGGCCTTTGTCGTCGAACAATGGGGATGGCGGGCGGGCTTCTGGATCTCCGCCTGTTTCGGCGCTGTCGTGGCGGTGGCCGTGTTCGCATTGGTCCCGAAGCAGCCGGCCGGGCAAGCCGACCAGTCGTCGCCATTATCGCAAATGGCCGAGGTACTTCGCATCGGCCTGTCATATCGGTTGCGCGGCCTGATCGCGCTGTCGCTGGTGTCGCTCGCGGCCGCGCTGGTGCTGCGGGGATTGTGGGGCGGGCCGTGGCTGATGGAGATCAAGGCGCTCAACCGCATCGAGGCCGGCAATGCACTCGGCCTGTTCACGCTCGCATTGATCGTCGGGCCGCTGCTGATGGGGATTCTCGATCGCGCCATCGGCCATCGGCGCGAAGTGCTGGCCGCAACTCATTCAATTGCCGCGTTGTTGCTGGCCGCGGTGGCGGCCGGAGCACCGCATTATCCGCTGGCCGATCTGCTTGGCGTGGCCGCCATACCCGCAAAATTTGACGCCGTGCTGTTCGTTCTATTCGGCATCGCGATTTCGACGCAACCATTGTTGTACGGCATGACGCGCCAACTCGTGGACGCGCAGAATGCCGGCAAGGCGCTGTCCGCCATCAATCTCGCGTTTTTCTTGGGCACTGCGCTGATGCAATCCGCAACGGGGATTGTCGCAACGATATTTGGATTGCCCGCGGTGCTGCTGTTCATGTCCGCGACTTTGATCGTGGGAACCGTCTTCTTCTTGACCTTCACCCAGCCGTCGGAATCCTAGGTCGTACGTGCCTGCCTGCGGACCTCGTTGGCGATCGGCTTGAGGGATTCGGCTGCGGCCTGTCCCACCAGGCTGTAGCCCATCCCGCCATCGGCCCAGGCAAAGCCCGAGACGTCGCCTCCCGAATGCGGCGCCATCGGTGCGTTCTGCTCCGAGATCATCGGGCGCGTCAACACCACCAGCCGACTGCCACGATCGTCGTCATACATGAACATCGCGGCCGGTCCATGCGACGTCGCGATCAACCGCCCGCCCATCAGGCGATAACCCGAACCCGTCAGGTCCGGTAGCGTCACCGGCTGCTTCAGGCGGTTCGATACCCACTGCACCAGTTGCGCGCTGTCGGATGCCCGCATCTCGACCGGCCGCACCCGATCCGGCGCATAGACGCTGTAGGAGTAGGCGGCTTCCTGCGCGAGCGCTGCAAGTCCGCCGGGGGAACCCTGCAGGTTGCCCCGCATCACCCAGCCGCCGAGACCGCCGATGCTCAGCATCAGCAAGGCTGCGACCGCCCACCAGATCGGCGAGGGCCGTCGCCGCCGGGTTTCGATCATCCCTGACAAATTGAGTTGCGGCGGCAGCGGCTCGTCCGCGATCGGCGCCAGCGCCTTGCGCAACAGATCGCGCTGATCCGAGAAAGCCGCGACGCGCCGGGCAACGTCGGGGTGGCCTTCCAGATGGGCGGCGACTTCCGCCTCCCGCTCGGGTTCCAGAACGCCGTCTACATAGGCGTGGAGATCGTCTTCCGTGATGGGCCGGTGGATCATTTCATGCTCCGCAACTGCACCACGTTTTTCGGCGCGCCGCCCGCGGGCCCTTCGATTTCCTGCTGCAATTTTTCGCGCGCCCGCGACAGGCGCGACATCACGGTGCCGATGGGAATATCGAGTACCCTGGCGGCGTCGGCATAGGACAAGTCTTCCACCGCGACCAGAAGCAGCACGGCGCGCTGGTCGTCCGGAAGTCGCGCAAGCTTGTCGAGGACGTCCTGGTACATCAGCTTCTGCTCCTGCACGGCGTCCTGCCCGAAATCATCTTCATTGGCCTCGTCGATGGCGATGTGCTTGCCGCGGCGCGCCGAGCGGCGGAACTGGCTGAGCGCAAGGTTGTGCAGGATCGTAAACAGCCACGGGCGCGGGTCGCCTTCGCGCCGTTGCCCCCAATGGCTCACGGCCCGCTCCAGACAGTCCTGCACCAGATCGTCGGCGGTGGCCCGATTGCGGACCAGCGCGCGCGCATAGCGGCGCAGCGCTGGAATCACCGGTTCGATCAGGCGCAGCATGTCGTTCATGGGGCTTGAACCTGCACGGCATCGCCGAACTTTGCGGGCTCGCCGGGCGCGATCACCAGATATCGCCGTTCGGCCGCGGCGGAATTCTGGACGATTTGCCGGATCGGCCCGACCGCATTGACGATAGCCGAGCCCACCGGGTTGGTCATGAAGGCGGCGAGCGGTTGCACCGATCCGGTTCCGTCGTGCTTGTCGGCCAGCGCCAGCACGTAGCGCTGTTTCGGCTGCAGGCCGGTCACCGCCGCCTGCAGGACCTGGATCAAGCCCTGATCGAACAGCGAGACGCTGGTCAGCGGTTTCTCGCCCTTCGTTTCGGCCCTTGCGCCGAGGGTGAGGTGAGCGACCTGGCCGGCAACGCCGAGGCTCTGCAAATTCTGCCGGTCGTCCGGATTGGGCGCGGCGCCCGGCACATAAACGATGGCTTGCGGCGCCTGTCCAACCGGGATGTTCGCCACCACCTTGTTGGCAGCGGTGTCGATTGCGGCAAGCGCATCGGCGTTTTCGAGGCCGACATACATGCGCGTACCGTCGCCGGACGGCCAGATGCCGTGCGGCAGATTGCCGACCGGGATCGTCGTCACTTGCGAAAAATCGTCGGTGCGAAACACCTTGACCTCGTTGGTGCCGCCGATCGTGACATAGGCGAACGTTCCCTTCGCGGTGCGGGCGAAGTTGACGTGGTTGGTGATAGGGCCGGTCTCGATCGTCCTGATCGGATTGAACGGCGGTTTGGCGTTGAACACCTGGGTCTTGCCGATGTCCTTCAGCGTAAACCACACCTGTTCGCCGTCGGGCGTGGCGGCGATGTTTGGACAGAACGGGCTTTCCTGCTTGACGCGCGCGACGATGGCGTGATCGGCGACCGACACCACGACCGTCTCCGGATTGAAGGACGAACAGATGTAGCCGTATTTGCCGTCGGGCGAGAAGATCTGCATGCCGGGGCCGGCCGGCACCTCGATGCGCCTCTTCTCGGCATAACTCGCGGCGTCGATGACGCTGATGTAATTCTCGCCGCGCACGGTGACCCAGACTTCCTTGCCGTCCGGCGTGAAGAATGTCTCGTGCGGCGAACGGCCCACATAAGTGACATGCTTGATCGCATTCGTTGCGGTGTCGATGAACGTCACCGAATTAGATCCGATAGAGACCACGGCAAGCGTCTTGTGGTCGGGCGAGAAGCCCATGCCGTGGACCAGCACCTGTCCCTTGTAAAGCGGGCTGAAATTGCCGGGCTGGGGGTCACCAAGGCGGATCACGCCGAGCAGCTTGTTGTCGACGGGATCGGTGACGGAGACCGTGTTCGAAAACTGTTCCGCCGCGTAGACGCGGTCGCGGTGGCTGATCGGAATGTCGGGGGAGGCCGCGGCGCCGGGGGCCTGGCCGGCCCAGGCGGCCGTCGATATGGCAACGATCGTGCAGGCCAGCAGGCTGCTTCTCAAGGTCGAATAATTCATCTGTCGTTCCTATTTCTTCGTCCTATCGGACTTGCTCATGTGATCGTGCGCCGGCATCCGGCCGGCTTGCGTGGGTGCGGGAACGGAAGCCGTGACCTGCTCGCCGATCGCAAGCTTCATTGCCGCGATCTCCTGCGTCTGGCTGACGATGATTTCCTGCGCGAGGCGCCGAAGCTGTTCGTTCTTGCCGTAGCGCAGTTCGAGCACGGCCATGTCGATCCCGCCTTGGTGGTGCGGCACCATCATGGCGACGAAGTCGCGATCGACGTCGCCGGTCGGCTTTACGTCCATGGCGCTCATCATCCTGGTCATCGCGGTCTCGTTTTCGGCAAGGAATGCGCTTTCTTCCGGTGTCGCAGTCTGTTGTGCCGGCGGATGCGCTTCGTGCGCGAACGCCGCAAACGACAGAGGCGGTGCGGCGAAAGCGATGAGGAAGCGCACGCCGAAGACCGCCGCGCCCAGGCTGGGTTTGAGAAATCGCAGCATCGTCGCAGTGCCTTTCGGGTTCGAGTTCGATGCTTCGCAAACAGCGTGCATGGGGTGATGACGCGTGGCGGCGCGTTCTATTCCGTCGGGGGTCGCGGATTTTACGCGCTATTCGATACACGTAAGCGTGAAGCCCTCGGCCCACGTCGTTTCCGCGCTATCGCAGGACAGCCCCGACAAAGCGATGGTTTGCGAGCAGAAAGCTAGCCGCTATAAAGGCTAGCCCCACCATTCTCGGAAGCCGCATGTACCCGGATTCAAATTCTTCTTCGCAGAAAATGTACGATCGCGCGCTGGCGAGCCTGCCCGGCGGCAATACCCGCACCACCGTGTTCATGAAGCCCTATCCGATCTACGCCGCGCGCGGCGAGGGCTGCCGGGTCTGGGATCTCGACGGCAACGTCTATATCGATTGCATCAACAATTTCACCTCTCAGATTCACGGCCATGCCCATCCGGCGCTGATCGAGGCGGCGACAACGCAGCTCGCGCTGGGCTCGGCGTTCGGCCTGCCGACGGAATCCGAGGTCGATCTTGCCGAACTGCTGGTCTCGCGCCTGCCGTCGGTGGACCAGGTACGTTTTGCCAATTCCGGCACCGAAGCCGTGATGATGGCGCTGAAGGCGGCGCGGGCGCATACCGGCCGCCCCAAGATCGCCAAATGCGAGGGCGCCTATCACGGCTCCTACGACTATGCCGAGGTGAGCCTCGATCCGACCCCGGAAGCGTGGGGCCGCAATGCGCCGGTATCGGTCGCCTATGCCAGGGGCACGCCCGACAACGTGCTGGCCGATGTCGTCACCATTCCCTTCAACGACACCGAAGCCGCCGTCAGCCTGATCCGCGAGCACGGGCCTGAGCTCGCCTGCGTGCTGGTCGATCCCATGCCCAACCGTGCCGGCCTTGCGCCGGCGGACCGGGCCTATCTGGAGGCGCTGCGCAAGGTGACGCGCGAGGTCGGCGCGCTATTGATCTTCGACGAGGTCATCACGTTTCGTCTCGGCTATCGCGGCGCGCAGGGCATCTGGAATATCGATCCGGACCTGACCACGCTCGGAAAGATCATCGGCGGCGGCTTTCCGGTCGGCGCCATCGGCGGCCGCCGGGATGTCATGGCGGTGTTCGATCCTCGCCCGGGCAAGCCAGCGCTGCCGCATGGCGGCACGTTCTCGGCCAATCCGGTTACGATGCGCGCAGGCATCGCCGCGATGCAATTGCTCGACGACGCGGCCTTTGCGCGGCTTGATGCGATGGGGCAGGCGGTTCGTTCCGGCATCGACGCTGCGTTCAACTGCCACGGTGTGCCAGGCGGCACGGTGGGGCTGGGCTCGCTGCTCAAGATTCACTTCGCCGACCGGCCGGTCCGCGACTATCGCTCGGCCTACCTGAGCGAGGAGGAGGCAAGGCGTCAGGCGGTTTTCAACCGCGCATTTCTCAATCGTGGCGTGCTGGCCGCGGGCAATGGATTGATGGCATTGTCGACCCCGATGGCAGATGCCGATATTCACGCGATCATCGATGCGGCGTCAGGCGCGCTCGAGGAAGTCGCTAGTACGGTTTGACCGCGCAAAAGGCCCCCGTAGGATGGGTGGAGCGTAAGCGATACCCATCAGCAGGGGCGCGTGTTAGTGATGGGTTTCGCTAACGCTCCACCCATCCTGCGAAAACAAATAATAACGGTCACGAATGTCCGCCAAGATCGATCCCATCACGCGCTCCGTCGTCCAGCATCGCCTCAGTTCGATCGTGAAAGAGATGGGCGAAGCCATGCTTCGCACCTCTTATTCGCAGATCCTCAATTCCAGCCGCGATTTTTCGCTGGCGATCTGCGACACCGATGCGCGTTTGATCGCGCAGGCCGATCATCTGCCGGTCCATGTCGGCGCGCTGCCCTGGGCGACGATAGCGGTCGAGGAGCGCTTCAAGGACGTCAAGCCCGGCGACGTGATCCTGCTCAACGATCCCTATCACGGCGGCAGCCATCTACCTGATGTGACGGTATTCGTGCCGGTATTCGCTGATGGCAAGCGTCTGCTCTGGACCATCGTGCGTGCGCACCAGAGCGATATCGGCGGCGGCACCCACGGTGCCTATAATCCCGCGGCCACCGAGATCTGGCAGGAGGGGCTGCGTATCCCGCCGATCAAGCTCTACGATGCCGGAAAGCTGCGCGACGATCTGTTTGATCTGCTGGCGCTCAACGTCCGCAACCCCCGCGAATTCCGCGGCGACCTCGCCGCCATGCTCGGCGCGGCGCATCTCGGCGAGCGGCGGCTGTCGCGGCTGTTTGCCGAATTCGGCGCGCCGGTGGTGGAGGCCGCCATGGAGGCGATCCTCGACGCAACGGAGCAGCAGACCCGCGCGGTCGTTTCGACCTGGAAGGACGGCGTCTTCCACGGCGAGGCGTTTCTCGACGACGACGGTCACGGCCGCACCGACATTCGCATTGCCGCCAAGGTCACCAAGAAAGGCAGCGACGTCGAAGTCGATCTCTCGGACTCCGATCCGCAGTCGACCAGCTTCGTGAATTCCTCGCACGCCAACATGCAGGCCGCGGTGGCGATGGCCTTTGCTTATCTGATCGACGCCGAGATTCCGAAAAACACCGGTGCGCTGCGGCCGCTCAAGGTGATCGCAAAGCAGGGCACCATTGTATGGGCCGATCCGGGCCGGCCGGTGACGCTGTGCACCAGTCATCCCTCGAATGAAATCGTCGAGGCCATCGTCAAGGCGCTGTCGGCGTCATGCCCCGAACGCGCGATGGCCGGCTGGAGCCGCCGGTTCCGGATTGCGATCCAGGGCGAGGATCCACGCACTGGAAAAAATTTCATCTGGCATCTGTTTCAGGCACGACCCGGCGGCGGCGCGTCCTCCGGCGGCGACGGCTGGTCGTCGATCGGCGAATGGCATTCTGTCGGCGGACTGAAGTTCGGCAGTCTGGAAGTCGCGGAGGTGCGCTTTCCCCTGCATTTCCGCACGCATGAATTCCGCCCCGGCTCCGGCGGTGACGGCCAGTTTCGCGGCGGTCTCGGCGTAGCGCTCGATCTGGTGCTGGAGACGGAGAAGATCGCAAAGGGCAACACCGCGGGCGACGGCGCGCGGCACGGTCCCTGCGGCATGCTCGGCGGCGAGGACGGCCAGCCGCATCATTATCGCCTGCTGTCCGAAGGCCGCGAGCCACGCGTGCTGCGCACCAAGGAAGTCGGCATCGAACTGCACCCCGGCGATTGCCTGGAGATTCGTTCTTCCGGCGGTGGCGGATGGGGGCCTCCTGAGAAGCGATCGGCAGAGGCCCGCCAACACGACCGCGAGCAGGGCCTGACGGACGCCGCAGCCGAGCAGGCGTCCTCATGATGTTCAGGATAGGCGTTGACGTCGGCGGGACCTACACCGATCTCGTGGCGACGGATGAAAGCGGGCGGACGGTATTCGCGAAATCGCCATCGACCCCGGCGGATCAATCGCTCGGCGTGATGGCGGGGCTCGATGAATTGGCGCGGCGGCTGAACGTGTCGCGTGCGGATATGCTCGCCGCGACCGATCGCCTCGTGCATGGCACCACGGTTGCGACCAACGCGCTGCTGGAGCGCAAGGGCGCAAAAGTTGCGCTGCTGACCACCGAAGGCCATCGCGATGTCATCGAAATGCGCGAGGGCCTCAAGCCCGACCGCTATGACCTGCGTTCGCCGCCGCCGGAGCCGCTGGTGCCGCGCGAACGGCGCTTTGGCGTGAAAGAGCGGCTCAGGGCCAATGGCGAGGTTTTGATTCCACTGGATGCGAAATCGCTCGACGACGCTGTTGCCGGCATCAGGCAATCAGGCGCGACGTCGGTCGCCGTGTGTTTTCTGCATTCCTATCTCAATCCCGTTCACGAACTCGCCGCCGTCGAAAAGCTGCAGCAGGCGCTGCAGGGCATCAGCATCTCGCGCTCCAGCGACGTGCTGCCGCAGATCAAGGAATATGAGCGCGTCTCGACCACGATCGTGAACGCCTATGTCGAGCCGATCGTGCGGCGTTATCTGACCAACCTCGAAGCGCGGCTTGCCGAGGCCGGCTTCAAGGGCAGTCTGTTTGTCGTGCTGTCGCATGGCGGCATGGCGCCGGTCGAGGAGGCCTCGCGGCTTGCCGCGGGCACGGTGCTGTCAGGCCCCGCGGGCGGGATGTCCGGCGGCCGGCGCTGCGCCGATCTGGTCGGCATCCCCGATCTCGTGCCGTTCGACATGGGCGGCACCTCTACCGACATTTCGCTGATCGCAGGGGGACACGCGTCACTTTCGGCCGACGGCATGCTGGCCGGTCAGCGCATAGCGCTGCGCAGCCTTGACATCGCGAGCATTGCGGCCGGCGGTGGTTCGATCGCCAGCGTCGATGCCAGCCGCACACTCCGTGTGGGACCGGAAAGCGCAGGCTCGGTGCCGGGTCCGGCCTGTTACGGCAATGGCGGGCAGGCCGCGACCGTCACCGACGCCAATGTCGTGCTCGGCTATCTCGATGCCACAGCCTTCATGGGCGGAAAGCGTCCGCTCGATCGCGCGGCCTCGGAAGCCGCTGTCGATCGCATCGCAAAATCGATGGAGCTTTCACGCGTCGAGGCCGCCGCCGGTATTTACCGTATGATCAATCTGAACATGGCCGACGGCATCCGACTGATGACGTTGCGCCGTGGCGTCGATCCCCGAAAATTCGCGCTGCTGAGTTTTGGCGGCGCGGCGGGCCTGCACGCGGCAGAAGTGGCGCGCGAGCTCGAGATCAAGCGCATCATCGTGCCGACGGTTGCCTCCGTGCTGTCGGCCTGGGGCATGCTGACCAGCGATCTCCGCTACGAAGTCAGCCGCACGCATTATGGCAAGGCCGCCCGCATCACCGCCGACGAAGTGCGCGAACTGTTTGCCGGGCTGGAGCAGCAGGCCGCCGGCCGGCTGCGCTCATGGTTCAATGGAAAGATCTCGATCGAGCGTTCCGCCGAGATGCGTTACGGCGAGCAGATTTTTGAGATCGACGTCTCGCTCGACGGTCTCGACTGGAACGCTGCCGATCTCGTCGACCGGATCGAGGACCGCTTTCACATCAGGCATGAAGAACTCTACACCTACGCCTCGCGCGGTCAGGAAGTGGTGTTCGTCAACGCGCGCGTCGCCGCCGTCGGCGAGGTGCAGCGGCAGGACGAGGGCGCGCGTGAGGCCGCCGCATCCGGCGCCTGTTCTCCGCGCAGCCGGCGGCAGGCCTTTTTCGGCGGCTGGCGCGAAGTTCCGGTTTACGCGCTCGACGACTTGCGCCCTGGCCACACCCTGACCGGCCCCGCCATCATCGAGGCAGAGACTACGACCGTGCTGGTCGATACCGGCGACCGCGTCGCGGTAAATGCGTTGGGATGGCTGGATATTGAGCTGCGCTGACGACGACGCGTAGGATGGGTGGAGCGCAGCGATACCCATCACCTTCGTGCGTTGTCATTGATGGGTATCGCTGCGCTCCACCCATCCTACAGTTTGCTGCAACATTTCATTTCAACAACCCGGTTTTGCGGGCTATGATCGTGGCCGCTGGGTTGGCGTCACAGGCTCCAGGGAGCTTGGCGTTCGAGGCCATGTTGATGCAAATAATAACAAAAGCCAGACCGGCGCTGTATCTCGTCGTCGCAATGTTGGCAGTCGCCCTGGCCGTTCTTCAGCCCGCCCGGGCCGCCGGCGTGACCGACACCGAAATCCGCATCGGCAATATCATGCCCTATACCGGGCCGCTGGCCGCATTCGCGTCGATCGGCAGGGCGGAGGCCGCCTATTTCGACATGATCAACGAGCGCGGCGGCATCAATGGGCGCAAGATCAGGTTCATCTCGCGCGACGACAGTTCAAATCCGAGAACGGCGGTCGAGCACACCAGTGATCTGGTCGAGCAGGAGCGCGTGCATTTGATGTTCGGATCGTTCGGCACGCCGAGCAATCTGGCGACGCGAACCTATCTCAACGAAAGGAGCATCCCGCAGCTCTTTGTCGCCTCCGGCGACGAGGAGTGGGCGCACCCGAAGCGGTTTCCGTGGACGATGGGCTGGCAGCCGACGTTCCGGTCGGAGGGACGGATCTACGCCAATTACATCCAGGCCTCCTATCCGAGCCGGAAGATCGCCGTGCTCTGGCAGAACGATCAGTTCGGCCGCGATCTGTTCCGGGGATTGCAGGAGGGGCTTGGCATCACCGCCAACATGATCGTGGCCGACATCGCCATCGATGCGGACATGTCGATCGATACCCAGGTTGACATCCTCAAGAACTCCGGCGCCGAAGTGCTCGTGCTCAATTGCGCGCCGCCGATCTCGCCCCGCGCCATCCGGAGGGCAGCCGAACTGGACTGGCATCCGCAGTTGGTGCTGGTCAATGCGGCGGCTTCGATCGCGAATGCGCTGCGGCCGGCTGGACTTCAGAATTCGGTCGGCGTGATCTCCACCTCGTTTTTGAAGGACGCCAGCGATACCACCTGGAAGGATGACCCCGCCGTCAAGGACTGGCTGGCGTTCATGGACAAATATTACCCCGACGGCGACAAGGAGGATGGCAACGCGGTCTTCGGCTATGCGGCGGCGGCAACGCTGGTTCAGGTCCTGACCCAGTGCGGCGACGACCTGTCGCGCGAAAACATCATGCGCCAGGCGGCGTCGCTGAGGAATTACCAGAGCGGAATCGCGCTGCCGGGAATTGCGATGAACACCGGACCGGCCGACTTCCACCCGATCAAGCAGATGCGGCTGGTGCAGTTCGACGGTAACGCCTGGCAGCCGATCGGCGACGTGATCGAGAGCGCCTTCGCGACGGCGCCGAACGATAATTGAGCGTGTAGGGTGGGCAAAGCGAAGCGTGCCCACCATCTCTCCGATCGTGCAATTGAATGGTGGGCACGCTGCGCTTTGCCCACCCTACGAAGTCGCGCCTACTTCTTCTGCCCGTAATTCAGCAGTCCGCCCTTGCTCTTCGGCGGATGGGCGCGCAGGCCTTCCTCGTTGGGTTCGGTGCCCCAGCCGGGGCGGTCCGGCATTACCAGATGGCCGTCGACGATCTCGGGCACGTGGGTGAACAGTTCATGGTCCCATGCCAGCCGGTCGATATCGGTTTCCATGATGCGCAGATTCGGCACGGCGGCCGAGAAATGCGCGTTCATCATGGTGCAGAGGTGACCGTAGAAATTATGCGGCGCGACGTTGACCTCGAAATGTTCGGCGGCGGCGGCGATCTTCATCGATTGCCAGACGCCGTTCCAGGGCGTGTCGATGATGGCGACGTCCATTGCCTGTTCGCTGAAGTAGGGCAGGAATTCACGCAGGCCCAGCAGCGTCTCGCAGGATGAGATCGGGTGCGGGCTCTGGCGGCGGATGTAGCCCAGCGCCTGCGGGTTGAAAGTGTCGATCTCCACCCAGAACATGTCCATGTCCTTGATGGCCCGCAAAATCTTCAGATAGCCTTCGGTCTTGGCGTTGAAGTTGAGGTCGAGCAACAGATCGACATCGGGACCGGCGCCGTCGCGGATCGCTTCGAGGTGCATGCAGAGATTGCGCAGCACGGTGCGGTCGACGTTGATCTCCGGCTCGAACGGCGAGCCGAAGCCCGGCCGCCAGCCCTGCGGCTTGCCGTCGGTGTAGACGAAGATGTTGGTCTTCATCGCCGTAAAGCCCTTTTCGCGGACCTCGCGGCCGATTCCCTTCACGCCGTCGAGATCGGTGATCGCCGGCTTGAAATAGTCGGGATGGTTGATGCGCCAGGTCGCGCAGTGCGACCAGTACACCCGGATGCGATCGCGCACCTTGCCGCCGAGCAGGTCGTAGCAGGGCACGCCGAGCGCCTTGGCCTTGACGTCGAGCAGCGCGTTCTCGATGGCGCCAAGCGCCAGCGCCACCACGCCGCCGGCGGCCGGCCGCGTCGCGGAAAACAACTCCGCGTAGATCCGCTCGTGCTGGTAGGCGTTCTTGCCGACGACGCGGGCCGCAAGCCGTTCGATCGCCGTGGTCACGCCGGGCGCGCCAAAACCCTCGTCGTACTCGCTCCAGCCGACGATGCCATCCTCGGTCATGATCTTGACGAAGTGGTAGTTCCGCCAGCCGGCGTCGCAAGCGAGTGTCTCGACGCTTCTGATCTGGGTGGCCTTTTTCATGATTTCCTGCCCCGGGGCTTGTTGTTGTGGTTGGGCCGATAACAACAACGGTTTGACCGGTGCGTCAATCGCGGGGGGACATTCCGTGGCCGCATGGTTGGAAATAGGCGGCTTCGTTTTGCGCGAGCTAACTGCACCTTGCTCGTCATGGCCGGGACAAGCCCGGGCATGACGGAGACTTTCTAAAGCACAGGCGGAAACAGCGTCGGCTTCTGCCGTTCAAATACCTGCCGCCCGTTCTTGAAACCCATCAGCAGATCGGGCAATTCCGCAATCGCATTCGTGCCGCTGTCGGTATCGAGAATGACCAGATCGGCTGGGTTGCCCGGAGCGATCCCGTAATCCCTCAAATTCATCAGGCGGGCTGGCAGTTCGGTGACGAGGTCGAGGCAGCCTTCGAATTCGCTGATGCCGGCATGCGCGACATTGGCGTAGAAATTCGCCATTCTCAAAAGCGAGGCGTCGCCGAACGGGGTGAAGGGATTGAGCACGTTGTTGGTGGCGACCGAACACAGCACGCCGCTCTCGACCAGCTTGTGTGCCACCGTCAGTCCGCGCGGCGCGTTGTGCGTGGCGTCGCGGCCCATCAGATAGAGATCGGTCGCGGGCAGCACGGTGACGGCGACGCCGGCTTTGGCGAGGCGCGCGGCGGCCGCCTTCAGCCGGTCCGGCGGCAGCGCCGACAATTTGGTGGCATGGCCGATCGCGACACGGCCCTGGTAATTGCGCCGTTCGGTCTGCCGGCACACCTCTTCGAGATGCCACCATGAGGGATCGAGATCGAAATCGAGGTGCAGGTCGATGTCGACGTCGAACTCAAGCGCCAGACCGAAAATCTTTTCGAGATGCGCGTTCGGATCGGTGTCCATGTAGGGACAGCCGCCGATCGCTTCGCCGCCGTCGCGCAACGCCGCAATCAGCAGTTCCTCGGCGCCGGGATCATTGGTCAGGCCCTCCTGCGGAAACACGCAGATCGAGAGATCGAGCGCCCAGGCATAGTCGCGCTTCAGCGCCTTCACCGCCTCGAAGCTGCGCAGGCCGATGCGCGGATCGATCTCGACATGGGTGCGCATCCGCGTCGTGCCATGCACGATGGCCCGCTCAATCACCCGAGACCCGCGCGCGTAAACGTCTTCCACCGTGAACTCGCGCTTCATCGCCGCGACCGCGGCGATCGCCTCCGCCACGCTGCCATGGTCGTGCCCGCAGCGGCCGAGCAGGCAGGCCTTGTCGAGGTGAATATGCGTGTCGACGAAACCGGGCAGGGTGAGCCTGCCGCCGACGTCGATCTCGGCCGCCTCGCAGGCGAGATGAGGTTCGATGGCGGCGATACGCCCGCCGGCGATGCCGATATCGACCGGCGTCGCCGAGGCTCGCGTCCGGGCGTTGCGGAAGATCAGGTCGAAGGCGGTCTTGGTGTTCATCGCGCGGCGGGTTGGAGGAGCCCTCAACCTAGCGGAACGGCGTTTCCGGGGCAGCTCCAGATTGTGTGCAGTTTTGAGGCCGGATTGTTCAAAATATGTGCATGCAGTTTGATGGGCTGATTGTAGAGTTTGGTCGTGAGGAGAGATCGCCATGTCCGTTGCCGCCGAAGCCGAGTCCAAGAACGAGCCCAAGCGAATGTCAGACGCCGAGGTGGTCGAGGCCTATCTCACGGCCTCCATGATCCCAGATCCCGAGGCGGCTGCGGCCTACATGAAGCCCGGCACGATCATCACCTTCACCGGCGGGCGCGAATTCGATCATCCGCGCGGGCCGACCGGCTTCAACGCGCGGCGTTATCGCTGGGTCAAGAAGCAGATGGACCGGTTCGAGGTCTGCCCAGGCGCGGACGAAACCGTGGTCTACAGCATCGGCACGCTCTACGGCGAATGGATCGACGGCACGCCGTTCGAAGGCAACCGCTATGTCGACCGTTTTGTGGTGAGGGGCGGACAGATCGTGAAGATGGACGTCTGGAACGACAGCGCCGAGCGGATTTTGGTGCAGCGGGGAATCGAGGCTTAGCGGCGTAACCGGCGCCGGCCTCCGTCATTGCGAGGAGCGAAGCGACGAAGCAATCCAGTCTTTCTTTGCGCCGCGCGATGGATTGCTTCGCTGCGCTCGCAATGACAGGGGCCGCTACCTCGCCCTTACCACCTTCGGCAGTTTCACCACCCGCCCGCCGTCGCCTTCCTCGGCATAGGGCGCCAGAATATCCAGTAGATCGCGGCCGCGTTGCGGGGCGGGGGCGACCAGCGCGCGGTTGGCGACCGAATCCAGATGACTGTGCATCAGGCCCATCACCTTGGCTTCGTCGCCCTTGACCAGTGCTGCGATGATCGCGCGATGCTCGTTGATCGCGCATTCCGACGAATGCGGGCGGCTGTAGAGCGACAGCGTCAGGCAGCAGCGATAGGCGACCTCGCTGACGTAACGCACCAGGATCGGGCTGTTCGTCATCTGGGCGAGCAGGATGTGGAATTCCGTCGCCAGCCGGATCGACACCGCATCCGAGCCGTCGCGGGCGCGGTCCTCGGCGTCGACATGGGCGGTGAGCTCGGCGATCTGGCTCTTGGTCAGCTTGCCGGCGAGTTGACGCACCACCAGCCGTTCGAGTTCGATCCGGATATCAAAGGCATCGCGGGCTTCCTGCCAGCTTGGCGTCGCCACGACGGCGATCCGGTTGCGGCGAAGCTCGACGAGACCTTCCGCGGCGAGTTGTCCCAGCGCATGCCGGGCAATAGTGCGGCTGACGCCGAACCGCTCGCCAAGCGAATCCTCCGGCAGTTTTGCGCCGGGCTCCAGTGCCTGTTCGATGATGGCACGGCGCAGCGCGCGGCAGATAACGCCGACCTTGTCGGATGATTCAGCGGTCTTGCTGGCGGCGCGAGGCGCCATCGGCGAATCCTCGGAAAGTGGCTTCGGATGTCGCTCTCATATCACGAATGCGCACCGATTGAGCGCCTCAATTGCATGCAGTTTGAGGGCCGGATTGCACAAAAGGAATCCGGCGGTTTTGTCGATTATTCGCGATGCCCTTGATTTTTAGCGCGGGTTTGGCTGGCATTCGGCTTGCATGCACTTGAAGCCATGATGCGCATGCAGCCCCATTCCGAGTTCTCCGGCGTGCCGGTTCCGGCTTCCGCCGCACCCATCGCCATCGAACTGTCAGAGGCCTCGGTCACTTTCGGCCGCGGCGACCGCGCGGTGCCGGCGCTTGCCACGACGAGCTTGCGGATCGCCGACGGCGAGTTCGTCGCGCTCGTCGGGCCTTCCGGCTGCGGCAAGTCCACCATCCTGCGGCTGGTCAGCGGACTGGTGCAGCCATCCACCGGTGTCGTCATTGTCGGCGGCCGGGAAGTCGCGGCGCGCGCGCTGCGCGTCGGGATGGCGTTCCAGAACCCGACCATGCTGCCCTGGATGACGATCGAGCGGAACATCATGCTGCCGCTCAAGATCGTCGAGCCGTTCCGCTCGCAGTTCCGCAAGCTGCGCAAGACCGAATTCCGCGACAAGGCCAATGCACTGCTGGAGCAGGTCGGCCTCAAGGGGTTTGGCAGCCGCTATCCCTGGCAATTATCCGGCGGCATGCTTCAGCGCGCCAATTTGTGCCGTGCGCTGATCCACGAGCCGCGCATGCTGCTGCTCGACGAGCCCTTTGGCGCGCTCGACCAGTTCACGCGGGAAGAGCTGTGGTCGATCCTGCAGGACCTCTGGATCGCCCACCAGCCGACCGTGCTGCTGGTGACGCATGACCTGCGCGAGGCCGCGTTCCTCGGAAGCCGCATCTGCGTGATGAGTGCGCGCCCCGGCCGCATCCTCGACGACAGCCATGTCACCTTCGCCCGCCCGCGTACGGTCGCGATGACGTTCGATCCGGATTTCGTCGCGCTGAACCAGAAGCTGCGCGCGTTCATCGTCGATGCCCGTACGGCATCGGCACAGGGAGCGGCCTGACATGCCCGATCTCGATTATCGTCAGAAGGCCTGGTCGGCGGGACTGATCGTGCTGTTCTTCGTCGCCTGGGAACTGTTCTGCCTGATGACAGGCATGTCCGACCTCGTGCTGCCGCGCCCTTCGCAGGTTTTCGTGACGCTGTTTGAAAAATTCCCGATCCTGTGGCCGCACATCCTGCAGACGCTGGCGACGACCATGATCGGCTTCGTGCTCGGTGTCGGCCTCGGCGTCGTGCTCGGCGCGGTGATCGGCGTTTCCAAAACCGCCTATGACACGGCCTATCCGCTGCTGGTCGGCTTCTCCTCGATCCCGAAGGTCGCCGTCGTGCCGATCTTCGTGCTGTGGTTCGGCTCCGGCTCGGTGCCGGCGGTGCTGACCGCGCTCTCGATCTGCTTCTTTCCGATCGTCGTCAACATTGCGACGGGCCTCGCAACCACTGAGCCCGAACTCGAAGACGTGCTGAAGGCGCTCGGCGCCAGCAAGCTCGACATTCTCTGGAACGTCGGGCTGCCGCGGACCATGCCGTTCTTCTTTGCCTCGCTGAAAGTCGCGGTCTCCTACGCCTTCGTCGGCGCGGTGCTGTCCGAAACCGTGGCCTCGAATCGCGGCATCGGCAACGTCATGATGACCGCGTCCTCCAATTTCAACGTGCCGCTGGTGTTCGCCGGCCTGTTCGTGCTCGCCGGCCTCGGTGTCGCACTTTACGTCATCTTCTCGGTGATCGAGGGACGCGTCACCGGCTGGGCCACCCGCAAGAACGACCTGCTCGCGACATGAAGCAAGTTTCCGCCAACCGCCATCCAACCCTTATCGAGGAGACCACGATGTTAGCCAGAGTAAGCGCCGCGCTGTTGGGAGTAGCCTTGTTCGCCGGCACCGCGTGTGCCCAGGAAACGACGATCAAGTTCACGCTCGGCTGGAAGACGCAAGGCTCCGACGCCGCGTTCTTCTACGCGAAGGACAACGGCTATTTCAAAGAGGAGGGCCTCAACGTCGTGATCGACCAGGGCGAGGGCTCCGGCGCCACGGTGACGCGCATCATGTCGGGGGCTTATGATGCCGGCTTCGGCGACGTCAATGCCATCATCCAGAACGCCTCGACCAAGCCGCAGGATGCGCCGGTCATGGTCTACATGATCTGGAACCAGCCGCCGTTCGCCATCGTCACCAAGAAGAGCAGCGGCATCAACACTATCAAGGATTTCGAGGGCCGCACGCTCGGCGGCGCGCAGGGCACGCCGACCACGCGGCTGCTGCCGGTGTTCGTCCAGAAGAACAAGCTGGAGGGCGAGAAGATCAAGATTTCCAACATGGCGCCGAACCTGCAGGAGCCGATGCTGATCAAGGGCGACATCGACGCCGCGCTGGTGTTCAACATCACGAGCTACTTCAACCTCGTGCTGAACCGCCAGGATCCCGACAAGGACTACAAATGGTTCTCGTTCGGTGACTACGGCATGGACCTCTATTCCAATGGCGTGATGGTATCCCGCAAGCTGCTGGCATCCAACCCGAAGGCCGTCGCCGGCCTCGTCCGCGCCGTCAACAAGGGCATGATCGCGATCGCCAAGGACCAGAACGCCGGGATGAAGGCCGCTGTCAATTACGACAATCTGATCAACGCCGAGGTCGAGAAGCGCCGCCTGCAATATTCCTTCGACAAGCTGATCGTTTCGCCCGAGATGAAGGAAATCGGCGTCGGCGACGTCAAGGACGACCGCATGGCCCGCGCCATCGGCATCATTGTCGAAGGCTATCAGCTTACGCGGACGCCGACGCCCGCAGAAGTCTTCTCGCGCGAATTCCTGCCGCCGCGCGCGGAGCGAGACCTGGTGTATACCGCGAATTGAGCCCGGTAGCCCGCATGAGCGAAGCGACATGCGGGGCCCGCTCTCGCCTTAGGCCAACGCTCTCGCACCGTCCCGCATGTCGCTGCGCTCATGCGGGCTACAGACTGAGCGCTCAGGTCGTCATTGCGAGGAGCGAAGCGTCCAGTTCTTCTTTGTCCGGTGAGATGGATTGCTTCTTTGTGTCGCATGACAGGGAGAGTGCGTCATGACATTTAAGGTCTCCGCACACAGCCTGTTCTCAGGCCCTCGCCCCGGCCTGCTGGAGAACGTCGTTCTCCGCTATGACAACGGCATCATCACCGATATCATCCCCAGCGCGCCTCCCGCCACGAGCCCGCGCTCCCTCGTGCTTCCCGCCTTCATCAACGCCCACGATCACGCGCGCCCGACCGCGTCCTCGTTCGGCGCGCTCGGTATGCCCTTGGAAAGCTGGATCCTCCGCTCCGCGCTCGGCACGCCGGTCGATCCCTACCTGACCGCGGCTTCGGCGCTGGCCCGTTCGGCGCGCGCTGGCTGCGCCGCGATGATGATCCATTACACCCGCCCGAGCGACACCATGCCGCTGGTGGAGGAGGCCGGCGCTATCGCACGCGCGGCGTCCGACGTCGGCATCCGCATCGCCTTTGCGCTGGCCGTCCGCGATCAGAACCCGGTCGTGTATGGCGATGAAGAGCCGGTTCTCTCCAATCTCTCCAAAGATGATCGCAGCACGATCGAGCAAATGTTCATCCGTGCGCCGATGTCGCCGAAAGCCTATATCGAGCTCACGGACGCGATCGCTGCGGCCATCGCGGGGCCGAAGGTCGATGTGCAGCTTGGTCCGGCCGGCGTGCAATGGTGCTCAAAACCGCTGCTGGAGGCGGTAGCCGAGAACTCCGCGCAGACCGGGCGGCGCATCCACATGCATCTGCTGGAGACGATCTATCAGCGCGGCTGGGCGGACCGGCATTTTCCGGATGGTATCGTCCGCTATCTCCAAGACATCGGCTTCCTGTCGGAGCGGCTGACGCTGGCGCATTGCATCCACGCCCGCCCCGATGAGATCGAAATGATCGCGGCCTCCGGCGCGCGTATCGTGACCAATTTTTCTTCCAATATGCATCTGCGCTCCGGCCTCGCGCCGATTGCGGCAGCGCACCGATGCGGTTGTGCCATTGCTGTGGGGGTCGACGGGCTGGCGCTCGACGAGGACGACGATGTACTGCGCGAGATGCGGCTGGTGCAGATGATGCACGGCGGTCTCGGTTTCCAGCGCACCTGGACCACTTCCGAATTTCTCGGCCTCGCCATCGCCAACGGCCGCAAGGCAACCGGCGCGCCGGGTACGGGCGCGTTGGTATCTGGCGCACCAGCCGATTTTGTCACCATCGATCTCGATCGGCTTGATCGGGATCAGATCATGCCGGTCGACGCCATCGACCTTCTATTCGCGCGCGGCAATGCGTCGCTGCTGCGCGATGTGGTTGTGGATGGGCGAACCATCGTCAGCGAGGGTCGCTGTACCGGCGTCGATCTTCCGGCCATCGAGCAGGAATTGCGCGGGATCTATCGCGACAACGCCAAGGCGCTATCCGGCCTTCAACGCGCCTGGTCGCCGTTGTCAGCGTCGCTGCAAGGCTGGTTTGAGGCGCATCTCGATTGCCGCTAGCCGTCGCGCTTCCAGGTTGTCGAATCCCATCGTGTAAGCAGGCTGCATCAGAACAAGGTTGGCGCTGCGTGCTTTTCGCGTATTCCGTAAAGCGGAACAAAATTCCACTTGCATCGGAATCCCATCAAGGTTTCATGTCCGGCAACAAGAAACGGACCGGCGCCGCTTGCGCAGGTGATGAAGCCATGAGGAAGCGTGATGGGCGCGTTGTCGCATCTGCGGATTGTCGAGATCGGGAGCAGCGCTGCGACGAGCTATTGCGCGCGCCTGTTCGCGGATTTCGGTGCGACCGTTTGCAAGGTCGAGCCACCGCAGGGTGATCCGCTTCGCCGCGCCGCGCCATTGACGCCGGGAGGGCACAGCGCGTGGTTCGCCTTTCTCAACTTCAACAAGTCGAGCCTCGCACTCGACCCTGACGATCCGCACGCAACGTCTCGCATCGCGGAATTGATCGGCGGCTGCGATATCCTGCTCGATGGCCGCGAGGTCGATGCGGCGGATTGCCCGGCGTTTGAGCTCGAGGCAATCAAGCAGAGAAATCCGGGCCTCATTCATCTCGAAGCGAGCTGGTTCGGCGGCGAGGGGCCCTATGCAAAATTCGCGGCGACCGACTCGACCATTCGCGCGTTGACGGGCCTCATAAAACTCGTCGGACCGGTCGAGGGACCGCCGATGCATGCGCCGGACTTCCAGACCGGCATCCTCGCAGGCCTCTGGGGTTTTATCGCCACCGCCTCGTCGGCGCTGGGCCGCATGCAGGACGGGCGCGGTCGCTTTAGTCGCCTGAGTATCTTCGAATCTTCGATCGCGGTGACCGAATACATCATGTTCGAGTCGTTTACGCGCGGCGACATCATGCGGCGGATCGGCGTCAATCGTTTCTGGCCGACCTTTCCGGTCGGCATCTACCAGACAAAGCAAGGCTGGCTCGGCGTCACCACGGTGACGCCGGCGCAATGGCGCGCCTTCTGCGAGATGCTGGGGCTGACCGCGCTGCGCGACGACCCGACCCTGTTCATGGGCGTCGACCGCCTGCAACATGTGGAGGAGATCGAACGCCAGTTCATTCCGAAGCTGAAGCAGCGCACGGCGCAGGAATGGTTCGCCGAAGGCTTGCGGCGAAAAATTCCGATCGTGCCGGTACCTGACATTGCCGACCTGATCGCGGATGAGGAGAAAAGGGCCCGTGGCGCGATCGTTCCGATCATGATCGGCGATGAGACTGGCTTTACCGCCGGTTCCATGCAGCGCCTGACCGGAACGCCGCCGCGCCGGGGCGGGGCGGTGCCTGATATCGGCGAGCAGATGCTCGGCAGTGCGCATGCCGGTGAGCGCACCGCGCGCGTGCCTGCGCCTGCGCCGGACGGACGCGACCGGCTCCCACTTGAAGGCATTCGCGTGGTCGATTTCTCGATGGGGTGGGCCGGGCCGATCTGCACGCGCACGCTCGCCGATCTCGGCGCCGACGTGATCAAGATCGAGGCGACGCAGTATCCGGATTGGTGGCGCGGCGTCGATCGCCGCCCGGCCTATGTTCTCGAACAGATGTACGAGAAGTCGGTGCGCTACTGCATCATGAACCGCAACA
>Ga0307499_10000138_pt1 | contig 26643 bp, 23 predicted proteins | sample 13_S_MG_FD_201363 | JGI IMG/M metagenome (GOLD analysis project Ga0307499, IMG submission 201363) | Soil microbial communities from Populus trichocarpa stands in riparian zone in the Pacific Northwest, United States - 13_S | ecosystem: Environmental > Terrestrial > Soil > Riparian zone > Trees... | reverse complement strand
CGTGGTGGCGATCTCCGACATCTTGTCGATGATCTGGCCGATGCCCTTGATGGTGTCGACCGCCTCCTGGGTTGAGCCCTGAATGGCGGAGACCTGCGCGGTGATGCCTTCGGTGGCGCGCGCCGTCTGCGTTGCAAGGCTCTTGACCTCGGAGGCGACGACCGCAAAGCCCTTGCCGGCCTCGCCCGCGCGCGCGGCTTCGATGGTTGCGTTCAGCGCCAGCAGGTTGGTCTGCGCCGCAATCGTGTTGATCAGGCCGACCACTTCGCCGATGCGGTTGGCCGCGTTGGCTAGCTCGGTGACCGTGACTTCGCTCTTCGCCACCTGCTCCACCGCCTGGGCCGCGATCCGGGCGGATTCGCCGACCTGCCGGGAAATTTCGGTGATGGAGCCCGAAAGCTCTTCGGTCGCTGCCGCCACCGTCTGAACGTTCGCGGCGGCCTGTTCGGAGGCCGACGCGACGGCGCCGGTCTGTTCCTTGGCTTGCGCTGCGACCTTCGACATCTTCTCGGCCGAACCCTTCATGCGCGACGCCGCCGTTGACACCGCGGCCAGCGCGTTGGTGGCGCCATCGTTGAACTCGCGCGTCAATTGGTCGATCAGCGCGGCCTGCCGCTGCTTTGCCTCCTGTTCGGTGGCCTTTTCCGCAGCGGCGGCGTTGGCCTGGACGATGCCTTCGCGGAACACCGACAGCGCTTCCGCCATCTGACCGATCTCGTCGCCGCCGCGTTTTCTATCGACTTCGGCGGAGAGGTCGCCGCCCGCGAGCCGCGTCATGGTCTTCTCCAGACCGACCAGCCGCGCCACCAGATTGCGGCCGATATAGAACCAGACGAACAGGGCGGCGCCGGCGACGCTGATCGCCGCGATCATCAGCATCACGAAGGTACCGAAACTGATGGCCTCGTCGGAACGGTCGGTTGCTTCCTTGGTCTTGTTGGTGACGGCCTTGACCTGGCCCGCGACTTCCTTTGCGAGTTCGTCGGTCAGGCCGCGCGTCTCGTCCAGCAGCTTTTGGCCGAGCTGGCTGGCGGCGAGTTCCTTGCGGCGCGCGTCGAAGATCGTCTCGCCCGAGCCAAGCTTCAGCCAGGCATCCCCCGCCTTGCGCAGGCCATCGGTCGGCTGCAGCGTGTCGACGATATCGAGCTTCTCCTCGACCTTGGCGGACATCGCCTTGAAGTTCTTCTCCAGCGCCGCGACGCTTTCGGCGTTCGGCGCGACTGCGGCGCGGTCCAGCAGGCTCGACGCCAGATTGACGAAGCCGACCAGGTCGGCAAAGCCCTGCGACACCGGCACCTGGGTCGAAACCAGCTTGAGCAGCGTCATCATGGACTGGTTGGCGTCGCCCCCCAGCGTCATCGAGACCATGGTGATGTCGGCCTGGGCCTTTTCGCCGGCCGGAAGCAGCACATCGTTGAGCTTGGTCTGGGTATTCTGGGCCGCCTTCACGATCTCTTCGCCGCGGGCGCTGAGCTTGAGACGATCGTCGACGGCGCCATCGAGCGCGCCAAGCTTGGTGTTCATCGCCGCAATCAGCTTCTTCAGCCGATCGATCGCTTCACGATCGGTTTGGGTGCGGGCGACCTCGTCCAGCCGCTTCGCGATGCCTTCCTGACGCGCCTTCAGCGCGGTCATTTCCTGCTGCCGCTGTGCTTGCGATTTCGCCGCCAGCAAGGTCGGCGCCGAACCCGCCAGCGCCTGGGTGTCGGTCTGCAAGCCCAGCGTCTCGACGATCTCCGGAATGTTGCGACCTGAGACATCATGGAAGAGATCGCGAACCTGCGAGAACATCAGCCAGGCGGCGGCGCCCGCGATGACGGTGGTTCCCGATACCGCAGCGAAAGCGAAGAAGAGCTTGGCCCGGATGCCTAGTTTGCGAGCTGATGTCACGGTCTGTTTCCTCAATTCTTGAGCGAAGCCTGTTATTACTTGGTCGCAACCTTGTATTGCTGGATCAATTCCCTGGCGCGCGTATAGAGCCGCTCGCCGTCAATGCCGAGCTTCGCCATGTTGGCTTTCCATTCCGCCACGGCCGGCGCGGTGACCCGCTGCAGTTCGGCGCGCTGCTCGTCATTGAAGGACAGCGCGGTAAAACGCGGGTCGCTCTGCAACTTCTTCTTGGTGACGGCTTCCTGCGCTTCGCGGATGCGCGCGCTGCCCATCGCGATGTCGGAAGAATGTTTCTCGATGATTTTCTTGAGATCGGCGGGCATCGATTCCCACGTGGCGCGGTTCATGACGATCATCAGCGCCGGCGCAGCCAGCCGCGCATCGATCACGACATTGAGCTGGTCGGCAAGAAACTTTCCAGCCGCGCCCTTGGTCGTGGTCGCGGAGTCCCAGCCATAGGCGATGGCATCGACATAGCCGCTGGCGATGGTGTCGCCGATCATGTTGAGGGGAATGCCGAGCGGCACCGCGCCGAGCTTGGCCAGCGCCACGCCGACCGTGGTGCTCGGCGTGCGCATGCGCAGGCCGCGAAAGTCCTTCACCGACTGGATCTTCTTGCCGGTGGTGAAGATCGGATAGGGCGGCAGCACGTAGAGACCGAGCACCTTCACCGAGGCGTAGTCCTTGTCGAGCAGACCTTCCTTGTAAAGCGACATCATCGCCGAGGTGCCCGAGATCGAGTTCTCGAACATGAAGGGCAGCTCCATCACCGACGACTGCGGGAAGCGCCCGGGATGGTACCCTTGCACGCTCGCCGCCATCTCGATGGCGCCCTTCTCGACCATGGTGAACAGTTCGGCCGGCTTGCCGTAACCGCCAAGCGGCTTCAGCGCCACTTCTATGCGCCCGCCGGACTCCTCCTCGACCGCCTTTGCAAACGGCAGCAGGACCTGATCGTAGGCCGCGGTGTTTTCGGCGTTGATCGAGCCGAAGCGCAATACCATTTCCGCGGCGGATGCAGGCGTGGAGAAGAAAGCGGCGAAACCAAGCAGGGCTGTGGCCGCGGATGGCATCCTGGTGCGGGAGAACATTCTGTTTCCTTCATCACCGGCAGTTGTCGCGTTTCAGCTCGCAGCACCTGTCGGTCGCATGGGGCGGGTCCTTGACGGCGGCAACCCTAACTTTTGCAAATTAATCGCGGGTAAACCCTGCCCCGACGCGATGTCCGTGGAAATACGGGCGGCCTGCCGCTCAACGGAATGATGATCATCATTCTTCCCGCGGGGACGCGATCACACCTCGCAGCCCGGTAAACGCGTCAGCGCCGCCGGCTTTTGAATCGATGGCCGGCGATGATCAGCGCCGCGCGCCGCCTTGCAGCATGCGAGCGGTCGCCGGGCCGCATTTGGCGTTATCGGTCGATCCACTCCAGCGCGGCGCGGTCCTGCAATGAGAACAGCGGTCCATCGTAAAGAAACGAGCACTGATGGATCACGACCTGCCCGGCGCCGACGGTCACGCGGGAATAATCCGGCAGTTCATGCGATCCTGGAATATGATCCGCCGTCTCGAGATCGAACGCCACCTGATGCGACAAGGCGCGCTGGATATGAAAGGGAATGCCGCGCCAGATGCCCGAGATCGGCCGGTGCAGATGACCCATGAACAGATAGTCCGGCTTCCGCGTGCGCGCGATCACGTCCCACTCGGCCTCGGGATTGGCAAGCTTGATGCCGTCCATGTAACGCAGCCCGGTGTCGAACGGCGGATGGTGCTGGAACAGCAGCAGCGGGCGATCGGCCGGCGCCGAGGCCAATGCGTGTTCGAGAAACGCGAGCCGCGCCTCGCACAGCAGTCCGGCATGATCCGGGGCGGCCTCGTTCAGCGTGTCGAGCGTGACCACCGTCGCGGCGTCGAACGGATGGACGCTTTGCACGAAGCCGGAAGCGTCGCGCGCAACGCCCGGGAAGTAGCGGCCGAACGGATCGCGCTTGTCGTGGTTGCCCATCATGAGAATGGTCGGCGCATTCAATTCCGCAAGAACCGAAGCGAGATTTTCGTAGGCCGCGTCCTCGCCCCAATGCGCGAGATCGCCGGTCACGATCACGAAGGAAATATCCGGATGATCGCGGTTGATCCGATCGACCGCCGCGCCGAGCCTCTCGGTGGGATCGAGCCCGTAGAGCTTGCGGCCACGCGCGACGAAATGAGTGTCGGTGAGGATGACGAATTTCATCGAACCATGGCCTCCCTGTCCCACGCCTTGTAATCGGGCGAGCCCTCGATCCGGATCGGGCCGGCATAGCCGAACTCGACCATATGGACGGTGACGTAGTCTTCGCCGAGGAACACGACGCCGTAGGCTTCCGGCAGGTCGCAGGCGCTCAACAGCTCCTTCTCGGCAAATACCGGATAGCTCGCATGGTTGGTGCCGCGCAGCGACGAGGCCGGAACGCCGGCCACGGAGCCGGCCAGCGGCAGATGGCAATGGCCGAAGAAGATATGACGGATCCTGTCGCGATGACGGCCGACGATGTTGCGGAAGGCGGCATCATCGAGCAGCCGGATCCGGTCCACCGGCTCGAGATGGGTCGGCATCGGATTGTGGTGCATGAACAGAAGAAACGGCCCAGGATGTTCGGATAGCCGCGCTTCCAGCCACTGCTGCCGCACGTCGCAGAAATGGCCGGCATGAGTCTCCGGCTGCACCGTGTCGAGAAACAGGCAGCGGCCGGCCGCCGTGTCGTGCATGCCGTGAGCGAAACCGCCCGGACCGTCATAATCCGGAAAGACGCTCAGGAAGGTCGCGCGCCGATCGTGATTGCCGATGCACAGCCGCACCGGAACGGGAAACTGGTCGAGCCGTGCCTTGAGCCATTCATAGTCGTCGCGGTCGCCCCAGTCAGAGAGATCGCCGGTGATGACCAGGAGCTCGGCATCATGGTGGCACTTGAGGATATCGGTCAGCGCCCGCTCGAAATTGAGCCGGGGATCGCGCCCGCCGATGGTCTTGCCGGGCGCGGTTAGATGAATATCGCTCATATGGACAAGCTTCATGGCTGGCTCCGATTTGATGTGATGGCAACCGCTGCGGCGTGGCGCGCCGCAGCGGTCATCGATCGTCAGGCTGTTGCCTCTAGCGCGTCGAACCGACCGTCTTCGGCAACAGCTTCTGCACATCGCCCGTCATGTCGGCGAGCACGGCTTCCGGCTCCTTGGCGCGGGCGCCGGTGATGATGCTGTTGAGATGATCCTTGATCACGTCCGTGATCTTGAGGCCGTTGTCGCCGGGGAACGCATACCATTTGGTCAGCAGCGCGAGCTGGCTGACCGCGGTGTAGTTGTTCGGATTCTTGACGTAGAAATCCTTCAGGTAGACGTCGTTGGCGACCTTGTTCGGCGGCATGTACCCGGTGGTTTCCGCCATGATCGCCGCGCCCTTCGGACCGGTCCAGAATTTCACCACCTCCCAGGCCGCGTCGCGCTTGGCCTTGTCCTTGGCGAGGATCAGCACGACGTTGCCGCCCGCCGGCAGCCGGCCGTTCGGCGACGCCACGTCGGGAAAGGTGTGGGTCTTCAGCTCGAACTTGCCGCCGATCATCTGGGTGGTCTTGTTGAGGTCGGAGGTCGAGGTGATGTGAATCCCGGTCTTGCCGGCGGCGAAGGTCGCCCGCATCGACGGCTGATCGAGGTTGGGCATGCCGGCCTCGCTGACGAGACGCGCCAGCGTTTTGATCGCGAACTGCCCTTCCGGCCCGTTAAACGCCACCTTGGTTTCATCGGCATTCAGCATGGTGCCGCCGCGAGCAAACACCGGCGCCTGCCACAGCCAGTTGCCGGTGATGTCCCAGGCATAGGTGATGCCGTTGATGTCAGGGCCGAGCGCCTTGATCTTCTTGGCGAGATCGATCAGCCCGTCCCACGTCTTCGGCAGATCGGCCGGATCGGCGCCTGCCTTCCTGGCCAGATCGACGTTGACATAGACGATCGGCAGCGAGATCGCGAACGGCAACGCGTACACCTTGCCGCTCGCAGTGCCGATATCGAACATCGCCTGGTGAAAACCCTGCTTGTCAAAGTCCTTCTCGGCGGCGATGTAGCCGTCGAGTTCGGCCGGAATGTTCTTGTCGACCAGCACGCGGATGCGGTTGAGGCCCTGGAAGGTCACGTCGGGCATCTGGTTGGTCACCGCCTCGCGCAGGACCTTCTGAGTGCCTTCCTCGTAGGAATCATACGCCGCGCGCAGCGTGATCTTGATGTCGGGCCGTACCTTGGCGAACTCCTCGATGATACGCTTGTGGGTACCTTCGAACAATTCGGCATAGGGATACTGCACGACGACTTCGGTCTGTGCATGCGCCAGACCGGCGGCAAGCGAAAGGGCAGTTGCGGCAATCCATGTTCTGAACATTGTCGTCTCCTTAAGGGTTGAAAAACAAACGCAGGGTCACTTGATGCCGGTCAGCGTGATGCCTTCGATGAAACGGCGCTGGGCGAACAGGAACGCGATCACCAGCGGCGCGATGATGACCAGCGCGGCCGCCATCAGCGGCCCGTAATTGGTGCCGGCCTCGTTGTTGCGGAAGTGCGCGACTGCCAGCGGCGGCGTCTGCAGATGCTCGCTGTTCAGCACGATCAGCGGCCAGAAATAATCGTTCCAGTGCGCCACCACCGAGAAGATGCCGAACGCGGTCACCGCCGGGATCGCGGTCGGCAGCATCACGCGCCAGACGATGCCGAATTCGGAAATCCCGTCCATCCGCGCCGCATCGATCAGGTCATCGGGCACGGTCTTGAAGAACTGGCGCATCAGGAAGATGCCGAACACCGAGATCGTGAACGGCAGCACCAGCGCCGCGTAGCTGTCGAGCACGCCGAGCTTGTGTAGCAGCAGGAACACCGGGATCGCAGTCGCCTGCGGCGGGATCAGGATGCAGAACACGACGAGCGCAAACAGCACGTCGCGGCCGAGAAAGCGCAACTTGGCAAGGGCATAGGCGGCCGGCAGCGCAACCAGCACCTGAAGGCCGAAGATCGAGACCGTGACGATCAGCCCGTTGAGCAGATAGCGCGCCAGGTCCGCCTTGCCGAAGGCGATCCGCAGATTGTCCCACAGCGCGAAGTGGTAGGGGATCAGATGCAGGTCGGAGGAGAAGATTTCGGTTTGCGGCTTTGACGCGGTCGACAACATCCAGATGAACGGCGTCAGCATCGCCAGCGCGCCGGCCAGCAGCAGAAAATGCCGGGTCGCAGACCAGAGCAGCGTGCGGGCCCGTGACGTCATGCGTAGTGCACTTCGCGGTTGCCGAGCGCGGATTTGAGCAGCGTGAGCAGCAGCACGAAGGCCAGGAACACGACGGTGACCGCTGCGCCATAGCCGGAGCGGAAGAATTCGAACCCTTCAGTATACATGGTGTAGATCAGCACCTCGGATGATTTCGAGGGGCCGCCCTTGGTCAGCACCTGCACGGTGTCGAACACCTGAAACGAGCGGATCGCAGAGATCGTGACCACGAACAGGGTGACCGGCCCGAGCATCGGCCATGTCACCAGGCGAAAGCGCGACCAGGCGCTTTCGGCGCCGTCGATCTCGGCCGCGTCATAGAGATGCTTTGGGATCGAGACGAGACCGGCGAGAAACAGCACCATGTTGAAGCCAGTGGCCTGCCATATACCGATCACGCACAGCGAATAAAGCGCAGTACCGCGGTCCTGCAGCCAGCTATGGCCCTGCAGTCCGGCGGCGCGCAACAGCCCGTTCACCAGCCCGAACTGCGGGTGCAGCATGAATTCCCAGACGATCGCCATCGCGATCAGCGTTGCCATCACGGGAAGGAAATAGATGGTGCGGTACCAGCTCCGCAGGCCGGCGCCGCTCTGGATCAAGAGCGCTGTGCCGAGCCCGAACGCTACCGCGCCCGGGACCACAATGGCGACATAGGTCAGCGTGTTCTTCAGCGAAATCCAGAACACCCGGTCGGCGAACATCTCGTGATAATTCGACATGCCAATCCAGGCGAACGATGGGGCGCCGAGCTGGTAGTCGGTGAACGAAAGCGCGATCACGCCGGCGAGCGGACCGATCAGCATCATCAACATCAGCACGAAGGCCGGCGCGGCCAGCGCGTAGGCGGATCGCGCCGCCGGGCGGGGGTCGGCAAGCACCCGCACATGGGCACGCGGCACCGCGGCCATCCCTTGCAGCGCGGTGGCGGCGTCAGACAACGGCCACCTCTCGCGGCCGCTCGATGCGCGAGGCGATGGAGGTCGCGATGCGCTTGCCGCCAGCGTCGAAGGCGCGAACCGCATCCGGCACAAAGCCATATCCGACCGAGGCTCCGATCGTCGGCAAAAGGCTGGGATCGTTGACGCGCGCCACCACCGGCGCGTTCATGCCTTCACTTCCGACATGGACGAAGGCTTCCGACCCCAGATTTTCCAGATGCACGACCGTGCCGGAAAAGATGCCGGACCCGCTGAGTTCGATCCGCTCCGGTCGGACGCACACGCGACACTCGCCCGCCGGCGCCGATGTGGCCGCGTGGAGGACATGCCCGAGAACCTCCAGCCGGCCATCGCCGCGGATGCGGCCGGGGAACGCATTGATCTTCGGCGTGCCGATGAATTCGGCAACCCGAATATCGCGCGGATCTTCATAGATCGCCGCGGGCGCGCCGACCTGAATGAGCTCGCCGCCGATCATGACGGCAATCCGCCCCGACATGGTCATGGCCTCGGCTTGGTCGTGGGTGACATAGATGAAGGTCGTCTTGAGCTGGCGGTGCAACTGGGCGATCTCGGCGCGCATATGCACGCGAAGCTTGGCGTCGAGGTTGGACAACGGCTCGTCGAACAGAAACGCTCGCGGCTGGCGCACGATGGCGCGGCCGACGGCGACGCGCTGGCGCTGGCCGCCGGACAATTGCCCGGGCTTGCGCTTCAGCAGCGGCGTGATTTCGAGCTGCTCGGCGACTCTTTCAACATCCTCGCGGATGATGCGTTCGGTCCGGCGGCGGCCCGGCATCAGCCGGCCGACGAGCGGCGCCCGCTCCAGCGCCGACAGGCGCTTCATCCGGAGCGGGACCGCGATATTGTCGAACACGCTGAGATGGGGATAGAGCGCGTAAGACTGGAACACCATCGCCAGATTGCGCGCGCTCGGCCTGACGCCATCGGCGCTGACCCCGTCGATCCAGATCTCGCCAGAGGATTGCGGCTCGAGACCGGCGATGATGCGCAGCAGCGTGGATTTGCCGCATCCCGATGGACCGACCAGGGAGATGAACTCGCCGTTCTCGATCGTGAGATCGACGTCTTTCAAAACCTCGGCGCCGTCAAAGGCCTTGCGAAGGGCCCGAATCTCGATTTCGGCCATTTCAATCCGGTATCCGAAGGGGCGGGTACCGGATTTCCTAAAGGGCTTGTTTGACAGTTATATCACACGGGAACGAACGGCCGGGCTTGGCCCCAGCTTTCCACGCACCGCGACAGAGAGACGCAATCCTGCCTAAACTTTCACCAGGCTTTCGAAGCCGCCATAGATCATCCGCTTGCCGTCGAACGGCGGCGGCCCTTCCGTCATCTCTTTGAGCCGCGGATCCGCCATCACCTTGGCGTTGATCTTGTCGCGCTGGGCGCGCGACTTGTAGGTGATCCAGGCGAACACGACGATTTCGCCCCGCTTCAGCTTGACGCTGCGCGGGAACGAGGTGAGCTTGCCGACCTTCACGTCGTCGGCGACCCATTCGCGGTAATCCAGCGCGCCGTACTCACGCCAGACCTTGCCGCATTTCTTTGAAAGGCGGGTATAGGCTTCGAGCTTGTTCTTCGGCACGGCGACGATGAAGCCATCGACGTAGGGCATGGGGTTCCTCTTCAAATTCTCGTCGTCATTGCGAACTGCATTCCGTCATTCCGGGATGGTGCGTTAGCACCAGACCACAGATGCGCAATTGCGCATCGGGGAATCTCGAGATTCCGGGTTCGATGCTTCGCATCGCCCCGGAATGACGAGGACAAACACTCGTTCAGCTATGACAGCAGGATGCCTGAACCGGCGCCGGCTGGTATTGGTCACGTAGCCGCACCCAGTCCATCGGATACGGCAGGCCTTCCTCGTGACGCCCGAGCGGGGTGAGGTCGAGATAGTGATAGGCGGCGTTCATCATGTCGAGGCCGCGCGCGTAGCAGGAATAGGTGTGAAAGATGTTCCCGGCCTCGTCGCGATAGAACACGCTGATTCCCGGCGCCTCCTCGCTTCCGAACGGAGTGGTTCCGAAATTGTAGTTGCCGCCTCTCTCGATTTGATCCGGCGTAAACGAAACGCCGTAGTCGTAATTGAACGCGTTGTCGCCGGACGACAGCCAGTCAAAGGTCCAGCCCATCCGCTGCTGGAACGCGGCGAGCTTTTGCAAAGGCGCGCGCGAAATCGCGACCATCGTGGTATCGCGGGCGGCAAGATGCGGGACCATGCGTTCGAACCCGTCAGCCCAGAACGAGCAGCTCTTGCAGGCCTCGTTCCAGTCGGGCGCGAACATGACGTGCTGCACCACAAGCTGACTGCGTCCCCTGAACAGGCCGGCCAGGGTCACCTTTCCATCAGGTCCGTCGAATACGTAATCCTTGTCGACCTTGACCCATGGCAGCGCACGGCGCTCCTCGGCCAGGCGCTCGCGCGCCTGGGTGTATTCCTTTTCATGCGCAAGATGGGCCTTGCGGGCGGCAATCCATTCCTCGCGCGAGACGATGGTGTGCGGCTGCATGGGCGGCTCCCGTGTTCAGGCCAAATGGCTTTCCAAGTAGCTTTCGAGCTTGGCGAACAGCTCATTCCATCCACGCTCGTGATTGTCGCGCGCGGCCTCATCGGCGAACTGTTCGTGAAGGAAAGTGAGCAGCGTGCCGCTGCCTTCCGGCTGCATCGAAATCGTCACCAGGGATTCCCGCTCCGGCGTGGAATGCCATGCCCAGCTGAACACCAGCCGCTGGTTCGGAACGACCTCGCGATAGACGCCGCCGACCTCGTTATAGGTGCCTTTGGCGGTGAAGCTGATGCGGTAGCGGCCGCCGACACGCAGATCGATGTCGGCCTTGACCGAGCCTTCCTCGACCGGCCCGGGCCCGAACCACTGCACTAGCTTTTGCGGGTCGGCCCACGCGGCGTAGACTTTTTCGGGCGCCGCGTTGAACCGGCGCTTGAGCGTGAGGCTGGGGCGCTCGGCGGGCTCGACATTGCGGGCGCTTGACTTGATCGGGCTGGACTGGGTGGCCATGGGTCTTCCTCCACAAAAGCGGCAAGGCGGTCGAGAGCGTCGGACCAGAAGCGCTGGTAGCGATTGAGCCACTCCATCGCCTGCTCCATCGGCTGGGCAGTCAACCGGCACGCGACCGTGCGGCCGGTCTTTTCGCGCGCGATCAGGCCGGCATCCGACAGCACGTCGAGATGCTTCATGATCGCGGGCAGCGACATCGAGAACGGCTGCGCCAGCTCGCTGACCGACAGGCTTTCACGGCCGCCGAGCCGCGCCAGCAGCGCGCGCCGGGTCGGATCGGACAGCGCGGCAAAGGTGCGATCCAAGACTTCTTCGTGATACTTAACCATGAGGTTTAGTATATGCGCAAACGAAACGCCGTCAAGCCGGCGCCTGCATCACGTATTCGAGAGTTGTTACGAAGAATGGCCGGACCCTTCAGCGCAAAGAGCTTTTGCGCCTCAGACCGGCCATTCCGAGAGGTATTCGCGACCGATCAATAGTCCCGATAGACCCGCATCCGCCGCTGCTGCTGCTGCTGTCCGAAGGCAACGCGCGGATTGATATTGCAGTACAGCGCGCGGCCGGACGCCGACGCCATGCACTGCTCATAGCTGCTGTACGAGCACTCGCCGGGAATGCCGATACCTCGGCCCTGGAGACAGTAGGGATAGTCATACGCCGCCGCCGGCGAGCTTCCCGCCACCGACGCGACTGTCGCCGCCGACAGCGCCAATATCGCTAACATTGCATTGCGCATCATCGATCTCCTTCACGTGACGCAAAAGCCGCGTCGCCTCTGCCATAAAACACCGCCGCGTGGCCAATGTTCCGTGAGCTAGATCACTGTACTTTCTCGACCTTGGCTTCCTCGATCACCTTCTTCCACTTTTCGGTTTCGGCCACAATCATCTCGCCAAAGGCTTCTGGCGTGCCGATCAGCGGATCGCCGCCGAGGTCGACCAGCCGCGCCTTGGTCGCGGGTTCGGCGAGCACCTCGTTGATCTCCTTGTTCAGCCTGGCGATGATTTCCTTCGGGGTGTTCTTGGGCGCACCCATGCCGAACAGCGCGCTCGCCTCGTAGCCCGGGATGGTGTCGGCAAGCACCGGCACATCGGGCAACAGCGACGACTTCGCCGCGCTGGTGACGGCCAGCGCCCGCACCGAGCCGGCGCGGACATGCTGGAGGATGGAAGGCATGTTGTCGAAGATCACCTGCACCTGGCCACCGAGCAGGTCGGTGATCGCGGGCGCCGCGCCGCGATAGGGCACGTGCTGCATCTTGGCGCCGGACATCGCCATGAACATTTCGCCGGACAGATGCACGGACGTACCGTTGCCTGACGAGGCGAGGTTCACCTTGCCGGGATTGGCTTTCACATAGGCGATGAACTCAGCGACCGTCTTCGCCGGCACGTTGTTGTTGACCGTCATCACGTTCGGCACGCGATTGAACGCCGCGACCGGCGCGATGTCGCGAACGACGTTGAATTTCAGATTGGCGTACAGCGAGGCATTGATGTAGTTCGCGGGATTGACCAGCAGCACGGTGTAACCGTCCGGCTCGGCGTTGATGACCGATTCGGTGGCGATGTTATTGCCGGCGCCGGGCTTGTTCTCGATCACGAACTGCTGGCCAAGCCGCTCCGAGAGCCGCTGGCCGATCAGCCGCGCAACAATGTCGGTCGCGCCCCCCGGAGGATATCCGACGACCCATTTTACCGGCCGGGTCGGATAGTCCGCCGCCGAAGCGCTGCCCATCGATGCGGCAGCGGAAAGACCCATGACGGCCAGGCAAATCGCGGTACGGCGTGAAATCATCAAAATTTCTCCCTTGAGGCCGGGTTCAGAGCCCGGTCCGTTTCTATTGAGCGGCGGTCATGTTGGACCGAACGCGGCCCGCGTTGTAACAAACAAAGTCAGATGCGGCCAGTGCGACCGGGCGCCCGGGACCGCGACCAAAGGATAAGACATGCCTGTCAGCGTTAACGCACTCGATCACATCGTCATCAACGTCGCCGACGTGGCGCGTTCCACCGAGTGGTATCGGAAAATCCTCGGCATGGAGGTCAGGGTGTTCGATCCCGGCCCGGGCAAAACGCCGCGAACCTCGCTGATGTTCGGGAACCAGAAAATCAACGTGCGGCCGCGCGAAGCCGACAAGGTCGAGTGGTTCACGGCGGATCATGAAACCGCAGGGAGCGACGATCTGTGCTTCCTGACGTCGAGCACGCCGGAGGAAGTGGTGGCGCATCTCAAGGCCCATGGCGTGGCGATCGAGGAAGGCCCCGTGGCCAAGCAAGGCGCCCGCGGCACGCTGCGATCGGTCTATTGCCGGGATCCGGATGGGAGCTTGATCGAGATTTCGTCGTATGAGGATGCGGTGAAGTAACGTGTGTGCTCTCCCCCATCATTGAGAGGAGCGGTCACTATCCATCCGCCGTCATTCCGGGATGGTGCGTTAGCACCAGACCCGGAATCTCGAGATTCCGGGTTCGATGCTGCGCATCGCCCCGGAATGACGATACCGATTTGCCCATCGCGCCTTCCGATGGCAGAACTACTCCCAAGCAAAAACCAAAAGCCGCCGTAAGGCCGCACGGGAGGATCAATGACCAATTCACAGGCAGCGCCGGGTATTGTCGGTCCCTTCGCGGGCCTCGACGTGCCATGGCTGCTGCGGATGCGCGCCGAGAGCCGCGGCAATCATCCGTTCCTGATCTGGGCGCCGTTCGAGGGACCGGCACGGAAATGGTCCTACGGCGAATTTCACGAGCGCGTCGGCCAGCTTTCCGCCGGCCTCGCTAAACGCGGCATCAAGCCCGGCGAATACGTGCTGATCCATCTCGACAATTGCATCGAGGCCGTTCTGGCCTGGTTTGCCTGCGTCGAGCTCGGCGCGATCGCGGTCACCACCAACACCCGCTCGGCGGCGGCGGAAATCGAATATTTCGCCGGCCATTGCGGCGCGGTTGCCGCCATCACCCAGCCCTCCTATGCCGAGCTGATTTCGGCCAATTGCCGCGGCCTGCGCTGGATCGCCGTGATCTCGCATGACGCCGGAGCCAAGCCTGCGCAAGGCGCGCCGCGCGGCGACAGTTTTGAATCATTGTTTGCCGACAGCGCCGACCGGCCGCGCCGCGCCGCCGATCCGCTCGCGCCGTGCAGCGTGCAATACACCTCTGGCACCACGTCGCGGCCGAAGGCGGTGCTATGGACGCATGCCAATGCGCTGTGGGGCGCCAAGATCAACGCCGCGCATGAAGACCTGCACGCCGGCGACGTGCACCAGACCTATCTGCCGCTGTTCCACACCAACGCGTTGGCCTATTCGATGCTGGCGACGCTGTGGGTAGGTGCTTCCTGCGTGATCCAGCCACGGTTTTCGGCGAGCCGGTTCTGGGGCGTGGCGCTGGAGCACAACTGCACCTGGACCTCGACGATCCCGTTCTGCATGAAGGCGCTGCTGGAACACGAGATTCCCAAAAACCACAAGTTCCGGCTCTGGGGCACCGCGGTAAACGATCCGCCGCCCTTTGCCGCCTTCGGGGTCAAGACGATCGGCTGGTGGGGCATGACCGAAACCATCACCCACGGCATCGTCGGCGAGGTCGACCAGCCCAACACGCCGATGTCGATCGGCCGCGCCGCGCCCGAATATCAGATCCGCATCGTCGAGGACGACGGCACCCCGACGGATGTCGGCGGCACCGGCAATCTCCTGATCAAGGGTATCCCCGGTCTGTCGCTGTTTTCGGAATATCTGCACAACGAAAAGGCAACGCGAGAAAGCTTTGACGAGCATGGATATTTCATTACCGGCGACCGAGTCACGCTGCTGGAGGACGGTTTCATAAAATTCGGCGACCGCACCAAGGACATGCTCAAGGTCGGCGGCGAGAATGTCGCGGCCTCCGAGATCGAACAGGTGATTGCGGTGGTGCCGGGCGTGCGCGAGGCCGCCGTGGTGGCGAAAAAGCATGCGATGCTGGATGAAGTGCCGGTCGTCTTCATCATTCCGCACGCCGGCGTCGATGGCGCACCGGCCGACCTGCACGACACGGTGATGGCCGCCTGCCGCACGTCGCTGGCGGACTTCAAGGTGCCGCGCGAGATTCACTTCGTCGACGACATGCCGCGCTCGACGCTGGAGAAGGTGGCAAAGGCGGAGCTAAGGAAGATGCTGGGGTGAAAACTTTGTAGGGTGGGCAAAGCGCAGCGTGCCCACCCTCCATCCGCAGCGGTGCAAGTGATGGTGGGCACGTCGCTGACGCTCCTTTGCCCACCCTACGATTTCGGCTTCGTCATTGCGAGTAACGCAGCGACGGGGGCAGCAAAAGAACAATATAGAAAATTACAGGGGAGCGCGTCATGCCGGGGCCGAGGTTAAATTCTGCGAGGCTTTCTTGCTACTTTGCGGCGGCCTTGATCGTGACGTCACCGGCCGGCATCGCGTCCGCGCAAACCGCCGACACAATCCTGTTCAACGGCAAGATCCTCACCGTCGACAAGGACTTCTCCACGCAGCAGGCCGTGGCGATCGGCGACGGCAAGATCCTCGCGACCGGCGCTTCGGCCGCGATGAAGAAACTCGCCGGCAAGACCGCAAAACTGATCGATCTCGGCGGCCGCACCGTAATTCCCGGACTGACCGACGGACATATCCACGGCATCCGCGCCGCGCTGACCTTCGGCACCGAGGTGAACTGGATCGGCGTGCCCACGCTGAAGGACGCGCTGGAGAAGATCGCTCAGGCCGCGAAGTCGCAGAAGCCCGGATCCTGGATCGTCGTCGCCGGCGGCTGGACCGAGGAGCAGTTTGCCGAGAAGCGCCGGCCGACACCGGCGGAGGTCACGGCCATTGCGCCCGACAATCCCGTCTACATCCAGCATCTCTATGACTGGCTGCTGCTGTCGCCGAAGGCAATGGAGGCACTCAACATCCGCGACGACAGCGATGTGGCGCCCGGCGGCAAACTCGCGCGCGACGGCGACAACAAGCCGACTGGGATCATCGACGCCGCCGGCGCCGCGCTCGGCAGGATTTTCGACAAGCTGCCGAAGCCGACCATGGAGCAGCAGGTCGACGGCTCCAAAAAATTCTTCCGCGAGATGAACAGCCTCGGCATAACAGGCATCGTCGATGGCGGCGGCGTCAGCATGTATCCGGCGAACTACCAGGCGGTGTTCCGGCTATGGCAGGACAAGCAGCTGACGGTGCGCGTCGCCTATCACCTATGTGCGCCAAAGCCCGGCAGCGAGCTCGCGGACCTGCAAAACCTGACGCAGCTCTCGCCGCCGGGATTTGGCGACGCGATGCTGCACTTCAACGGTCCCGGCGAAATCCTGATCTGGGCCGACTGGACCGACGGCGACATCACCCCCGACGGCAAGGCCAAGCTTGCCGAGCTGCTGCGCTGGGCGGCGTCAAAGCGCTACACCATCCAGCTGCACTGGAATCCGGACCGCACCGTTCACGATCTGCTCGATGTGGTCGAGGACATCAACAAGGATTTTCCGGTGCGCGACCTGCGCTGGGCCGTGCTGCATCTCTATACTGCCTCCGAAGCCAGCTTGAAGCGGATGAAGGCGCTCGGCCTGGTCTGGGGCGTGCAGGACGGGCTCTATTTCGGCGGCGAGCGGCTGCAGAAGGAAGTTGGTGTTGAACAGGCTAGAGCGCTGCCGCGGATCGCCACCGCGATGAAGCTCGGCCTCGTGGTCGGCGCCGGCACCGACGCGCATCGCGTGTCGTCCTACAATCCCTTCGTGTCGCTGCAATGGTATCTCGACGGCACCACGATCGGCGGCACCAAAACCCGCGGCGACGAGGAAGCGCCGAGCCGCCGACAGGCGCTGGAGATGTACACAAGCAACACCGCCTTCATGGCAAATGACGACGACAAGCGCGGCACGCTGGAAGCCGGAAAATTCGCCGACCTCGCGGTGCTGTCGGCGGACTACATGACGGCGCCCGTGAAGGAGATCGGCAAGATCAAATCGGTGCTGACGATGGTCGGCGGCAAGGTGGTGTATGCGGCGCAGCCGTTTGCTGGGGCACGCTAGAGCACGGTGCGTAAGTTGGGGGCAGCCTACGATCTGCCAGACCTCATCCTGAGGAGCCGCGCAGCGGCGTCTCGAAGGATGAATGGCACCAGCGGGGCCTCTTGGTTCGAGACGGCGCTACGCGCCTCCTCACCATGAGGGTTGAACAGTCGTTACGTGTCACCGTTATTCAACTCACCTCGAACCTTATCGGCAGCTTTTTCGGGCCGTTGACAAAATAGGCCTGCGTCATCTTCACCTCGCCGTCGAGGGCGATCGATTTCAGCCGCGGCAGCAATTCCTCGAACAGGATGCGCATTTCCAGTTTCGCCAGATATTGCCCGAGGCAGAGATGCGCGCCGTAGCCGAACGCGACATGGCGGTTCGGCTTGCGGTCGCAGCGAAATTTGTAAGGTTCCTCAAACACGTCCTCGTCGCGATTGCCGGACGCGTAGCACAGTATCAGCCAGTCACCCTTTGCAATCTTTCGGCCGCCGAGCTCGGTGTCAGCGGTGGCCGAGCGCATGAAATGCTTGACCGGGGTCATCCAGCGGATCGCCTCGTCGACCAGGCCCGGAATCAATTCGGGATTGGCCTTCACCTTTTCGAATTGCGCGGGGTCTTCCGCCAGCGCCCAGATCGCGCCGGCGGTCGAGGACGACGTGGTGTCGTGGCCGGCTGTCGCGACGATCATGTAATAGCTGGTCGCGTCATGATCCGGCATGTAGGCGCCGCCGATCTTGGCGTTGGCAATGATGGTGGCGAGATCGTCGCGCGGGTTGCGGCGCCGGTCCTCCGTAATGCCACGGAAATAGGCGCCGAAATCGGCCACCACCGACTGCATCATCCCGGAGAACTGCTCCGCCGTGAGCTGTTCCCTGATCCGCGCCGTATCGGGATCCTGCGGGCCGAACAGCTCCTGCGTCAGCCTGAGCATTCGCGGCTCGTCCTGTTCGGGCACGCCGAGAATTTCCATGATGACGTGCAGGGGGTAGCCGAGGGCGACGTCCTCGACGAAATCGCAGGCGCCGCCCTTGTCGAGCATGCGCTGCACGGTGGCACGCGCGATCTCGCGCACCCGCGCCTCGAACTTTCCGAGATTGGCCGGCATGAACCAGCCCTGCGTCAACGCCCGGTATTTCGGATGATCGGGGGCATCCATCTGCACCAGCGAACGGACCAGGTTCGGCCCGCCCGTGATCTTGCGGACGCGCTCTTCCACCGCCCGGTTCGTCAGCGTGGTCGGACGGTCGGCATTGTGGAATAGCTCGTTCTGGCGGCTGACGGCCTGGATATGCGCGTGCTTGGTCACGACCCAGAACGGGTCGAACTTTTCGGGCCTGGCAATGCCGAGCGGATTGTTGGCGCGGAGCCAACGGTAGCTGTCATGAATGCGGTGGTCGGCATAAGCCGCCGGATTGACCAGCGTGGCCGCAATGTCGGCGGGGATGTCTGCACCCGCAGTTGGATCGACAATTGTATCCATGGATCTTGCTGCCTGCCTATGTCACCTGCGCGAAGTGTGCTGATGATCAACGATAGTTAGGCAGTTGCAAGGCGGGCAGCTTGCGTTGAGAGGCTAACGGTGCCTCCACGTCATTGCGAGCGAAGCGAAGCAATCCATCTATCCCCGTGTGGCGAGGTGGATTGCTTCGCTCCGCTCGCAATGACGGCGGCAGGGCTCAATAATACCCGAACGCCACCGGGCGGAAGGCGTGCAGCAGATGCTGGTCGAGCTTGTCGCCCATTTCTTCCATCATGCCGAACGCACGGGCGTGGGTGAACTGCAGGCGGTAGGCGCGCTTCTCGACCAGCGCGGCATAGATATCCACGATCGTGGTCAGCCGCACGATATCGCTGATCTGCTTGCCGTTCAGGCCGTCGGGATAGCCGGTACCGTCGAGAAACTCGTGGTGGTGCAGCACCACGTCGAGCATTTCGGGCGGGAAACCGCCTTGCGCGACCAGTGCGTCATAACCGCGGCGCGGATGCTGGCGCATCTCTTCCATTTCTTCCAGAGTCAGCGGGCCCGGCTTGTCCAGGATCGCCACCGGAATGAACGCCTTACCGACGTCGTGCAGCAGCGCAGCGCGCGCCAGACGGCGCTGGTCGTCCTCGCGCATGCCGAGATGCTGCGCGTAGGAGACCGCAAAGCCGGTCACGAACAGACAATGGCGATAGCTGCCGGCGTGATGGCAGCCGACCGTCGTCAGCCATTCGCGCAGGGACGAATGCCTGATCGCCTTGAGAATCTTGTTCTCGGCCTCGACGATGTCGCTGAATTTCAGGGGAACGCCGGACGGAAGCTTTTCGAAGATCTTGACCATCACGGCATGCGCGGCTTCGACGCCCCGGTTCAGGACCTTGCCGCGATCGGTCTCGTCAAATCCGTCGCTGTCCGGAAACGCGGCGCGAATCCGCTGCAGGATGCCTTGCGCGTCGAACGGCCGCGCGATGGTGTCGGTGGCGCCGAGCGCCCAGGCCTGCATCGATCCGTGATGAAGCGCATCCGCCAGCACGAACAGCCGCGGCATTTCCCGGTAGGCTTCGGTGCGCAGCTTGTTGCGCACCAGCTGCACGCTCTCGGCGGAGCGCAGGTTGATGTCGACCACGATGCCCGCAAGGTCGCGCTCCGGCGCGTCGGGAATATCAGATGTCGCGATGGTGTCGACCTGACCGACGGATCGCAGAATGCTGGCGAGTTCGCTGCTCTGATCGCTCCGATCCGAAGCCAGCAACAGCCGGCGCTTGGTCGAAGTCTTGTTGGCTACCGATGTCATGAACCCCGGACCCCTGGCGTTGACGGCTTGCAACCGAAACTAGCGGATAATCAGTTCCCCGGGGCTTAAGAGGGATCGTGAATGTCAACTACCGTGAACGCTAAAATTTTAGCGATCTCATTGGTGATAGGCCGCGGCGCACTGGATGCCCCGCCTGCGCGGGGCATGACGATGTCGGCTCACAAAATAAATCCGCCGGAGGCATGCCCCCGGCGGATCATGCATCAATCGATGCTTCGGCGATTTACGCCTTCATATTCGCCTTTACCGCTTCGGTCGTGATCGGCAACGCGCGGATGCGCGCGCCGCAGGCGTTGAAGATGGCGTTGCCGAGCGCAGGCGCGATCACCGTTACCGCCGGCTCGCCGACGCCGGTCGGCTTGTCGCCATTGGCGATGACGTTGACGGCGACTTCCGGCGTCTGGCTCATCCGCAAGGGCGTGTAGGTATCGAAGTTGGTCTGCTCGATACCGCCATCCTTCAGCGTCGCCTTCTCATACATGGCGAGCGAAAGGCCCCACAACGCCGCACCCTCGACCTGGGCACGGATGTTGTCGGGATGCACCTGCATGCCGACGTCGGTGGCTACGGTCAATTTCTTGACCTTGACTTCGCCGGACGGAGACACCGCAACATGGGCCACGCAGGCGGTCCAGCTTGCGGTTGCCCGCTCCTGCGACGAGACGCAGGCGACGCCCATGCCCTCGCCTTTCGGCAATTTGCCGGTGCCGTAGCCGGCCATGCCCATCGCCGCCAGCAGCGTGTTGCGCAGGCGTTGCGCACCACCGTCGTTCTTGCCTTTGCCGTCCAGCAACGCGATCCGGTACTCGGCAGGATCCTTGCCGGCGGCATGCGCAAGTTCGTCGATCATGCTTTCGACCGCCCAGAAGGTCCAGCCCGGCGCCACCGAGCGCAACTGACCGGATGGCGTCGCTGTGTGCGCCATCTCGTTCTTGATTGCGCGCACGTTATGATTGGGTACGGAATAGAAGAAGTCCGCACCGTTCACGGTGAACGAATCCAGCGGTCCCTTCTTGTCGACCGACGGCGTCAGGAAATCGGGGATTCCCCAGCGGGCGGTCGGCCACGCCGAGACCACGTCGTGATTGAGCGCAATCAGTCTGCCGTCGCCATCGAGACCCGCCTTCACCTTCTGGAAGGTCAGCGGACGCGAATAGTCCATGGTCATGTCGTTTTCGCGTGAGTAGATGACCTTGACCGGCTTGCCGACGGCCTTCGCCGCCTGCACCGCGGGCACCATCATGTCGGCGTCGAGACGCCGGCCGAAGCCGCCGCCCAGCCACATCTGGTGCATCACCACGAACTTCGGATCGATCCCGGCGGCTCCCGCCGCGATGGCGCCGGAGCGCGTCGCGAACTGGTTGCCGGAATAGATGTGCAGGATGTCGCCCTTGAATTCGGCGGTCGCGTTCATCGGCTCCAGCGGCGCATGGATGTTGATGCTGGTGGTGTACTCGGCCTCCAGCACCTTCGCCGCGGTCCCGAAGGCCGCCGCCGTGTCGCCGTCCTTGACGAAGAACTGCCCGGAATCGTCGAGCGCCTGCAGCCGCTTCGCCTCGTCGAGCAACGACTGGCTCGACAGCTTGGCGTTCGGGCCGTTGTCGTAGGTGACCTTCAGCGCGTCGGCCGCCTTGCGGGCGCTGGCGTAGGTACTGGCCACCGCCACCACCCAGCCGGTCGTGCTGCCGGTCTTGTCATCGAGCGTCACCGCCTTGATGAAGCCCGGCACTTTCTTGGCAGCAGCATCGTCGACCGATTTCACCGTGGCGCCATAGCGCACTGGCGGCGTCACGACCTTGCCGTAGACCATGCCCGGCAGCATGACGTCGATGCCGTATTTGGCGGTGCCGTTGCTCTTGGGCGGGATATCGAGCTGCGGAACCGAGACGCCGATCATGGTGTACTGGTCGGGCGTCTTCAGCTTGATCGCCTTGAGCTCGTCCGGCGTGAAGGTCTTGGTGATCTTGCCGCTCTTGACGATGTCGGCAAAGCTCATCGACTTCTTCGACTTCGGATGCGAGACGGTGGAGTTGCGCACCACCAGTTCGCCGGCCGGCACGCCCATCGCGCTGGCTGCGGCTTCCGTCAATGCGATACGCCCGGCAGCACCCGCCCGGCTCATCGCATCGAAGTTCATCATCGTGCTCCAGCTGCCGCCGGTAATCTGCGCGCCGAGCACGGGGTCATTGAACTTCGGATCGTTGGAGGCGAGCTGGACCCGCATGTCCTTCCAGGACGAGCCCAGTTCTTCGGAAACGATCTGCGCCATGGTCGAGGCGATATGCTGCCCCATATCGGCCTTGCCGCATGTCACGGTGACGATGCCGTCGGGACCGATCGAATACCAGGTCGATGGTTCGAAGTTCGAGGGCGCGGCCAAAGCCTGGTCGATGCCGGGAACGGCGGCATAACCGAGCACGAGGCCTGTCGCGGCGGAGCCAACCAGGAACGAGCGGCGGCTGAGATCGGTGGGCGCGATTTTCACGTGCGTATTCATGTTGCCCTCCGCTCGGTGCCGGCGTTGGAGGCGGTACGCATTTCGGACGCGGCGCGCATGATCGCCTTCTGAATGCGCGAATAGGTCATGCAGCGGCACAGATTGCCGTCCATATGCGCGACCACTTCATCCTTGGTCGGATTGGGGTTCTTGGAGAGAAGCGATGCCGCCTGCATGATCTGGCCGGACTGGCAGTAGCCGCATTGCGGGACCTGCTCGAGGATCCAGGCCTTCTGCAAGGGGTGATCGCCCTTGGCGGACAGACCTTCGATGGTGGTGATTTTCTTGCCGACGGCGTCGCTGACCTGCGTCTGGCAGGAGCGAACGGCTTCGCCGTTGAGGTGAACCGTGCAGGCGCCGCAGAGACCTGCGCCGCAACCGAACTTCGTACCGGTCATCTGCAATTGCTCGCGGATGACCCAGAGCAGCGGCGTATCGTTGGACGCCTCGACGGACATATTCCGCCCGTTGATATTCAGGCTAGGCATTTGGCGTTTCCCCTTCCGGTGGTTGAAGCCGCTTACGGCGGCAATTCACTTTCTTGGGTATTGGCCGGCATCCACCGGGTCTATATGCCAGGTGGCGTGAGCATGATCCGGAACCGATTTAGAGGCAATGCACTTTGGAATGAGTATAGAAATCGCTGTTGTGCGCTGCGGCGAGGCTTCGTCGTGGGTCAATCGAGCGCGCGAGCGGCAGGCGCACCTTCCGTTTCCGCATTTCCCAACAGCAAACGGATCGCGCTAGGATAGAGCGAGGGCGGAACCAGGTGCCGTTTGCTTCGGGAAGAACAGGAATGCCGACAATCGATCGCGACGGGGTCAAGATCTACTACGAGGTGCACGGCTCCGGCCCACCGTTACTACTGACACACGGCTATTCGTCGACCAGTGGGATGTGGCAGGGCCAGATCGCGGCCCTGTCGAAACATCACCAGCTCGTTTTGTGGGACATGCGGGGTCATGGCCAGTCCGCTTACCCCGAGGACGCCTCGGCCTATAGCGAGGGGTTGACGGTGGCCGACATGGCAGCCGTGCTCGATGCCGTCGGCGCCGAGCAGGCGATCGTCGGCGGACTCTCGCTGGGCGGCTACATGTCGCTGGCGTTCTACCGCGCCCATCCTAAGCGCGTCCGCGCGCTCCTGATCATCGATACCGGTCCCGGCTTCAAGAAGGACGAGGCCCGCGAGGCCTGGAACAAGCGCGCGCATGACACCGGCGACCGCTTCGAGCGCGAAGGGCTGGAGGTCCTGAAATCGGCCAGCCGGGAACGCTCCAGCGTCACCCACAGAGACGCGTCGGGACTGGCACGCGCCGCGCGCGGCATGTTGACCCAGCGCGATGCCCGCGTGATCGAATCCCTGCCCGATATCAAGGTGCCGTCGCTGATCGTGGTCGGCGCCGACGATACGCCGTTCCTCGCCGCCTCCGACTACATGGCGGCCAAGATTCCCGGCGCGCATAAGGTGGTGATCCCGGCCGCCGGCCACGCCGTCAACATCGACCAGCCGCAGGCCTTCATCGACGCCGTGCTGCCGTTCCTCGACGGCCTGGGCAACAAGGTAGCGCAGAAAGCTGCGTCATGAGGATAGCCGCCATCGCCGGCGTCCTGATCGCAGCCGGTTGCGCACAAGCCGCCGCACAGCAATTGCGGCCGATCGGCGGCCCCTACCCGCCGCCTTTCACCGAAACGCTATCGAACAACACGCCGTTGGCGTTCGGCATGGACGCCGCCGAAGCCGCGCATGCGCTCGGCACCCCGCTCAACTATGTCCGGGGACGGCCGGGCGAGGAAATCTTCCTCGCGTTCCGCAACATCGGCGGCAGCGGCTTGTTCTACAAGAAGGACCGGCTGTTTCTTCAATTCCGCAAGGGCAGGCTGGCCGGCTGGAAGGGCGACTGGGGCCACAACTGGATGTGGCAATAGCCGCGCCTTCGCAGATTCACGCAACCGACTTTTCGAAACCCAAAACAAAAAGGGATGACCCGTGGGACAGGATATCAAACTGACGGCTTCGGATGACTTCAAACTCGGTGCTTATCGCGCGGACCCCGCGGGCAAGCCAAAGGCGGCCATCGTGGTGATCCAGGAGATCTTTGGCGTCAACCACCACATCCGCTCGGTGTGCGACCGGCTCGCGGCCGAAGGCTATGTCGCGATCGCACCCGCGATCTTCGATCGCATCCAGCCGGACTTCCAGTGCGGCTATTCGCCTGACGAGATTGCGAACGCGCGAAAATTCATCGCTAATCCCGACTGGACGGCGATGCTGCGCGATACCCAGGCCGCGATCGATGCGGTGAAGGATGTCGGCCCGGTCGGCATCATCGGCTTTTGCCTCGGCGGCAGCATCGCCTATGCAGCGGCGACCAAACTGTCGGGACTATCGGCCGCCGTCGGCTATTACGGCGGCGCCGTGGTCCGCTTTGCCGACGACAAGCCGCAGGTGCCGACGCAACTGCATTTCGGCGAAAAGGATGCGGGCATTCCGCTGACCGATGTCGAAACCATCAAGGCCAAGCGGCCTGATGTCGAAGTCCACATCTATCCCGGCGCACAGCACGGCTTTCACTGCGATGAACGCGCTAGCTACGACAAGGCCAGCGCCGACATCGCCTGGCCGCGCAGCCTGGCGTTTTTCGCCAAACATCTGAAGAAATAGGCGCGGTCTATCTATCCGCTGTCATTCCGGGGCGTGCGCAGCACGAACCCGGAATCCAACTATCTTCCCAGTAAGTGCTGAATTGGATTCCGGGTTCGCGCTACGCGCGCCCCGGAACGACGACGGAGAGACCGCCTAGCCCTACTCGCCCTTGACGCCGGTCTGCTTCACCACGTCGGCCCATTTGTCGAGGTCGCGGCGCGCGGCCTTTTCGAAATCTTCGGGCGATCCGCCCACCGGTACGAGGCTCAGCGTCTCGATGCCCGCGATGCCTTCGGGCGAAGCAACGATGCGGGCGAGTTCGTCGGAAAGCTTCTTCACGATATCCTTGGGCGTCGCAGCCGGAACGAATACGCCGAGCCAACCTTCGATTTCAAAGCCGGGATAGCCGAGTTCGCCCATCGTCGGCACGTCGGGCATGGCCTTCCGCCGCTTCTCACCGCCCACCGCCAGCGCCCTGAGCTTGCCCGCCTTGATCTGCGCGCTCGCCGTGGTCAGGTCCTGGAACGCCGAGGTCACCGTGTTGTTGAGCAAATCATTCGTCAGCGGTGCCGAGCCGCGATAGGGGACGTGGGTCATGTCGATATTGGCGACCTTCTTGAGGAGCTCGCCGTAGAGATGGGACGTCGTGGCATTGCCAAAGGTGCCATAGGGTTTGCCGGGATTGGCCTTGGCATAGTCGACCAGCTCCTTCACGGACTTGAACGGTTGCTGCTCAGGGACCACCAGAACGATCGTCGACAGTGCCACCTGAGTGACCGGCGCGAGATCCTTGAAGACTTCGTAGGGCAGTTTCTGAACGAGGCTCGGGGCCTGAATGATCTGGGTAATGGCAAGCAGCACGGTATAACCGTCGGGCTGCGCCTTGGCGACGAAATCGTTGCCGACGATGCCGCCACCACCCGACTTGTTCTCTACGACGACGGTCGTCTTCCACGCCTCCGTCAATTTGTTTGCAAGCAGACGGCCCAGCACGTCGGTGGCGCCGCCCGCGGGATAAGGAATGACCAACGTAATGCGCCGGCTCGGATAGGCGTCCGCCGCTGCTGCCGGTTGCGAAGTGCCGCACACGGCGGTCACGGCGATGGAAGCGAGCAATGCTGCCGCGGTCGCCGCGCGCGTGACGCTGAGCGGCAAAAGATAGTTCATGGTCATACTCCGGATTGCAGGCACTCAACGGACAGACCGGCGCGCCTCGTTTCGACGATGCACTCTCTACAATGCTGCAGCGCAACTTGGAATACCGTTTCGAATGCAGTCGGCGCATCGCGCTGATTTATCGCAATCGAAGGTTTTTCGCGGCATTACAAAATGGCAGAAAAGTGCTCATCTGCCTTTACGCCACTTAAAGTTTAGTTCCGCGGCGCAGTAATTCCGCAACACGCCGCCAACGTCACGCGCACGGCGACGCAAGCGTGGCCCTGAACATGCGGCAGATCAAACGTGAGGCATTTGCCTTGCCATCTTGCTCAACAAAACGGCCAGATCGCGATGACGATTTGA
>Ga0307499_10000137_pt1 | contig 26655 bp, 23 predicted proteins | sample 13_S_MG_FD_201363 | JGI IMG/M metagenome (GOLD analysis project Ga0307499, IMG submission 201363) | Soil microbial communities from Populus trichocarpa stands in riparian zone in the Pacific Northwest, United States - 13_S | ecosystem: Environmental > Terrestrial > Soil > Riparian zone > Trees... | reverse complement strand
GGACGTCCGCCCCGGCCGCGACCGAGCGGCGCCGTCGCCGGGGATGCCGCGGCGGCGGTCAGGTCAAGCCGCGGGCGCTGGCCCAGCGGGAGAGCTCCCGCCGGTTGGACAGCTGCAGCTTGCGCAGTACCGCGCCGACGTGGGTTTCCACGGTGCGGGGCGAGACGTGCAGCCGGGCGCCGACCTCCTTGTACGTGTAGCCCGCCGCGACCAGGCGCAGCACGTCCCGCTCGCGCGCGGTGAGGTCGTTGAGCTGCGGGTCGAGCCCGGCCGGCACGGTGCCGCGGAACGCGTCCAGGACGAACCCGGCCAGCCGGGGGGAGAAGTACGCGTCGCCGGCGTTGATCACCTCGATCGCCTCGCACAGCTCCGGGCCGGTGATCGCCTTGGTCACGTAGCCGCGGGCGCCGCCGCGGATCACGTCGATGACGTCGCCGGCGGCGTCGGACACCGACAGCGCCAGGAAGCGCACCTGCGGGTGGGTCGGGAGCACCGCGTCGAGCACCGCGCGGCCGCCGCCGCAGGGCAGATGCACGTCCAGCAGCACCACATCGGGCACCAGCGCCCGGATGCCGTCGACCGCGGCGGCGACATCGCCGGCCTCGCCGACCACGTCCGCCGCGGCGCCGATCTCGGCCCGGACGCCGGAGCGGACGACCGCGTGGTCGTCGACCACGAACACCCGCACCAGCCCGGGCCCCGGTGCCGCGCTCACGGCGCCGGCCGGCTGGGCATGTGCAACTCCACTTCCGTGCCGGCGCCAGGGACGGACCGCACCTCCGCGGTGCCGCCGTGCCGCCGCATCCGGCCGACGATCGACTCGGCGATGCCGCGCCGGTCGGCCTCCAGCCCGTCCGAGCGATCGAACCCCTGGCCCCGATCCCGGACCAGCACGAGGATCTCCGCGTCGCCGACCTCGACGAATACCGACACCCGTCCGCGGCCGGTGTGCTTGGCCGCGTTGCACAGCGCCTCCCGGGTCGCGCCGACCACGGCCCGGGTCCGGGAGTCCAGTTCGGCGGTGCCGACAGCGACCAGTTCGACCGCGACCCCGAACTGGTCCTCCACCTCGGCGACCATCGCCGTCAGGGCCGCGCGCAGGTCGTCGCCGTCGACGGTCGGCGCGCCGTACAGCCAGGCCCGCAGTTCGCGCTCGGTGCGCCGGGCCAGCCGCACCACGGCGGCCGGCTCGTCGGCACCCTTCTGGATCAGCGTCAGCGCCTGCAGCACCGAGTCATGCAGGTGGTTGGCCATCTCGGCGCGCTCCTCGGCCCGGACCCGGGCCGAGCGCTCCCGCACCACCCGGCGGACCAGCACGAACAGCCACGGCACCAGCACCATGCCGACCAGGGCCACCACCCCGCCGGCCAGGATCGCCACCCCGCCGAGGATCGAGATCGGGGAAGCGCCGTCGCCATCGGCCGGGTGCTCGGCCAGCGCGGCGCCGGGACGCTCCAGCAGGACGACCACCAGCCCGCCGAGCACCTGGGCCGCCCCGAGCAGCGCCAGCGCCGCGGCGACCATGCCGGCCCGGCCGAACATCCGCCTGGCCCCGGGGTCGCCGCCCAGCCGGCGCGCGGCCAGCATCGCCCACGGCGCGACCAGCAGCAGGCAGGCGATGGCGAGCTGCCCGAAGATCGAGACGAGCTGCATCGAACCGTCCGGCCCGGGCGTGGCGTTGACCGCCGCCAGCAGCGCCGCGGTGTTGGCCACCCCGAGCGCCCCGAGCCCGACGAGCCACCGCTGGCCCGGTCCGGCGCCGGACCGGGTCAGCTGACCCGCCAGCTCGGACCGGCCGCCCGGGACACCCCCGCCGGAACCGGCGGCATCCGCCTGCTGCGTCACCATCCGCCTCACCGTTCCCGACCGGGATCTGGCGGCCCCGGACCCGTGTCGAGGCTAGCGCGGGGAGGCTTGCCGGCCGGCTGGTGCGGCCGATCCGGCCGGGCTGCGCCGCCCGGCTCAGGACCGCAGGTGGCGTAGCGCTGACCGGGCCCGCGCCCGGCCGACCGGATCCGGTCCGGCCGTCGGCGGGGCGCCGGCGCCATATGATCGCCGGCGGCGACGGTGGAGGTGGGCGATGGCTGAGGCGCCTCGAGATGGCGCGGCGCGCAGGCGTGACGCGCTGGCGCGGCTGGAGAACGACGAGGACATCTGGGTCGCGTCGGCCAGCGGGGACGGCGAGCCGTATCTGGTGCCGCTGTCGTTCGTCTGGGACGGCAGGCGGCTGACGCTGGCGACGCCGGAGGCGAGCCCGACCGGGCGGAACCTGATGGCGGCCCGGCACGTGCGCCTCGGCCTCGGCCCGACCCGGGATGTGGTGATGATCGACGGCGACGTCGAGGCGTTCACCCGGGCCGCGGTGCCGGACGACGTGGCCGAGGCGTTCGCCGCCCGCCGGTGGGACGCCCGGGCGGAGTCCAAGCCCTACGGCTACTTCCTGGTCACGCCGCGGGTCGTGCAGGCCTGGCGGGAGGAGAACGAACTCCGCGGCCGGGTGATCATGCGGGACGGGGAGTGGCTGGTCTGAGCCGGGCCCCGCTGACCGCCCGTGCCGCGGTGCCGCTGGTCGGGTGCCGCCGCGGTCAGAGGCCGAGCGGGCCGCCGTCGATGGTCTCCGCCGCGGGTGGCGCGGTGAGCTGGACCGGCGCTCCGTACTCGCTGAAGTCGATCACAGAGGCGTCCGCGCCGGTCTCGACGATCTGCACCGGGACCGGCTCGCCCTTGGTGGCGACGTAGATCGTGCTGCCGGTCGACCCCTGGTCGACCACGCCGACCGTGGCGATGTCGCGGATCTGCTTCGGCTTGCCCTTGGTGAGGCTGTTCTCCGGCTTGATGAGTTCGGCCGAGATCTCGGCCGGGTTGGCGATGTCCAGCAGTGGCTTGACCTTCGCGTTCTTGACGCTCGTCTGCAGCCACTTGCCGGTCAGCTTGTCCGCGGCCGTCGCGTCGCCCAGCACGCCGACCCACAGCAGCCGGTTCGCCTTGAGGTACGCCGTCTCGCCGATGATGATCAGTTGGATCTGCAGCTTCTCGGTGCTGCCGTCCCGCCCGGCGGGAAGGGTCAGCGTGCCGGCGGCGCCGTCCTTGCCCTTGATCTTCAGGTCCAGCGAGAGTTCCTGGCCGTCGGTTCGGCCCGACCCGACAATGTGGACACTGCTGGCGTTCGTCAGCGCCGTCCGCGCCTTGGCCAGGATCTGCGCCGGCGGCAACGCGGCGACGCCGTTGTCGCGGGTCGGGACGTCCTTGCCGGTGTCGGCGGCGCCGGCCGGGCTGGCGGTTCCGCTGGTGGTCTGGCTGCAGCCACCGAGCAGCGCGACAACCGCGCCGACGACCGCGACGACTCGAACGGGGCGCACCGGAAGCCTCTCCGCCAGGGATCACGACACCAACCGGCCCAGGATGCGGCGTTACCGCCCGGCAGGACCCGGATCCGCCCGCTCGGGCGGTCATCCCCGCGCGATCGGGCGGACCCCGTCCCGGTCGGCCGCCGGTTGATCACTCAGAGTGTCGCTGGCGGGTGCAGGCACCGGGCTGTCTAGACTGTCGACCTGCGCACCATTCGTCCCAGGGAGGCCGTTGTGCCGGTCGTCGTGCGGTGTCGCCAGGCAGCTCAGGCGCTTCGGGCGCCACGCCACCCGGCCGGGAGGCTGCCGGCCCGGCTGGGCGCCCTCGCGGCGGCCACGGCCATGACCGCTGGTGTGGTGGTCGGCACCGGAGCCGGGCCCGCCGCCGCCACGCCGGCGCCGCCGCGGACCACGCACGGCCCGTGCCAGTACACCCAGACACCGGATGAGCCGGCGGCCCGGCCGGTGTCCCTGCCGCCGGACCCGCGCCGGACGCCGGACCGCGGCACGGTCAAGGTGCTGCTGCGGACCAACCTGGGCGACATCCCGCTCACGCTGGACCGGGCGCAGGCGCCCTGCACGGTGCAGAGCTTCGTGCACCTGACCAGGAACCGGTTCTACGACCGCACGATCTGCCACCGGCTCACCGCGTACCCCACGCTGAAGGTGCTGCAGTGCGGCGACCCGTCCGGCACCGGTGAGGGTGGCCCCGGCTACCGCTACAAGGACGAACTGCCCACCGACCTGCCGCCCGCGCCGACCGACCCGACCGGGGCACGCCGGGTCTACCCGCGCGCGGCGCTGGCGATGGCGAACGCCGGCCCGGACACCAACGGCAGCCAGTTCTTCCTCGTCTACGCCGACTCGGCGCTGCGGCCGAACTACACGATCTTCGGCTCGGTGCCCGGCCGCGGCCTGGCCACGCTGGACCGGATCGCCGCCGGTGGCGTCCAGCCGACCGCGGACGACCCGGCCCCGGTCGACGGGCCGCCCGCACTGCCGACGCAGATCCGCAAGGCCACCATCCGGCACTGGTAGCCACCGCCGGCCGGGCGCCGGCTGGAGCGCCGGCCCGGCCCGGCGCGGCCGCCCGGCCGGGCCTGCCGCCCGGCCGGGGCTCGCCGCGCGGGAGCTACCAGCGCGGCGCTACGACAGGAGCCTGAGCCGGATCGTGTCGGGCATCGCCCGCAGCGTCCGGAGCACCTGGTCCGGGTAGTCGCAGCCGATGTCGGTCAGCACGTAGCCCAGCTCGCCGCGGGTGCTCAGCAGCTGACCTTCGATGTTCACGCCGGCGTCGGCGAGGATGCCGTTGATCGCGGCGAGCACGCCCGGGGTGTTGCGGTGCAGATGCGCGAGCCGGTGCGTGTCGGTCTGCACGCCGAGCGCGATCGCCGGCAGGTTCACCGACACCGAGGTGCTGCCGTGGGCGACGAAATCGTGCAGCTTGCCGGCGACGAACTGGCCGATGTCCTGCTGCGCCTCCTCGGTGGAGCCGCCGATGTGCGGGGTGAGGATGACGTTCGGCAGGCCGCGCAGGGTGGAGACGAACTCGTCGCCGCGGCCGGCCGGCTCGTCCGGGAAGACGTCGACCGCGGCGCCGGCCAGGTGCCCGCTCGCCAGGTGCTGGCGCAGCGCGCCGTGGTCGACCACGAACCCGCGGGACAGGTTCAGGAACAGGCTGCCGGCCCGCATCCGGGCGAACTCGTCCGCCCCGAACAGCTGCTCGTTGCCGGGCCGGCCGTCCACGTGCAGGGTCACGATGTCGGCGGACTCGAGCAGGTCGGCCAGCGAGGCGCAGCGGCGGGCGTTGCCGAGGGCGAGCTTGTCCGCGGTGTCGTAGAACACCACGCTCATGCCCAGCGCCTCGGCCAGCACGGACAGCTGGGAGCCGATGTTGCCGTAGCCGACGATCCCGAGCCGGCGGCCGCGGATCTCGTGGCTGCCGTCCGCGGACTTGTCCCACACGCCCGCGTGCATGCCGCCGTTCTTGTCCACCAGCCGGCGGGTCAACGCGATCATCTCGGCCAGCGCCAGCTCCACCACGCTGCGGGTGTTGGAGAACGGGGCGTTGAAGACGGCGACCCCGCGCCGGGACGCCGCGGCCAGGTCGATCTGGTTGGTGCCGATGCAGAACGCGCCGACCGCGAGCAGGCCCGGCGCCGCCGCCAGCGCCTCCTCGGTGACCTGCGTCTTCGACCGGATACCGAGCAGCTCGACGGTGCCGAGCCGGGCCGCCAGCTCGGCCGGGTCGAGCGCCCGGCCGGACGTCTCGACGGCGATACCGGCCTTGCTCAGCAGCGCCTCGGCGTTCGGATGGACCCCCTCCAGCAGGAGGGCCCGGACGCCGGGCAGGACGCGGGGGACGGACACCGGCGCACTCCAATCGGTGACAAGACCGACCTCGCAGCGTAGTCGGCCCCGCTGTGCCCGCCGCGCCGCCCTCCGCCGCCGGGCCGGGGTGGCCGTCAGCCGCCGAGGCGGTCGAGCAGGGCGGGCAGGTCGACGAGCGCGATCCGGATCGCGGAGTCGCTGCAGCCGTACGGCAGCACCAGGGTGTCGCCGTGGGCGAGGGCGCCGCAGGAGTACACGACGTTGGGTACGTAGCCGTCCCGTTCGTCCGCGGTCGGGGTGAGCAGCGGCTCGGCCAGCCGGCCGATGACCTGGCTGGGGTCGTCCAGGTCGAGCAGGATCGCGCCGATCCCGTAGACCCGCATCGGCCCGACGCCGTGGGTCAGCACCAGCCAGCCGGCCGGGGTCTCGATCGGCGGCCCGCAGTTGCCCAGCTGGATGAGTTCCCACGGCCGCTCGGGCGTCTGCAGGGTGACCGGCTCGACCCAGTTCCGGCCGTCGGACGAGGAGGCGATGGCATTGTTCTCCCGATCCCACCGCGACAGCGCGACGTACCGGCCGTGGACCCGGCGCGGGAACAGCGCCATCCCCTTGTTCCGGGCGCCCGGCCCGGTCAGCTGGCACACCGTGAACCGGCGGAAGTCGGCCGTCTCCAGCAGGTGCGGGGCGACCTGCGCACCGTCGAACGCGGTGTAGGTGGCGTAGTAGGTGATGCCGCCGTCGTCGTGCCGGAACCGGGTGAAGCGGGCGTCCTCGATGCCGTGGCTCTCGGCCGGGCTGGTCGGCCAGATCACCCGCTCGGCGAGCCGGGAGGTCGGCGCGAACTCCAGCTCGTAGGTGCCGGCGGCGATGCGGCGCAGGTGGTCGATCGTCGCGTCCACGCTGCCGCGGGTCAGCCGCTGCCGGGCCAGCGCGGTGAGCGCGGCCTCCAGGTCGGGCGTGCCGAACTCGTCCGGTAGCCGGTCGAGGACGAACGCCGCGCTCTCGTCGTAGCCACCGAGGTCGGTGAGCGCGTGCCGGAAGGCCTCGCGCTGGTAGCTGGCCGGCCGCCGGGTGCCGGTGACGAGGGTGTCGCCGGGCTCGTCCAGCCGGATGGTCCGGCCCGGGCCGACCACCCCGGTCCGGAATTCCACGCTGGACAGGTGCCCCTCGCCGACGGCCCGGGCGCTGAGCACGACCCGCAACTCGCCCGGACCGACGCCGTCCTGGTCCGGATGCGGCACCAGGGACGGGTTGAACAGGGCCGCCGCCTCGACCGAGAACTCCTGGGTGAAGTACGCGCCGATGAGCAGCCGCCGCTCGGCGGCGATCGTGCCGGGGGCGATCATCCGGTGCGCGACCAGGGTGAAATGCGCCTCCAGGGTCCGCTCCAGGTCGCGGTGCCGGTCGGCGAAGGCGGCGAGGGTGGCGGCCAGGGCCGTGTCGACCTCGGCCTGGCTCATCGCCAGCACCCGGCGGATCACGGCGGCCGCCCGGGACTCCCCGGCGATCAACATCTCCTGGCCGGGCAGGAACAGCTTGACGATCACCCGCCGGGGGTCCGGCCGCAGCACCAGCGCGGTCCGGGTGACGAGCTCGCCGACCCGCCCGGCCGCGGGCACCGTCCGGCCGTTCCCCCGCCCGCCGCCGGACCGCCCGCCGCCGACCGGGCCGTCGCCGACGGGGCGGTCGCCGGGCGGGCGGCCGGTCACCGGCCGACCGGGATCAGCCGCTCGGCGTGCTGCAGCGTCGAGATCAGCGCCAGCGTCGACTCGGCGCCCTGGTTCTCGTTGCGCCCGTGCCGGTGCAGGCCGTCGCAGCCGCCGCCACTGACCGGGTCGTACAGCGGCATCCCGACGTCGTTGGCGCCGAGGAACCAGCCGACGGCCCGGTCCAGGCCGGCCAGCCAGCGGTCGTCCCCGGTCAGCGCGAGCGCCCGGGCGCAGGCGTCGGCGAGCGCGGCGACCTCGATCGGCTGCTGGTCGAAGCCGGGCCGGGGTTCGCCGGTCGTCCAGCCGCCGACCGGGGTGACCGAGAGCACGTCGCCGGCCGTCTCCACGGTCAGCAGCCAGTCCAGCAGTTGCAGGCCATCGGCCAGGGCGCGGTCGTCGCCCAGGCACTGCCCGGCGGCGAGCAGGGTTTCGGCCAGCGCCGCGTTCGCGTAGCCGAGCCGGGGCTCGGGCCAGGGCCAGCCGCCGGCAGCGGGGCGGCCGATGGTCGCGGCGGCGGCCGCCAGCAGGTCCGTGGCACCGGTGTGGCCGGAGACCGCGGCCAGCACCTCGGCGGCGCCGAGCGCGGCGAAGGCCATCGTCCGGCGGGACGGCGACCGGCGGCCCGCGCTGAGCTCGAAGCCGGCCAGCGCCTGCCGGGCGGCGGCCTGGTCCGGATGCCGGGCGGCGGCGGTGCCCAGCCCCCACAGCGCCCGCCCCCAGCAGTCGTCCACATTCGGCTGGTCCTGCCAGCGCAGGTCGGCGCCGAGCCGGTTGCGTACCCGGCCGTCCGGAAGCTGCGCGCTGGTCACGAACCGCAGGTAGCGGTCGGCCAGGGCGGCGAGGGCGGGCATCGGCGCCGGCTGCCGGCAGAGCACGACCAGCCCGCGGGCGACGTCGTCCAGGCAGTAGCCGCCGGCGCGGCGCGGGACGGTCAGCCGGGCGTGCTCGAACAGGCCGATCCCGTCGGAGAGCCGCAGCAACTGCCCGAACGGTGCCGGTGGGGCGGTCATCAGGCGGCCTCCGGAGTGAGCAGCGCCAGCGAGTGCGGAGCGGAGCGGAGCGAGCTCGCCGGGAAGCACCGTCATGCCCGCACCAGGGTGGCGTCCTGGACGGCGAGGGTGTCGGCGACGGTGCGGTACCGGTCGGCGACCGCCGGCCACAGCAGTTGCGGGGCGAGCCGGCGGGCCTCGCCGGACATCCGCCCGGCCAGCCCGGGCTCGGTCAGCACCCGGCGCAGGGCCCTGGCCAGTGCCTCCGGGTCCTCCCGCGGCACCACCAGCCCGGCGCCGCCGGCCAGCAGCTCAACGGCATGCGGGAAGCCGGTCGAGACGACCGGTTTGCCCGCGCTGACCGCTTCGATCAGCACGCCGGAGGTCACCTGCTCCTGCGAGTCGTACGGCAGCACGATGACGTCGGCCTGCCGGACCATCCGCTGCAGCGGGTCGCTGTGCAGGTAGCGGGCGTCGAAGTCGACCGCGTGGCCGAGGTCGAGCGCCGCCACCCGGGTGGTCAGCCGGTTCCGGTAGGCCTCGCCGTCGCGTTCGAGCACCCGGGGATGGGTCTGCCCGGCCACCAGGTACCGCGGCCCCGGGGCCAGATCCTGCAGGTGGGCCATCGCCTCGATGGCCCACTCGATGCCCTTGCCCGGGCCGAGCAGCCCCCAGGTGAGCACCAGCGGCCGGCGGCCCCGGGCGGCCGGGCCGTGCGGGGTCCGGTTCTCGGTCGCGCCGTGCGGGATCACCAGCACCTTCGCCGGGTCCACCGGGTAGCCGTGCAGCAGCCGCTGCTGGGCGGTCCGGGTCATGGTCACCAGCGTGCTGCCGGTGCCGGCCACCGCCTCGATGATCGCGCGCTGGTGCGGGGTTGGTGTGACCAGGACGGTGTGCAGCACCACGATCGCCGGCACCCGCAGCGCCGCCAGCACGGCCAGCACCTGCTCGCCGTCCTGGCCGCCGTAGATCCCGTACTCGTGCTGGATGATCGCGACATCGAACTCGTTCATGGCCGCCGCCGCGGCGGCCGCGCCGGCCGGGGCCGAGTCGGTGCGGAGGTGGTGTACGACCTCCGGCGCGGAGACCGGCTCCGGCCGGTCGACCAGCCGCACCACGCCGACCGTCCCGCCGGTCGCCCGCAGGTGCGCCACAAGGGCGGCGGTGAACGTCGCCAACCCGCACTGGGTAGGCGGGTACGTGCTCAGAACGGCCACAGTGGTGGGCACGAACAGTTGCTCCCTCGGTTGACCGCGGCGTCGCGGGGCGACGGCCGCGAAAGGGCCCTGGCGGGGCCGAAATCCGCGCCCAACGCGGCATACACTCACCCGGAAATAGTCACGGGCACTCATCCGGCGGCCGCTCTGGCGCGGCCCGACCGACGCCGACGCCGCACCGCTCTCGCCGCTGGGCGAGCGAGGAGGCGGATCGTCAGGAATGCCTGGCTGTCAGCACTCTATCAGTGCTGACCGGCCCGACCTGAGGCGCCGACCGGTCAGCGTCGGCCGGCGGCCGGCCGGACTTGGACCAGCGCACGTCGTGCACCCAGCCGAACCGCTCGAACAGCCAGATCACCCGGGCCGACCCGTCGATCTGTCCACGTTGGACACCGTGCCGGGCGCAGGTCGGGTCGGCGTGGTGCGAGTTGTGCCAGCTCTCCCCGAACGACAGCAGGGCCAGCGGCCAGAAGTTGGCGGCCCGGTCCCGGGTGCGGAACGGGCGCCGGCCGACCACGTGGCAGACCGAGTTGATCGACCAGGTCACGTGGTGCAGCAGCGCGACCCGGACCAGCCCACCCCAGAAGAACCCGGTCAGAACGCCCGGCCAGGACCAGGTGAGCAGGCCACCGGCGGCCGCCGGCGCACCCAGCGAGAAGATGATCAGGGCCAGCGAGTGGCGGTCGACCCGGCGGATGTCGGGGTCGGCGAGCAGGTCCGGGGCGAACCGCTCCCGGTTGGACGCCTCCCGCTTGAGCAGCCAGCCGACGTGCGCGAAGAACATGCCCCTGGTCAGCCCGCGGACGTCCGACCCGTACCGCCAGGGCGAGTGCGGGTCGCCGTCCCGGTCGGCGAACGCGTGGTGCCGCCGGTGGTCGGCCACCCACTGGGTGACCGATCCTTCGATCGCCAGCGAACCGGCGACCGCCAGCGCGACCCGCAGCCACCGGGTCGCCTTGAACGCGCCGTGGGTCAGGTAGCGGTGGAAGCCGACCGTGACGCCGAGGCAGGCGACCAGGTAGCCGACCGCGAAGATGGCCAGGTCGACGGCGGACAGGCCCCAGCCCCAGGCGACCGGCGCCGCCGCCAGCAGCGCGGCGAACGGGACCACCACGAACAGCCACATGGTCACCAGCACGGCGCCCGACTGCGGCGGCTCCAGCATCGGCTTGGCACCGGGCCGGTCGGCACCGGGCCGGTCAGTGCCGGGCCGGTCGGTGCCGGGCCGGTCGGTGCCGGGCTGGTCGGTGCCGGGCTGGTCGGTGCCGGGCTGGTCGGTGCCGGGCCGGTCGGTGCCGGGGGCGTCCGGTGCGGCCGGCGCCGGGCCGGCAACGGGCACGGTCATCAGATTCGGGTCCTCTCGCTGGTCGCACCGGCCGGTGCCTCCGGCCGCCGCCGGTTCGGCGCGCCCGCCCCGCGCCGAACCAGCCGCCCGCCCGGGCCAGCCGCCCGCCGGCCCGGGCCTAGACCACCCGCTGATGGACGTAGCACCAGCGCCAGCCCGACGGCTCGTACGTCGTCACGACCGGGTGGTCGGTCTCCTGGTAGTGCGCGCGGGCGTGCTGGTGGGCCGACTCGTCCGAGCAGGCCACCCAGCCGCAGGCCAGGCAGAACAGCAGGCCGGCCCACTCCCAGCCGGCGACGACGCACTCGGCGCAGGCCGGTGACCGGGGGTCCAACCGGTAGGCGATCTCGGCGTGGAAGCACGGCGATACGCCCTCGGAGGGCCCTGCCACCTGCATGGTCGATGACGTCCTCGCAACGGTCACGGAGCGGTCCGGTTGCCGTGCCCAGTAGAGCCCGGGTGCCCGGACCGGGAAACGAGCAAGGCGAGGAAGGGTCATCTGCTGCCGTGATTACCAGCCGGTTCCAGCCAGCGCAGCGACCGGGCGAGCCCCCTGGTGCGGACCCGGACCGCCTGCACGTACTCGGACTGGTCACCCGCGCGCCACAGCAGTGACCAGGGGTAATGCGCCACCGGGTCGACCAGCGGCCGCCAGACGACGCCCGGGAAGGCCCGGGTGCAGGAGGCCGGGGTGGAGGCCACGCACCAGCCCTGGACCACCAGGTCCGCCGCGGCCTGCATGCTCTGCACCGTGCCGCGGGCCACGTTCGGGGTGAAGCCGACCGAGCGGCACAGCTCAACGACGAACTGGTTGAACTCGGGCGCCCGCTCGTCCTCGCCCAGCAGCACCGGCTCCTCGACCAGGTCGGTGACCGGCACGGTGCTGCGGGTGGCGAACCGGTGCCCGGCGGCGACGAGCACGCCCATCGGGTCGAGCCGGACCAGCTCCGACGCGATCTCCGCCGGTGCCAGCGAGGCCCGCCCGAAGCCGACATCCAACCGGCCCTCGGTCAACAGCTTGAGCTGCTCCGGCACGCCGGCTTCGACCTGGTGCACGGCCAGGCTCGGGTACTGCTGCCGCACCTCGCGCAGCACCTGCGGCATCGAGTCGTAGCTGGCGTCCACCGTGCCCACCCACAGTGCCGCCGCCGGGCTGCCGGCCCGCCGCGCCGCGGCGACCGCCCGGTCGGCCTGCGCCAGCAGCAGCCGCGCCTCGGCCAGGAACGCCACCCCCGCGCGGGTCAGCTGGACGTGGTGGGTGCTGCGCTCCAGCAGCTTGACCTCCAGCTCCCGCTCCAGCCGCTTGATGTGCTGGCTGAGGCCGGACTGGACGATGTGCTCCCGTTCCGCCGCCCGGCCGAAGTGCAGCTCCTCAGCGAGGGCCACGAAGTAGCGAAGCTGACGCAGCTCGATGGCCGTCACCCCCCGTTCGCGGCTCAGGGCAGCAGGTGGCGCCAGGGACTCCGGATCGGACCAAATTACCAACGACGCCCGCTGACCCGCACCGGTCCGGCCGGACCGCTCCGCCGCCCAGGCCCGCCGCCAGCCGGCCGGCGGCGGGTGCTGGTGCCCGGCCGGGCCCCGGGGTCGACGGCGGTGGGCGCCTGTGGATAGCTGATACGCTGCCGCGCGACCCGCAGGTGGGACAAAAGAGAGCAGGAGGGCGTCCAGGTGAGCTCGGAGGAGCGCGGCGGGAGGCTATCTCCCTGGCTGAGCCAGCAGCGGATGCGCATCTCGCAGGAGTACCTCCGCGGTCGGGTGCTCGACTTCGGCTGCAACGACGGAGCTCTGCTCGAGTACTGCTCGGCGGAGAACTACGTCGGGCTGGACATCGCCGAGAACGGGCTGAGCCGGGCCCGGGCGAAGCACCCGGACGTGCGGTTCGTCGCCGCGCTCGAACCGGACGAGAAGTTCGACACGGTGGCCGCGCTCGCGATGATCGAGCACGTGCCGAACCCGGGCAAGCTGCTCGCGGAGTGGGCCGGCCTGCTCGCCCCCGGCGGCCGGATCGTGCTGACCACCCCGCACCCGCGGATGGAGTGGGCGCACACCGTCGGCGCGAAGCTGCGGATCTTCAGCTCAGAGGCGCACGACGAGCACGAGGACCTGCTGGACCGGCCGAAGATGGCCGAGATCGCCGGCACGGCCGGGCTGCGCATCCTGGTCTACAAGCGCTTCCTGTTCGGCGCGAACCAGCTGTTCGTGCTGGCGCCGGTGAAGTCGGACGTGCCGACGGATACGGCGCAGGCCGCACCGGCCGGCACCGAAGCCGGCACACCGGCTGAGGCCGCCGACCACTAGCGCGGCCGCGGTCCGCGAGCCCGTCGAGAAGATCAGGACCGGGCCGGGACGGTCATCGCCGGCAGCGTCGGCCAGGCCCGGACCGCCCCGTCCAGCAGTGCGGTCACCTGATCGGCGCTCATCGGGTGGCCGAAGTGGTAGCCCTGGCCGGTCTTGCAGCCGAGCTGGGTGAGCGCGTCGGCCTGCGCGACCCCCTCGATGCCCTCGGCGACGGTGTCCACCTGCAACACCTGGCAGAGCCGGACGACCGCCTCGGCCACCGCCGAGTTGCCGGTCATGCTGCCCAGCTCGGTGATGAAGCAGCGGTCGATCTTGAGCACGTCGACCGGCAGCCGGGTCAGCCGGCGCAGCGACGAGTAGCCGGTGCCGAAGTCGTCCAGCGCGATCCGGATGCCCTCGGCGCGCAGCGCCGCCAGCTGCCGGCAGGCGACGCCGTCGTCCACCCGGGCGCCCTCGGTGACCTCCAGCACCAGGCTGGCCGGGGCCAGCCCGGTGCGGTCCAGGATCTCGCGGACCTTGCCGACCAGCTCCTGGTCGTCCAGCTGGCGGGGCGAGAGGTTGACGTTCAGCTGCAGTTGCCGGCCGGCGGGCAGGTGCCGCTGCCAGCCGGCGACCTGCCGGCAGGACTCCTCCAGCACCCAGGCGCCGATCCCGCCGATCGCCCCGGTGCGCTCGGCCAGCTCGATGAACGCGACCGGCGGGAGCAGCCCCAGCCGCGGGTGCTGCCACCGGACCAGCGCCTCCACCCCGGTCAGCTCGCCGCTGTCCAGCGTGACGATCGGCTGGTAGCACAGCCGCAGCTGGCCGGCGCCGGCCGCCCGGCGCAGATCCTCCGCCAGCGCCGGACTGTCCAGTGTGGACGTCTCGGTGAGGCTGCTGTCGTACAGCCGCCAGCCGGCGGTGCCGGCCCGCTTGGCCGCGTACATGGCCAGGTCGGCGCGCTGCATCAGCTCGTCCGCGGCCAGCTCGCCCGGGCCGGCGACGGCCACCCCGATGCTGCCCTGCGGGCGGACCGCCCGGCCGCCGAGCTGCACCGGGTCGTACATTGCGCTGACGATCCGGCCGGCCACCGCGGTGGCGTTGGCGGCCGAGCCGATGTCCGGCAGCACGATCGCGAACTCGTCGCCGGCCAGCCGGGCGACCGTGTCGTAGCCGAGCACGTTGCGGGTCAGCAGCTGGGCGAACTCGGCCAGCAGCCGGTCGCCGGCCTCGTGCCCGTGGTTGTCGTTGACCTGTTTGAAGCCGTTCAGGTCCAGCACCAGGACGCCGACCAGCTCCGCGTTGCGCTCGCCGCGGGCCAGCGCGCGCTGCAGCACGTCGTACAGCCGGACCCGGTTGGCCAGCCCGGTCAGCGCGTCGGTGACCGCCATCTCGTGGTTCTCCCGCAGCGTGACCGCCTGCCGGGTGACCACCAGGATCGTCAGCGTCACCGCGCCGAGGGCGAGCCCGCCCCACGGGTAGAGGTCGGTGCCGGCGGCGACCAGCAGCAGCAGGCCGTAGCCGAGCGCGATCCCGACGTACGGCAGCCGGCTCGCGGCCAGCGTCCGGTGCGGCTCGGTGCCGCCCGGCCGCTGCCCGCCGGCGTGCCGGTACTGCTCGAACGCGGCCAGCGCGAACAGGTAGTGCCCGGTCATCCAGCAGAGGAACTGCCAGTTGGTCGGCGTCTGCGAGGCCACCGGGTGGGTGCGCAGGTAGCCGAGGTAGACGTCGCCGACGACCAGGAAGCCGAGTGCTGCGGCGGACAGCAGCAGCGGCCGGCGGGACACCCCGGCCGCGCCGCGCAGCAGCACGGTGGCCACCCCGAACACCAGCACCAGGTCGCCGACCGGGTAGGCCATCGCGGCGAGTTGCCCGCGCAGCGGGTGGTGCCCCATCGAGACGCTCGGCCCGACCACGAAGTACCAGACCACCATGCAGCTGCCGACCACCACCACGCTGACATCCAGGGCGAGCTTGTACCGGTCCCGCCGGTTCTGGCTGCGCAGCGGGAGCGAGAGCAGGCCGAGCAGCAGCAGCGGGACGAAGCTGAGCCGCATCACGTCCGCCGGCGAGGGGAACTCGTTGCGGCCGTGGAAGAGCAGGAAGAGCGGCGCCGACAGGCCGAGCGGGACGTGGCTGGCCGCGATCAGCCACCGGGCCCGTCGGGTGCGGCCGTCCAGCCCAGGCTGGCGCGCCGCCCGGGCCGCGAACACCGCACCGACCAGCCCGCACACCGGAACCGCGATCGAGAAGACACCGAGGTGCCCGGCCCGGGTCCGGGCCGTCCAGGTCAGCGCCATGCCGACGGCGAAGAGCGGATAGCCGCCGTAGAGCGATATCGCGGTCCAGTCCGGGCCGCGAGGTGGACGCACCGGCCCGCCAGCCGGGTGCCGTTCCCGCATCGTTACTCCAAGCCTGCCGGCGTCCGGTCACGGTCGCCTGGCATCAGAATTGGCGCATGACTGTAGCGTTTTGTGGATCATTTCGGGTGCGGGATGCCGCGAAGATCAGCAAAATGCCCGCCGGTATGCTCACAACCAGTGCACTTTGTCCGTCGGCGGGTTCGATCGGGCGGCTTGCAGCCGGACGATCCACCGGCCGCGGGTACGGTCGCGGGCACCGGGTCACCAACCCGGATATGCCGCCCAAGCAGCATGGTTCCGGGAGAGTAGACCCTCTAGGATCGCGTCGATATCGCCAGTAGGTAGGAGGTGCGTCCTGGTGCCCCCGGGCGCACATTCGGGCATCACGCCGGCCGACGTCGCACCGGTCGACCGGCCTGGTTGCCGGCTGCGCCGCGGTCCAGGCAGTCCGGGCGGCGGGCTCGGCGGGCTGGGCGGCTTACCGGCCCGCGGCCGGCGGCCGGGTGGCTCGCGATGAGCACGGGCGACCAGGGCTGGCGCCGGTCCACCGCGGAGGACCGGACGCTCAAGTCGCAGCTCGCCCGGGATTGGGCGCAGGCGGTCGCCTCGCTGGCCTACCGGCCGACCGCCCGCGCGGAGATCGAGTTGTACCTGCGCAGCCACCTGGAGACCTTGCACGACGCGCTGCTCGCGCAGCCGTTCAGCGCTGAGCCCGGCCGGCAGATCGGGGCCAGCCTGGTCCGCATCCACCTGACCAAGCCGGAGACCGTCGAGCAGACCCTGGTGCTGCTGGCCGACCGGCTGCTGACCGACCTCGGCCTGGACACGTACACCTTCCAGCACCAGCTCAACCGGTTGCTCGGCGCGCTGGCGCAGGGCTTCACCCGGGCGCTGCGGGACCGCGCGCTCTCCGACCTGGAGCAGGTCTGGGCCGCCGCGCTGGCGGTCAACCTCGGCCCGCCGCCGATCGCCGCGGCCGGCCCGCCGGAGCCGCCGGCCACCCCATCGCCACCCGCCACGCCACCGACCGATCAGCCGGCGGCCGATCAGCCGGCGGCCGATCAGGCGCCGGCCGGCCAGCCGCCGGTTCGTGGGTTGCCACCGATCGGGCCGTCGCCGGACGAGCCGCCGGCGGCGCCGGGCGGGATGGGATCATCCTCCCCGTGATCGGTGCGGCTGTGGTCGGGACGGCGGTGCCCGGTGCGGCGGTCGTGCCGCGAGGCGACGTGAGGAGCAGCGGATGACGGGTGGTACGCCCCGCGCGGAGATCGGCGTGATCGGCGGCAGCGGGCTCTACTCGTTCCTCGCCGACGCCGTCGAGGTGCCGGTGTCCACACCGTACGGGCCGCCGTCCGACCCGCTGGTGATCGGGGACGTCGGCGGCCGGCAGGTGGCGTTCCTGCCCCGGCACGGGCGCGACCACCGGTTCCCGCCGCACCGCATCAACTACCGGGCCAACCTCTGGGCGCTGCGCTCGGTCGGGGTGCGGCAGGTGCTCGGCCCGTGCGCGGTCGGCTCGCTGCACGCCGCCCTCGGCCCGGGCACATTCGTGCTGCCCGACCAGCTCGTCGACCGGACCACGAGCCGGGTGCAGACCTACTTCGACGCGGGCGCCACGCACATCGCGCTGGCCGATCCGTACTGTCCGGACGGACGGTCCACTGTGGCCGCTACCGCCGCCGGCGCCGGTCTGCCGATTGTGGACGGTGGCGTGATGGTGGTGATCGAGGGGCCGCGCTTCTCCACCCGGGCCGAGTCGCGGTGGTACGCCGCGCAGGGCTGGTCACTGGTGAACATGACCGGCCACCCGGAGGCTGTGCTGGCCCGGGAACTGGCGCTGTGCTACACGGCCGTCGCGCTGGTGACCGATGTGGACGCCGGCGTGGACGCGGAGTCCGCGGTGGACCAGGAGGAGGTGTTCCGGGTCTTCGGCGAGAACGTGGCGAAGCTGCGCGACCTGTTGTTCGCGGTCATCCCCGCGCTGCCGGCGGAACGCAGCTGCCTGTGCACGCACGCGCACGACGGCCTCACCCTGCCGATCACGCTGCCGGAGTAACCCATCCACCCCGGCGGGGCCGGCGGGTGGCCCGGCCGGGCGGGGGTCAGGTGGTCGGGCCGGTGGCCGCGCGGATGCGGTCCAGCACGGCGGCGCCGGCCCGGGACTGGCTCAGCGGCACCAGGGTGGCCGGCTCGCCGCGAACCGCCCGGGAGACCTCCTCGACCATCAGCCGGTACGCGTTGGTCGGCGGCCAGGTCGAGTCGGTCGGCGGGGCGTCGCCGGTGCGCAGCCGCAGCGTCGCCGGTTCGGTCGCGGCGCTGTACGCCGGCGACACCAGTTCCAGCGTGCCGGTGGTGCCGGTGATCTCCAGCCGCTGCTCGGCGCTGCCGGTGAAGCCGGCCAGTATCTCGGCGGTGCCGCCGCCGGCGAACCGCAGCTCGGCCACGGTCAGCAGGTCCGCGCCGGTGGGCCAGAGCTCGGCCCGCGCGGTCACCTCGGTCGGGCGCTGCCAGCCGAACGCCCAGAGCGCGCCGGCGATCGCGTAGCAGCCGACGTCGTACAGCGAGCCGCCGCCGAGCCCGGGGTCGAACCGGTAGTTGCCGGCGGCCGGCGGGGTGCCGCCGTCGAACCGGGCGACCACCCGGCGCACGGTGCCGACCGCGCCGTCGCCGACCAGTTGCTCGGCCTCCCGGGTCCGTGGGTGCCAGCGGTTCCAGACCGCCTCGACCAGCAGCAGGTCGGCCCGGTCGGCCGCGGCGGTCATCTCGTCCACTTCGGCCGCGGTCAGCCCGAGCGGCTTCTCGCAGAGCACGTGCTTGCCGGCGGCCAGCGCGGCGAGCGTCCACTGCCGGTGCACCTCGTTGTGCAACGAGACGTAGACGGCTTCCACGTTCTCATCGGCCAGCAGGTCGGCATAGCCGGCGTACACCACGGCCGGCGCCAGCCCGGCAGCGCGGTCGGGGTCGCGGGCGGCGGCGGCATGCAGCACCGCGCCGTCCGCGGCGGCTAACGCCGGGCCGAGGCTGCTGTAGGCAATTCCACCGGCGCCCAGGAAACCCCAGCGGACGGGCGAGACAGGCATGAGATCCATCCATTCGCTTGCTCAATTGGCCGCGTGTGTGCAGCATCGGGCGAAACGCCAATGCGGCCATCCCGACTGGTCGAGCCTAGTCGGCGATCCTGCGGGCCTCCCTGGTGGACAGTGCCGGGTTGACCCTCCGAACGGCCCGTTAGGCCAGGTCCAGCCCGGTGTCGCACCGGACGGTCACGGGGCGGCAGCGGGCTCGGCCGGGGCGTCGGCGGCAGGTGCCGCGATGAGGTCGCCGGCACCGGCCCGGTAGAGCAGCGCGCGGCCGGGTGCCGGAGTGAGCCAACCGTCCGCGCCGATGTCCGGCTCGGCACCCTCCGGCACGGTCACCGCCACCGTCACGTCGCCGACCTCCACCGAGACCAGCGAGGCGGTGCCGAGATCTTCGACGATCGCGACGGTGCCGGCGATCGCGCCGCCGGCCGGTTCACCCGACAGCGTCAGGTATTCCGGCCGGACCCCGAACACCACCTCGTCCCCGTCGGTCACCAGGCCGCGCGCGGCCGCCGGGATCCGCACCGCGCCGCCGGGGATCCGCACGCTCTCGCCGGCCACCGTCCCGGGCAGCAGGTTCATCGGGGTGGAGCCGATGAAGCTGGCCACGAACAGGTTGGCCGGCCGGTGGAACACCTGTTTCGGCGTGCCGAGCTGGCGGATCCGGCCGGCCTCCATCACCGCGATCCGGTCGGCCAGCGCGAGCGCCTCGGCCTGGTCGTGGGTGACGAAGACGGTGGTGACGCCGAGGTCGCGCTGCAGCCGCTTGAGGAACGTGCGGGCCTCCAGCCGCAGCCGGGCGTCCAGATTGGACAGCGGTTCGTCGAACAGGAACAGCGCCGGCCGGCTGACGATGGCCCGGGCCAGCGCGGCCCGCTGCTGCTGCCCACCCGACAGCTCCGCCGGCCGCCGCTCCAGCAGCGTGCTGAGGCTCAGCCCGGCCGCGGTCTGCGCCGCCTGGTCGTGTCGCTGGGCCCGGCCGACGCCGCGGATCCGCAGCGGGTAGGCGATGTTGTCCTGCACGGTCATGTGCGGGAAGAGCGCGTAGTCCTGGAAGACCATGGCCACGTCGCGCCGGCCCGGCGACAGCCCGGTCACGTCTCTGTCACCTATGGACAATCGACCGGTGGTCGGCGTCTCCAACCCGGCGATCGTCCGCAGCAGCGTGGTCTTGCCGCAGCCGGACGGCCCGAGCAGCGCGAAGAACTCGCCGTCCACAACGGACAGATCGAGATCGTCCACCGCGCGCACCCCGCCCGGGTACACCTTGGACAGTCCGGTGAGCGTGAGGTCGGCCATCAGGACTTGATCCCTCCGTGGAAGCGGAAGCCGTACCGCCGGTTCACGAACAGGTACATGACCACCACCGGTACCGAGTAAGCCAGCGAGAAGGTCGAGATCAGGGCCAGGTTCGGCTGGCCGCCCTCGGTGTAGAAGGTGCGCATCACCACCGCGGCCGGCTGCTTGTCCGGGTTCAGCAGCAGGATGAACGGGATCAGGAAGTTGCCCCAGACGTTCACCACCGCCCAGACCGCGATCGTGGCCAGCCCGGGCCGGACGATCGGCACCACGATGTGCCGCAGGATCTGCAGCGGCGAGGCGCCGAACACCCGGGCCGACTCCTCGTACGAGCGCGGGGTGGCGTCCATGAAGTCCTTGAGGATGAAGATGGCCGCCGGCAGCAGGCCGCCGGTGAGCACCAGCACCACCCCGGCCCGGCTGTCGATCAGGTTCAGCTGGAACATCAGCAGGAAGATCGGCACCATCGCCGCGGTGCCGGTCACGATGGAGGAAAGCAGCAGCAGCACGTAGAGCAGCCCGTCCCGGCCCGGGATCCGCACCCGGGACAGCGAATACGCGGCCAGCGCGCCGCAGACCACGGCCAGCACCGCGCTGCCGCCCGCGATCAGTACCGAGTTCCACAGCGACCGCAGCGCGTACGGGTTGTCCCGCAGCGCCCGGAAGTTCTTCAGCGAGAAGTCCGGCCAGGACGGGGTCAGGCCCGGCGTCGCGTCGAACGGCGCCGACACCAGCCACAGCATCGGCAGCGCGAAGAACGCCGTGATCGCCGCGATGAACGTATAGAAGCCGATCCGGGCCAGCGCCCGCCGCACCGCCGGATCCAGCCGCGTCATCGGCGCTCCCGCAGCAGTCGTAGGTAGAACATCGCGATCACCAGGTTGATCAGCAGCATCAGCAGCGAGATGGCCGCGCCGTAGCCGAGTTGCCCGTCGAAGATCGCGGTGTTGTAGATGTAGACCGGCAGCGTCTCCGAGTGGCGCTCCGGCCCGCCCGCGGTGATGAGGTACGGGGTGAAGTCGTTGAACGTCCACAGGCTGATCAGCAGCGTGTTGGTCAGCAGGTGGCCGCGCACGTGCGGGAACACCACGTCCCGCAGCAGCGCGAAGGTGGACGCGCCGACCAGCCTGGCCGCCTCCAATTGGGACGGCGGCACCGTGCGCAGCGCCGCGCCGAACAGCAGCAGCGAGAACGCGGTGCCGTGCCAGGTGTTGAAGACGATCAGCGAGGCCATCGGGTGGTTCACCAGCCAGGCCTTGCCGCTGGTGCCGAGGATCGCGTTCAGCGTTCCGCTGTCCCGGTCCAGGAAGGCGATCCAGAGGAACGCGACCACCGAGGACGGCAGGATCCAGGCCAGCAGCACCAGCGCCTCGACCAGCCCGCGCACCCAGCCGCGGGCGGTCCGCAGCGTCCAGGCCAGGGTGAAGCCGAGGATGGTCTGCCCGATGATGGCCGAACCGAAGACGAACAGCAGGGTCAGCCCGAGCGCGTTGTGGAACCGGCCGTCCGACAGCGCGTTCGTGTAGTTGTCGACGCCGACCAGTTCCGGGGCCTTGGCGGCCTTGCCGGTCAGCCGGTAGTTGGTCAGCCCCAGGTAGAGGGTCCAGACCGCGGGGAAGACCAGGAACGCCGCGATCAGCGCCAGCGCCGGTGCGACGAACGCGACCGCCCGGCCCCGGCCCAGGCCGGCCACGTCGGTCGGGGCCGCCCGCCGGGTGGCGGGCGGCTCCGGTTCCGGCGCTACCGCGAGGTCAGGAGGTGGCGACGTTGCCGTTGCCACCGACGGCCTTCTGCACAGTGGACTGGTAGGTGGCGGCGGCGGCATCCGGGCTCTTACCGGCCACCACGTCGGCGGTCGCCTGCTGCAGCGCCGCCGACACCTGCGGGTAGACGGCCAGCCCCGGCCGGTACGCGGTCAGCGGCAGCACCTGCTTGGCGATGAAGTCGAGCATCGGGTCGGCGGTGAGCACCTCGCTGTTCACGTCGGTCCGCTGGGTGAGCCGGGCGCTGCCGGCCAGCAGCGCCTTGGTCGCCTCGGCCGAGTTCATGAACGCCAGCAGCTGCCAGGCCTGCTGCGGGAACTTGGTGTTCGGGTTGATCGACCGCCCGCCACCGCCGGACATGCTGACGAAGTCCTGCCCGCGCACGCCCGCGCCGGGCCGGATCGCCGGGATCTTGGCGTACCCGACGACCTCGTCCCGGTTCTTCATCGGGGCGATGCCGGCCTTCGGCTCGATCACCGAGCGCCAGAAGTAATCGCTCTCCAGCAGGATGCCGATCTTGCCGGCGGCGAAGTCGGCGAACGACTTGTCCCGGCCCTTGGCCTCCTGCTGCAGGGTCTTGTCGCCCAGCCCGGCGCCGTAGATCTGCTGGTACAGCGTGAGCAGCTCCTTCACGTTGCTGGTCGCGCCCTGCCACTTCTTGCTGTCCGGGTCGTAGATCTCCTTGCCGGTGCCGACCAGCAGCGGCAGCGCGCCCTGCATCGTGGTCGCCTCGCCCATCGCGGTGCCGGCGTTGATCTGGATCGGCGCCGGCACCCCGGCCGCCTTCAGCTTCTGCCCGGCGCTGATCACGTCCGCCCAGCTGGTCGGCTGCCAGTCGGCCGGCAGCCCGGCCCGGGTCAGCAGCGTCTTGTTGAAGAACAGCACCCGACCGTCCGTTCCGGACGGGACGCCGTACCGCTTGTCGGTAAAGGACATGTTCTGCTGCACGGTCGGCGGGATCTGGGCCCAGCCGTCCCACTTGCTCACCGCGTCGCCGCCGACCACGTCGTCCAGCGGCTTGAGGTAGCCCGCCTCGGCGAACTCGCCGACCCAGATCCCGTCCAGGCTGACGATGTCGGCGCCACCGCCGGCCTTCAGGTCGAGCGCGAGCTTCGCCTTGTACTGCTCATCGTCCACACCGGACGGTTGGAACTTGATCGTGGCGTTGATGCCGTCCTGCTTGAGCTTGGCGGTGAACGTGGGGATCACGTACTTGGTGACCCAATCCGCCTCGACCGCGTTCTTGCCGCCGGCGATGGCGTTCGCCGAGATTGTCAGCGTCACGTCTTTGGCGCCCGAACCCCGGTTCGGATCGGCGTTGTCGTCCTTGGCGCCCAGGCATGCCGTGGTGGTCAGTGCCACCGCGGCCAGCGCGGCTGCCAGGGTGGTCGCGTTGCTGCGTCGCACGGGGACCTCCCGGAAGTGGGCCAGATGTGGACAACATGTCACCACTTGGCCGGGGAAGTAAACCGTTTGTGCGGCGTACGCCGGTAACGATGCGGCTAATCAGCCTATGTCGCCACGCGGACAGCGGAACGTGATCGTGTCCGGAGCAGAGTCGAGGCCGCTGCGGCCGAAGGTAGCCGTGGCATGCCAGACGACGGTCACGCCAGACGGCACTGGCGGGGTCTCGACGGTCCAGGTGTCACCGTTGCGCGTCATGAACAAGGTGTCCTGTGGCTTGCCTTCGGCGGTCCAGGAGACACTCACCGAGTCGGGAACGCCGCCGCGGACCTGTGCCGTCAGGTCGGCCATCCACTCGTTCTGGTTCGCACAGAACGAGTCGTTCGGTGCGCTGCTGACCGTGATGGAGCGCACCGGCGGGGGTGGCGGGGGTGGGGTGGTCGTCGTCCGGGGCGGTGTGGTGGTGCGGACCGGGGGCGGGGCGACCGTGGTGCGCCGGGTGGTGGTCGGCGGCGCGACGGTGACCGTCGGCTGCCCCGGCGGCGGTGCGGCCAGCGTGGTGGTGGCCGGCGCCGCGGTCGTGGCGGCCGCCGCGGTCGTGGTCGCCGCCGGCGTCGTACCGTCCACAGTGGAGTCCGGCGGGTCGGTGGTGGGCTGGTCGGTGGCGATCGGCTGGGTGGTGCCGGTGCCGGCGGCGACCGTCTCGCCGGCGGCCTTCTTCGGCTCCGGCCCGGACAGCATGGTGTACGCGCCGATCACCAGCAGCACCAGCACGACCGCCGCGGCGGCGGCCCAGGCGGGCCCGAACTTGGGCCGGCGGCGTTTCAGTGGCAGCGGGAAGCCGTCCGGCCGGTACGGGCCGGCCCGGTTGGCCAGCGTCGCCCAGGACGAGACCAGCCGCAGGTCGCCGGCGTCGTGCATGATCCGGTCCCGCAGTTGCGGCGGCGCGATCAGGAACGGCACCCCGGCCAGCAGCGCGGCCGCGCTGACCCGGCGCCGGCGCTGCTCGCCGCAGATGTCGCAGCGTTCCAGGTGCCGGCCCACCCGCTTGCGCAGCAGCGGGGTCAGCCGGCCGTCCCAATCGCCGAGGATCCCGTCCAGCTCGGCGCAGTCCTGCCGGCCGGTGCGGGCCACGATCAGCACGGCCAGCGCGCGTTCCAGCTGGCCGCGGGCCCGCGACGCCAGCGCGTGCGCGTGGTTGGCCGAAACGCCCAGCGCGTCGGCCAGGTCGGCGCCCTCCAGCCCGTGCCGGACGGTCAGCTCGAGCACCTCGCGCTCGGCCGGGTTGAGCGACTCGGCGGCCGCCCAGACCAGTTCGCGCATCTCGCCGGCGCGCAGGCCCGCTTCCAGGTCGGCGTTCTCGTCGGTCACGTCGCCGGCCTCGTCCAGCCCGGCGGTGCGCTTGCGGTCCCGCAGGATGCGCAGGCATTCGTTGCGCGCGATCGCGTACAACCAGGGCCGCAGCCGGCCCGGGTCGCGCAGCTGGGCGGCCCGGACCCGGGCCACCAACAGGGTGTCGTGCAGGGCGTCGGCGGCCGCGTCCCGATCCCGCAGCATGGTCGTGCAGTAGGCGTAGAGGCGGTCGGCGTACACGTCGTACACCCCGGCCAACCCGCGTGGATCGCCGTCGACGAGCAGCTCGACGAGCAGGCGGTCGTCCACGGACTGGACGCTAGCGCGTTGTCCGTCCAGATGTAGGCCGGTTGGGTGCGATACCCCCGACCGGCGGGTAGCCGCTCGGGGGCTGTGCACCTAAGTGCAGACCGAACCGGGTGGAGGCCCGATCCCCTCATCCCGGGCCTCCACCCGGTGGCTCCCGGCCGGCGCCGGTCCCACCTACCGCGCGCCGGGTACCGGTCGATCACCGCCGCGGCGTCAGGCCGCGACAGGCTCGGCGGGGCGGCGGGCGAGCTGCCGGAACCCGGCGACCGCGGCGGCCACGATGCCGAGCAGCAACACCAGTGCGACTCCGATCGTGAGCGGCACGCTGTGCCCGACCACGGCGACCGGGCTGGTCGGCTTCGCCGGCGCCCCGGCTCCCGCGGCACCGCCGGCGCCGGCCGCGGGCCCGGCCACCGCGGCCGGCTGACCGGCCGGCTGCCGCTGGGCGTTGCCAGCCCCGCCGTTCGGCCCGACCTGCGCGCCGCCGGACCGGCCGGGCGACCCGCCGCTGGCCGCCCCGCCGGACGTGCCGGCGGTGGTCGGGGCCGGCGTGGTCGGGGCGGCGGCGGTCGAGGTGGGGGTGCTGGTCGGGGTGGCGGTCGGCGCCGGGCTCGCGGTCGGGGTGGCCGCCGGGGCGTCGGTGGCCGCCTCGGCGCCGGCCGGGTCGGCCGGCGCGGCGGTGAGCACGCCCGGCGGCACGATCAGCGTCGGCCACGGGCCGGCGGTCGCCAGCGTCGGCACCGTGTGCACGACGGTCGCTGCCGGCTGGGGGTCGGCCGCGCCGGCCGGCGCCGCCGAGGCGCCGCCGGCTGTGAACGGCACCGCCGCGGCGCCGGCGAGCAGGACGGTCGCCACCCGGAGCGCCGGCCGGGTCCGGATCTCGTCCGCCCGGTGCCGGCCCGGGCCGCGGCTGCCGCGCCGGGCGGTGCCCGGGGCGCGGTGCCGCCCGCTGCCGCCCGCCGGCCGCGGTTCGGCCGCCGCACCCTGGCCTGAGCGCGGTCCGGTCGGGTCCGCGCCGGCGACCGGGCCGACCGCGGCGGCCGCGCCCAGCGCCGGGCCGGCAGCCGGGACCGGCCCGCGGGCCGGGCCGGTGGCCGGAGCCGGGACCGGGTCGTGGGCCGGAGCCAGGCGAGTGGCCGGAGCCGGGGCCGGGTCGTGGGCCGGAGCCGGGCGGGTGGCTAGAGCCGGGACCGGCCCGCGGGCCGGGCCGGTGGCCGGAGCCGGGGCCGGGTCGTGGGCCGGAGCCGGGCGGGTGGCTGAAGCCGGGATCGGGCCGTGGGCCGGAGCCGGGCGGGTGGCCGGGTCGGTGCCGTGGGTCGGGGCCCGGCGGGCGGCCGGGAAGGCGACCGGGGTGAGAACGGCGGCCAGCGTGGCCGGCGGCTTGGCGGGCTCGGATCCGGCGGGCGGCTGCGGGGTCAGGGTGTCGGTGGCGGACATCGAAGCTCCTCGGCTGCGGCGGGGTCCGTCGCCCCGCGCTCTCGGGATGTGCTGGTTCCGTTCCATGGGTGGGGGTCCGGACCCCTCGACCGGACCCCCACCCGAACCGTCGCCGCCCCCCCAATTCGACCGGCGACGGATCTCACCGCGCCGGGTCAGTGGCCGCGGTAAGTCGCATGTGGACTGGTCAGTACCGGGCGCCCGGTTCGCGGGCCGGGCGCAGCATCAGCACGGCGGTCGAGCCGGTGATCGAGATGCCGAGCAGCAGCGCCATCGCGATCCCGAGGGTCGGCCAGCGCAGGTCGGCCGGCTCGGTCGGGGTGGACGCCGGAGCGCTCGGCAGCTCCGCGAGCGGTGCGGTCGGCGCGGTGCCGGCCTGCGCGCTGGCCGACCGGGGCGCGGCGTCCGCCGGGCCGGCCGACAACGGCA
>Ga0307499_10000136_pt1 | contig 26970 bp, 20 predicted proteins | sample 13_S_MG_FD_201363 | JGI IMG/M metagenome (GOLD analysis project Ga0307499, IMG submission 201363) | Soil microbial communities from Populus trichocarpa stands in riparian zone in the Pacific Northwest, United States - 13_S | ecosystem: Environmental > Terrestrial > Soil > Riparian zone > Trees... | reverse complement strand
GCAGGCCTGCCGGATGGCGGCCATCACCGCCGGACCGGACGAGATCGTCGGCGCTTCCCCGACACCACGGACACCGTATGGCGCGTGCGGGTCGGCGTACTCCAGCACCTCGATCGGCATCGGCGGCGTGTCGAGAATGGTGGGGATCAGGTAGTCGGTGAACGAGGGGTTCCGGACGATCCCGCCGGTGACGACGATCTCCTCCATCAGCGCCAGCCCGATGCCCTGCGCGGTGCCGCCCTGGATCTGGCCGACCACCGCGTCCGGGTTCATCGCCTTGCCGACATCCTGCGCGACCGCCATCTCGACCAGCCGGACCAGGCCCAGCTCGGTGTCCACGTCCACCACCGCCCGGTGCGCGGCGAACGAGTACTGCACGTGCGCCCGGCCCTGCCCGGTGTGCGGCTGCAGCGCCTCGGTCGGCCGGTGCCGCCAGGTCACGGTGCGGTCGATCGCGTCGCCGCCGAGCAGGTCCACCACCGTCGCGAGTGGACCATCTACTGTGGACTCGATCACCCCGGGGCCGAGCCGCAGCTCGGCCAGCGGCCGGCCCAGCCGGTCGGCGGCCAACCGCAGCAGCTCGGCCCGTACCTGCCCGCAGGCCGCCTGCACGGCCCCGCCGGTCACGTAGGTCTGCCGGGACGCCGAGCTCGAACCCGCGCTGCCGACGCCGGTGTCGGCCGGCGCGACCGTGACCTGCTGGACGCCCAGCTCGGTCCGGGCGATCTGGGCCTGCACGGTGACCAGCCCCTGGCCGACCTCGGCCGCCGCGGTGCGGACCAGCACCGCCGGCTCGCCGCCGATCACCTCCAGCCGCACCCGGGCGGTGGAGTAGTCGTCGAAACCCTCGGAGAAACCGACGTTCTTGATGCCGACGGCATAGCCGACGCCGCGCACGACGCCCTCGCCGTGGGTGGTGCCGGCCACGCCGCCGGGCAGCTCGCGCGGGTCCGGGTCGGCCGGCAGCGCCGCCGGCAGCGGCAGGTCGCGGACCCGGCGCAGCAGCTCGGCCACCGGCGCGGCCGAGTCGACCAGCTGGCCGGTGGGCATCACGCTGCCCTCGTGCAGGGCGTTGCGGATCCGCAGCTCCACCGGGTCGAGCCCGAGCTCGGCGGCCAGCTTGTCCAGCTGGCTCTCGTAGCCGAAGCAGGCCTGCACCGCGCCGAAGCCACGCATCGCCCCGCACGGCGGATTGTTCGTGTACAGCGCCCAGGCGTCCACCGCCACGTTCGGCACGTCGTACGGCCCGGCGCCGAGGGTGGCCGCGTTGCCGGCGACCGCGGCCGAGGTGGACGCGTAGGCGCCGCCGTCGAGCAGGATCTCGGCCCGCACGTAGACCAGCCGGCCGCCCCGGGTGGCGCCGTGCTCGTACCGCAGCCGGGCCGGGTGCCGGTGCACGTGCCCGAAGAACGACTCCTCCCGGCCGTACACGATCTTCACCGGGCGGCCGGTGCGCAGTGCGAGCAGGCAGGCGTGCACCTGCATCGACAGGTCCTCGCGGGCGCCGAACGCGCCGCCGACCCCGGCCAGGGTGATCCGGACCTTGTCCGGTGGCAGGCCGAGGCAGGCGGCCACCTGGCGCTGGTCGGCGTGCAGCCACTGGGTGGCCACGAACAGGTCCACCCCGCCGTCCTCGGCCGGCACGGCCAGCCCCGACTCCGGGCCGAGGAACGCCTGATCCTGCATGCCGACCTGGTACTCGCCCCGGACGACCACGTCGGCCTCGACCGCGTCCGGGTCGCCGTGCCGGACCTTGACGTGCCGGACCACGTTGCCGGTCGGGTGCACCTTGTCGGTGCCGGGCCGCAGCGCGGCCACCGGGTCGGTCACCGGCACGCGGACGTCCCAGTCGACCTTGATCAGGGCCACCGCCCGGCGGGCCGTCTCCGGGTGGTCGGCGGCGACCACCGCGACCGGCTCGCCGTGGTAGCGGACCTCGTCCATGGCCAGCACCGGCTGGTCCGCGAACTCCAGCCCGTACACCTTGCTGCCGGGGACGTCCGCGCTGGTCAGCACCGCGCTGACGCCGGGCAGCTTGATCGCGGCGGTCAGGTCGATGGCGCGGATGCCGGCGCGCGGGTGCGGGCTGCGCAGGGTGGCGCCCCAGAGCATGCGGTCCGCCCAGAGGTCCGAGGAGAAGGCGAACTCGCCGGTCACCTTGAGCGTGCCGTCCGGCCGGGCCGGGCTCTCGCCGATGCCGCCGGCGGTCGCCGCCGGCCGGTCGACCTCGGCCGGGGCCGGGGGGCGGGGGCCGGTCATGCCGGCCGCCGGTCCAGCAACCGGCGCCGGGCCGCCCGCAACCCGACGGCGTAGTCCTGTGTGGACGCGGTCAGCAGGTCGCCGTCCGAGACCACCGGCCGACCGTCCACAAGCAACAGTGCGAGCGGCGCGGCCGGGCCGAGCACCAGCGCGGTCACCGGGTCCTCGATGTCGCCCAGGCCGGGGCCGTCCACCCGCCAGAGCGCCAGGTCGGCGCGCTTGCCCGGCTCCAGGGTGCCGATGTCGTTCTCCCGGCCGAGGCAACGCGCACCGTCCACAGTGGCCAGCCGGAGCGCCTGCCGGGCGGTCAGCGCGGCCGGGCCGGACCGCAGCCGGGCCGCGTACGAGGCGTTGCGCAGCTCGGTCAGCATGCTGCCGTGCTCGTTGGACGCGGCCCCGTCCACGCCCAGGCCGACCGCCACCCCGGCGTCCAGCAGCGAGCGCACCGGCGAGATGCCGGCGCCGAGCCGGGCGTTCGAACCCGGGCAGTGCGCCACCCCGGTGCCGGTGTCGGCGAACCGGTCGATCGCCGCCGGGGAGAGGTGCACGCAGTGCGCCAGCCAGACATCCGGGCCGAGCCAGCCCAGGTCGTCCAGGTACTCGGCCGGCCGCCGACCATAGGTGCTCAGGCAGTACTCCTCCTCCTCGGTCACCTCGGCCAGGTGGGTGTGCAGCCGGACGCCGGCCCGGCGGGCCAGCACGGCCGCGTCCGCCATCAGCCGGGTGGTGACCGAGAACGGCGAGCAGGGTGCGACCGCGATCCGCAGCATCGAGCCCGGGGACGGGTCGTGGTACCGGTCGATCGCCGCCTCGGTCGCGGCCAGCGCGGCGTCGGTGTCCTCCACCAGGCTGTCCGGGGGCAGGCCGCCGCGCGACTCGCCCAGGTCCATCGAGCCGCGGGTCGGGTGGAACCGCAGCCCGACCTGGCCGGCCGCCTCGATCGTGGCGCCGAGCAGGTCGCCCCGGTCGCGCGGGAAGATGTAGTGGTGGTCGGTGCTGGTGGTGCAGCCGGTGAGCGCGAGCCGGGCCAGCCCGGCCCGGGCCGCGGCGGCCGTGATGTCGGCGTCGATGCCGGCCCAGATCGGGTAGAGCGTGCGCAGCCAGTCGAACAGGCTGTGGTCGGTGGCCAGACCGCGGGTGGCCCACTGGTAGAGGTGGTGGTGCGTGTTGACCAGCCCCGGGGTGGCCAGGCAGCCGCGCCCATCCACTGTGGACACATCGGTGCCGGCGGGCTGTTGCGGGGCCGGCCCGGCGCCGACCGCGGTCAGCACCCCACCGCTGATCACCACGTGACCGCTGCGGTACTCGGTGCCGGCGGCGTCCACCGTGGCGATCGCGCAGCCGTCCAGGATCAGGGTGCCCGCCATCTCAGCCCTCCCCGTCGTCGATCCGGGCGGCGGCCAGCCGCACCGCGTCCAGGATCTTCTCGTAACCGGTGCACCGGCACAGGTTGCCGGCCAGTGCCTCCCGGATCTCCGGGTCGGCCGGCCGCGGGCTGCGGCGCAGCAGATCGTGCGCGGCCACGATCAGGCCGGGGGTGCAGAATCCACATTGGACCGCGCCGGTGTCCAGGAACGCCTGCTGGACCGGGTCCAGCTCGACCCGGGGGGCGGTAGCGGCAGCGCCGGCGGCGGCGGTCGCCTCGCCGAGCGGCGCGGCCGCCAGGCCCTCGACCGTGACGATGGCGCGCCCGTCGGCCTGGCCGGCGGCGACCAGGCAGGCGCAGACCGGGACGCCGTCCAGGTAGACCGTGCAGGAGCCGCACTCGCCCTGCTCGCAGGCGTTCTTCGAGCCCGGCAGGCTCATCCGCTCGCGCAGCACGAACAGCAGGCTCTCCCCCGGCCAGACCCCGTCCACCTGCTGCGGCTGCCCGTTCACCGTGCAGTTGAGCCGGATCACCGGTCGCCCCCGCCGGTCGGCCCGGGCCCGGCGCCGGGCCGGTCCGCGGCGGCACCGCGGCCGGCCTGGTAGTCCGCCCAGGCCCAGCTGAGGGTGCGGCGGCCGAGGACGGCCAGCGCGTGCCGGCGGTAGGCGGCGGTGCCCCGGACATCGTCGATCGGGTCGGCCGCCGCCGCGACCAGCTCGCCGAACCGGCGGGCGACGGCCGGGTCGAGGTCGGCCGCCGGGCCCCAGCTGTCGGCCAGCTCGGCGGCGGCGAACTCCTCGGCCGCGGTGGCCCGGCGCGGGGTGGGCGCGGCCGAGCCGATCCCGGTGCCGATCGCACGGGCGGCCGGGTCCAGCGCGACCGCGACCGAGCAGACCGCGATCACCATCGCGTTCCGGGTGCCGACCTTGGCGAACTCCTGCGGCCCGGGCGCGACCGGCAGCTCGACCGCGGCGACCAGCTCGTCCGCGGCCAGGGCCGACCGCTTCACCCCGGTGCAGAACTCCGCCGCCGGGATCCGCCGCCGGCCGCGCACCGAGGCCACCTCGACCACCGCGCCGGCGGCCAGCAGCGGCGGCAGCGCGTCCCCGGCCGGCGAGGCCGAGGCGAGGTTGCCGCCGACCGTGCCGCGGTTGCGGATCTGGGCCGAACCGACCGTCCGGGACGCCTTCGCCAGCCCGGGCACCAGCCCGGCCAGCTCGGTGATGATCCGGGCATACGGCACCCCGGCGCCGATCCGGACCGTGCCGCCGTCCCGCCGCCAGCTGGTCAGCTCCGGCACCCGGGTCAGATCCAGCAGCGCGGCCGGCCGGCGCCGGTCGAAGTTGATGTCGACCATCAGGTCGGTGCCGCCGGCGATCGGCGTGGCATCCGGGTGCGCTGCCCTGATCGCCAGCGCCTCGGCCCAGCTGTCCGGGCTGAAGAACTCCACCGCGGCCTCCTTCCGGTCACCCAGCCACCCCTACCCCAGCCACCCGCCGGCGCGCCACCCGCCGGCCGGGCCGCTACCAGGCTTCGCCGGGCTCGGGAGCACCGTCCCGGCTGATGCTGCCCTCGATCAGCCCGTACGGCCGGTCCGCCGCGACGAAGGTCTCGTTCGCGTTCGGCAGCCCGAACGGGGCCAGGTCGACCAGCAGGTGGTGCCTGTTCGGCAGGGTGAGCCGGATCTCGGCCAGCTCCGGCCGGGCTGCCAGCACCCGCTCGGCCATCGCGTACAGCGTCTGCTGCAGCGACCGGCTGTACGTGCCGGCGAACGCCTCGATCAGGTGCCGCCGTACCTCGCGGTAGCTCTCCGCCCAGTCGCCGGCGGCGTCGGCGTGCCGCCAGCGGGCGGTCACCGCGGTGGCGAGCACCCGGTCGCCGGTCTCCGGCAGGGTGGTGTAGCGGTCCCGCGGGTAGCCGCGGAACTCCGAGTCGGTCGTGTTCAGCAGCACCAGGTCGGACAGGCCGGAGACGACCCAGGCCCGCGCCCCCGTGCAGGTCACGCTGACCAGCCGGGTCTCCCGGCCGGACCGGGCGAACGAGTGCGGCGCCGGCGCGCCGGCCAGCTCGATCCGGTCCCAGCCGTACTCCTCGGCGCTGACCCGGGCCCAGTTGATCGCCGGCTGGGTCTCGACGAAGTAGCGGGCCAGCCGCAGCGCGAACTCCTCCGGCTCGCCGATCCCGTGCTCCTGAGCGAACGCGTAGACCGCGTTCTTCTGGCTGTCGGTGGGCAGCACGCTCGCGTTGTCGCCGGTCAGGTACGTCTCGGCGACGTCGCCGGCCAGCGCGATGCTGACGTTCAGATCCCGGATCCGGTGCCGCGCCGCGGACCGGTCGACCCGCACCACCCGGGTCTCCGCCTTGCCGTACCTGGTCGCACCGAGCGAGACCCGGTGCGCCGGCCCGGGCTCGGCGCCGGCGGGTGCTGCTCCGCGCTCGGTCACCAGCTAGCTCCCCCGGTAGGTCGAGTAGCCGTACGGGCTGAGCAGCAACGGGACGTGGTGGTGCGCCACCGGGTCGGTCACCGTGAAGATCACCACCACCTCCGGGTAGAACGTCACCCGGCCCTGCCCGGCGAACCAGTCACCGGTGCCGAACCGGAGCCGGTACTCGCCGGCGCCGAAGCCGGCCGCCGGCACCCAGCCGGCCAGCCGCCCGTCCGGCCCGGTCACGCCCTCGGCCAACCCGGCCCAGCCGGCGCCGTCGCGCCGGTCGAGGCGGACCGGCATGCCGGCCGCCGGGCGCCCCGCCGTCGCGTCCAGCACGTGCGTGGACAGCGGCGCCGTCACCCGGGCGCCTCCCTCAGCAGGTTGCCGAGGCGGAGCCAGGCGATCTTGGTGAGCTCGCCCCGGACCACGGCCCGCTCGGTGGCCGGGTCGTTGCGCAGCCGGGACCGCAGCAGGGCGACCAGTTCGGCGCCGCTGCGATCAGCCGCGCAGGCCAGGTAGACATGCCCGAACCGGGCCTCGTACGCGACGTTGCCGGCGGCGAGCGCCGCCCGGGTCTCGGACCCGGCCGTTGCCACCCCGGCCTGCTCGCCGCGGGACCAGGCCGCGGCCCGGTCGGCCCCGGCGGCCTGCTCGCCCAGCCGTGGGTGCGCGGCCAGCGCCTCCTCGATGTCGGCCCAGGTGAGCGCGGCCAGCGCGGTCTCCACGGCGTCCCGGAAGTCCAGCGGGTCGCCGAACGGCCGGGCCGCCGCGACCGCGCCGACCCACGCCGCCGACGCACAGCACGCCAGCAGCGCGCGCTCCGCCTCGGCGTCGGACAGGTCGTTCAGCCAGCCCAACCCCGCCATGCCCACGGTCGTAGCTTACGGTCGCCGCCGATCAGCAACCCCGGCCCCGCCGGTTGGCCCGCAGCTCAGTCGAGCAGGCCGGCGTGCAGGGCGGCGGGGAGGCCGCCGTTGGGGCGGTCGGCGACGGTGGCGGCAGCCTCCTCGGCCGGCACGCCGGCGTGTTCCAGCAGGCCGGCGGCGGCCGCCGCGGGCAGCGCGTCCCACCAGCGGTGGGTCAGCTCGGCCCGGCCGTCGGTGGCCAGGTCGCCGTACAGGCGGATCCGACCGAGGCCGCCGTCAGGATAGATGTCCACTTGAGCGTGAGTCGCGCGACGGGTGGGATCCGTGCTGAACCAGTGCCGGGTGTCCGGTTGCAGGCGGGTCCGCGGCAGCAGCTCCCACCAACTGGCCGGATCGGCCGGGTCGCTCGCGGTGGCGTCGCAGCCGAGGATGCGGGCCCCGCCCGGGGCGTTGCCGACGAAGTGGGTGGTGTCCAGCACGGCCTGCCGGATGTGGCCGGTGCCGGCCAGCCGCAGCCGCACCCAGTCGTTGCCGTCGCCGCGGCGGCGCCGGGTCTCCCAGCCCTCGCCCATGGTCGCCGGCCGGCCGGGCGCGATCACGTTGTCCGGCGCGGCGTAGTACCGGTTGCTGCACTCCTCGACCCGGCCGCCGTTCTCCAGCGCGGCCAGGTCCAGGCTGAGGTCGAGCAGCCGGCGCGGGTCGGGCAGCACCTCGCCGTACACCCGCAGCCGGGCCACCCCGCCGTCCGGCGCGATGGTCAGCCGGACGTGCGTGACCAGTTCCCGGGCGGTGGACGCGAAGACGTTGCGGACGTCGCCACGCAGCCGGCGGTTGGGCACCAGCCCGATCCACTCGTCCCCGGCCAGTAGCTCCGCCGCGGTCGGGTAGCCGTCCGCCCACTGCCCGTCCACCCAGGCCGACTCCGGGTAGTTCCCGGTGAAGTGCGAGGTGTCGACCACCACGCCGTGCACGATGCCGGGCAGCCCGAGCCGGACGATCGCCCAGTCCTGCCCCGGCTCCCGCCGCCGCCGGGTCTCCCACCCGTCGTACACCTGCCCGCGGTGCCCGAACGTCCGCGCCGTGTACGTCGGCACCGACGGCAGCACCAGCGCCTCCTTCGGCGCGAACGTCTCGTCGTTCGCCGCGACGACCGACCCGCCCACCCGCCGCGAGGCCAGATCCACGAACCGGTCCAGCCCACCCGGATCCAGCTCCCCACCACCCGCCAACCCCGGCACCGTCATGAGGCGGCCTCCTCCCGGGTCAACAGCCGACCCGTGGGAGTGTCGCCGATCGGCTGGCCGTGCAGGTAGGTGGCCCGGACGGTGCCGGTGAGCGGGCGGCCGGCGTAGGGCGTGACCGGGTGCCGGTGGGCCAGCCGGGCGGGGTCGACGGCGAACGGGGCGTCCGGGGCGAAGACGGCGAAGTCGGCGTCCTGGCCGGCGGCGATGCGGCCCTTGCGGACCAGGCCGGCGAGCCGGGCGGGGGCGCTGGCCTGCCAGCGGACGACGTCGGCGAGGGTGTGGCCGCGGCGGCGGGCCTCGGTCCAGAGCACCGGCAGGGCGATCTGCAGCGAGGCGATGCCGCCCCAGGCGGCGCCGAAGTCGCCGGTGTCACGGCGCTTCAGGTCCGGGACGCAGGGCGAGTGGTCGGAGACGACGCAGTCGAGGTCGCCGGCGGCGAGGCCGGCCCAGAGCGCGTCCCGGTTGGCCGCGCCGCGCACCGGCGGGCAGCACTTGTACTCGGTCGCACCGTCCGGGATGTCCTCGGCGGCCAGCGTCAGGTAGTGCGGGCAGGTCTCGGCGGTCACCCGTACCCCGGCCGCCCGGGCCGCCCGCAGCATCGGCAACCCCTCCGCCGCGGACAGGTGCAGCACGTGCACCCGCGCCCCGCCCCCGTCGGCAGACCCACCACCGTCGGCAGACCCGGCGGGTGCGGCGGAGCCGGCGGGTGCCGGACCGGCGGGGCCGGCGGCCCGGGCGGCGGCCAGCAGCGTGCCGATGGCCGCGGTCTCGGCCGCCGGCGGGCGGGACGCGAGGAAGTCGCGGTAGGCGCGGCCGGCGGCGGCCGGCGCGGCGGCCAGCTCGGCCGGGTCTTCGGCGTGGACCAGCAGCAGGGCGTCCAGCGGGCCGAGCGTGGCCAGCGCCAGCGCCAACCCGGCCGGGTCCAGCGGTGGGAACTCGGGGACGCCGGAGTCGACCAGGAAGGCCTTGAAGCCGAGGACGCCGGCGGCGTGCAGGCCCGCCAGTTCGGCCGCGTTGCCGGGGATGGCGCCGCCCCAGAAGCCCACGTCGACGCTGATCCGGCCGCGCGCCGCGGCCCGCTTGGCGGCCAGCGCGGGCACCGACACCGTCGGCGGCAGGCTGTTCAGCGGCATGTCCACGATCGTGGTGATGCCGCCGGCCGCGGCGGCCCGGGTGGCGGTCCGGAAGCCCTCCCACTCGGTCCGGCCCGGCTCGTTCACGTGCACATGGGTGTCGACCAGCCCGGGCAGCAGCACCTCGTCCCCGGCCAGCACGACCTCGGCGGCGGCCGCGACCGCGGCGTCCACCGGCAGCACGTCGACGATCCGGCCGGCCGCGACCAGCACCGCGGCCGGGCGCTCGCCGTCCGGCAGCACCGCCCGGCCGGCCCGCAGCACGAGATCGACGGCAGCCATGTCACCCATCCGACTGCATCCGGCGACCGACCGCAACGGCGCGGACCCGGTGTCAGCGAGATGTCAGCGACCCGGACCGACCGTCAGCGTGCTCTCGGCGGGATGTCCGGCCCGATCGGGATGGTGGCGGCAGGAACGACGACACCACCTGAGGAGCCGGTAGTGACAGACGCGATCATCGCCGAAGGGCTGGTCAAACGCTTCGGCGGGACGACGGCGCTGGCCGGGGTCGACCTGGCGGTCCGCACCGGTTCGGTGCTCGGCCTGCTCGGCCCCAACGGCGCCGGCAAGACAACCGCGGTACGGATCTTCGCCACGCTGCTGCGGCCGGACGCCGGCCGGGCCATCGTCGGCGGCTACGACGTGCTGGCCCAGGCGCACCAGGTGCGCCAGCTGGTCGGGCTGACCGGGCAGTACGCCGCGATCGACGAGAGCCTGACCGGCCTGGAGAACCTGCAGTTCATCGGCCGGCTGCTGGGCCTGTCCCGGCCGGCGGCCAAGCAGCGCGGCCGGGAGCTGCTGGCCGACTTCCGGCTGGCCGACGCCGCCGGGCGGGCCGCGAAGACCTACTCCGGCGGCATGCGGCGCCGGCTCGACCTGGCCGCCAGCCTGGTCGGCCGGCCCCGGGTGCTGTTCCTGGACGAACCGACCACCGGGCTCGACCCGCGCAGCCGCAACGACATGTGGGACATCATCCGCCGGCTGGTGGCCGACGGGGTGACCGTCCTGCTCACCACCCAGTACCTGGACGAGGCCGACCAGCTCGCGGACGAGATCTGCGTGGTGGACCACGGCCAGCTGATCGCCAGCGGCACCCCGGACGAGCTGAAGGCGCGCACCGGGGCGCAGACGCTCGCGGTCCGGCCGGCCAGCCCGGCCGACCTGCCGATCGTGCTGGCCACGGTTGCCGACCTGGCCGGCAGCACGCCGGACGTCGCCGGGCACACGGTGACCGCGCCGGTGGTCGACCCGGCGGTACTGCCCGCGGTGGTCCGCCGGCTGGACGACGCCGGCGTGCTGGTCTCCGAGCTGAGCCTGCGCGGCTCCAGCCTGGACGAGGTGTTCCTGTCGCTGACCGGGCACCGGGCCGAGCCGGAAACCGGCGCCGAACCGACCGCCGAGCCGGCCGGGGACGCGCCGGCCGAGTACGAACGGAGCCTGGCATGACCGCGATGGCCGTACGGACCGGGCCGGCGGTGCCGATCACCCGGGTGTCCCCGCTGGACGGGCTGCGGCACACCGCGACCGTCGCCTGGCGGACGCTGGTGCAGATCCGGCACAACCCGATGGAACTGATGGACTACAGCGTCCAGCCGCTGATGTTCGTACTGCTGTTCACCTACGTGTTCGGCGGCGCGCTGGCCGGCTCGACCGGGGCCTACCTGGCGTTCGCGCTGCCCGGGATCATCGTCCAGAACTCGCTGTTCACCTCGCTGAACACGGGCGTGGCGCTGAACACCGACCTGAACAAGGGGGTGTTCGACCGGCTCCGGTCGCTGCCGATCGCCCGGTTCGCGCCGCTGGCCGGCCGGATCGTGGCCGACCTGGCCAAGCAGGCCTGGTCGATGGGGCTGCTGCTGGTCGTGGGCGCGCTGATCGGCTTCCGGGTGCACCACGGCCCGCTCGGGGTCCTGGCCGCGTTCGCGGTGATGATCGGCTTCACGCTGGCGATGTCCTGGGTCGCGGTGCTGATCGGGGTGCTGGTGTCCGAGCCGGAGAAGGTGATGGTGTTCGCCTTCACGATCATCTTCCCGCTCACCATGATCAGCAACGCGTTCGTGCCGACGTCCACCATGCCCGGCTGGCTGCAGGCGTTCGTGAAGGTCAACCCGGTCACGTTCCTCGCCGACAGCGTCCGCGGGCTGCTGGTCTCCGGGCCGGTGGCGGGGCCGGTGTTCAAGTCGCTGCTGTGGGCGGTCGGCCTGATGCTGGTGTTCGCGCCGCTGGCCGTCCGCGCCTTCCGCCGCCGGGTCTGACCCGGCCGCCCCGGCGCCCCGCGCACCCAGATGTCCGACCTCGCCGTGCCGGCCGAGCCGACCGCCCACCCGCGGTCAGGCCAGCGCGGCGAGGTCGGTCACCCCGGCCAGGGTGCTGTCCAGACCCGCGCCGTAGCCGGCGGCGTAGCCGGCCGGGCCGAGCGCGTCCCGGGCGGCCGCGGTGATCCGGCCCCAGTCCGGCAGCGCCGGCCCGGGCAGCCCGAGGATGGCGCTGATCGCGCCGAGCAGGGTGGCCGCCCGGCCCGGCTCGCCGACCTGCAGGTACATGTCCGCGGCGGCGATCAGCACCTGGGCCACGATCGGCGCGTCCATCGAGGACACCGCGGTGTCCAGCGCCTCGGCCAGCCGGCGCCGGGCCGCGGCCAGGTCGCCCTCGGCCACCTCCAGGTGGCCGAACGCGGCCTGCACCGACGCCCGCCACTGGCCGGCCACCCCGGCGTTGTGGGCGATCTCGGTGGCGTCGAGCAGCCAGCGCCGGGCCCCGGCCAGATCGCCGGAGCGGCGGGCCAGCTCGCCCTCGCAGTACGCCACCGCGGCCCGGCTCTCGGCCAGGCCGACCCGGGCGGAGATCCGGCGCGCCTCGTCCATCGTGGCCCGGGCCCGGTCCGGCTCGCCGAGCATCTGCTCCTCCAGCGCCAGCTGGGTCATGAACTGCGGCGTGTCCTCGTACGTGCCGAGCTCGGCGGCCAGCGCGATCGAGCGCCGGTAGTAGCCGGCGGCGCCGGCGTGCTCCCCGCGCAGCCCGGTCAGCTGGGCCAGCGTGCCCAGGCAGAGCGAGGTGCCCCAGCGCTCGCCGAGCCGCTCGAACCGGAGCAGCGCGTCGGTGCAGTCGGCCTCCGCCTCCGCGTGCCGGGTGCCGGCGTTGACCAGCAGCGCCGAGTGCATGGTGCGGACCATCGCGGCCACCCAGGGGTCGGGATCGCCGTACCGCTCGGCCAGCAGCCGCATCGCCCGGTCCTGGTCCCCGCAGAACATCGCGTGGAACGGCGCGAGAATGCGCAGCAGCGCGTCGTCCACGTCCGGGTCGACCTCGGCGGCGGCGGCCAGCGCCGACTCCATCCAGCTCGCCGCCTCGGCCAGGTTCTGGGCGGCACCGAAGGCGTTCAGCCCACCGAAGGCGTACGCGGTCGCCCGGGCCAGCGCCGGTGCCGGGCCCGGCACCGCCAGCGCCGCGGCGGCCAGCTCGGCGCCCTCCTGCCGGTGCCCGCGCAGCCACCAGTACCAGCTCAGCGCCGCCACCAGCCGGACCGCGGTGGGCTTGTCCCAGGCGGCCACCGAGGCCTGCAGCGCGGCGTGCAGGTTGTCGTGGTCGTCGCCGAGCCGGGCCAGCCAGTGCAGCTGGTCGGCGCCCTGCAGGAACGGGTCGGCGGTCTCGGCGAACTCGACGAACCAGCCGGCGTGCGCGGCCCGGACCGCGGCCCGCTCGCCGGCCTCGTCCAGCCGGTCCAGGCCGTACGCGCGGATCGTCTCCAGCATCCGGTACCGCGGCTCGGTGGCGCCGACCGGCACCAGGATGGACTTGTCCACCAGCGCGGTGAGCAGGTCGGCCACCTGGTCGGCCCGCACCGGCCCGCCGGCGCAGACCCGCTCCGCGGCCGCCACGGTGGCCCCGCCGGTGAACATCGCGAACCGGCGCCAGAGCGCCCGCTCGGCGTCGTCCAGCAGCTCCCAGCTCCAGTCCACCACCGCGGCCAGCGTCCGGTGCCGCGGCAGCGCGGTTCGGCTGCCGCCGGTGAGCAGCCGGAACCGGTCGTCCAGCCGGGCCGCGACCTGGGCCGGTGTCATCGACCGCAGCCGGGCCGCGGCCAGCTCGATGGCCAGCGGCATCCCGTCCAGCGCCCGGCAGATCCGGACCACCGCGGCCACGTTCGCCGGGTCGACCTCGAAGCCGGGCCGGGCCGCCGCCGCCCGGTCGGCCAGCAGCTGGACGGCCGGGAAGTCGAGCGCGCCGGCCGCGTCCACGTCGGCCGGCGGCATGGCCAGCGGCTCCACCGGCCACAGCGCCTCGCCGGTGATGCCCAGCGGTTCCCGGCTGGTGGCCAGGATCCGCACCCCCGGGCAGTCCCGCAGGATCCGGTCGGCCAGCGCGGCGGCCGCCTCGATCAGGTGCTCGCAGTTGTCCAGCACCAGCAGGACCTGCCGGCCGGCCAGCCCGCCGACCAGCCGGACCGTCACGTCCGCCGGCTGGTCGCCGGGCAGCAGCCGGGTCCGGGCCAGCAACGCCTGCTCGCGCATCCCGAGCGCGGTGAGCGCCGCGTGCGGCACCTCGGCCGGGTCGCCCACCGGAGCCAGCTCGATCAGCCAGACGCCGTCCGGCAGCTGCTCGGCCAGCGGGCGGGACGCCTCGATCGCCAACCGGGTCTTCCCGGCCCCGCCCACCCCGGTCAGCGTGACCAGCCGGGAGTCCGCCAGCAGCTTGCCGACCCGCCGGCCCTCCGCGACCCGCCCGACAAAGCTGGTCAGCTCGGTCCGCAGGTTCGTCCGCGGCGGCAGCGGCTCGGCCGGCGCCACCCCGGTGGCCGCCGCCGGCGCTGCCGGCTCCGGCGCCGGGGCCGGGGCCGAACCGTCCACAAGCGACTCGCCGCGCAGCACGGCCAGGTGCAGGGCGGCCAGCTCCGCGGACGGGTCGACGCCGAGCTGCGCCGCCAGCCGGCCGCGGGCCTGCTCGTACACCGACAGCGCCGCGCTCGGCCGGCCGGCCGCGGACAGCGCCCGCATCAGCGCGCCGATCAGCGGCTCCCGCAGCGGGTGCGCGGCAACCAGTTCGGACAGCTCGGCGACCAGCGCGGGACCGGCGCCCAGCCGCAGTTCGGCGGCGACCCGGTGCTCGGTGCTGGTCAGCCAGAGCTCGGTGAGCCGGGCCACCGGAGCCCGGGCGAACTCGGCGCCGGCCACGTCGGCCAGCGCCGGACCGCGCCAGAGCGCGAGCGCGGTGCGCAGGGTGGCGGCGGCACCGGCCGGATCGTCCCGCAGCTGGGCCCGGCCGGACGCGGCCAGCCGCTCGAACCGGGGTGCGTCCACCGCGTCCGCCGGCACGGCCAGCCGGTAGCCGGCCGGGTGCGACTCGACCGGCAGTTCCGGCGCCGCCCGGCGCAGCCGGGAGACCAGCGCCTGCAGCGCGTTCGCGGCCGCGGCCGGCGGTTCGTCCGCCCAGAGCCCGTCCACCAGGCGGCCGGTGGTGACCACCCGGCCCGGCTCCAGCGCGAGCAGGATCAGCAGCCGGCGCAGCCTGGCGCCACCGACCTCGATCGGCCGGCCGGACCCGGACCGGACCTCGAGCGGGCCCAGCAGCGCGATCTGCACAGTCCGATTCTGCCCTGACCAGCGGGCCGCCGGGCGAGCCGCCGGATTACGCCGGGCCGGCCGCGTACCCAGCCGGTCCGGGTGCCGGCCTCCCCCGGGCCGGCGGCCGGCGGTGCGACCGGGTCGGCGGGCGGCGCGGCCGGTTGGGCCGCCGCGCGGCCCAGGTCAATGCGATGACCTGGGCCGGTCGGCTGGCCCGGCCCGGGCTCGGCCGCCGCCCGCACGGCGGCGCTCATCCGGGAGCCGGTCCCACACCCGGCCCAGTCGCCCGCCACCGGAACGACCTGAGCAATTTCCCCCGCCGGCCCCGCTCGATGGCCGGCCGACCGGCGCGCTGCCCGCGCAGCGCCGCCCTCGCCACGGAGACAGGTCGGACGAGCGCAGGCCGGTGCCGCCAAGTAGAGCAGCTTCCCCCGTGGCGTCTGGCAACGTCTACCTAGCGTACCGATCAGCTACTTGCAGTAGTCGCCTGTGCGCCGTACGGTTCCCGCCGAACGTCCGCGACTCGCCGCGGAACGGGCGGCCCGGGGCTGGCGGCGGGAGCCGGTCCGGGGATGGGACAGGAACGACGAACGGCCCGGCGGCCGGACCGCCGGGGTGAACGGCCGGCGACGCTCCGGCCGGCTCAGCGGGGGTGCTGTGGCTGGGGCGTCGCCGGCTCTGCCGGCAGCGAGCAGCCGGGCACCGCGTGCCGGGCACAACGCGCCCGGGCACCGCTCGCCCGGGCGTTGGGCATCGAACCGCCGGTGGCGCAGGGGCCGGTGCGCGCGCCGGATCGCCGGCAGGGACAGAACGGCGGGTGGCCGGCCCGGCGGGGGTGCGCCGGGCCGGCCACCGCGCTAACGGCCTAGCAGGTCGGGTCGGCAGCCTGCGCCGGCACGCTGATCGCGTTCCACGCCGCGCGCGTGGCGTTGAAGTTGGTGCAGTTGCCCGGGGTCAGGTTCTTGGCCGCGGTCAACGTCGCGGTGCGGTACCGCAGGTAGGTCATCCGCGAGGTCTTCAGCAGCATCGCGTTGTAGAAGATGCGGGCCGCGGTCTGCGCGCCGACACCGGTGACGACGCTGCCGTTGCAGGTCGGGCTGGCCGGCTGGCCACCGCTGGCGGCACTGCCCTTGGACAGCAGGGTGAACCAGTGGTCCAGCGGGCCGGCCGCGTCGTGCGTCTCCATGTTCGGGACGGCCGACGAGTAGCACGCCGGGTCGCCGACCAGGGCCGGGTTGTACATCTGCCGGATCGGGCCGTTGCCGACCAGGTTGACCTCTTCGCCGATGCTGAAGTCCGGCGGGTCGTTCGCGTTGTTGGCGAAGAACTCCAGCGAGGTGCCCATGATGTCGCCGGTGCCCTCGGAGATGCCGTTCGCCGACTGGCCACCGGGGGTGTTGGAGTCCAGCGCGTGCCCGAACTCGTGGCCGACCACGTCGAACGAGCCGATCCACTGGTTGGCCGTGTTGTGGCCGATCGTCACCGAGGAGCCGTTCCAGAACGCGTTCTCGTCGTTCAGCCCGACCCGCAGCGGGAAGCCGCGGCCGCTGCCGTTGATGCCGCTGCGGCCGAACCAGGAGGCGAACATGTCCCACTCGCGCTGGACGCTGAACAGCGCGTCCACGCAGCCGGTCTCGATCGCGGTGCCGTTGCCGTTGCCCCACGAGTCGTCGGTGCCGGTGAGCACCGCGTTGGTGGAGTTGTTGCGGCAGGAGATGCCCGGCCGGGTGGTGTCGGTCAGCGAGAAGGAGGAGCCGGAGCCGCTGGTGGCGATCGTCACGGTGCCGTAGATGGCGCCGCGGCCGGTGCCGTCGGAGACGTCGTTGTACTTGTCGATGATCTGCTGCGTGGTCGCGTCGACGAACACGTGCAGCGCGCTCGGCGTGGCGCCGGACCGGCCGGTCACGACGACCTCGTACGCCAGCCGCGGGGTGTCCAGCGCGTAGACGAGCAGCTTCGGGGTGCCGACCGCGTCGACGGTGGCGGTCTGCGCGGCGACCGACTTCGCCACCGCGGCGGCGGATGCGGCCGACAGCTTCGGCGTGGTGGACACGCTGATCGTGCTGGTCTGCGCGACCGAGGTGGCCAGCACCTGCCCGGCCGGGTTGGTCATCACGACCGCGTCGCCGCCGAACACCGGCAACCCCTGGTGCGTCCGCTGGAACGGCACGTACAGCAGGCCCTCGGCGGACGAGATGACCTGCTGCTGGACGAACACGTCGCCGGCCGCGGCGTGCAGGGCCGGCGCCTTCGCCGCGACCAGCGCGGCGGCCGACTGCGTGGCCAGCACCTGTGGGCTGGCTGGGGCCGCCTGCGCGGTGGCCGACGCCGCGGCCGGCGCGGCGACTGCGACGATGGCGGCCGCGCCCAAGACGATGATGCGTCTCACGGGGGACTCCCTTCCCGGGAGCAAGACCGACCGGTGGGTCGGTCGAGGGTTGACGGTGGGGTCAATGTGGCAGACGGCCGAGCGCACGTCATCCAGAAAGCGCAGAGTGTCGCCTTGTGGGTGACACCGAATGGCCCTACGCCGTTCCGGTAGATGCCATTCGACGCTGTCGACGCCAACCGCAGGAAACGCGCCCGTCCAGCAAATCCGGCAACCAGCGACAACCGGGGGCAGGGGTGCCGTCTCTTCCCTGGTGACAGTGAGGAGGCAGTGGATGCATTCGGGCGAGGAGCGGCTCTACCTCGACTACGTCGCCGGCCGGGAACGGTGGCTCGGACAGATCGCGTACCGGCTGTGCGGGAACCGGCATCAGGCCGAGGACCTCGTCCAGCAGGTACTCGTCGACCTGTACGCGCACTGGTCCAAGGCGACCCGGGCGACAACGCTGGACGCCTACGTGCGCCGGATGGTGGTGCACGCCTGGCTGCGGGAGACCCGCCGGCCCTGGTTCCGGCGGGTGCGCACCTACCCGGAGCTGATCGACGGCGCGCACACCGGGCCGGACGTCGGGCTGCGGCTGGACCTGATGGGCGCGCTGGCACAGCTCACCCCGCGCCAGCGCGCGGTGCTGGTGCTGCGGTTCTGGGACGGCCTGCCGATCGCCGAGACCGCCGCGGTGCTGCGCTGCTCCGAGGGCACGGTGAAGAGCCAGACCTCGCGCAGTCTGGCCGCGCTGCGCCGCCTGCTGCCCGACTACGCCCAGCCGGAACCGGCGCTGATGCCGGGCGAACCAACTCAGGAGGGATCGTGAACCAGCAGGACCTGCAGCGACTGCTCGCCGACGTGGACGCCGGCCAGGAACCGCTGCCGCACCGGCTCGACTACGACCGGCTGCTCGCCCGCGGCCGGCGCCGGGAACGCCGCCGCACGACGGTCCGGCTCGGCGGCGCGGCCGGCGCGGTGGTCGCCACCGGCGGCCTGGTCGGCACACTGAGCCTGGCCGGCGGCGGCACGCTGGCCGCCGGGCCGGCCCCGGCCACGCCGGCCGCGACGACACCGGCCCAGCGGCCGGCGACCCCGCCGGGGCCGACCACGGCCGCCCCCGGGATCCCCACGCTGGACCCGACAACGCAGGTCGTGGACCTCGGCTGGGTGCCGCCCGGCCTGGTCAACCGGCAGATCGAGCTGACCGCCAAGGCGCAGCAGGTGGTCGCCTACCGGCTGGTCGGGAACGCCGAGGACGACGTCACGCTGACCGCGCACGGGCCGGGCTGGACCCCCGAGCAGTCCCGGTCCGACGGCCAACCCGACTCCCCGCAGGCCGGCTGCAACCGGGGCGCGCCGGACGGCCAGGTGCAGGGCCGGCCGGCCTACCGGATGATCGCCGGGCCGAACCGGCCGGACGGCTACTGCGTCGGGCTGATGTGGCAGCAGCCGGACGGCACCTGGCTGGACGTGCGCGTCGGCGGGTTCGCCGGCAAGACCGACCCGGCCCGGATCCAGATCGCCCGGCAGGCCGGCGACGCCGCGCAGCTGACCGGGGTGCGCCGCCCGGCCCGGATGCCGTTCACGGTCAGCGGCCGGCTGGCCGGGTTGCGGGTCACCCAGTCGACGATGTGGTTGGCCGGGCCCGGCGCACCGGCGAGCACGCCGAAGGGGGGCCTGCTGATGTTCGCCAACCCGGCCAACGGCAAGCAGGTCTCGGCCCTCTGCGTGCCCGGGGACGACAGCGGCAACCCGAGGCGATCCACCCCGAACACCCAGGTGGACGGCCACCCGGCCCACGTCTCCGCCGATCAGGTCGTGGTACATGGCGTGCAGGGCTGCCTGGTCCAGGTGGAGAACGAGGCCACCGCGGTACCCGGCGCGCGCACCCTGGTCGACGTCTACCGGCTGGTGCACCCGGTCCGCAACCCGGCCGACCCGGCCAACTGGACCGCGCACCCGCTCGGCTGATCTCCCCGCACCACGCCCGCGGGGCGGCCGGGACGCCGGCCGCCCCGCGGGTCTCGTTTTTGTCCGACCCTGATGCGAACATATGTTCGAACTCGGGGAGGGCACCATGCCTGCTGGCGCGACGATCCTGCACGCCGACGTCGACTCGTTCTACGCGTCGGTCGAGCAGCGCGACGATCCGCGGCTGCGTGGCCGGCCGGTGATCGTCGGGGCCGGTGTGGTGCTGGCGGCCAGCTACGAGGCGAAGGCGTACGGCGTGCGGACGGCGATGGGCGGCGCGCAGGCCCGGCAGTTGTGCCCGCGGGCGGTGGTGGTGCCGCCCCGGATGTCCGCGTACAGCGCGGCCAGCAAGGCCATGTTCGCGGTGTTCGAGCAGACCACGCCGATGGTCGAGGCGCTGTCCATCGACGAGGCGTTCCTCGACGTCGGCGGGTTGTGGCGGATCGACGGGCCGCCGGAGCAGATCGCCGCCCGGCTGCGCCGGGAGGTCCGCGGCCGGGTCGGCCTGCCGATCACGGTCGGGGTCGCCCGCACCAAGTTCCTGGCCAAGGTCGCCAGCGGCGTGGCCAAGCCGGACGGGCTGCTGGTCGTCCCGCCCGACCGCGAGCTGGCGTTCCTGCACCCGCTGCCGGTCGAGCGGCTCTGGGGCGTCGGCGCGGTCACCGCGGCCAAGCTGCGCAACCTCGGCATCAGCAGCACCGGCGAGGTGGCCGCACTGACCGAGAGCGCGCTGGTGTCGCTGCTCGGCCAGGCCACCGGCCGGCACCTGCACGCGCTGGCGCACAACCGCGACCCGCGCCCGGTGCAGGCCCGGCCGCGGCGCCGGTCGATCGGGGCGCAGCGGGCGCTCGGCCGCCGCCGGCACCCACCCGACGAACTGCAGGCCACCATCGCCGCCCTGGTAGACCGCACCAGCCGGCGGCTGCGCGCGGCGCACCGGGTCTGCCGCACGGTCGTGCTCCGGCTCCGGTTCGACGACTTCGGCCGCGCCACCCGCTCGCACACGCTGGCCCAGCCGACCGCGCAGACGCTGCCGATCCTGGCCACCGCGCGGGCGCTGCTGGCCGCCAGCCGGCCGCTGATCTCCGAACGCGGCATCACCCTGCTCGGCATCGCGCTGGCCAACCTGGACGACGACCGCGCGATACAACTGCCGCTGCCGTTCGAGCAGCACCAGACCGGCGCACTGGACGCCGCGCTGGACCGGTTGCGCGACCGCTACGGCACCGCCGCCGTCACCCGCGGCACCCTCCTCGGCCGCGACCCCGGCATCACCGTCCCCCTCCTCCCGGACTGACCTACTCCCAGACTGACCAGCCGGCCAGCGGACTAACCCGCTGACTCCGCCTTCTTCGCCCGGGACGGCTGCACCCGCATCGGCTCGCCCTCCATCTTCGGGAAGTTCGGCGGGTACGGGGCGTCGCCGAGGCCGCGGTCGTGCTCGTCCCGCTCGGACCACTCCAGCAGCGGCTCCAGCGAGTAGTGCACGTCGTCGATGGCCGCGTGCAGGTCGCCGAGCTGCGCGAACCGCGCCGGCATGGTCGAGATGGTGAAGTCCTCGATCTGCACGTCCGGCAGCTCGTCCCAGCTGACCGGCGCGGAGACGGGCCCGATCGGGTTGCCGCCGCGCAGCGAGTAGGCCGCGGCGATGGTGCGGTCCCGGGCGTTCTGGTTGTAGTCGAGAAAGATCGCGGTGCCGCGCTCCTCCTTCCACCAGGCGGTGGTGACCAGCTCCGGCACCCGCCGCTCCACCTCCCGGGCGAACGCGAGCGCGGCCCGGCGCACCTGCACGAACCCCCAGCGCGGCTCGATCCGGACGTAGATGTGCACGCCGCGGCTGCCGGACGTCTTCGGGAAGCCGGTCATGCCCAGGTCGGCGAGCACCTCCCGGACGGTGCCGGCGACCACCTTGGCCTCGGCGAACCCGGTGCCCGGCTGCGGGTCGAGGTCGATCCGCAGCTCGTCCGGCCGCTCGGTGTCGGACCGCCGGGAGTGCCAGGGGTGGAACTCCACGGTGGACATCTGCACCGCCCAGATCACGCTGGCCAGCTCGGTCACGCACAGCTCGTTCGCGCTGCGGCCGGACGGGAACTCGACCCGGGCGGTCTCGATCCAGGGCGGCGCGCCGGACGGCACCCGCTTCTGGTAGATCCGCTCACCGCCGGTGCCGTCCGGGAACCGGTGCAGCATGCACGGCCGCTCCCGCAGCGCCCGGACGATCCCGTCGCCGACCGAGAGGTAGTACCTGGCCACGTCCAGCTTGGTCGCCCCGAGCGCCGGGAAGTAGACCCGGTCCGGGTTGGACACCTTGACGACCCGGTCCCCTACCTCGAGGTCCACGTGTGGCGAGGGCATACGCGGCACGCTACCCGCCCGCGCCGGACGCCGGCCTGATCGCCACCGGCCGGTGCACCCCCGCGCCGCCGGCCGGTGCACCGACGGCGGCGGCCGGTCGACGACGGACGTTCATGCCCGGATGGGCGGCAGTTCACGGGAGTTCCCGGTCCGGCCGGGGTTTAGCTGGTAGAAACGGCCGTCCGCCGGCTAACCCGACGGACATGTACGGCTGGCTGGACACATCCGCCGATGTCCGGTCCGGCCCACCTGCCGAGACCCGGGAGCCGCATCGTGCGCTTGACTGCCCTCCGCCCATCCCACCGGTTGGTCGCCGGCCTCGCCGCGGCCGGCCTGGTCACGGCTGCCGCGGTCGCACTGACCGGCACGCCGGCCGGCGCCGCCTCACCGGACGTCGTGATCAGCGCGGTCTATGGCGGCGGCGGCAACGCCGGCGCCACCCTCACCAACGACTACATCGAGCTGCACAACCTGGGCGCCGCGCCGGTCAGCGTGGCCAGCTGGTCGGTCCAGTACGCGTCGGCCACCGGTACGTCCTGGCAGGTCACGAACCTGACCGGGTCGATCGCGGCCGGCGGCTTCTACCTCGTGCAGGAGGCCCAGGGCACCGGCGGCAGCACCGCGCTGCCCACCCCCGACGCGACCGGCACGATCGCGATGAGCGGCACCTCCGGCAAGGTCGCGCTGGTCACCTCGACCACCGCGCTGGCCTGCGGCACCACCTGCGCGGCCGCCGCCACCGTGCGCGACTTCGTCGGCTACGGCACCGCGAACGACGCGGAGACCACGGCCGCTCCGACGCTGAGCAACAGCACCGCGGACGCCCGGACCGACGGCGCCGCCGACACCGACAACAACTCCGCCGACTTCACCGCCGGCCCGCCGAACCCGCGCAACTCCGGCGGTGGCAGCGGCGACCCGGGCGTACCTGGGCTGCGCATCCACGACATCCAGGGCGCCGCGCACATCTCCCCGCAGGTGGGCAAGAAGGTGCTGGCCGTGCCCGGCATCGTCAGCGCGGTCCGGAGCAACGCCTTCTACCTCGCCGACCCGCAGCCGGACGACAACCCGGCGACCAGCGAGGGCCTGCTGGTCTTCACCGGCTCCGCGCCGACCGTCACGGTCGGTGACTCGGTCACCGTGACCGGCACCGTCGCCGAGTTCCGCTCCGGCACCAACAACCTGACCATCACCCAGATCGGCGGCCCGACCGTCACCCTGGTCGCGTCCGGGCAGCCGGTGCCGGCACCGACCCTGGTCGGCCCGGGTGGCCGCACCCCGCCGGGCCGGGTGATCGAGGACGACGCCACCGGCGACATCGAGACCAGCGGGACGTTCCAGCCCGGCACCGACGGCCTGGACTTCTGGGAGTCGCTGGAGGGCATGCGGATCGAGATCGACAACGCCGCGGTGGTCGGCCCGACGAACCGGTTCGCCGAGACCCAGGTGGTGCCGCCGGGCTCCGGTGTCCGCACCACCCGCGGCGGCATCGTGATGCAGGCCACCGACAGCAACCCGGAGCGGATCATGCTCGCCGGGGTGGCCGGGCTGCCCGCGGCGCCGACCGACCTGAACGTCGGTGACACGCTGGCCGGCCCGACCATCGGCGTGGTCGAGTACGACTTCTCCAACGTCGAACTGCTGCTGACCGCGCCGCCGACCGTCGTGCGTGGTGGGCTGGCCCGCGAGGTCACCCGCACCGCCGCCCCCAACGAGCTGGCGATCGCCACGTTCAACGTGGAGAACCTGGACCCGACCGACCCGCAGGACAAGTTCGACCGGCTGGCCGGGATCATCACCAGCAACCTGGCCGCGCCGGACCTGGTCGCGCTGGAAGAGGTGCAGGACAACAACGGCGCCGCCGATGACGGCACGGTCGCCGCCGACGTCACGCTCGGCAAGCTGGTGGCAGCGATCCGGGCCGCCGGCGGGCCCACGTACACCTGGCGCCAGATCGACCCGAGCAACGACTCGGACGGCGGCGAGCAGGGCGGCAACATCCGGGTCGCGTTCCTGTTCCGCACCGACCACGGTCTGTCCTTTGTGGACCGTCCAGGCGGGACGGCGACCACCGGCACCGGCCTCACCACCGGCACCGACGGCAAGCCGCACCTGACCCTCTCCCCCGGCCGGATCGCCCCCGGCGACACCGCCTGGAACAGCAGCCGCAAGCCGCTGGCCGGCGAGTTCCGGTGGCGGAACCAGACCGTGTTCGTGATCGCCAACCACTTCAACAGCAAGCTCGGCGACCTGCCGCTGGAGGGCCACCTGCAGCCGCCGAACCGGCCCTCGGAGACGCAGCGGCACGCGCAGGCGACGCTGGTGCGCAGCTTCGTCGGCAGCATCGAGTCGGCCGACCGGTTCGCCAACGTGGTCGTGCTCGGCGACCTGAACGACTTCGACTTCTCCGCGACCGCGAACATCCTGACCTCCGGCGGCGCGCTGGTCGACCTGCCCCGGACGCTGCCGCTGCCGGAGCGCTACACCTACGTGTTCGAGGGCAACTCGCAGGTGCTGGACCAGATCCTGCTCAGCCCCTGGCCGGCCCGGGAGACCTCGCCCGGTTTCTCGAGCCACTACAACTACGACGTGGTGCACGTGAACAGCGAGTTCGCCGACCAGGCATCGGACCACGAGCCGCAGATCGTCCGGTTGAAGTTCTGATCGACCGCGGCCCGGGCCCGTCCGGACGATCCGGACGGGCCCGGGCCGCTGGCGTAACGTCGTGGCCATGACGACACCGAGCCCAGGCCCGAACGTGGTGAAGTCCGACGCCGAGTGGAAGGCCGAGCTGAGCCCGGCCGAGTACGACGTGCTGCGCCGGGCCGGCACCGAGCGCCCCTGGACCGGCAAGTACGTGGAGAGCAAGGATGTCGGCGTCTACCGCTGCCGGGCCTGCGACACGGAGCTGTTCCGGTCCACCGAGAAGTTCGACTCGCACTGCGGCTGGCCCAGCTTCTGGTCACCGCTGGCCGGCGACCGGGTCATCCTGCGGGAGGACCGCGCGCTGGGAATGACCCGGGTCGAGGTGCTGTGCGCGAACTGCCATTCGCACCTGGGCCACGTCTTCCACGGCGAGGGGTACGGCAACCCGACCGACGACCGCTACTGCATCAACTCGATCTCGCTCACCTTCGAGCCGGCGCAGTAGCGGCTACGGCAGCGCGGCCACGATCTCGGCCAGCGGCTTGCGCCGGCCGGTGTAGAACGGCACCTCCTCGCGCACGTGCCGCCGGGCCGACGAGCCACGCAGGTGCCGCATCAGGTCGACGATCCGGTGCAGCTCGTCGCCCTCGAACGCGAGGATCCACTCGTAGTCGCTGAGCGCGAACGAGGCGACCGTGTTCGCCCGCACGTCCGGGTAGTCGCGCGCCATCTGCCCGTGCTCGGTGAGCAGCGCCCGGCGCTCCTCGGCGTGCAGCAGATACCACTCGTACGACCGGACGAACGGGTAGACGCAGATGTACTGGCGCGGCGTCTCGTCCGCCAGGAACGCCGGTACGTGCCCCTTGTTGAACTCGGCCGGACGGTGCAGCGCGGCCACCGACCAGACCGGTTCCAGCGACCGGCCGAGCCGGGTCCGCCGGAGCCGGCTGTAACCGTCCTGCAGGTCCTCCATCGAGCCGGAGTGCCACCACACCATCACGTCCGCGTCGGCGCGCAACGCGGACACGTCGTAGGTGCCCCGGACCACCACGTCCTTCGCGGCCAGCTGTTCGACCAACGCGTCCGCCTCGGCCGCCACCGCGGCCCGGTCCTGCTCGGGCAGCCGCCCGTCGTCGGTCCGGGCCCGGAACACCGACCAGACCGTGTACCTGATGACCTCGTTGAGCGCCCGCGCCCGCTTACCGCTGACCATGCCGTCAATTCTGCTCCGCGAGTGCTTCTTCTGACCGGGCAGGCTCCTACTCTGCCCATTGTTTCGGCCGGTCAGCCCCCGGATCGGCGGGCGGTGCGGCCGTCCGGTTGGGCCAGATGGCCGAGCACCGCCGCGGCGGCCGCGTATCCGGACCGGATGCAGGCCGGCACCCCGACCCCCTCGTACGCGGCCCCGCAGATCGCCAGCCCGGGTACCGCGGCCACCCCGGCCCGGATCCGGCCGACCCGCTCGACGTGCCCGACGGCGTACTGCGGCAGCGCGCCACCCCACCGGGTGACCCGGCCGGCCACCGGCGGTGCCGGCATCCCGGCCAGGGCGCCGACCTCGGCCGCGGCCAACTCGAGCAGCTCCTCGTCGCCGCGCTGCAACACCCGTTCGTCGCCGTGCCGGCCGATCGAGGCGCGCAGCACGGTCAGCTCGTGCCCGGCCAGATGCGGCCACTTCGCCGACGAGTAGGTGACCGCCTTGACCGCGCCGCCCTCGACCGCCGGCACCAGCAGCCCACTGCCGCGCAGGCCCGGCGTCTCAGCCGCTCGGTAACCGAGTGTGACGATGGCCATGCTGGCGTACTCGATCCCGGCCAGCTCGGCGGACGCCGCCGGCGTCACCTCGGCCAGCAGCGGCGCCGCCTTGCCCGCCGGCACCGCGACCACCACCGCGTCCGCCTCGAACACCGTCGGCGCCGGCACCGGCCCGGCCACCACCCGGAACCCGCCGGGCAGCCGTTCCACCCGCCGCGCCGGCAACCCGAGCCGCAGCCGCGCGCCCGAGGCTGCCGCCACCGCCGCCGGCAGCTGCCCCAGCCCACCCGGCAACGTCCCGAACACCGGCGCGCCGGCGGCGGGGGCCTCGGCGGCGCGGGCCGCCCGGGCGGCGGCGACCAGCGAGGGCACCGGCCGGCCCGGCTCGGCGGTCAACTGGCGGGCCAGCGCCGGCATGGTGGCACGCAGCGAGAGCCGGTCGGCGCGGCCGGCGTAGACGCCGCCCAGCAGCGGGTCGACCAGCCGGTCCACCACCTCGGTGCCGAGCCGGCGGCGGACGTACTCCCCCACCGCGACGTCCCCGGCCACCGGCTCGCCGGGCCGGTCGGCCTCCGCCGCCACCGTGGCGACCGCGGCCTCGGCCAGCACGCCGGACGCGCGCAGCGCGGCCAGGTCGGCCGGCACGCCGAGCACGGTGCCGGCCGGCAATGGCCGCGCCACCCCGGCCACCAGCACCGCGGCGGCCGTGGTCACCGGGTGCACGATGCCGCCGCCCAGGCCTACCGCGCGGGCCAGTTCGACCGCCTCCGGCACCCGGACCAGGAACATCTCCGCGCCCTCGTCCACAGCCAGGTCGCCCACCGTGGACACCCGCAGCTTCCCGCCGACCCGCCGGTCGCCCTCCAGCACGGTGACCTCGATGCCGGGCGGCCCGTCCCGGTGCAGCGCGTACGCCGCCGCCAGCCCGGCGATGCCGCCGCCGATCACCACCACCCGCGGCCCGCTGCGCACCATCTCATCCTGCCCGACGCGAGATCGTGATCGGTT
>Ga0307499_10000135_pt1 | contig 27114 bp, 19 predicted proteins | sample 13_S_MG_FD_201363 | JGI IMG/M metagenome (GOLD analysis project Ga0307499, IMG submission 201363) | Soil microbial communities from Populus trichocarpa stands in riparian zone in the Pacific Northwest, United States - 13_S | ecosystem: Environmental > Terrestrial > Soil > Riparian zone > Trees... | reverse complement strand
ACGCAGACGGCGGCTGGCGCGAAACTCATTCCGGTACCTGTCGACGACAAGGGGCTGTGCGTCTCCGAGGGCATTCGGCTGGCGCCGAATGCGAAGCTCGTGGTCGTGACGCCGTCGCATCAGTATCCGATCGGCGTCAGCATGGGGCTTGAGCGGCGGCTCGAGCTTCTGGACTGGGCGAACAGGAATGATGCCTGGATCATCGAAGACGATTACAATTCGGAGTTCAGGCATCAGGACAGCATGATTGCCTCGCTACGGTCGCTCGATCGCGACGGGCGCGTGATCTATCTCGGGACATTCTCGAAGCTGGTGATGCCGAGCCTGCGTATTGGCTACATGATCGCCGATGAACGTCTGATCGGGGCGTTCTCGAAAGGCCGCGCCCGGATCGATGTCCACACATCCGGGATCGGGCAGGTCGCGCTGGCGGAATTCATGCGGGAAGGACATCTGCTGAGGCATCTGCGGCGAATGCGGAAGGTTTACGCCGAGAGGCGGGCGGCCCTGATTGACGCGATCGCCACGTTGATGCCCGACGACTTGACCGTGTCATCCGCAGCGACCGGGCTGCATCTGGTCGCCTTCTTTACCGAGCGAATGCGGACGCGGCTGAGCGACACTCAGGCGGCAAAGCTCCTGCTGAAGACGGGCATTCATGTCCAGCCGCTGTCGCAGAACTATCTCGGCGAGCCAACGCGGCAGGGATTGGTGTTCGGATATGGGCGGCTGCAGACAGAGGATGCGCACCGGCTGATATCCAAAATGGCGGAAGCCCTGAGTAGCCGGACTCCATAGCTGCAATCGGTGGGTTGGTGTACGGCGCCGCTGCTTCTTTCGCAGGCAACGCTGCACGGAAAAGTGCAGAAGATCCCTTGCAGGATGCGAGGCGACGATTCGAGTGCTGGCCTACCCGTTTGCGGCAACTCTGGCTCTATGCGCTGCCTCTACCGGTCTGTCACAAATTCGCCCTTGTGGCCTTCACAGGGGAAGCAGTGTGATGATGACGGATCGTGGAGTCTCGTTGAAACTGTTGATCGGCGTAGCCTGTTTTTTGTCGGCGCCGGCCGTTGTGCACGCGCAGACGCGCGCCGAGACGCTTCGTCAGGTGACCGGCAACAACATCAACACCCTGGATCCTACGATGCCCGGAGCCACGCGCGAGGCGTTCGGCGTGTCGACCAGCACCTACGACCGCCTCGTGGCGTTCGATCGCAAGAGGGAAGCCGGCGTCTGGGTGTTTGATCGTTCGAAGATCCGCGGTGAGCTTGCCGAGAGCTATGAGATCAGCCCGGACGGACTCAAGATCACTTTCAAGCTGAGAGATGCCAAGTGGCACGACGGCACTCCCATTTCCGCCGACGATGTCAAATGGTCGCTTGACCGGGCCGTGAGTGCGAAGTCCCTTTCAAAAGGCCAGCTGGGAACCGGTTCGCTGACCACGCCCGACCAGTTTGCCGTCGTCGACGCGCGAACCATTACGGTGACGCTGCCCAAGCCGGACCGGCTTGCGCTATCCAATCTTGCCACGCCGCTGGCGCCGATCTTCAACAGCAAACTGGCCAAGCAGCACGCGACATCAGAAGATCCCTGGGCTCTGGAATGGCTGAAGACCAATACAGCCGGCAGCGGCGCCTACACGATCGAGATCTTCAAGCCGGGCGAGCAAGTGGTGCTGCGGCGGAACGATGACTGGAAGAGCGGTCGCGACGGGCAGTTGCCGTTCTTCAAGCGGGTCATCGAACAGACGGTTCCGGAACCTGCGACCCGCGCCAATCTGATCGAAAAGGGCGATGCCGACATTGCCACCGATCTTCAGGCCAGCGACGTGCTGGCGCTGCAGTCCCGCGGCAAGCTCAGGGTGGATTCGACACCGCAAAGCAACGGCTTCACGATGGTCGCGTTCAATACCCGGACGGCACCGTTCGACAACGTCAAGGTGAGGCAGGCCATCGCCGCGGCGCTGCCTTATGACTCGATGTTGGAGGCGTCGATTTTCAAGCGAGGCTCCGCCCTGTTCGGCGCATCCTGGACGGAGCCTCCGACCGGAGATTTTCCGCAAGCCATGCCGACCAGGACCGATCTGGCCAAGGCCAAGCAACTGCTTGCCGAGGCGGGTTTCGCCACCGGCTTCAAGACCACGTTCACAATCAACGTCGGCTCGGCGGCGATCACCGAACCGATGGCTGCGCTCATCAAGGAGTCGCTGGCCAAGATCGGTATCGAAGTGGACATTCAAAAGCTGCCCGACGCCCAGATGAGCACCGCCATCACCGACAAGCGGCTGCCGTTCTTCACCGAAGGTTCGACGGCATGGCTTCCGACCACCGATTACTTCTTCCGTACCTTCTTTACCGGTGACCAGCGCTGGAACTACAGTTCGTGGAACGATGCTGGCGTGACCGAACTGGGGGCCAAGGCGCGCTTCGAGCTTGATCCGGCCAAGTACGCAGAGATGAGCAAGCAGATGATCGCCGCATACGTCAAGGAGATGCCGCTTGTTCTGCTCTGGCAGGCGAACCAGGATGCCGTGATGGCGCCCAACCTCGATGGCTATACCTACTGGTTTCATCGTCAGCTCGACTTTCGCGATCTGAGCCGCAAGTAACGTCGCCTCCGTCGTTGTCTTATTCGGTGCGGAAGCAGGCCATGGTCGAACAAGGAACGGAATGAACGGCTTGAACAGGGAATGGGAAGTCGGGACCGATATCGGGGGCACGTTCACGGACATCATTGCCATCCGGCGCGATCCCGCCGAAACCCGGATCGCCAAGGTTCCGTCGCGTCCGCATGCGCCGGTCGATGCGATGCTCGAAGCCATCGAGGCCGTCGGGCTGCAGAAAGATCAGGTCAAACGCTTCGTCCATGGCACCACACGGGTGACCAATGCGATCGTCGAGGAGCGTCTGCCGACGGTCGCGCTGATCGCCACCGCGGGATTCGAGGATGTGCTCGACATCGGCCGCTATCGGCGCCGTGATCTTTACCGCCTCGATATCCCGCCAAAATCTCCATCATTGGTGCCGCGCGAGCTTTGCTTTGGTCTGGTTGAGCGGCTCGACCACGAGGGCAACGTGCTGAAGCCGTTGCAGGATCGCGAGATCGATCGTCTGGTGACCTGGCTGAAGCGGACGGGTGTGCAAAGCGTGGCGGTGGCCTTGCTGCATGCCTACGCCAATCCGGTGCACGAGAGGATGCTGGCCGAGCGCCTGAAGGCAATCGTGCCGCATGTCTCGCTGTCACATGAGGTCAATCCGGAGGCGCGCGAGTATGAGCGCACGTCGTCGACGGTGTTCAACGCGGCGGCAATGCCGATTGCCGTCGAATATTTGAGTGAGCTGGAACAGCGGCTGCCGATTGGACCTGGCCTGCAGGTGTTCCATTCCGCCGGAGCCATGGTTCCGATTGCCGTGGTCAAGCGGCGTCCGCTGGTGATGGCGATGTCCGGGCCGGCGGCCGGTGTGTCGGCGTCGGTCAGCATTGCCCGCCAGCTCGGCACATCGAGAATGCTCACCTTCGACATGGGCGGTACCACCACCGACGTCTGCCTGATCATCGATGGGCAGGCGGAGATGACTGACGGCCGGATGCTCGGGGATCGACCGCTGCGTCAGCCGATGCTGGCGGTTCACTCGATCGGTGCGGGGGGTGGTTCGATCGTGCGCAATGGGCCGGGCGGCTTGACCGTGGGACCCCAGAGCGCGGGGTCGGAGCCCGGCCCGGCGTGCTATGGCCGCGGCGGCACTGCGCCGACGATCACCGATGCCAACGCGGTGCTCGGGTATCTCAACCCCGAGACGCGGCTCGGGGACCGTATCAGCCTCGACATCGAGGCCGCCCGGCGCGCCATTGCGCCCATTGCACAGACGCTGAAACTGAGCCTTGAAGAAACAGCACTTGGCATCGTCAAGGTCGCCAACGCTACCATGGCGCGGGCGCTGCGTCGGGTGACGGTGGAACGCGGTATCGACGGGCGCGACTGTACGCTCCTTGCCTTTGGCGGTGGCGGTCCGATGCACGCGGCAGGATTGGCGGAGCTCTACGGTATCGGTTCGATCGTGGTGCCCAACGCATCGAGCGCATTTTCCGCGCTTGGCTGCCTGACCGCCGATTTCAGTTTTCTGCAGCAGCAGACCTTCCGTGTCGCGCTGGACGGCACCGATCTCGACCGGGTGCTGAAGCGGATCGAGACCCTGATCGAGCAGGCGTCGGAGCCGCTGATTGCCAACGGCGTTGCGCGCGCAGCGATCGACGTCGAGCTGGTGGCATTGATGCGCTATGCCGCGCAGAACGACGCCATTGCGGTGCCGTTCTCGCTGCCACTGGACGCTACGCGGCTGCGGGAAGATTTTCTCGTCCGCCACCACGAACTGTTCGGCTACGCGACTGCGGAGAGTTGCGTCATCGAATCGGTGCGCGTGCAGGCGCGGCGGCCGTCGACCACCATCGTCGACCGCCCCACGACCGCCATCCGAAAATTGCGTGCGACCTCACGCAGATGCTCGTTCGATGGTGTTCATGACGTGGCGACCGAGATCGTGGACCGTGCTTCCATGGAGGAAGCGGTCTCCGGGCCCGCGATCATTGAAGACGCGTGGTCCACGGTTGTGATCCCACCGGGCTGGCAGGCCAGACCAGACGCGATCGGTCATCTCTTTCTGACGAAGGTGACGCCATGAGGCTCGATCCGTTTACCGTTGAGGTGATCCGGCATGGCCTGTCGGCGGCGGCCGAGGAGATGAGCCTGGTGATGACGCGTTCGGCGCGTTCGCCGTTGCTGCGCGAAGCCGGCGACCTGTCGTCTGCGATCACCGATGCCAAGGGCGATCTGGTCGGTCAGGGCCGCGATATTCCGATCCATCTCGGGGCGATGGCGTACACCGTTCCGGAACTGCTGAAGGTACAGCCTGTCGGCGACCTGAACGACGGCGATGTTCTGATCTATAATCTCGGCGCGCTCGGCGGCAACCATCTGAACGACGTCAAGGTGGTTCGGCCGGTCTTCGTCGATGGCGCTATCGTGGCATTCGCCATCAGCCTTGCGCATTGGCCCGATATCGGTGGGACATGGCCGGGCAGCTACTTCGCCAAGGCCATCGATACCTTTCAGGAGGCGATGCGCATCCCGCCGATTCTGATAGCGACGGCGGCGGGCGTGAGTAAGCCGATCATGCAGCTTCTGAAGGCCAATGTGCGGGATCCGGAAGCGTGCGAGGGCGATCTGCTCGGGCAGATCGCGGCAACCAAGGCCGGTGAAAGGCGCATCGTCGAGCTTTGCCGGCAACACGGCAAGGATGTTTTCACTGCGGCGCTGGCGCGTCTGCACGATCTGTCGGAGATCGAGATGCGCGAGGCGATCCGCGAATTGCCCGATGGCGTCTATCAAGGGGAGGACTACCTGGACGACGGCGGCGCCGGCGGCGAACCCGCCCGCATTCACGTCAAGATCACCATCGCCGGAGACGAGGCAACCTTCGATCTGTCTGATAGCGCCGACCGGGTATCGAATTTCTGCAATACCACGCCGTTCATTGCGCGTTCCGCGGTGGCTTATTCGGCGCGCATCATGAGCGGGCGCGAAATGCAGCAAAATGCAGGCGCCTTGCGACCGCTCACCATCGTCACGCGTCAAGGCTCGATTCTGGAGCCCGGGTGGACGGCGGCCGTGGCGGCTGGAAATCATGAAACCTCGATGCGCATCGTGGATGCAATTTTCCGCGCGATGCAGGACGCAATTCCCGAACGCCTGTCCGCAGGCGGGACGACGACCGCCAGCGTGCTCTTCTTCGCCGAGCCGCGGTCTGATGGCTCCTGGAAGATGCTGTATGAGGTCCATGGCGGCGGTGAGGGTGCACGCCACGATCGTGACGGCGTTTCGGCAACGCGCGTGCACCTTGCCAATACGTCCAACACGCCGGCCGAAGTGATCGAGGCCAACTACAGGATACGGGTCGAACAGCAAACCATTCGCCGGGAGTCCGGTGGCGCCGGAAAATATCGGGGCGGCGACGGCGTGGTGCGTTCCTATCGGATTCTCGCGCCGTCCATGCACCTGACCACCTGCATCGAGCGGATGGTGATCCCGCCATTCGGTATGCAGGGCGGTCAACCCGGCGAGACCTGCCTGATATCGCTGATCCGGAACGGCAAGAATGTCGAAATCGATGGCAAATCGAATCTGGTGCTGCAGCAGGACGATCTCGTCACCATCGAAAGCTGCGGTGGCGGCGGTTATGGAATGGCGAATGAGATATCTCGATGAGTAAACTTCTGCGAACCGGCCTGAACGCGGGCGACAGCGCGCCGCTTACCGTCGTCGGGGGCGAGGGTGTCTATTTCCATCTCGAGGATGGCCGGCGCCTGATCGACGGAAGCAACACCGGCGGCGGACTCGGCCATCGCCATCCGGCGATGGTGGAAGCGATCCGTCGTGCGGCGGACACGCCGGTCGTGAACGAAGGCTGGACCTGGATCGGGCGCGAGCAAGCCGCCGACGATCTGATCCGAACTGCCTTCGAGGGTGAAGAGGACTGGGTCGGTGCCGTGCGCTTCTGCATCAGCGGAAGCGAGGCGAACGACATGGCGCTTTCGCTGTGTCAGGCATTGACGCAGCGTACGGCACTGGCCACCCGCGAGCGGGCCTATCACGGCCTTGTCGGTCTGTCCCGCAGCATGACCGTGCAGCCGCAATGGCATGGCGGCCTTGCGCTGCATGCCGGTGGCTCGCAACTTCCCGCCACGATGGCGCCGGTCCGCATTTTGCCCGCGCCCGATGGCGCGATCTACGGTGCTCCCCCGAACAACCCGTCGGCGAAACAATATCTGGCTGACGCCGCAAGCACGCTCGCGGATACGGCGGCAACGATTATCGACTATACGCAAGGCGGCATTTATTACGACGCCGAATATCAGGACCAGCTGGCGCTGCGGGCCCGCGAGGCCGGATCGATCTGGATCGCCGACGAAGTGGTAACCGGCGCGGGGCGGGCGGGACGATGGTTCGCGTTTCAAGGCGGCGAAAGCCGTCCGGACATCGTGACGCTCGGCAAATCGCTGGGAGGCGGCGCGGCGGCGGTCGCGGCGGTCGTGGTATCGAAAGCCATCGTCGAGCAGCTCAAGGGCAAGAGTTGGCAGAACTACGGAACGTTGCGTGGTCACCCGATCAGTATGGCCGCCATCAGCGCCTACCTCGATGTGATCGCGCGCGAAGACATCCTCTCCCGGGTACGGCAGCTCGAAGGCTTGTTCGCCCAGCGTCTGCTCGAGATCGCCCGGCGGCATCCGAGCGTCAGACGCGTGGCCGGACAGGGCCTGCATTGGACCATCGAGCTGCATGGACCGGACTGGCGGAATTGGCGCGCGGATACGCTTGAGGATCCCGTCGCTTCCCGCGTGGCGCTGCGTGCACTGGAGGCGGGCGCGGTCATCGGAACCAGCGGCGAACAGACCTCGTTGTTCCTTGCGCCGCCTTTGGTGATCTCCACCGACGAATCCCATCAGCTGCTCGATGCGCTCGATCACGGCCTGCTGGTTGCGGACGATGAGCACGAACGGCGTGCCACGTCGAGCCACGGCCGGTAGGATGGGTGTACTGCGTCGTCCGGGGAGCCGTCGATGAACAGCGTTTCTCCGCTCTGGCCGGTTGGCGAACCCTGGCAGTTGCCGATGCCTGACGGAACGCTCTACCATGCGCTGGCGCGCGCCGCGCAAGAGCGCCCCCGTCATCCGGCGACAGCTTTCTATGGCGCGACGCTGAGCTATGCCGAATTGCGCCAACGCGTCGATTCGATGGCGGGCTTTCTGCAACATGTGTGCGGCGTCAAACGTGGCGATCGCGTTTTGATCGCGCTGCAGAACTCGCCACAATACGTGGTCGCGTATTACGCGGTGATGCGGGCGGACGCGGTGATCGTGCCGGTCAATCCGATGAACAAGACCGAGGAAATCGCCTATCTCGTCGCCGACAGTGGCGCGACGGTGGCAATTATCGGCAGCGAGTTGTGCGAAATATTCGCGCCGTTGCTGGGGGAGTCGCTCTCGCATACCGTGGTTGCTCACTATCGCGATGAGGTGCCGACCGACACGCCCTATGCCTTGCCCGCCTGCGTAAGGCAATCGAACGAACCGCCGCGTTTACCGGGATGGTTCCGCTGGCAGGAGGCGATCGCTCGGGCGCAATCGCCGGCGCCAATGACCGCAGCGCCGGACGATCTCGTGATCATGCCGTACACATCCGGCACCACAGGTAAACCGAAGGCCTGCATGCATAGCCATCGCAGTGCGTTGTTCACTGCGGTGCTTCAGGCGCGCTGGTACAGGCTTGGCTGCGACGATGTCATGACCGGCTTCATGCCGCTGTTCCACGTCGCCGGAATGCAGGGATCGATGAATGCCGCCATCGTCGCCGGCGCCACGCTCGTGCTGATGGCCCGATGGGACAAGGACCTCATCCCGGATCTGTTCGAGGCGCACGGCGTGACGTTCTGGAATGCCGCGCCAACGATGATCGTCGACGTCCTGGCCAGCGCAGGCTTCCGCGACGGCAGTTTTGCGCGGCTGAAGGTTTTGACCGGCGGCGGGGCGACGATGCCTGCCGCGGTCGCCGCGCGACTGAAAGCCCGGTTCGACCTCGATTACATCGAGGGATACGGCATGACGGAGACGATGTCGCCGACCCATCTCAATCCGCTGGCCGCGCCGAAGCGCCAGTGTCTCGGCATTGCCGTGCATGAGACCGATGCGCGGGTGATTGATCCCGACACGCTGGAGGAACTGGGTGACGGTGTTGTGGGCGAAATCATCGTGCATGGGCCGCAGGTGCTGCACGGCTATTGGAACAAGCCTGATGCTGACGTCAGCGCCTTCATCCAGCACGATGGCAGGCGCTTTCTGCGGACCGGCGATCTCGGTTACCGCGACGCTGAGGGCTATTTCTTCGCGGTCGACCGGCTGAAGCGGATGATCAACGTCAGCGGCTTCAAGGTCTGGCCGGCCGAGGTGGAGGCGATGATGTACGAGCATCCCGCCATCAGGGAATGCTGCATCATCTCCTCGCCTGACGGCTATCGCGGAGAAACGGTCAAGGCGTTGGTGGCGGTACACGAGGCTGCGAGATTGACGGTTTCACCGGACGATATCCTGTCGTGGTCACGCGACAGGATGGCGAGCTACAAGGCGCCCCGTTCAGTGGTCTTGGTCGACAGCCTGCCGCGCACCGAGAGCAACAAGATCAGCTGGCGGCTCCTGCAGGATGCCGAGTGGAAGCGGTGACGGGCGCCAGCATTGGCGGCGGACGCCGACAATGTCTATGAGACCGCTGAAGCCTCTATCTGAAGCCGCCCTCTCAATGCGCGACGGCCGCATGCCGCGCCGTCTGGGAAGTTCCACGCGCGTTTGGGGTCGATGCATAGACGAGCGGAAGCTCCGTCGTTGACTTGATCTGTTCCATCGCAAACATCGACGACACGTCATAGATATCAATCTTTGCGATCAGTCGCTGGTAAAGTTCGTCATAGGCGCGGATATCGGGCACCACGGCGCGGATCAGATAGTCGACGTCTCCGCTCAACCGAAAGAAATCCACGACTTCCGGAAAGCTGGTCACGATCTTCCTGAATCGCTGCGCCCATTCGGCATTGTGCTGATTGGTCTTGACCGCGATGAAAACGCTGACGCCGACGTTCAGCTTGTCGGCATTGAGCAACGCCACGCGGCCGCGGATATAGCCCAGGCTTTCCAGCTTCTGGATGCGCCGCCAGCACGGCGTCGAACTTAGTCCGACCCGGTCAGCGACTTCCTGTACCGAGAGGCTGCTGTCCACCTGCAGCGTCGCCAGGATTTTGCGGTCAAACTCGTCGAGCACATTGATCTCCAATTCAGATGAATATGAGTGATTTTTTTACCGCTGACGATATTGAGGGCAATATTATTGCCGGCTTTTAGCCATCGCGAGCATGAATATCCGTCATCGCGCCCAAACTTGCGGCAAGAAGCAAGCAAACTGCGGGTCTGCTTCGATAGGGTTCTTCGGGTCGGCCAGGGGAATGACGGCCGCCAGAGGTGCTTGATGACGCGGCCTTGTCGGAAATGGGTGAATGCTTCGATCGGGCGGATCGAAATGGAGCGTATGCGTTCCGCCGAAACCCATTTGCTCAGGATCGATCTGCCGGCCTTGCCCGGGCTGACGCTCTATTTGAAGGACGAAACGACGCATTTGACCGGAAGCCTCAAGCATCGTCTCGCGCGCTCGTTGTTCCTCTATGCCTTGTGTAACGGCCGTATCGGACCGGACTCGACGCTTGTCGAAGCGTCGAGCGGTTCGACCGCGGTCTCCGAAGCCTATTTCGCGCGGCTGTTAGGTCTGCGATTTGTCGCAGTCATGCCGCGAACGACGACGCTGGAGAAGCAGGCGGAGATCGTGTCGAACGGCGGCGAGATCCATCTCGTGGACGATCCCGGATCGATCTACGCCACCGCCCGGCGTATCGCTGACGAAACCGGAGGCTGCTATCTCGATCAATTCACCTTCGCGGAGCGCGCCGTCGACTGGCGTAGCGACAATATTGCAGACTCGATTTTCTCACAGATGGCTGCGGAAGAGCATCGGGTTCCGACCTGGCTCGTTTGCGGTGCCGGTACCGGCGGTACCTCGGCGACGATCGGGCGTTATGTCCGCCACCGCGGCTTGTCGACGATGCTTTGCCTCGCTGATCCCATCGAGTCGGTCTACCACCGGCATATGGCCGATCCGCGGATCCGGATCTGGCCAGACCGGCGTTCGTTGATCGAGGGTATCGGCCGCCCTCAAGTCGAGGCTTCTTTCGTTCCCGAGTTGATTGACCGGACGATTGCGGTGCCGGATGCCGCGAGCATCGCCGCTGCCCGGGTCATGTCAGAGTTTCTCGGGCGGCGCTGCGGCGGGTCGACGGGCACCAACCTTTGGGCGGCATTTGCGATCCTGAAGGAGATGGCCGCGGCCGGCGAGAAGGGATCGCTGGTGACGATATTGTGCGATTCCGGGGATCGCTATCGCAGCACCTTGTTCGACGACGGGTGGCTGGCGGCTCAGGGATTGTCGTGCGCCGACCACGAAGCACAATTGCGGAAGTTTCTCAGACCTGTTTCGCCAACGAGCAGGGCAAGCTTGCATGACGCGCCGTACGGCCGTGTCGTGAACCAATGAAAGGCCTGCTACGCGCGACGCCGTTCGTGTTGCAGGGCGTCTGCCTGGAATGCTGTTTCTTCATCGGGGCTTGCAATGAGAGAACATTCCCTTTGATACCTTGTAGAAAACGTCAGAGCCATGAGCCTGCAGGCCGTCTCGGACGCACGGTATACCTGCTCTGATATGACTGTCCTATGATCTCCGTGCCGGCTTGGTAGGTTGTCTCTGATGAAGCGGTTCGACAATTTGAAGAGATTGGGCTTTTTCACGCGGCTTCTCGATCAGGCGACTCCGGCCGAACGATATCGTCTGGCGGCAGAGCAGATCAGGCACGCGGAAGCAGCAGGCCTGGATTCTGCGTGGATCGCGCAGCACCATTTCCATGAGGCTGAGGGTGGACTTCCGGCTCCGTTCGCTTTTCTCGGCTTCGTCGCTGCGCAAACGTCCCGCATTCGCCTCGGGACCGGCATCGTCACGCTGCCGCTGGAAAGTCCCGTCAGGGTGGCGGAGGACGCCGCGGTTCTCGACTTGGTGTCGAATGGCCGTTTTGAACTTGGTGTCGGGACTGGCGGCAACCCATCGGCCTTTGCCGCCTTTGGACTTGATAGCGCGGAGCGTGCGGACATTTTTGCGCGGAATCTCGATATCGTTCGCAATGCCCTCGCAGGGCTGCCGCTCGTCGGGGGCGATACGCTCTATCCACCGAGACCGCAATTATGCGGCCGGATCTGGCAAGCGACCTTTTCAGTTGGCGGCGGGACCAGGGCGGGCAAAGCGGGCGACGGCCTGCTGCTGTCAAGGACGCAGCCGCGGTCGAGGGAAGCTCCGCGCGCGTCGCTGGCCGAGATTCAACATCCCATTATCGACGCCTATCTCGACGCATTGCCGCGTGGATGCGAGCCCCGGATCATGGCGTCACGCAGCGTCTTCGCCGCTGATGATCGTCAGGAAGCGCTGCGGCTGGCCGATATCGGACTGCGTCGTCAACGCGATCACTTCGTCGCGGGCGGTCACGCGTCGCCGGGCAACGCATTGGCCGATATGATCGCCGCCTTCGACGTTCATGTGGGGACACCTGACGACGTCATCACCTCGCTCCGCGCCGATAGCACGCTGGAGCGGGTGACCGATCTTGTTTTTCAGGCGCATTCGATCGATCCCCCGCATCCATTCATTCTGCGGTCGATCGAACTGATCGCGGAAAAGGTTGCGCCTGCCTTGGGTTGGACAAAAACCACCGCGGCTGACGCTGCGCTGCTGGACTAGTTGAGATGCGAAAATCATCGAATTGAAAAAGGCCGAATGATGGGTACAGAAACAAGTGATGTCATCGATATTCTCGCCGGGATCGAACCGGGATCCAGCCTGGACGGCATCCGCGCCCGACGCTTGCAGGCACGGGAGAACGCTCAGAAGAGCTATGTCGCCTTGTTTGAACCGGTCGATTTTGGTGACATCGCAGCCCCGGAACGGTATGCGGTCGCGGCATTCGTGGCCGGCGTCCATGATGAGCCGGCCGCAGCCGGCTTCTATTTTGCCAAGCTTGCCAAGGCCGCAGACCGATTGGAGTGGGTCGATGCGCTCAAGACTGAAATCGAACGCGCCAGGACGCAAGGACCGTATGGCGCCTTTCCGGCCGGGCCACTCTCGGTCGAGGACAAGGCAGGCTTGATCTATCGCGTTGGCGGAGACGGTCAGCGCGTCCTTGGCGCGAGACTTGCCGCCGCACTTGAGCATGCTCACCTGCTGGTATTCCGTCCGCGTGACGCTGCTCCCGCTGCGATGCAGGCGCTGTTGGATGCCGGCTGGTCGACGACCGCTATCGTGACATTGTCTCAACTGGTCGCGTTCCTGTCTTTTCAGGTGCGGGCCGTCGCCGGCCTGCGGACGCTTGGCACGTCACTCGGGCGCCATGCCAATGCTGCGGCCAAAGCCAGTTAAGGAGCCAGGAAATCATGAGTGATTCAATCGTCGTTCATGCCAACAACAACGAACCGACCGTCTTTACCCAGGACGAATTGGGCTGGCTGCCCTGGCTGGATCCGTTTCCCGAGGCAGACCTGACGGAGCGGCATTGGGCCGGCCTGGTCGATCGATCCCGCGCGAAGTCCGATTACTTTCGCCTGCTGGTGCGCGATCCGGAAGTTCTCGAAGCCAGGACCAGGACCGACAAGGATATCTTCTACAACACCGCAGACGGCTTGCCGCGGGCCGAGCGTGAACTCGCGGCCGCGGCGACATCGCGCTACAACGGATGCATCTATTGCGCGTCCGTGCACGCGCGCTTCGCCACGGTCCATTCCAAGCGCCGCGACGATGTTCAGCGCTTGCTCGACGAAGGCGTGGGTACCGATCTCGGTGCGCGCTGGAATGCCGTCGTCCGCGCTTCGGTTGCACTCGCCTCGACGCCCATCGCATTCGGCGAGCAGCATGTCGCGGAATTGCGCAGCGTGGGTCTGGATGATGCCGAGATCGTCGACGTGATCAACAGCGCGGCATTCTTCAACTGGGCGAACAGATTGATGCTGTCGCTCGGCGAACCGACAAAGGACGGCGGTGCGTGATCGCACCGACGCCCTCTGGCACAAGAATTGCCCGGATAAGATGGATTTGCAGTTTCAGAAGGAATGGAGTCGCAGATGAGAAACATCAGCCGTCGTAGCCTGGTCAAAGGCTCCCTTGCTGCCATCGTAACGGGAGCGGCAATGTCGCGCGCTGCCCTTGCGCAATCGTCCGAACCGATCATGCTGGGTGTCAGCGGGCCGTTGACGGGGCCAAACGCGCAGTATGGCGCGCAATGGAAGCAAGGATTTGACCTGGCGCTGGACGAAGTCCACGCAGCAGGTGGCATCAACGGGCGCAAGCTTGCCTACACCTTCGAAGATAGCCAGAGCGACCCGCGCCAATCGGTGGCGATCGCCCAGAAATTCGTCTCGGACCCGAAGATCGTCATGGAGCTCGGCGATTTCTCAAGTCCGGCGTCGATGGCTGCATCGCCGATCTATCAGCGGGCGGGTCTGGTGCAGTTCGGCTTCACCAACTCGCATCCGGATTTCACAAAAGGGGGCGACTTCATGTGGAGTACCTCCGTCAGCCAGGCGGACGAGCAGCCGCTGCTGGCGCGCTATGCCGTGACACATCTTGGCCTCAAGAAGCTCGCCATCCTCCATCTCAACACCGATTGGGGACGCACGAGCCGCGATCATTTCGCGAGCGCCGCCAAGGAGTTTGGCGCCGAAGTCGTCATCAGCGAGGGATACATTCCGGACGAGCGCGATTTCCGTTCGACGCTCGTGCGCGCCCGCGACGCCAATCCGGATGGCCTCATTCTGATCTCGTACTATTCCGATGGTGCGTTGATCGCCCGGCAGGCGCGGCAAGCCGGCCTGAAACAGACGATCTGTGCCGCAAGCTCGGTCTATTCACCGAAATTTCTGGAGCTGGGCGGGGAGGCGGTCGAGGAAGTTCATCTCGGTACCCGGTATTTTCCCAATGATCCGCGCCCCGAAGTTCAGAAGTTCGTCTCTGGCTTCAAGGCAAAGTACAACGGGCAGGAGCCCGACGCCTTCAACGCCTATTCTTATGACGCGATGAACGTGGCCGCTGCAGTGGTAAAAATTGGTGGTACCGATCGGCGCGCGATCCGGGACGCGTTCACCAAAGTCCGCGACGTCTCCACGGTCGTTTACGGACCCGCGACCTTTGATGTCGCGAGCCGCCGTGTCAAAGGCGCCATGAATACCGAACTCGTCATTCGAAAGGGCCAGTTCACGCTTTGGGACGGCAAGAAGCCGTCCTGAAATCGTAGACTGAGCATCGCCAATCGCGGCTTCTCTCATTAGGAACTCAGTGTGTCTTCCTGGCTCGACTACACGATCAATGGACTGATCCTCGGTAACGTGTATGCGCTCGTGGCGGTCGGGCTCGCGCTGATCTTCGGCGTCAGCCGGCTGATTAATTTTGCGCAGGGCTCCATCTATCTTGTGGGCGCCTATGTCGGCTGGGTTGCGGTGGTGGCGCTGCGGACGCCGCTTTTCATCACCATTATTCTGGTTGCAGCCATTGCGGCGCTGGTTGGATTGATCATCGAGCGCTTCGGTTTGCGGCCTTTGCAGAATTCGGTGCGCATTGCGCCGTTACTGGCGACGATCGGCATCAGCTTTGTGCTCGATCAGATCGTCATGCTCACCTTTTCGCCCAATCCGCGCGCACTGCCGAGCCAGTTGCCGGATATCCGGTTTCAGATCGGTACGGGAACGATTGGTCCACTCGACATCCTGATCGCCTGTATCGGCGTCACCAGTGCCCTGCTGCTGTTTGTCTTCCTGCGGTATACCAAACTCGGCTGGGCCGTGCGGGCCACGGCACAGGATCGCGACGCCGCCATGCAGATGGGCGTCGATGTCAATCGGGTGAACCAGACAGTGTTCGGGATTGCCGCCGCGCTTGGTGGCCTTTCCGGCATGTTGGTCGGCATGTACTACAACCAGATCGATACGGCGATGAGCCTCCACGCGACGCTCAAGGGCGTTGTCGCGGAGGTGGTCGGCGGCGCGGGCAATGTGCCGGGCGCCGTGGTCGGCAGTCTGCTGCTGGGGCTGGTGGAAAGCTACGGCGTAGCGGTGTTCGGCACCAGCTACCGCAATCTGTTCGCGTTTCTGTTGCTGATCGTGGTCCTTGTGTTCCGGCCAAACGGCTTGTTCGCCAGCGCCAAGCAGGCGCCGCCGGAGCCGCTCACCGGCACTTTCATCGCCCCCAGTCGGCCGGTGCACATACCGCGTTGGGCATTGCTGGTCGCGTTCGCGGCCTTTGCGCTGTTACCGTTTCTGCCGGTTTCATCCTACGTGCTGCAGACCCTCATCAATGCCTGGCTCTTTGCCATGCTGGCGCTCAGTCTGACGCTTGTCGCCGGCACCATAGGACAGGTCTCGCTGGGACACGCGGCGCTTCTTGCCATCGGCGCCTATACTTCCGCGCTGCTGTCGCTGGATTTGTCCGTGCCGGTCAGCATGTCGATCGTCGGCGGGGGGCTGATGAGCGCAGCGCTCGGGACGCTTCTGATCTCGCCGTCGTTCCGTCTGCGCGGGCATTATGTCTCGATCGCGACGCTGGCAATCGGCGAGATCATATCCCTGGTCATCCTGAACTGGGAAAGCGTCACGCATGGACCGATCGGGGTTTCGGGTATCCCGCCGCTGTCGCTGTTTGGTTTTGAACTCGTCGGCGTGACGTCGATCTACTGGTTCAGCTTCGCGGTCATGGTTCTGCTAGCGCTTCTGCAGGTGCGGTTGCTCGGTTCGCATATCGGCCGCAGTTTTCGTGCCATTCGCGATGACGACGTGGCGGCGCGCGCTTACGGTCTCAGCCTCAATCGCTACAAGGCACTGGCCTTCATTTTCGGCGGGTTCGCTGCGGGCGTCAGCGGCGGTATCGCCGCCCATCTATATTCGTACATCAATCACGAGACCTTCAACACGCAGCAGTCGATCCTGGCGTTGACTATCGTGATCCTGGGCGGATTGGGCAACGTCGCCGGCGCGATCGCAGGTTCGGTGGCGCTGGTCGGTCTGCCCGAGGTTTTCCGGATCGCGGCCGAATACCGCATCCTGATCTACGGCATCGTCCTTTTGCTGCTGGTGCGGTTTCGGCCGCAAGGCCTGTTGGGAACGATCTGATGGCTGCGGACGGGGACAGCACGAACGCGTCAGTCGCCGACCATGGATCCTTGCTTTCCGTGCGCGGACTGACACGGCGCTTCGGCGGGCTTACCGCAGTCGACGACATTGATCTCGACCTCGCCAAAGGCGAGTTGGTCAGCATCATCGGTCCGAACGGCGCCGGCAAGACCACCTTGTTCAATCTCGTTACCGGGCTCGACAGGCCCGACGGTGGCGAGGTCCGTCTCGATGGCGCGCCTATCACCGGCTATTCGCCCGAGAAGCTGGCGGGCAGCGGTATCGCACGTACGTTCCAGCTTGGTCGCGTGTTCGGTAACCTCAGCGTGATGGAGAATGTCCTGATCGGCGCGCATACGCGGCTACGCGCCGTCAAGCCGGCCACACCGCTGATCGGGCCGTTGCTGGAGCTGGGATTGGCGCTGTTGCGACCCGCTGCGGTAAGAGCCGAGGAGGAGCGGTTGCGCGAAGAGGTGAGGGGTATTCTGGCGCGGTTTGGCGAGCGTCTCCTGCCACGCATCGATCAGCCGGCCTACAGCCTGTCATACGCCAATCGCCGCCGGGTCGAGATTGCGCGCGCGCTGGCGCTCAAGCCGCGTCTGTTGCTGCTCGACGAACCGACGGCCGGCATGAACCCGACCGAGACAACCGAAATGCAGGGGCTGGTCGCCGAACTGAAGGCCGAGGGACTGACGATCCTGCTGATTGAGCACAAGCTCGATATGGTGATGCGCCTCTCTGATCGTGTCATCGTCATGGACGAAGGCAAGAAGATCGCCGAAGGCGCAGGCGAAGAGGTGCGGAACGACGCCAGGGTCATAGAGGCGTATCTCGGTCACGGATTGTCGCAGTCGGCAGCCGCTGCGCGGGAGACGGCGGCATGACTAGCGAAACCACTACCTCCGGCCCGCTGTTGCGGCTGTCCAATATCAATACGTTCTACGGTCAGGCGCAGGTGCATTTCGACCTTTCGATCGAGGTGCAGCGTGGTCATATCGTGTGTCTGTTGGGCGGCAATGCCAGCGGCAAATCGACGACGATGAAGATTATTCTCGGCCTGGTGCGGCCGCGCTCAGGCGAGTTGACCTTCGACGGTGCCTCGATGCTCGGTCTGACCACGCCGCAGATCGTTCGGCGCGGCATCGCCTCCGTGCCGGAGGCGCGCCGGCTGTTCGCGGACATGAGCGTGCGGGAAAACATCCTGATGGGCGCCTTCGTGCGCGATGACAGCGGCGAAGTCGCAAACGATCTCGAACGGATGCTGGCGCTATTTCCCAAACTCGGGCAACGGCTTTCACAACGTGCCGGCTCGCTCTCGGGCGGCGAGCAGCAGATGGTCGCCATGGCCCGCGCCCTGATGAGCCGGCCGCGGATGATCGTCATGGACGAGCCGACCATGGGCCTTTCTCCGCTCTTCGTCGATCGCGTGCTGGACTTGATCAGGACCATCAACAAGGAGGGCGTATCGATCTTCATGGTTGAACAGAATGCCAGCCTGGCATTGGAAATCGCCCATGAGGCCTATGTCCTGCAGACCGGCCGTATCGTTCTTTCCGGTCCGGCCCGCGCGCTGAAGGACGATCCTCGGGTGCGCGACGCCTATCTCGGCGGTGCCGAGGTCGCCTAGATATTTCCAGTTCTTGCGGCCCGCTCAGCTTCGCTCGGATTCAGGAATGAAGAAGGGTGTGCCGGCAAGTTCTGGCTCATTGTAGGCTTCGACCTTGCGCCGCATGTGATCGATATCTTCGCGGAAGAGCGAGGTCACGATCGCACCGGCCACCCGCTCGGCCGCGATATTGACGCCCGGGATATCGCTGGCGATACCGGCATGGCTTGCATGGGCGCCGAAATTGACCAGGTGGATTTGGCCAAGGGTTGGATCGCTGCCCGGCGTCTTCCCGGTCAATTCGAATCCGGGACCCAGATAAGGAAACCTTTCCAGATCGCGGCGGCGAAGATCAGGCGCGGGCTGATAGCGATCATACCAGGTGGCGATGTTGGAGGCATAGCTCGCGAGTTCCGGAATCAGCGCGGGGTCGACATTGAAGCCAGTGCCCACGATCAGAAAATCATGCATCCTGGTGTGGTCCTGGCCTGCAAGCTTCATTGCAACTTTGCCGTCCGCGCGCGAGGCCGTTTCGATCCCTGTGCGAAAATGGATATGGAAGCCGCTCAGCCGGATGGTGCGGTTGACGGTTTCGTGCGGCACCGGCGCCTGAAGGTCGTTCAGGTAAACCATCGTCGCCCACCGTTCGGCATCGGGCAGCGAAGACCAGCCGTGCAGAAAGCCGGGAAAGGCCGAGCCCCGCCCCTTGTTGACCTGCGGCAAATAAGGACGGCGCACATACATGTCGACGCGCGCGGCGCCCCGTTCAAGTGCGGTTGCTGCATTGTCCCAAGCGGAGGCGCCGCCGCCGAGTATCGCGATGGATTTGCCGCGAAGCGCTGTGAAGTCGATGTCGTCATTGGTATGGGCGGCCAGGTCGGGCAGCAGTTTGCGATCGACGAAATCCGGCCAGAAAACGCCACCGGCCCCTGCACGGCCGGTCGCCAGCACGACACGCCGCGCCAGCACGTCTTGACGTACCCCGCTTTCATTCAGCCTGGCCCGCACGAAGGGTCCTGCAGGTTCGAGCGCTTCCACCGCGGTCCCATGCCTGACCGGCAACGCCAGCACGTTCTGCAACCAGGACAGATACTCAACCCAAGTGCGATTATGAATCTTGTAAAGTGCTTCCCAGGCATCGAGACCGTATTTTGCCTCATACCAGGCACGAAAGGTGAGAGAGGGAACGCCGAGGGCGGGGCCCGTCAGGGTTTTGGGCGAGCGCAGCGTGTCCATGCGCGCGAAGGTCAGCCAAGGCCCTTCCTGCCCCGGCCTTGAGCGCTCGACCACGGCGATATTGCGTATTCCTCTGAACATCAGGCTGCCGGCGGCGGCGATGCCGTTCATGCCGGCGCCAACAACCAGAACATCCAGGACCGGCTGCCCGGTAGCATCCTCGATGTTCGCCGGCCAGTTCGCCGCCGGCACACCCAGCATTTCCAGGTCTCGCGCGACTGCACGCTCGTGCCGTGCGAGCCCCGTCAAATCGACACGATCAAGCTTGCCCAACTGCCTGGCCCCATGGTCCACGGTCCGAACGAAGTTCGGAGTTTTCTATCCGCAAGCGGCGGATTTTATCTTCACCTGACTTCAGAAACATGCCGGAATGTACCCGATGCTTCCGGAAAGTGTCTGGCTAAATTCGCGGTCGAATCGCAGTTTCATCGCATAAATATGCTCATTTGCACGGCGATCCTGGAATGGCTGTGTGGATCTGTGGAGCTCTTGAAATCGGGTGGATGGAGGCATGGGCGCGGAGGAGTTCGACGCGACCTGACCGCGGTGGTGTCAGGCATCAAGCGCAATCTTCGATGCCTCCGCGCGGATCCCTTCCATCAGTCATTTTGGCAAGCTGACGAATCCAGACGCGGCTTCCTTGCACCGTATCAGTGGGAGCGCGATATTTCTCGATGGCGAAAAAGTGCCGCGATGTGCTTGCGAGTGCCGCAGGTGCTGGACCAAGGCGCGCGTCGAAGTTGCGCTGCATGGGTACCCGGCAAAATAGCTGGCCGCGTCCGCGCGGGCGCCGTCAATGGCACGGAAATTGCTGAATATTCGGCTACAGTTCGTCGGTCAGCACGCGGAGATTTGGAATGCTTGAAGGAGCCGAGGTGCGGCTTGCCGTCGATATCGGAGGCACGTTCACGGATATCGTCCTGGATGTGGGCCAGGATCGCAGGACACGCAAGGTGCTTACGACGCCCACGCGACCGGAGCAGGCGGTGCTGGACGGGATGCGTCTCATTCTGGCCGATGCGCGCGCCCACATATGCGACATCGATGTCTTTATTCACGGCACGACGCTTGCGACCAACGCCATCATCGAACGCCGCGGCGCGAAGACGGCGCTTGTCGCCACGCAAGGTTTTCGCGACGTACTCGATATCGGTACCGAGAGCCGTTACGATCAATACGACCTTGCGATCGACAAGCCGAAGCCGCTGGCGCCGCGCGCCCTGCGTTTCACGGTCCCCGAGCGCATCGATGCGCAAGGCGCCGTGCGATTGCCACTCGACGAGGCCGCCGTGCGTGCGCTCGTGCCCGAGCTGCGCGCGCAGAATGTGGAAAGCATAGCCTTCGCCTTCCTTCACTCCTATGCCAATCCTGAGCACGAACGGCGCGCCGCCGCGATTCTGAAAGAGGAGATGCCCGGCGTCTGGGTTACGTTGTCGTCGGCGGTGTGCCCTGAGATCCGCGAATACGAGCGGACCTCGACTGCGGTGGCCAATGCCTATGTGCAGCCGTTGATCGACGGCTATCTCGCACGCATGGCGGAGGGGCTGCAGGTCGAGCAGTTTCGCGGCGCCATCTATCTCGTAACATCGGGCGGGGGCGTCACCTCGATCGAGACGGCGCGGCGCTTTCCGGTGCGCCTGGTCGAATCGGGGCCGGCGGGCGGTGCGATTTTTGCGGCGCAGATCGCGGCGCGTCTCGGCGAGAGCAGGGTGCTGTCCTTCGACATGGGCGGCACCACCGCGAAAATCTGCCTGATCGAGAAGTACCAGCCCGAAACCTCGCGCGTGTTCGAGGTCGATCGCGCCGCCCGCTTCCTGAAAGGGTCGGGCCTGCCGGTGCGCATTCCCGTGATCGAGATGGTAGAGATCGGCGCCGGCGGCGGCTCGATCGCGCGGGTCGACGCCCTGAAGCGTGTCACGGTCGGCCCGGAGAGCGCGTCATCCGAGCCGGGCCCGGCCTGTTACGGCCGCGGCGGTCAACGCCCGGCCGTGACCGATGCGGATGTCGCGCTCGGCAAGATCGATCCTGACGCATTCGCAGGCGGGACCATCAAGCTCAGCGCCGAACTGTCCAGGCAGGCCTTGTTGCGCGACATTGGCGAACCGCTGGGACTGTCGGCGGAAACGTCGGCCTACGCCGTGCATGAAGTCGTGTGCGAGAACATGGCGAGCGCCGCCCGTGTGCATGCGGTCGAACGCGGCGCCATCGTTGGCCAGCACACGCTGATCGCCTTCGGCGGCGCCGCGCCGCTGCATGCGGCCCGCGTCGCCGAGAAGATCGGCGTCTCGCGCGTGATCGTGCCGTCCAATGCCGGCGTCGGCTCGGCCGTCGGATTTCTTGCCGCGCCCATCGCCTATGAGCTGGTGCGCAGCCGTCATGCCAGGCTCGATGCGTTCGATGTCGCCGCTGTGTCCGACCTGCTGGATGAGATGGCGACCGAGGCACGCGCTTTGGTCGAGCACGGCGCCGCCGGGGCGCCGGTGCGCGAACGACGCGCCGCCTTCATGCGCTATGTCGGACAGGGACACGAGATCACGATCGAGCTGCCGAACCGGCGGTTGACGGCCGCGGATCTCGCAGGCCTGCGCCAGACCTTCGAGACGGACTATGCGGCCTTGTTCGAGCGGTCGATTCCGGGCGCTGCCATCGAGGTACTGAGCTGGTCGGTGCTCGCGACCACCGAGCCGCGCAACCCGTCGCGCGTCGCCGAGGTGACGCGCAAGCCGGCCGGAAAAGCCGCCGGCAGCCGCAAGTTTTTCGATGGCCGCGCGGGGAAGGTCGTCGAGATCCCGCTGTATCACCGCGACCAGATGGCGCCGGGGGCGACTATCGCCGGACCCGCCGTGATCGCGGAAGACGAGACATCGACATTCGTCTCGATGAGTTTCGACGCCCATATCGACGGCGCCGGCAGCATCGTCATGGAACGGAAGGCGGCATGACCATGAATGAAACAAGCGGCGCGAGCCTGATCGATATGCAGATCATGTGGCACCGGCTGATCGCCGTGGTCGAAGAGCAGGCGCAGGTGCTGCTGCGCACGGCCTTCAGCCCGATCGTGCGCGAATGCGGCGACCTCTCGGCCGGTGTGTTCGACCTCAAGGGACGAATGCTGGCGCAGGCGGTAACGGGTACGCCGGGCCACGTCAATTCCATGGCCGAGTCGGTCAAACACTTCATCGCGCATTTCCCGCTTCAGACGATGAAGCCGGGCGACGCCTACATCACCAACGATCCCTGGATGGGGACCGGCCATCTCAACGACTTCGTCGTCACGACGCCCTGCTTCAAGGACGGCAAGGCAGTCGCGCTGTTTTCCTGCACCAGCCATCTGATGGATATCGGCGGGATCGGTTTCGGGCCTGATGCCACCGACGTCTTCATGGAGGGGTTGTACATCCCGATGCTGAAGCTGATCGATCAGGGCGTCGTCAATGAAACATTGATGGCGATGATCCGCAGCAACACGCGTCTGCCGATCGACACCGAGGGCGACACCTATTCGCTGGCGGGCTGCAACGATGTCGGCTGCCAGCGCCTTGTCGAGATGATGCGCGAATTCGAGATCGATTCGCTCGATACGCTTGGCGATTTCATCTGTGACCGCTCGCGCGAAGCGGTGCTCGCCGAGATCGGAAAGCTGCCGAAGGGAGTCTGGCGCAACAGCATGGTCGTGGATGGCTACGATGCGCCGGTCACGCTCGCGGCGACGCTGACGATTTCGGATGAAGGCATTCACGTCGACTTCGACGGCACGTCCGGCGCCTCGAAGTTCGGCATCAACGTGCCGCACTCCTACACCACCGCTTACACCGTGTTCGGCCTCGGCTGCGTGGTCGCCTCGCAGATCCCCAACAATGCGGGGTCGCTCTCGCCGCTGACCGTTGCGGCGCCCGCGGGCACCATTCTCAACGCGCCGAAGCCGGCGCCGGTGGCGTCGCGCCATGTCATCGGCCAGATGCTGCCCGACGTGGTGTTCGGCTGCCTGCGTCAGATCATTCCCGAGCGGGTGCCGGCAGAGGGCACGTCCTGCCTGTGGAACCTCAATGTGCGCGGACAGACGCGCAGCGGCGCCGGCGGCAATTACGGATTCTCCATGGCGGTGACGAGCAACGGCGGCACCGGCGCGCGTTTTGCCAAGGATGGATTGTCGGCCACGGCTTATCCCAGCGGCGTGCGCGGCACGCCGGTCGAGATCGCGGAGACGCAGACGCCGTTGATTTTCTGGCGCAAGGAGCTGCGTCCGGATTCGGGCGGCGCCGGACGCACCCGCGGTGGCCTCGGCCAGATCATCGAAGTCGGCAGCGGCGTCGATGCTCCGTTCGACATTCTGGCCGCCTTCGACCGCATCGATCATCCGCCCCGCGGCCGTGACGGCGGCTGCGACGGCGAAGCCGGCTATGTCGGACTGAAGTCGGGACAGAAGCTGCGCGGCAAGGGCTTTCAAACCGTGCCGCCGGACGATCGGCTGGTGGTGTTGACGCCCGGCGGCGCCGGGATCGGCGACCCAAAGCAGCGCGCGCCGGCAAGCGTGCACGACGACGTCGAAAGCGGCCTGGTGTCGAGCGCGAATGCGGTTGCGGTTTACGGTTTGGCGGGCTGACGCGTCCCGCGCGGCGGGGTTGCGCTTCAATTTCAACGAGACGGAGAGCACGGATGATTACGCGGCGGACTTTCACGGCGGGAGCGGCAACGATGCTCGCCGCCGGCCATCTCTCGACGCGCGGCATGGCGGCAACGGCGAGCTGGGACATGTCGACGGTGTGGCCCGACGGCAATTTCCACACCCATAACGCCATGGCTTTCGCGGATGCGGTCAAGAAGCAGACCGACGGCGCCGTCAACATCACGGTGAAGGCCGGCGGCCAGCTCGGCTTCAAGGGCCCAGAACATCTGCGCGCCGTGCGCGATGGTCTGGTTCCGCTCGCCGACGTGCTCAATATCCAGCAGGTTGGCGACGAGCCCTTCATGGGCGTCGAAAGCATTCCATTTCTCGCCGTCTCGATGGACGAGCTTAAGGTGCTGCACAAATATGTGCGGCCCGAATACGACAAGATCGCTGAGCGCAACAACCAGAAGATTCTCTACATCGTGCCCTGGCCGACGCAATATCTTCATCTCAAGGTGAAGGTGGCGGGCGTCGACGGGTTGAAGAACATCAAGATCCGCGTGCCCGACAAGAACGCCGTCGACATGCTGAACGCGGTCGGCATGGCGCCGGTCATGATTCCCTGGGGCGAGACGATACCGGCGCTGGCGTCGGGCGCGGTCGCCGGGGTTTCGACCTCGGCGGTGTCAGGCGTCGACGGCAAGTTCTGGGAGTTCATGAAGTACATCTATCCGACCAACCATGTCTGGTCGTCGCAGATGCTGACGGTCAATCTCGATTCCTGGAAGGCTCTGAGCGCAGATCAGCAGAAGATGGTCGCCGGCATCGCCGCGAAGATGGAGCCGGATTTCTGGACGAATTCGCTCAAGGCCGACGTCGACAGCCTCAACCGCCTCAAGGAGGGCGGCATGGAGGTGGTACCGGTGACGGATGCGATGATGACGGATATCCGGACCCGGACCGCGCCGCTGCTGGAGGCGTTCCTCAAGCGCGTGCCAGCGGCGGACAAGCCGGTGCGGGCCTATCTCGCCGAAATCAAACGCTAGGAGAGGAGCCGTGGTGAGCGTGCTGCCTGCTTCCCCGGAAAGCCTCAACGCGGCGGCGCCGGCGCCGCTGCGTATCCTGCTCGACGCGATCGATCGCCTCGGTCGGCTCGACGGCTGGATCGGCGGCGGCTGTCTGTTGACGCTGACGGCGTTGATGCTTGCCGAGGTCGCGACGCGTTTGCTGTCGAATTTCCTGCCCTTCTTTCCTCCGACCATCTCGATCGCATGGGAGTATTCCTCCTATCTGATGGCGGCCTCCTTCACCTTTGGTGCGGCCATGACGCTGCGTGTCGGTGGCCATATCCGTGTCGTGCTGCTGCTGAAGAACGTACCTGCGCCGGTCCGGCGTGCGCTTGAGATCCTCTCGGCGTTCGCCGGCTTCGTCTTCATGGCGTTCCTGACCTCGGCGATGGTCAAGTTCGCTTGGGGGTCGTTCATACGCGGGCAGTTGTCGACGTCGAGCGACACGCCGCTGTGGTTTCCGCAAGCCGTCGTCACCTTCGGGATGCTGCTGCTGACGCTGCAATTCCTGGCGCGCGCCATCCAGGCGGCGCTCGGGCTGCCGCTTGAAGATCATCGCATGAAGGCTTCCCCCGTCGAATGACCACGCGTGCAACGAGGACCTGCGCCGTCGTTCCCGCCGCCGGAAAGCAAGCTCCATGACCATCGAAGTCGTCAGCCTGTTCGCCATTCTGTTCGCGCTGCTGGCAGGGGGCCTCTGGATCGGCTTGACGCTTGCGTTCACCGCGACCTTGCTGCTCGCGATGTTCCGGTCGATCCCGCTCGATAAGCTGCTGCCGCAATATGCCTGGAACATCCTGACCACGCAGGAGCTGCTGGCGCTGCCGCTGTTCATCCTGATGGGCGAGCTGTTGTTCCGCACGAAGCTGTCGCGATCGCTGTTTCAGGGGCTGGCGCCATGGGCCGGGCTGCTGCCCGGACGGCTGCTGCATGTAAACGTGATCGGCTGCACAATCTTCGCCGCGATCTCGGGTTCGTCGGCGGCGACGACGCAGGTGATTGGCCGCATGTCGCTCAACGAACTGTTGCGCCGGGGCTATTCCAGAGATATCGCGATCGGCTCGCTCGCAGGCGCCGGCACGCTGGGCTTTCTGATTCCGCCGTCGAACATCATGATCATCTATGGCGTGCTCGGCGACGTCTCGATCCTGAAGCTGTTCACCGCCGGAGTGCTACCGGGCCTGCTGCTGGCCGGAACTTTCATGGGCTGGGTGATGCTGCACACCACGTTGAACCGGACGCTGGTGCCGGAGGCCGAGGCGAAGCTCGCGCTGGTCCCCTGGCGCGAGCGCTTCACGGCGCTGAAGGACCTTGCGCCGGCCTTGTTTCTGATCGCATGCGTGCTCGGCTCGATGTATGGCGGCCTTGCGACGCCGTCGGAGGCGGCGGCGGTCGGCGTGCTCGGCGCCGCGCTGGTGGCCTGGGGCCAGGGATCGCTGTCGCAGCAGGTGATGCGCGATGTGGTCATCGGGTCGGTGGTCACCTGCTCGATGATCGCACTGATCGTGCTCGGTGCGTCGATCCTCGGAAACGCGGCGGCGTTCCTCGGTATTCCGCAAGCCGTGGCCGCGTTTGTGAAAAGCCTTGGCTTGTCGCCTTTCATGCTGATCGTCGTGTTGGTCGCCTTCTATCTTGTGCTCGGTTGTTTCCTCGATGGCTTTTCGATGATCGTGATGACGTTGCCGATCGTGCTGCCGATCGTGAAGGCATCGGGCTTCGACGACATCTGGTTCGGAATCTTCCTCGTGCTTGCCGTC
>Ga0307499_10000134_pt1 | contig 27156 bp, 24 predicted proteins | sample 13_S_MG_FD_201363 | JGI IMG/M metagenome (GOLD analysis project Ga0307499, IMG submission 201363) | Soil microbial communities from Populus trichocarpa stands in riparian zone in the Pacific Northwest, United States - 13_S | ecosystem: Environmental > Terrestrial > Soil > Riparian zone > Trees... | reverse complement strand
GCTGGCGATGGCGGTATCGTCGCTGGTGTACATTCTCGTGACCGGTATCACGCCCGACGTGACGCTGGCGCAGCGCATGATCGCCGGCGTCGAAAGCTTTCCGCTGCTGGCCGTGCCGTTCTTCATCCTGGCCGGCAATCTCATGAACATCGCCGGCGTAACCGGCCGCATCTACAAATTCGCGGTCGCGCTGGTCGGCTGGATGCGCGGCGGCCTTGGCCACGTCAATATCATCGGCTCGGTCATTTTTTCGGGCATGTCCGGCACCGCCATTGCCGATGCCGCAGGCCTCGGCACCATCGAGATCAAGGCGATGAAGGATCACGGCTACTCCACCGAGTTCGCCGTCGGCGTGACGGCGGCGTCCGCGACGCTCGGGCCGATTATCCCGCCGTCGCTGCCGTTCGTGATCTACGGCATGATGGCGAACGTCTCGATCGGCGCGCTGTTTCTCGGCGGCGTGATTCCCGGCGTCGTTATGACCTTGGCCATGATGGCCACCGTGGCCTATTTCGCGCACAAGAACGGCTGGGGCAGCGACGCGCCGTTCTCTTGGCCGCAACTCGGCTCGGCCGCTCTTGAGATCTTCATCGTTCTGGCATTCCCGCTGGTGGTCTGGCTCATGGTCGTCGGCGGGATGTCGGTGAACATGGCGGTCGGTATCGGCCTTGTCGCGCTGCTCGCGCTCGACTGGTACTTCGATTTCTCCGCAGTGATGGCGTTGATGGCGCCGGTCATCCTGATCGGCGGCATGACGCTCGGCTGGTTCACGCCGACCGAAGCTGCGGTTGCCGCTGTGATCTGGTCGCTGTTCCTCGGGCTGGTGCGCTATCGCTCGATGACGCTGCAGACGGTGGCAAAGGCGACCTTCGACACCATCGAGACCACGGCCTCGGTGCTTTTCATCGTCACCGCGGCCTCGATCTTCGCCTGGCTGTTGACGGTGTCGCAGGCGGCCCAGATCCTCACCGACGCGATACTCGGGATCACCCAGAACAAATGGGTGTTTCTGCTGCTCGCCAATATCCTGATCCTGTTCGTCGGCTGCTTCATCGATACCATCGCCGCCATCACCATCCTGGTGCCGATTCTGCTGCCGATCGTTCTGAAACTGGGCATCGACCCCATCCATTTTGGGCTGATCATGACACTGAACCTGATGATCGGCCTGCTGCATCCGCCGCTTGGTATGGTGCTGTTCGTGCTCGCGCGCGTGGCGAAGTTGTCCGTCGAGCGCACGACGATGGCGATCCTGCCGTGGCTGGTGCCGCTGCTACTGGCGCTGGTCGCCATCACCTACATCCCGGAGCTAACGCTCTGGCTGCCTAAATACATGGGACTCTCAAAATGACATCGATGGCTTTGGCTGCAACGCTGTTCGGCCCGGAAGATCTGCGCATGGTCGAGCGGCCGCTCGATCCGCTCGCCTCAGGCATGGTGCGCATTCGTTTTGGCGCCGGCGGCATTTGCGGCTCCGACATGCATTACTATCGCCACGCCCGCACCGGCGACTTCGTCGTGACCTCGCCGTTGGTGCTCGGTCACGAGATCGCGGGCGAGGTGGTCGAGATCGCAGGCGCAGCACCCGGCGTGAAGGTCGGCGACCGCGTCGCCCTCAATCCGTCGCGCTGGTGCGGCCATTGCAAGCCATGCCGCGAGAACCGGCCCAATCTGTGCGAGAACATCTTCTTCATGGGCTCGGCCTCGAAGACCCCGCATATGCAGGGTGGCTTTGCGTCCTACTTCGACGCCATCCCGGCGCAGTGCGTGAAGATTCCTGACCACGTGACCTATCAGGCGGCGGCGCTCGCCGAACCGCTGGCGGTGTGCCTGCATGCGGTCGCTCGCGCCGGTGATGTCACCGGCAAGCGCGCGGTGCTGTTCGGCGCCGGTCCCATCGGCTTGCTGACCATGCTGGCGGCGCAGCGCGCCGGGATCGCGGAGACGACGGTCGTCGATATCGCGGCAGCGCCGCTGGCGTTTGCCACAAAGCTTGGCGCCAACCATGTCGTTGATATCTCCGGCGGTGACGACGCGCTGAAGGCGCAAGCCGCAGCGCAGCCGTTCGACGTGGCGTTCGAAGTCTCGGGAACGGCGGCGGGCCTTGCCAGCGCGATTGGCGTCGTCAGGCGTGGCGGCGTCGTAGTCCAGGTCGGCAACCTGCCGGGCGGGCAGATCCCTGTGCCGGCGAATGCTGTCATGGCCAAGGAGATTGACCTGCGCGGCTCGTTCCGTTTCGGGACGGAATTCTTCACCGCGGTCGAACTGATCGCCGATGGCAGCGTCGACGTGCTTTCGCTGGTGACGGCGCAGCGCCCGCTCGCGGTCGCGCCCGACGCGGTACGGCTGGCGCTCGACCGCTCGCAGAGCGTCAAGGTCGTGCTGACGGCTTGATTGCAATTCAGACTTCAGGAGAGCGCCCATGATGTTGCAGGGATGGCGGTGGTACGGGCCCAATGATCCCGTGTCGCTCGACGATATCCGCCAGGCCGGCGCGACCGACGTGGTGACCGCGCTGCATCAGGTTCCGATCGGCGAAGCCTGGACGCGCGCCGCTGTCGAGGAGCGCAAGAACCTGATCGAGAACTCGCAGCCCGGCCGCTCGCCGCTGATCTGGTCGGTGGTGGAATCGATTCCGATCCCCGACGACGTCAAGCGGCTCGGCGGCGGTGCTACCCGCTCGATCGAGGCCTGGATCGCGAGCCTCGAGGCGGTAGCGTCAGCCGGTATCAAGATCATCTGCTACAATTTCATGCCGGTCGTGGACTGGTGCCGCACCGATCTCGAATGGGAACTGCCGAACGGCGCCAAGGCGATGCGCTTTGACCATGAGCGATTCGCGGCATTCGATCTGCACATCCTGGAGCGCCCCGAGGCGCCGGCCGAATATTCGGAAGGAGCGCGGCGCCGCGCCAGGGAGGTCCATTCGCGGATGACGCAGGCCGATATCGACGTCCTGGTCACCAACATCGCCAGCGCACTGCCGGGCTCCACCACCGACCCGCTGACGATCCCGCAATTCCGCGACCGTTTGCAGCAATATCGCGGCATCGATTCCGCGGTGCTGCGCCAACACCTCAGCGAATTCCTCGCGCGCGTGACACCGGTCGCGGAATCCCTCGGCGTGACGTTGACGCTGCATCCGGACGACCCGCCGCGGCCGTTGTTCGGCCTGCCGCGCATTGCATCCTCGGCGGAAGATTATCAGGCGCTGTTCGATGCCGTGCCCTCGAAAGCCAACGGCATCTGCTTCTGCACCGGCTCGCTTGGCGTCCGAGCGGAAAATGATCTGCCCGCGATGGCCAAGCGTTTTGCGCCGCGGATCGGTTTTGCGCATCTGCGCGCGACCAAGCGGGAAGGCGATGGTCTTTCGTTCTTCGAATCCGATCATCTCGACGGTGACGTCGACATGATCGCGGTCTTGAAGGCGTTGCTCACCGAGAACCGCAAGCGTTCGTCGACTGAGCAAATCGTGTTCCGCCCCGATCACGGCCACCGCATGCTCGACGATCTCGCCGAAACCAAGCGCACCAATCCCGGCTACACCGCCATCGGCCGGCTACGCGGGCTCGCTGAACTACGCGGCGCCATCCGGGCCATCGAGCACGGCGGTTAGACCTCACTCTCCGCTGTCATCCCCCGCGCAGGCGGGGGATCCAGTACGCCGCGGCCCCTCGATCCGTGATGACGTCTTTGGGTGGGGAGACGGCGAGATGGCATCAGGCCCGGCCGTGACGACGGCCCGTCCCGTGGCTCGGACGCAAGCGGCTTCAGGGCCGAAAGTGCACCCCAATTCCACTTTGCATGGGGTTGTTTTCGATATTTTGTGTCTGGACCTTTAGCCGGCCCATCCCACTCTGGCTCAGGCCGGTGTCCGCGCCTGTTTGGCGGCCTCGAACGCCGCCAGCCGCTCGGCGAATTTGCCATTCGCCAACCCAGCCCGCGCGATGATGGTGGGGATAGGCAGCGTCTCGAAGAAATGACAGGCGACGCGATGGCCGGGCGCTGCCTCGCGCAGTTTTGGCTCCTCCGCCGAACAGCGGGCTTGCGCATGCGGGCAGCGGGTGTGGAAGCGGCAGCCGGTCGGCGGCCTGAACGGGCTCGGCACGTCGCCCTGCAGCATCACACGCTTGGTGCGCAAGGCGGGGTCCGGCTTGGGGATCGCCGCCAGCAGTGCCTGGGTGTAGGGGTGCAGCGGCCGGTCGTAGAGTGTCTTCTTGTCCGCGATCTCGACCAGCTTGCCCAGATACATCACCGCGACGCGGTCGCTGATGTGCTTCACGACCGCCAGATCGTGGGCAATGAAGAGATAGGAAAGCCCAAAGCGCTGCTGCAGATTCTGCAGCAAGTTGACGATCTGCGCCTGGATCGAGACGTCGAGCGCCGACACCGGCTCGTCGCAGACGATCAGGTCGGGGTTGACGGCGAGTGCGCGGGCGATGCCGATGCGTTGGCGTTGCCCGCCTGAGAACTGGTGCGGATAACGCCTGGCATGTTCAGGGGACAGACCGACGATTTGCAGCAGCTCGCGCCCGCGCGCGGCGCGTGACGCGGCGTCGCCGATCTCGTGAACCCGCAGCGGTTCGTCCAGGATTTCGCCGACCGTCATGCGCGGATTGAGCGAGGCGTACGGATCCTGGAAAATGATCTGCATATGCCGGCGCATCCGGCGCAGCTCGTCCTTGTCGAGATTGGCGATCTCCTTGCCCTTGAAGCGCACCGATCCCGACGTCGGGTCCATCAGGCGCAGGATCAGGCGTCCCGTGGTCGACTTGCCGCAGCCGGATTCGCCGACCAGCGCCAGCGTCTCGCCGCGGGCGATCTCGAAGCTGACGTCCTCGACGGCGCGCACGAGGCCGATCACCTTGCGGTTGATCAGCCCGCGGGTGACGCCAAAATGCTTGACCAGGCTATTGACCTCCAGGACCGGGGTCTCGCTCGATACATCGTTCATGACGCGGCCTCGACCGGCGCTTTCCAGCACGCCACCTGATGGCGGGGCGCGATATCGCGCAATGGCGGCGGATCACGCCGGCAGCGCTGGTCCGCGAACGGACAGCGCGGCGCGAAGCGGCAGCCGGCGGGCTGGTTGTTCGGGCTGGGCACCGTTCCCTCGATGGTGGCGAGGCGCTCGCGATCGACGTCGATACGCGGGATCGAGCCCAGGAGCCCGATCGTATAGGGATGCTGCGGATCAGCGAACAGGTCGTTGACGTCGGCGCTCTCGACGATACGTCCGGCATACATCACCAGAACCTGATCGGCGACTTCGGCGATGACGCCGAGGTCATGGGTGATGATCAGGATCGCCATCCCGAGCCGTTGCTGCAGGTCGCTCAGAAGATCGAGGATCTGGGCCTGGATGGTGACGTCGAGCGCCGTGGTCGGCTCGTCGGCGATCAATAGCGCCGGCTCGCAGGACAGCGCCATCGCGATCATCACGCGCTGGCGCATGCCGCCGGACATGTTGTGCGGGAAGTCGTCGATCCGCTGCGCGGCGGACGGTATCCGCACCAGCTCGAGCATTTCGATCGCGCGCGCCCGTGCCGCCCGCGGCGTCATCGCGCTGTGGGCAAGGATCGCTTCGACGATCTGCTGCCCCACGGTATGGACCGGATTGAGCGAAGTCATCGGCTCCTGGAAGATCATCGACATCTTGCTGCCGCGCAGCCGGCGGCGCTCGTCGGCCGAGAGTTTTAGCACGTCGCGATCGCCGAACAGCACCGCGTCGGCCTCGACCTTGCCGGGCGAGGCCACCAGCCCCATCACCGACAGCGACGTCACGCTCTTGCCGCAGCCGGATTCGCCGACAAGGCCGATCGTGCGGCCGCGCGGCACGCTGAAACTGATGCCGTCGACGGCGCGAAACAGGCCGCGATCCGTCGCGAAATGGGTTTTCAGGCCACGAACCTCGAGAAGGTTGTCCATCAGAACGAGTAATCCAGGCCTTTGTAGAAGGTGTTCTGGTAGAGCATGTGCGGCCGGACACCCTTCAGCTTCTTCAGACTGGTCGTATACATCGCGATGTTCATCACCGGCATCCACAGGTGCTCGGCGGTGACCCGTTGCTGCGCGAGTGCGTAGTATTTGGTGCGATCAGCCTCGGTCAGCGAGGCGCGTCCCAGCTTCAGGTACTCGTCGGTTTTGGCGTCGTTCCAGTTCATCCGGTTGGGCGCCGGCATGTTTTTCGAATCGAAGTAGAAGTTGAGAAGATCGCCTGCCGAGATGTAGGGGAACGTCACCGTCCACAACTCGTAATCCTGCTTGGCCATCTCGGCCGGCGCGATCGTGGAGTCGAAGCCCACGATCTTCCAGTCGACGCCGATCTTGCGCATGTAGCCCTGGATCGCCTCGGAAACGCGCGGGAAGTAGGCGACCTGGGTGTACAGCACGCGGGGCGCCAGCTTCACGCCGTCCTTCTCGCGGATGCCGTCGCTGCCGACCTTCCAGCCGGCCTCGTCCAGCAGCTTCTTGGCGCGCTCGGCATCCTCCTTGATGATGCCCTTGGTCGATTCCGCAAAATCGAGCGCCTTGGGATCGATGAAGGTGTAGGCGGGTTCGGCGTTGCCGAGCATGATGCCCTTGACGATGTCGGCGCGGTTGATGGCGATGTTCATCGCCTCGCGGACGCGCACATCAGCCACCATCGGCCGCGTGGTCTTGTAGCCGTAATACATCAGCTGGAAGTTGGGCAGGGCTTCCTGGACGTTCAGGGTCGGCGCGGCCTTGACCTGCTGAATGAACGCTAACGGAATCTGGTGCGTGATATCGAATTGTCCGCCCAGCATGGCGGCGACGCGGCTGGAATCCTCGGGCACGATCTTGATGCTGAGCTTCTCGAATTTCACCGGGCCCTTGTTCTGATACATCGACGGGCCCCATTTGTAGGCGTCGTGGCGCTTCAGCACGATTTCGGTGCGTGGCTGCCAGCTCTCGAAGCACCATGGCCCGGTGCCGTCGATCCCCTTGATGCCGTAGTCCTTGCCGAGCGCTTCGACGCTTTCCTGATTGTGGATCGCGGTCGTGAACATCGTGAGCTGGAGCAGCAGATCGGAGAACGGCTCGTTGAGTTCGTATTCGACCGTATAGGGATCGGGCGCGCGCAGTTCCTTGATGTTTCCGGCCCGCCAGGCCAGCGGCGCCTTGAGTTCGGCGCTGGTCAGCCGCTTGAAGGAGTAGATCACGTCGGCCGCGGTGAATTTCTTGCCGCTGCAGAACTGCACATCGTCGCGCAGCTTGAAGACGTAGGTCTTGCCGTCCTCGCTGATGGTCCACGACTTGGCGAGATAGGGGATCGCGGTCTTGCCGTCCCAGTCCATCGCCACCAGCGTGTCCTGGAACATGTTGACGATATCGGAGCTGGGCGACCACGTGGTGCGCTGGCCGTCATAATGCGGAGCGTCGAGCGACTTCATCATCTTGAGGGTTTGCGCCTCGGCCATCGAAGAAAGTCCGGCCGCTCCGAGCAGCGTCACAACGCCCGCAAAAATCCTGCGCATCGTGTTTTTCCTCCAGTCCCTGTTTTTTAGCGCGTTACGTCCAGGCCCTTGTAGAACGTGTTCTGGTAGATCATGTGCGGCCTGGCGCCCGTGATCTTCTTGTTGGCCACCTGGTCCATGTTGATGTTGAGCACCGGCATCCAGAGGTGTTCGCGCGTCACCTTCTGCTGCACCAGCGCGTAATATTTGGCTCGATCGGTCTCGGTCAGCGCCGAGCGGCCCTGTTTCAGCCAGGCGTCGGTTTCGGCGTCCTTCCAGTTCATCCGGTTCGGCGTCGGGATGTTGGCTGAATCGAAATAGATGTTCATGAGGTCGCCGGCCGACAGGTAAGGCACCGTCACCGACCAGATTTCGTAATCCTGCTCGGCCATCTTTACCGATGAGATGGTCGAATCCCATGGTTGCAGGCGCCAGTCGACGCCGATCTTCCTGAGGTAGCCCTGGATGGCTTCGGCGACGCGGGCCGAGTTGGCGTTGGCGGTGAAGTAAACCCGCGGCGCCAGCTTCATGCCGTCCTTTTCGCGAATGCCGTCGGCGCCCGGTTTCCAGCCGGCTTCCTCGAGCAGCTTTGCGGCGCGCCCAAGATCCTCCTTGATGATCCCTTTGGTCGCCGGATCGAAGTCAAGCGCGGCGGGATCGACAATCGTGAAGGCCGTATCGGCATTTCCCAGCAGGATTGCCTTGGCGATCTCGGCGCGGTTGATGGCGATGCTCATGGCCTCGCGCACGCGGGCATCGGCCACCATCGGCCGCGTGATCTTGAAACCGTAGTAGAGCAGCTGGAAATTCGGTATAGCCGGCGTCACGGTCAGCATCGGCGCGGCCTTGGCCTGGGTGATGAACTGCGACGGAAACTGGTGGGTGATATCGAACTGGCCGGACATCATCGCTGCGACCCGGCTGGAATCCTCGGGCACGATCTTGATGACGAGCTTTTCGAACTTCACCGGCCCCTTGTTCTTGTACATCGAGGGGCCCCATTTGTAGGCGTCGTGGCGCTTGAGCACGATCTCGGTGCGCGGCTGCCAGTGATCGAAACACCAGGGGCCGGTGCCGTCGGCGCCCTTGATGCCGTAATCCTTGCCCAACGCCTCGACGCTCTCCTTGTTGTGGATCACGTTGGTGAACATGGCCAGCTGCAGCAGCAGTTCGGAGAACGGTTCCTCGAGCTCGTATTCCACTGTATGGGCATCTGTCGCGCGCAATTCCTTGATGGTGCCCGCACGCCAGGCGAACGGCCCCTTGATCGCCGGGTCCTTGAGCCGCTTGAAGGTGTAGACGACGTCATCGGCGGTGAATTTCTTGCCGCTGCAGAACGACACGTCGTCGCGCAGCTTGAACGTATAGGTCCTGCCGTCCTCGCTGATCGTCCACGACTTGGCGAGATAGGGGATGGCCGTCTTGCCGTCCCAGTCGAGCGCGACCAGCGTATCCTGGAACATATTGACGATGTCGGAGGTCGGTCCCCAGGTCGTGCGTTGCGCATCGTAATGCGGGGCGTCGATGGCCTTCATGATGGTGAGTGTCTGGGCCGCGGCCGTGCCGGCCATTCCGAACGCCAGTGCAACACTCAGAACCGATCTGATCATGTCTGCAGCCTCGGATCGAGGACGTCGCGGAATGCGTCGCCCAATAGATTGGCGGCCAGCACGATCACGAAGATGGCACAGCTCGGGATCGTCGCGATGTGCGGCGCCATGAACAGGAAGTCGCGGCCTTGCGCCGCCATCATGCCGAGTTCGGCGGTCGGCGGCTGCGCGCCCATGCCGAGGAAACCGAGCGCCGCGCCGATCAGGATGATCTGGCCGAAGCGCAGGGTGAGAAACACAAAGATCGTGGAAATGCAGTTCAGCGTCAGATAGCGCCAGATCAGTTCGCGGTCGCAGACGCCGACGGCGCGGCCGGCCTCCATGAATTCCTGGCCCATCACGCCGATCGCGGCGCCGCGCGCCACCCGCGCGACATCGGGCACGGTCGCGACGACGAGCGCAATCACCACGGCCGTCAGCCCGGCGCCGAAGATTGCGGCCACCGCGAGCCCGATCAGGATCGCGGGGAAGGCCAGCATCACGTCGACCAGCCGCATGATCCAGCCGTCGAGACGGCGATAGTAGGCGGCGAGGATGCCGAGAACGCCGCCGATAAAGCCGCCGACGATGACGCCGACCAGCCCCAGCATCAGCGTGTTGCGCGTGCCGTAGATGACGCGGCTTAAAATGTCGCGGCCGGTATTGTCGGTGCCGAACCAATGTTCCGCGTCGGGCGGCCGCATCACCTTGGTAAGGTCCGTGAAGTAGGGGTCGTAGGGCGCGATCCAGGGCGCCAACAGCGCTGCCAGCACGACCACCGTGAGCACAAGGCCAGCGAGTGCTGCCACACGGTCGCGCGCCAGCCGGCGCAACACGCCGGCGCGGGCGAACACGCCAGCGTCGCGCTCGTGGACAAAGCCTGTTTCGAGGGCCTCGGCGCTCATCTTCGCTGTATCCTCGGATCGAGATAGACGTAGAGCACATCGACCAGGAGATTGATCGACAGGAAGGCGATGGCGAGGATCATGATCGCGCCCTGCGCCGTCGGAAAATCGCTGGAGACGATGGCGCCGACGGCGAGCCGGCCGACGCCGGGCCACGAGAACATGGTTTCAGTGACGACGGCGCCGCCGAGCAGGAACGCGGCTTGCAGCCCGATCAGGGTAACGACGGGGATCATGGCGTTGCGCAGCGCGTGGTGGACGATCACCACCCGCTCGCGCAGCCCCTTGGCGCGCGCCGTGCGGACGAAATCGGCGCCGAGCACTTCGAGGACGGCGGTGCGCGTCAGCCGCGCGATCGGGCCGATCAGCACCGCACCCAAAGTCAGCGCGGGGAGGATCAAGCTCGGCAGTCCGCCGTCCCATACCGGTCCGGTGCGGCCGGTGAACGGCAACAACCCCCATTTGAACCCGACGAACTGGATCAGGATCAGGCCGATGAAGAACACCGGCATCGACACCCCCGCCACCGAGCACGCCATGATGATGCGATCGGTGATGCGGCCGCGATTGACGGCAGCCAGCGTTCCGAGCGCAAGGCCGCTCGGTACGGCGATCAGCATCGCGCCCAGCATCAGCTCGACCGTCGGGCCGATGGTCATGGCGAGTTCCTCGCTCACCATCTTGTTGGAGATGATGGAGCGGCCGAGATCGCCGCGCAGCACGCGCATGATGTATTCGAAGAACTGGACCGGGATCGATCGGTCGAGACCGAGTTCCTGGCGAATGGCGGCGATGGTCTCGGCCTTGGCGTCGGGACCTGCGATGATCATCGCCGGATCGGCCGGCACCACCTGCAGCAGGCAAAAGCAAAGGAAGAGAACCCCGAGCAAAGCGGGGAACGAAATCAGCAGACGATGGACAATCTGTTGTCCCATGCGACGCCAACGGACGGGTTGGGCCAAAAGGAACGCACGCGCCGACGCTGACGCTTTTATTTCCCCCTCGGCAGCCGCGCTTCGTCCGACGTGCGCAGCTTTGATTATTCCGGGATAGTGACACCTGTCCGCCGCGGCGTCACGCCCAATCTAACAATTCGTTCCGGCTGCGTCCTTTTGCGCTGGCTGCACGGACTTCTCGCAATGCAAGAAGTCCGTGTCGCGAAATTTTGGTGGACAGTTTTGCGTCCAGACGCCAATCGAGGGCTGCGACACCGTTCGTTGGAACTTGCGCGCAACAGAAACATGATGCGCGCCAGCGCGGCTGGCTATTTGTCGGCGGTAAAATACGTCGCGCCGAGGTCGCGGCTGCGCAATCTGCCTCGCCGGACCGACCATCGCTCAAGGCTGTTTTGCATCACCTCGGCGAGCGCCGGGCGTGCGTTCAACTGCCTTTCCGGCATGCATGCAATGATGGCATTTCGATCCTGGACGCCCTGCTCGTCGATGATCCACGCGCCCAGTCGGTCGCCGGCAAGCCGCGCGGCGATGCGATCGGCTACCGGGTCGATGTCGTTCGCGACCAACACGTTCATGACGATGCGGCCGCCGGGCGTTAACCGCGCACGGACGGCATTGCAGGTCTCGACGTCGAATTCATCATCAAAGCGAAAGTCAGGACCTCCGACATCGATGGCGATCGCATCGTAAAGCAGATCGTCATCGAGAATGAATTTCCGAAAATCGGACACCATCAGCGGCAATCCGTCCGGCAGCCCAAAATATCTCTGAGCGATCACGAAGCTGATCGGATTATTGTCGACGATCGTCAGCCTTTTTCCGAGACGCGCCAACCTGGTGGCGAGATTCCCGCCGCCGCATCCCAGGACCAGAATGTTCGTCGCACGATGCAATAGCTCATCCATGAGCTTGACGTAGCTGAAGACGCTCTCGCCGTCGGGTGTGGCCTGACTCTGCCTGATGCCTTCCTCGAAATAGATCCGCGTTCCATCCGCGGAGCATTCGACGATCTCGATTGCGCCGTTCCTGCCCTGATAGCGTCCCAGCAACCGCACCTGATGTCACCACACATTAAATAGGATGTCTGATACATCGTTTATCATGCCGTGAATCGGATGCCAATCGGGCAGAGACCCGCGCGGCCTCTTGCTTGATATACTGAACGTCTAAGTTGATGCTTGAGACAGTAATTTAGATGGGATAGATATATCCACTTCCGAACCGGGAGAACTGGCCCCATGATTACCGCCCATCAACTCAGAGCCGCGCGCGCGCTTCTGAGCATCGATCAGCGGCAAATGGCCGAACTGGCCGATCTTTCGGTGCCGACCATCCAGCGCATGGAAGCCAGCGATGGTGTGATCCGTGCCAACGTCGATTCCCTGATGAAACTGGTTTCCGCGCTCGAGAGCGCCGGGATCGAATTGATCAATCCTGGCGCCGCAAGCGCGACAGGCGGGCGAGGCGTGCGCCTTCGCGAACATGTCACAAATCCCAAAACAAATCTCAAGGCAAAGAGCAAGACCGTCCGCCAACCGAAGAGGGTGCTGGAACGGGTTAGATAGCCGTTCCTCACGATGTAACGGCGCCCGCGTCCGCGCGTTCGAGCAGCGCCAGCAATCCTTGCAGCATGGCTGTGGGGGCAGGCGGGCAGCCGGGAATGTGCAGGTCGACCGGGATGACCTCGGAGACGCCGCCGACGACCGCATAGCTGCCGGCAAAACATCCGCCGTTCCGCGCGCAATCTCCGACCGCGACGACCCATTTCGGGTTCGGCGTCGCGTGATAGGTGCGTTCGAGCGCCTCGCGCATGTTTTTCGTCACCGGTCCCGTCACCATCAGGACGTCGGCGTGACGCGGTGAGGCGACGAACCGCAGGCCGAACCGCTCGACGTCGTAATAGGCGTTGTTGAGCGCGTGAATTTCCAGCTCGCATCCGTTGCAGGATCCGGCATCGACCTCGCGGATCGAAAGGCTTCGCCCGAGCCGCCGCCGCGCGGACTGCCCGAGCGCGGTTGCAAGTTCCGCCACGGCGGCGTCATCGGGTGATGGCGCGCGCTCGGTGAGCGGCTGACGAAACACGCTTTCAAACAGCAGCTTGCGCATCGCGTGACGTCCTTACAGATCGTGGCCCGAATAGGAGCAGTTGAACGACTTGTTGCAGAGTGGAAAATCCGCGACGATGTTGTTCTCGATCACGGCTTCCAGCAGCGGCCATTGAAACCAGGACGGATCGCGCATGTGGCATCGTTCGATCAGGCCATTGCGCAGGCGCAGCCAGACCAGAACGTCGCCGCGGAATCCCTCCACGATCGCCATGCCCTCGCGCACCTCCCCGCCAAGCGGGACCTCCTTGCGTGTCGGGCCTTCGGGAAGCCGGCTCAGGATCTGGTCGATCAGCGAAATGCTTTGTTCGACTTCACGTATCCTGATCCAGACGCGGGCGTTGACGTCGCCCTCGCTGAGGACAGGCACGTCGAAATGCAGGCTGTCGTAGGGCGGATAGGCCAGCGTCCGGCGCGTGTCGAACGCGCGGCCCGAGGCGCGGCCGATATAGCCGCCGGCGGCATATTGCCTGGCGAGCGGCGGCGTGAGTGTTCCGGTATCGACGGTACGATCCTGCAGCGAAGCGGTGTTGTCATAGAGTTCGACAAGCGCAGGAAAGCGCAGGCGGATATTGTCCAGCGAGGCCTGGATCGTTTCCCCCCCGCTATGACCGATATCGCGGCTGACGCCGCCGGGCACGATGATGTCGCGCATCAGGCGATGCCCGAAGGCCGTGCCGGCAGCGCGCAGCACATTCTCGCGCAGTACGCCGCAATGCGCGTGCATCAATGCAAACGACGCATCGTTGCAGATGGCGCCGATGTCGCCGAGATGGTTGGCCAACCGCTCGAGTTCCGCCAGCAGCGCGCGCAGGAATACGGCTCGGTCAGGCACGACGAGGTCGAGGGCTGCTTCTGCCGCGCGCGAAAACGCGTAAGCGTAGGCCACGGTGCTGTCGCCCGATGTACGGCCGGCGAGTTGAACGCCGCGCGCGAGGCTGGCGCCGGTCATCAGTCCGTCGATGCCCTTATGGACGTACCCAAGCCGCTGTTCCAGCCGAACCACGGTCTCGCCGCTGGCGGTAAAGCGGAAATGTCCAGGCTCGATGATACCGGCATGGACAGGTCCGACCGCAATCTGGTGCAGGCCGTCGCCCTCGGCGGCGAGGAAACGGTAGGGCTTAGCGTTTGGCAATGCGTCGATGCGATCGCCCAATGGAAAGCGCACGCCCCAGCGGTTGTGATCGAGCCAGGGCCGCGCGTCGGGCGAGCCGTCGGGGGATAATCCGAACAGGTCGTTGATGGTGCGTTCCAGCCGCAATGCCGGCGGGTGATGCTTGCCGACGGAAGGAAAAATGCGGTCGGGGCAATCCAGGCTGACGACCGCGACCTCTGTAGTCTGTCCGTCCATGATCGCCATGTGTACCGTTGCGGGCTCGCCCCAGAGGCCGAGCAGGCTCCAGCGTCCATGCGGCAGCTCGCTCGCCGCAAATGTCCATACCGGAGCATCGACCGCAACGCGCGGCCACGGGCCGTATTGCCCGACCTTGCGGCCCTCCAGCGTCAGATCGATCAGCGACGGCATATCATTTCGGTCCTATCCAAGGAGCTGAGCCACGTGCTGGAACCAGACCACCAGCGGGGCGGGAAGATAAATCCCGGCGCCTAACACCAGTGCGAGATGCGCAAACATCGGAATGTAGGAGGCGTCGGCCGCGGCCGTACTGCCGCGCGGCTCGCCGAAGGCGACGCTGGTCAGGCGCAACATCAAGGCGCCGAAGGCCAGCAACAGCCCGAATACCAGCACGATCGCAAGCAACGGCTGCCTTGCAAAGGTCGAACTCACGACCAGGAACTCGCTCATGAAGATGCCGAGCGGCGGCAGTCCGGCGATTGCGACCACGCCGACCACCAGCCCCCAGCCGAGCGCTGGATGGCTCACCGTCAGGCCGCGGATCCGCGAAATCCGCTGCGTGCCCTTTATTTGCGAAATATGTCCGACGGCGTAGAAGATTGCCGACTTGGTCAGGCTGTGCATCACCATGTGCAGAAGTCCGGCAAAATTGGCGAGCGGGCCGCCCATGCCGAACGCAAACACGATGATGCCCATGTGTTCGATCGAGGAATAGGCGAACAGCCGTTTGATGTCGCGCCGCCGGTACAGCATGAAGGCCGCAAAGATCAGCGAGACCAGGCCCATCGTCACCATCAGGGGACCGGGAGCGATCGAGGCCGGATTGGCGGCGAGCAGTATCTTGAAGCGCAGCAGCGCGTAGAGCGCGACGTTCAGCAGCAGTCCCGACAACACCGCCGATATCGGCGTCGGACCTTCGGCATGCGCGTCCGGCAACCAGGCGTGCAGCGGCGCGAGGCCGACCTTGGTGCCGTAGCCGAGAAACAGGAATACGAACGCGACGTTGAGAAGGGCCGCGTCGAAGTTCGCGGCGCGCTCGACTAACAGCGTCCAGACCATGCCGTCCTGGCCTTCGCCCATGACCGGGCGGGCCGCCATATAGACCAGGATGGTGCCGAACAGAGCGAGCGCAATTCCGACGCTGCCCAGGATGAAATATTTCCATGCCGCTTCCAGCGCGGCGTGGGTACGGTAGATGCCGACCATCAGCACCGTCGTCAGCGTCGCGACTTCGACGGCCACCCACATCAGACCGATATTGTTCGACACGAACGCGAGATTCATGCCGAACATCATGGTCTGGTACATGGCATGATAGAAGCGCAGATACGCCGGCGTCAGCCGGCCGGTTTCGAGTTCGTGCGCGATATAGCTCGCGCTGAAGATGCTGGTGGTGAATCCCACGAACGTATTGAGCACGATAAATACGATGTTCAGATCGTCGATCAGCACGTAAGGCCCGGGTGAGGGACGTTCGATCACGAACAGCGAAACGGCAGACAGGAATGTCGCCAGGCTGGCAATGACATTCAGCCGCGCTGCCGCCCGGTAGCCGGGCAGGGCGGCAAGCAATGCCGCCGAGCAGATCGGGATCAGCAGGACGGCGGTAACCGGATCGAAGAAAGAAGGGATCATCGGCGTTCGCCCCTGAAATCGTCGAGCGCGGAGACGTCCACCGAATCGAACCGTTCGCGGATCCGGAACAGGAAGATGCCGATGACGATGAACGCGATCAGGATCGAGAAGGCGACGCTGATCTCGACGACCAGCGGCATGCCCTTGGCGCCGGTCGCGGCCAGCACTAGTCCGTTTTCAAGCGACATGAAGCCGACAACCTGGCTGACCGCGTTGCGGCGGGTCACCATGACCAGAAGCCCGAGCAGCACCACCGACAGCGCAAAGGCGAGATCCTCACGCGCCAGCGGGTCGGCGTCGCTCGTCACCCGCAGCATGAGAACCAGCGAGAGCGCGACGAGCCCCATTCCGGCCAGCATGGTCGGACCGATTCCGACCGCGGATTCGATATCGCGGTGAATTCCGAGCTGCTTGACGATGCGGTGCAGCGCCACCGGAATGACGATCGCCTTGAACACCAGGGCGATGACGGCGGTGACATAGAGATGGGGCGCATCCTGGATGAAAGCCTGCCAGGCAACCGAGAGCGCCAGCACCAAAGCGTGGAGCGCGAATACGTTGAGCAGCGAATAGAGACGGTCCTGATACAGCATCATCAGGCTGATCAGCACCAGTCCGCCGGCCAGCGTGTGGGAGATGTCAAAGGCGAGGCTGTGCATCTGCATCAGAAACTCCTCGAGACGAACAGCAGCAAGGTGCCGAGCAGGCCCAGCATGAAGGCCGCGCCGAGGAATTGCGGAACGCGAAATACCCGCATCTTTGCCGTGGCGGTCTCGAACAGCGCGAGCAGGAAGCCGGCCAGCGCGAGCTTGAGGACATATGCGCCGGCGCCGATCGTATATGACAACGTACCGCTGCCGTAGAGCGCGATCTGCCAGGGGAAGAATACGCAGGCGATCAGCGAGACGTAGAGCAATAGCTTGAGGAACGCGCCGAGTTCGATCATCGCGAGATGGCGTCCGGAATATTCCAGGATCATCGCCTCATGCACCATGGTGAGTTCGAGGTGCGTCGCCGGGTTATCGACCGGGATCCGCGCGTTCTCCGCGATCGCCACCATGAGCAGCGCGACCAGCGCCATGCCGAGCGACACCCGCAAGCCGACGTAGGACGACGCCAGAAAGTGCGAGACGGTCGAGAGTTGCGTCGAGCCGGCGACCAGCGCCAGGCAGAATACGATCAGCAGCATCGCGGGCTCGGCAAGCGCTGCGATCATTACCTCGCGGCTGGAGCCGATGCCACCGAAACTGGTGCCGACGTCCATCCCGGCGAGCGCGAGAAAGAAGCGCGCGCTTCCCAGCAGCGCGACGATGGCGATCAGATCGGCGGTCCAGTTGAACAATAGCCCGGTCGCAAAGGTCGGCACCAGGGCGGCGGCAACCCAGATCGCGGCGAAGGTGATGTAGGGCGTCACGCGGAACAGCCACGACGCGTTGTCGGCGAGCACCACCTCCTTGCGCAAGAGCCGCAGCAGGTCGCGATAGGGCTGAAAGACCGAGGCTCCCTGGCGGCGCACCAGCCGGGCCTTGATCTTGCGCACGTAGCCGGTCAGCAGCGGGGCGAGCAGCAGCACGAGCAGCATCTGCACGCCTTGCACGATGATGTCCGAGATCACGACCATATCGCGAGCACCAGCAGCAGGGTAACGAGGGTGGCAAAGACCAGGCTGAGATATTGCCGGATGGTCAGAAATTGCAGGCGATTGAGCCGTGTCGACAGGAAGCCCACGGCATCCGCAATCGGCGCGTAGATTCCGCTCCAGACCAGGTCATGCAGTTCGATCCTGAGTCGCGCCGGCCGGGTGTCTCCCGGCGGCGGCATCGTGACGTGATCGCGGGCGTGGAACAGCAGCGTACCGAACACGCGGCGGATCGGCTGCGCAAAGCTGACGCCCGAATACTGCGCGGCGGGCGCTGCATCGGAGAAACCGCATCCCCACGCCGGCCCCCGCCGCAATGCGCGGGAGGCAAAGCGATGGATGACATAGACCGCCAGCGAGGCGGTCACCGTAATGAACACCATCACCAGCAGTCCGTTGTACGAACTGCGGCTCTCAGCAATCGGTACGATCGAAAGCCAGGGTTGTCCGGCCTGGGCCGGCATGCGGCTGCCGAGGATCTGGGTCGCGACCGGCGCCAGCGCGTCGATCGCCAGTCCCGGCAGGATTCCGGCCAGCAGGCAGAGTGCGGCGAGGATGAACATGGCCGCGAGCGAGAATCGGTCGACTTCACGTGCAGTTTCCGCCTCCGTGCCGCGAGGTCGCCCGAGAAACGTCACGCCATAGGTCTTGACGAAACAGGCTGCGGCCAGCGCCGCAGCAAGCGCGAGCATCGCGCCGACCGCGGGCACCATGATCTTCAACGGCCATTGCGGCAGTTCCGGGCTTTGCAGCACGGCCTGGAAGATCAGCCACTCAGACACGAAGCCGTTGAACGGCGGCAGCGCCGAGATCGCGACGCAGCCGACGAGAACGACGAAGCTCGTGAACGGCATGCGGTGAATGAGGCCGCCGAGCTTGTCCATGTCGCGCTCGCCCGTTGCGGTCAGCACGGCGCCGGCGCCGAAGAACAGTAGGCTCTTGAAGAAAGAGTGGTTGAGCGCGTGAAACAGCGCGGCCGTGAACGCGAGCGCGGCCGCCGCCTTCAATCCATTGGCCTGGAACGCCATGGCAAGGCCGAGGCTGACGAAGACGATGCCGACATTTTCGATGGTAGAGTACGCTAGGAGGCGCTTCAGATCCTTCTCCATCATGGCGTAAAGGATGCCCATGACGGCGGTAATGCTGCCGAGGAACAACACGACCACGCTGGCCGGCCAGGTCGGCTGTCCCAACAGATCGAACATGACGCGAATGAAGCCGTAGATTGCGACCTTGGTCATGACGCCGCTCATCAGCGCGGACACGTGGCTCGGAGCCGCGGGATGGGCGAGCGGAAGCCAGACATGCAACGGCACGAGGCCCGCTTTCGAACCGGCGCCGAGCAGCATCAGGATCAGTACCAGCGTCGCCACATAGGGCGTGTGCTGCGCGGCGCGAATGGCCGCAAATCCGTAGTTTCCCGCCGGCCCTGCCAGCAGGCCGAACGCGAGCAGCAAGGCGAGAGTGCCGAAGCTTGCCATCACCAGATAGACGTAGCCGGCCTTGGCGTTGCCCGGCTCGCGATGATGCGCCATGACGAGCGCCCACGACGCCAGCGACATGAACTCCCAGCACAGCAGATAGGAGAAGGCGTCGTCCGCCAGCACCACGAGGTTCATGCCGGCGAGAAAGGCGGGGAAGAAGGGAAGCACGCGGTGCGGCGCGGGGTCATGATGGCCGTAACCGAGGCCATAGAGACTTGCCGACGCCCCACCCAGATTGATGACCACGAGGAAGAACGCGGCCAGTGCGTCAAGGCGGAAGTGCGCGCCAAGCCACGGCAAACCGACGGGCAGGATCAACGTGCCGCCATCGGTCGCGCCGCCGAGCAGGAAGCGCAACGTGCCGGCTAATGCAATCGCCGATACGGTCAGTGTTGCGCCATAGATGACGGGTGTGGAGATCTTCGACCGGCTCAGAACGATCGCCAGCGCGGCCAACCCGAGCAGTCCGGCGACACAGAGCATTTGCAGGGCGACGGCCGACATTATTTGCGCGCCCTCGCTCCGCTCGATGTCTTGTTTTCGGCGCGATCTCCGGAGCCGGCCATGAGCCGCACGCCGCGTCCGCCGCCGTCACTGTTCGCCCCGTCGTCGATCAATTCAATGCCGGCAGCCTCGAGCGCGGTGATCAGTTTCACCAGCGAATCGACGTTGCCCCGAACCATCGTCTCACTCGCTTCCATCCGCTGAATGGTTGGCACCGAAAGCCCCGACATCTCCGCCAGCCGCCGCTGATCGATGCCGAGAAGCACCCTGGCAGCCCGCAATTGAGCTGCTGTGATCATCAGCCTGCCTCGTCAGCGACGCACGGACCAATATGAAAGGTCATTCTTATATCCTAAGTATTGATGCTAATATGTCAATAAGTGATATCCTAGATATCTATTCTGAGGGGTACGTCGGGTGATCATTCGTGCCCTGGACGCAAGCGGCGTGAGCGCTGCTAGCCGGGCCTATTTCTACTTTGCATGGGGTTGTTTTCGCGATTTTGTGTCCGGGCCCTGCGGTGTGCCACCGAGGGGGCTTTGCACGGCGTCCGGGACAGATCGTTAGTGCTTCGCACTAACGGCGAGTCGATTCGACTCTATCCCATCCCGAGCTAGTCCTTTGCCCCCGGCTTGGTCGCAAACTGCGGGAACATCGCGGCCACGACCGGTCCGTCGGTGCGCCAGGAATGGCAGCCGCCGATGAAGAACGGCCGACTACCGAGGCGCTGCTGGTTCTCCAGCGAATCGCGGCCATCCGGCTTCTTGCCGTGGGACATGGTCTGGTACAGCGTGGTCACGGCGGGGCCGAGCAATTCCATCAGGTGCGTGCAGGTCTCGAGCCGGCCGATCTTGCGCCGTATTGCTTCGCGCCAGCCGGGGCCGATGCGCTCGCCGATCAGGTGCGCAAGGATCGGCTCGACTTCGATACAGGTGGGGTAGGGCGTGGCGCGCATCATCGCTTCCGCCTCGCGGATGGTCATGGTCTCGTCGATCGCGAGCCGCAGGCCGATATCGTGCACGGGATCGCCGGGCTTCAGTTCGTCGCGAAAACGATCGGCGCACTGCATGAAGGGCTTTGTATCCCGCAGCCATGCCTCGACTTCCCAGAGCCCGTCGTCGCGCAAAAAGCCTTGGCATTCGATCGACCGCGTATGCATCAGGCGGCGCGATTTGCTGCTAGTTTCCGGAGGCATCAGTTCATATCCTGCATCGATGCGTCACGTCAGCCGAACTTGACGATCATCTTGCCGAGCGCCGATCGCGACTGCATGGTCTTGAACGCCTCGCGAAATTTCTCGAATGGCACGACCTTGCCGACCACGGGCTGCAATTTGCCGGACGCCAGCCAGTCGAACAATTGCGCGATCAGGCGGGCATGCGTCTCCGGCTCGCGCTTCTGGATCTGGGCGAGGTCGACGCCGAGCAGCGCTCCGCCCTTCAGGAGCGGCAGGTTGAATGCCAGCGCCGGAATGGTGCCCGAGGCAAAGCCGACCACTAGATGCCGTCCGCGCCAGGCAATCGAGCGGAATGCCTGCAGCGAAACTTCCCCGCCAACGGGGTCGAAAATCACGTCCGGGCCATGCCCGCCGGTTAGCTCTTTGAGCGTGTCGCGCCAGTCCGCCCTTGTATAGTCGATGGTCTGATCGGCGCCGAACTGCACCGCGAAGGCCCGCTTCTCCGCCGTCGAGGCGGCGGCAATCACCCGCGCGCCCATCAGTTTGCCGATCTGGACGGCGGCGATGCCGACGCCGCCGGCCGCGCCCAGCACCAGCAAGATCTCGCCCTCGCGCAGCGAAGCACGGGCATCCAGCGCGTAAAGCCCGGTCAGATAATTGGCCTGAAACGACGCGCCGGCCTCGAAGGGAACCTGCGGCGGCAGGTGCTTGAGCGCCGCCGATGGCACCGAGATGTATTCGGCGAGTGCGCCGGAACGGGTCATGCCGATCACCGGCATGCCAGGCCTGAACACGGTGACGTCGTCGGCCACAGCGTCGACGATGCCGGCAAACTCCGTCCCCGGCACGAACGGCAGGGGATCCTTGGTCTGGTAGAGGCCTTGCACCTTCAATCCGTCGACGAAGCCAACTGCCGCCGCGCCGACCTTGACGCGGACTTCGCCCTTGGAAAGGCCGGGCGTATCGATCTCCTTGATCGAGATGCCGTCGATTGAATCGTAGCTCTCGACAACCACGGCCTTCATGCAATTTCTTTCATGCGTTTTCTTCTTAAGCTCCAATGCATTACGCCGGCCTCCTTGAGGCGCCTGCGAATTCGACGGGTGACGTCTACTCGGCCGCTTCGGCCTGCTGGTCGATCGCCAGCGCGCCTTGCTTGATGAGCGGAATCAAGTCGCGGCCGATTGCCATCGTGTCGTGCGGGTTCTCAAAGCCGCGCAGCAGGAAGGAATGAATGCCGAGCCGGTAATACTCCAGCACCGCCGCTGCGATCTGCTCGGGCGTTCCGACCAGGCATGACGTGTTGCCCGGCGCGCCGGTGGCGCGCGCGATCCCCATCCACAGCCGCTCGTCATGCACGTCGCCGCGGGCGGCGTAGCCGAGCAGGCGTTCGGCGGAATGGTTGGTCGGCTGCGGCGCGGCGCCGGTCTTGCGCTCGACATCCGCCAGCAGGGCATTCGCCTTGTCCCAGGCCGCGCCCTCGGTTTCCGCCATGATCGGCCGCAGCGACATGTTGAAGCCGACGCGGCGCCCAAAGGCCGAGGCGCGTCGGCGGAAATCCTGGACCCGCTCCCGCGTCTCCTTGAGCGGCTCACCAAAGACCGCGAACACGTCGCAATGTTTTGCGCCCATCTCCAGCGCGCCTTCGGACGAACCGCCGAAGAACAGGGAGGGGTAGGGCTGCTGATGCGGCTTGATGTCGGAATAGCCGCCCTCGATGCGGTAGAACTCGCCACGGTGGTCGATCGCGCCGTCGCTGGTCCAGAGCTTCCGCATCACGTCCAGATACTCGCCGGCGCGGCGGTAGCGGTCGTTCTTGGGCAGGAAGTCGCCTTCGCTGGCCTGATCCGCGTCGCTGGTCCCGGCGATGATATGCAGCGCCATTCGGCCTTGCGTGAGCTGGTCGAAGGTCGCGATCTGCCGCGCGGCGAGCGCCGGCGCCACCGAGCCCGGCCGGTGTGCGATCAGGAACTTGATCCGCTCGGTGTGGTCGGCGGCATAGAGCGCAATCGCAAAACCTTCGGCGGCGGACGCGTAATATCCGACCAGGACGGAATCATAGTTCCACTGCTCATGCAGGCGGGTGAAGTCGACCACCCATTGGCGCGATATCTGTCCCTTGATGAGGTGAACCGCGATGCCTTCCTGCTGGGTGCCGATCATTCCGATGATTCTTGCGGGCATGGGCGTTTCCTGAGGTCACCTGATGTTTGACCGGAATGAAACGCACAACAGCAAGGGAAAGCAAGCGTTCCATAGCGTTTTCGAGCGAAGTGGATACCGGTTCGCGTGAAGAAAACGCGTCAAAAAGAGCCTTTCGGCCGTTCCGTACGCGTCGCAGGCCTGCGCCGCGCGCGGCCTGAAAGTGGTTGATGGCGCCGCGATGATCAGGCACCAACTGCCGCTGCAAACCGCTTTTTGGTGTGGTGACACATGAACCCGGACAGGCACACGCTGCAGAGCGAAGGCATCTCGGCCACCATCAAGGGCGCCGGCGCCGAACTATGCTCGCTCAGAAATGCCGCAGGCCTCGAACTGCTTTGGCAGGCAGGACCGGCATGGCCGCGCCATTCACCCCTGCTGTTTCCGATCGTCGGCCGCCTGAAGAACGACCAACTCCGGCATCGGGGAAAGACCTACCCGATGACGCAGCACGGGTTTGCGCGCGATCATCGATTTGCCTGGGTTCGGCGTGAGCCGAATTTGTGTCAGTTGGTTCTTTGCGATGGGCCGGATACCAGCTCGCGCTATCCATTCGCATTTCGCCTGGAAGTCACCTATGCGGTGAGCGGCGCCGAGTTGGAAGTCACACTGCGAATTGATAATTTCGGCAATGACGTCTTGCCGGCCTCGATCGGTGCGCATCCGGCGTTCAACTGGCCGCTCTCGCCAGAACTGGCCAAGGACGAACACACACTCACATTCTCCGATAATGAGATCGCGCCGATCCGTCGCCTGAAAGCCGGGCTGATGCAGGCAACGCCGGAACCGACCCCGATCCACGGCAAGACGTTGGCGCTGTCCGAACGGTTGTTTGACGATGATGCGGTCATTCTGGACGTGCTGACGAGTTCATCGGTCCGCTATGCGGGGCCGCGCGGACCGTCGATCGAAATGTCCTGGGAGGGGTTCCGCGAACTCGGAATCTGGTCAAAGCCCGGCGGCGCGCCATTCCTTTGCATCGAACCGTGGCGCGGTTTTGCGAGTCCTGCGGACTTCGATGGCGAATTCGCCGACAAGCCGGGGCTGTTGCACATCCCACCCTCAGAACAGCAGGTGCTTCGGTATCGCATACGCGTCGGTTGAGGCGCTGAGGTCCGCAGAGGGATAGTTTCCTGTTCCCGACACCCCCGTTGAAGGCTCCCGCGGGTCGGAATCGTTCTTGCTTCCGCTTGTTTCGGCTGCAATGGATACGGCTGAACCACGTCCTTACCTATATCCAGAAGAAGAGATCGATGAGCCAACTGATTGTCCGTGCCGGTGAATTCACCTTTCAGGCCCGCTTCGAGGAGCAACTGGCGCCGAAGACCGTCGCGGCGTTTCGCAAGGCGATGCCGTTCGAGAGCCAGGCGATCCATGTGCGCTGGAGCGGGGAGGGTGTCTGGATGCCGCTCGGCGATCTCGATTTCGGCGTCTCCTACGAGAACCACACCAGCTATCCCGCGCCCGGTCAGATCATTCTCTATCCCGGTGGCATCAGCGAAACCGAAATCCTGCTGGCCTATGGCGGTGTGCATTTTGCCAGCAAGATGGGCCAGCTCGCCGGCAATCATTTCATCACCCTGACCTCGGGTCTCGAAAACCTGACCGCGTTCGGCAAGGCCGTGCTGTGGCAGGGCGCGCAGAAGATTCGCTTCGAGGAAATATAGACGTGGCGGCGCCGTCCTACCCGCGCGACTTCCGCGGCTACGGGCGCAACCCGCCCGATCCCAAATGGCCGGGCAACGCGCGCGTTGCCGTCCAGTTCGTGGTGAATTTCGAGGAAGGCGGCGAGAACAATATTCTCGACGGCGATCGCGCCTCGGAGGCTTTTTTGTCCGACGTCTTGGGCGCGCAGCCCTGGCCCGGCCAGCGCCACGCCAATATCGAGTCGATGTTCGAATATGGCTCGCGCGCCGGCTTCTGGCGGCTGTGGCGGGCGTTCACCGAACGCAATTTGCCGGCGACCGTGTTCGGCGTCGCGATGGCGCTGAAACGAAACCCGGATGTCGTCGCCGCCATGAAGGAGGCCGGCTGGGACATCGCCAGCCACAGCCTGAAATGGATCGAGCACAAGGACATGGCGGAGTCCGAGGAGCGCATCGAGATCGCGGCGGCGATCCGCATCCACACCGAGGCGACCGGCGCAGCCCCGCTCGGCTGGTACACCGGGCGCTCCTCGATCAATACGCTCAGGCTTTTGATGGAAGCCGGCGGACTGCTTTATCTCTGCGATTCCTACGCCGACGACCTGCCGTACTGGATCAAGTCGCACGGCTCGAAGCCGCATCTGGTCATTCCCTATACGCTCGATGCCAATGACATGCGTTTTGTGAACGCACAGGGTTTTGGCGGCGGGGATGAATTCTTCACCTATCTCAAGGACAGCTTTGACGTCCTTTACCGGGAAGGCGAAACCGCGCCGAAGATGATGTCGGTCGGCCTGCATTGCCGGGTCGTCGGCCGCCCCGGCCGCGCGGCGGCGCTGATGCGGTTCCTCGACTACATCGGACAGCACGAGCGGGTCTGGGTGCCGACGCGGCTGCAGATCGCGCAGCACTGGCACGCCAATCTGGCGCATCTCGCCGACAACGCATTCGACATTGGATAGGCGTGGGCCACGATGCTGAACAGGCTTTCCGATCTCAACATTTGCAGCAAGGACGATTTCGTCGCCGCACTGGCAAATGTCTTTGAATACTCGCCATGGATCGCCGATCAGGCGGCTGTGCTGCGGCCGTTCGCCGGTGTCAGCGAGCTGTTCGCCGCGATGAGGTCGGTGGTCGATCGCGCGCCCGAGGAATTACGGATGGCGCTGATCAGGGCGCATCCCGATCTCGCCAACAAAACCCAGCGCGCGGCGGGTCTCACTGCGGAGTCGAACGCCGAGCAGAACAGCGCCGGGCTGGACCGGCTTTCAGATGCCGAATTTACAGCGTTCGAGCGCGTCAACAACGCCTACCGCGCCAAATTCGGCTTTCCCTATATCGTCTGCGTTCGGCGCCACACCCGCGATTCCATCCTTCGCGATTTCGAGCGCCGGCTGCCGAACGATGCCAAGGCCGAGGTGCAAACCTCGATCGGGGAAATCTGCCGGATCGCGGCGCTGCGTCTCGACCAGCTCGTCGCGTCCGAGGACAAGCTTCCGGTGCATGGCCGCCTGTCGACCCATGTGCTGGATACCCATAGCGGCCGGCCGGCGGCGGGGATCTCGGTCGAACTCGCCGAACTTTCCGATCTTGGCCAATCCCGTGTGGTAGCGCGCGCCGTTACCAACAGTGACGGCCGCACCGATCAGCCGCTGGTCGGCGGCCGGCCGGTGCCGATCGGTCGCTACGAACTGACATTTCACGTCGGCGCCTATTTTGCCGATCGCGGTGTGGCCCTGTCCGATCCGCCGTTTCTTGATCGCATTCCCTTGCAGTTTGCGGTGAGCGACCCGGAAGGCCATCTCCACGTGCCGTTGCTGGTCACGCCGTGGAGCTATGCGACCTATCGCGGAAGTTAGAGAAGCGTAGGGTGGGCAAAGCGCAGCGTGCCCACCATGTCGGGCGATGCCGTCGATCGATGGTGGGCACGGCGCAAGTGCGCCTTTGCCCACCCTACGGCTTCCAACCTAATGCGTCGCCGAGGCCGCGGCTGATGCGGCGTCGGCTTCCGCCGTCTTGCCGCTGACGCCGTTGAAAAAGGCGTTCAGGCTCACCGCGACCAGCGCGCAGAGCAGAATGCCTGATTCCAGCAACGGGTGCAGGTCGTGCGGCAAGTTCTTGAAGAAGTTGGGCGAAACCAGCGGGATCATGCCGAAGCCAACCGATATGGCGACCACGAACAGATTGTAGCGGTTGTTCTTGAAGTCGACCGCGGTGAGGATGCGCGCGCCGGTGGCCGCCACCATGCCGAACATCACGAGCCCGGCGCCGCCGAGCACCACCAGCGGCACGGCCTCGACCAGCGCGGCCATCTTTGGCACCAGCCCGAGCAGCAGCAGGATGCCGCCGCCGGCGATGGTGACCCAGCGCGAGCGCACGCCGGTGATGCCTACCAGGCCGACATTCTGCGAGAACGACGTATAGGGAAAGGTGTTGAACAGCCCGCCCAGGAGCGTGCCGACGCCGTCGGCCCGCAAACCAC